>Ga0208563_1000364_pt1 | contig 41859 bp, 35 predicted proteins | sample June2015DPH_17_1_2_FD_184717 | JGI IMG/M metagenome (GOLD analysis project Ga0208563, IMG submission 184717) | Peatland microbial communities from SPRUCE experiment site at the Marcell Experimental Forest, Minnesota, USA - June2015DPH_17_150... | ecosystem: Environmental > Terrestrial > Soil >... | reverse complement strand
GCCCCATCCTTCTCGAATATCGCGAGCTGGGACTCCCTCTCGTGCAGGTCGATTCCTACATACAGTACACTGTTGTCCATGCCTCCCAGAGTGGCTCGTTTCTTCATTAACCCACGTCATAGGGTCATGACGTGGGTGGGTGGTGCCATCTACAACGACTGGCCAGAACCAGTCAATTCGACGTACTTTGCCCTATATGTGACAGGGGTCTTCAACTACTCGTTTGACAAACCCGTTACCTCTTCTTCCACTACGTACACGACTCCCCTGATGCTGTGGATCCAGGATTGCCGTCTGACGGGATAGCGCGGGCCACCAGTACGAGCCTTCCCCGCTGAAGCGAACGCTCGCGAAGGAGGAGCGGGAAAGCCTAATTGCGGAGACAGTCTCCAGGCCTTCCCATGGAGCGTCCCGGGATGAAACGATACACGATCGGCGTCGTAGGCGACGTGCACCTCAGCGCTCGAAAGCGGAAGCTGACGGTCGCCCTGGGCAGGCGGCTGATCGATGAGAACTACAGGATAGTCTCCGGCGGTCCCGAGGACCTGGCCAGGGCACTCGCCGAGGGAGCGAGAAGCTCTTTGCGCTACCACGAGGGAGACCTCGTCACGGTCCTCCCGGGCTTCGACCCGTCTGAGGCAGAGGAGTACAGCGACATCACAATCGCCACGGGGATCGATCTTGCGAGGAACCTCATCGTGGCGAACAGCGACGCCGTCGTGGCGATGGGTGGAGGAGCCGGCACTCTTTCGGAAGTCGCCTTCGCGTGGACTCTGAAGCGGCTCATCCTCGCCTACCGGGTCGACGGATGGAGCGGCAGACTCGCTGGTACCCGCATAGACTCGAGGAGGCGGTATCCGGGGCTCAGGGACGACAGAGTCGTTCCCGTGGAGAACGCCGACGAGGTAGTCCGACACCTCGGGGAGCTTCTGCCAAAGTACAATCAGCGGCACACGGGGATCAAGGTGCGATAGGGGGCAGACCGAGGATGAAGGCCGTCGTGCGCGTGCTTGAAGAAGTTAAGGAACCACCACATTCCGCGCAAGACAGCCACACTAGGGAGGGGTTGACTTAGGCAATCTACTCCGAATCGAGTCTGATGTTGCTCGCCTGAACGCCGTTTGCAGGCTCGCGCTAGAAAGCTATCAGTGATCGGAAAAGGGCGGCGAGGTGTCTATGCAGGAATCGCGATGCTGAACTTCCTCTTCAGAAGGATCATCGCGGGCAGGGCCACTCCAAGGAGAGCTAGAATCCCAAGCGGGAACTCGGGGACTGTGCTAGGAGCTGTCCCGGAAGTCGTTAGTACGGTCAGCAAATAGCAACTGGCGGGTCCTGCTTGCTGGACGGTTGCGGTCACGTTTAGGGTTGTCGTGCTACCAGAAGTGCCCGCCGCGTTCACATAGACCGTGATGGGGTAGTAGTCGAAAGCTGTCGACTTTCCACCAGGGGGAACCAGGGATGGTCCAATACTTGCCACGGTCCAGGCGGCGTTAGAGCTTGTTGCCGAGAGCGCAAAGGAGGCAGCATTCGGGGCAGCGGTCGGATAATCGGCGGGGTACACCAGTGAGTAGGTCAGTTCGACTCCGGTTGTTCCCGGGGCAATGCCGGTTGGAGTGCCAGTTTGGAAGACTACCAAGCAATGGGGTACGGGCTCAGCATCTGCATGTACAGGCATGGCTCCCACGACTACGACCGACGCCAAGAGAGCAAGAATCGCTATTGAGAAACCCCAGTGTAGGACACTCATCGACTTCGTGATGCAGGTTCGGAGTATATACACGCTCAGGAGCCGAGCATCACGGACATACATTTGAGATTCACCTAATAATCTCCCACCAGATTAGGCTCTGTAGACGACAGCCAATCTAGCCGAACGTTCGCTTGCTCAGCCCTCCGCTGCGCTACGCACAATCAGAACGGGATCCATTCTCTCGGGTCAGTGGGGAGGAGGAGGCTCCCACGACCTGGTGCTCTGGTTCGGGTTCTACATGGCGGTTTCAAGCGTGGTCTATGGTGCGTCGTATCGCAGGATAGGGCGGCTTCTCAGTTCGTTCCCAAGACCCCCTGGTCTGATGGTCGAGCACAGGAAGGCGGAGCCTGGACCGCGTTGTGCGGTCAGGCCGTCGAGTCCGAGTGAGGCGTGCCAAGAGCTGTGAAGCGAAGCAAGCGGGATCCACCGGGGCGGTGGACCATCATGTCAGGACGGGGCAGCTTCAAGCTTCTTCTACGAATCGGGGGGATATTCGAGCTCTTTTGGCGCCATTCAACCTCACAAGACGGGAGTCCGAGTGGAAACCCCAGTGATTGCACATATTGCCCGATTCTTCAGGCCTCATTCTTCCCTGACACAATTATCACGGGAGGCGGGCTGATGCCATGCTTCGACCGCAGCTTTTCGATGCTGTCGTGCTCCTCACGTATTCTTGGCGGCTGGTCGGAGACGACGAATGACGGGAACTCGACGGGTGCGTAGTCCCTGTCAAACCTCTTCTTGTCAGACACAATCTCCGAGAAACCTGCCTCGTGCATCAACCCCTCCAACTCGTTGCTGCCCTGTGGAACGACTTCCCATCCAATCTTGGCTCTGAGCTTGATGTAGGCGACGTACACCTCCTCCGCAGGAGATTCGGCCTCCATCGAGGACTCCGCCAGCACGGCCATTCCGCCCTCTGTCGTCGTCCTGTGCATCTCGGCTATGATTCCTTTCTGGACTTTCGGGACCAGGAGGTTCCTGATCGCATGGATGCAGCTGACCACTGCGAATCTTTCGGGCGCCAACGGGAGACTCGAGCCGTCTGATCTTATTCCGTTGACAACAGGAGCGAGGCCAAGTCTCCTCGAACTTTCTAGGAAGACTCTCCACCATCCGACCCTCTGTGCGCCGTCCATGATGTCAACCGCTGTGACTTCGTTACTGAGTCGGGCACTGGCGAAGGCGAAGTATCCCCTCCCTGTCGCGAGGTCGAGCAAGGAGGAACCGTTCCGCACGAAGTCCCTTGCTATGGCGTTCCTTTCCTGACCGATTCCTGATGCGTCGAACACGTCCCACGTCGAGACGCCTCGACTTGAGAAGAGCTCGCCCAAGATCCTCTCTCGCTCCCCGTTCAGGGAGGCCACGTCTTGCCTCTTCACTCCCACTGGAAAGAGTTCTTCAGGCAGACTGCACTCGATACCGAAGCGGTCGCACAAGCGTGGTATGGCCTGACAGGCCAGCGGAAAGATGAAGTCATCCAGCAACTGGCAGCGTCTGCTTTCAAGGGCTTGCGCGATATAATCTTTCGAGTGTCTCCCGCGGTTCTGTTTCGTCTTTGGGGGGATTCATGCGGCTGTTTCACCTTGGGGGATGCTTCGCTTGGAACGGACTACAGAATAGCCGAGCAGCAAGGCAGAGATTATCAGTAGTGTGAAGCTTGTGTAGAGGCCTGCCGAATTCATAGCATATCCAGCGCATGAGAATGCCGGGCCACTTCCATAAACGATGCAAGGCCCGTTCGAAACTGAGATTAGCGAGTGATACAGAACAACAATGCCTGCGACCAGGGCAATTTCCGAGAGAACCGCGCTTAAGAGATGAGTCTTCAATATGCAGCGCCCCGACCGTTGGTTAGAGAATGTATTAGGAGTTCCAACCGCTCGTTCTGTCCCCCCATTCCTACTCCCCCGGAGGGAGGATCCCTCTACCGGACAGGATTCCTCCGGAGTCGGAGAAGAGGGATCGCCGGAGTCCAGGGTCCAACCGGCGGTGTCCGCAAGAAGCGGTCATGCGTAGGAGGGTCGAAGGGGCCCCGCAATTCCGACTCCAGTTGGAAGGCTCCCTACGGCGCCCTCCTCCGCATTCGGCATTCTACCTGACCTGGCAGCCCAACAGCTAGCTGATCTCTACTCAGCGGCTGGTCAGATCGGTCAAATGCGTCAAATGAACGGTCAAATGACGGTCGAAAGGGCTCTCGTAGCGCGCGCGTCTCCTCCATGAACTGGGTCAGATGTTCGATTAGCTTTATGGTGTTTAGGGTGTTCCTGAGTTGTCCAAAATCGTCTGGTATAGAGGCGTCGATTCGCCAGACTGGCCAACAAACTGAGTAGCCTCCCTCTCTGCTTTTTCCAACAGCAGATGCACGCTGGCGCTGAACTCTTCGACTATTGCTTTCCTGAGAATCTGAGCGCCTTCACGGAAAATCGAATCGAGTGCCTCGTAGACCTGGTCTGGACTCCCAAAATTCGTCCCTGCAATTAGCCTCATCAATGCTCTCGCCTCATTCTCGCCCAGAATGTTCACAAGAGAATCGGTCACCGCTTCTTTGAATAGTGAGTAGAGGTCTTCGACCATGACAGGTGCAAGGGCTTGAAGAGCGAGCAGATCCTCTTCGATTGTCTGCCTTCTGGGGGGACGGCACTCCCAGACCTCCTCGTAGAGCGACCTTCCATTCATTATGTTTCGACTCCTTCAAGTGATATTGTCTCAGCCTCAAGTTAGGCAGTTTCGGTAATCTCATGAGAATGACCCCCAAGTCATGTGGGAAAGTGAACTACTGCATTTGGCGTGCGCGCGCACATTCGCGTCATCCAGAATTCTTCCCCATAGGCTCTAACCGCAGGTGTGAGGAATTCTGATGTGGTTTCACATTGATAGAACATTAAAATGACGGTCCACCGACTTGGCATTCTTGGGTTGCCCCCTTCAGCCGTGAAGACGGTAAGAGATCTTTTGTTCTGGCAGTACGCGAAGATAATCTCCAACTCAGCGGGTGAAGGCAAAAGCAACTACGGCTTCATCATGAACAGGTTCAAGAAACTCCAGTCTGGTGAAATCCAATGGTCGTCTTCCATCAGGGAGTATGTGAAGGAGCACGAGCAACCAGATTCCTGTGTCTACTGTGGTTCGAAGGGAGACTTGACGGTTGAACACATGCTCCCCAGAATTCGGGGCGGGCCTGACATTCCAGAAAACGCCGTGTGGATATGCGCCAGTTGTAATTCGAGAAAGGGGAGCAAGAGACTCTATGAATGGTACGGCTTGGAGAGCAGGAATGATCTGCCTAGGATTGCTGAGGGGAAGTACCTCAAGTTGCTCTACTCGCTCCACGAGGCGGGAGGGACCCTAGAGGCGACGCCCGCGGACCTCTGCCAAGGATGCGATCTGGGGGGAAAATGCCTTGTTTCAGGGAAACTATCGGTATACTGTCTCGAAGGGAAGTTCACGAAACCCGAGGCTTGACACCCGTCACATAATCGATCCGCGACGGCTCAGGCTTAACCCACTTCCTTTCTCTGGAGCAGTGCGAGAACCGCAAGGAGTAGAACAATCTGACCTCAGCTTCACATCTAATGGAGGCGCCCCAACGGGCGAAGAACCCGGGTTCGAGTCCCGGCGACCGCAACTTTCAACCCAATAGGGCGCGCGCGCAGGCTTGAGTTGACCGTCATCTGGACGTCTCGCCGTCTTCTTACAGAACGTAGTACTTTCTTTCGACTCTCCGAATAGACAAATCAATCCCAGCCTATCTTAAGAACGGGGATGCAATGGTCGGGCGCACTTGACGGATGATGGAGCTGCGGCGGAGAAAGGCACGCCTCCAACCCTCCGGAAAGTCATCACCGTGCGTCATGCTGTAGCCTTGTACGTGAGTTCGGTACTTGGAGCCGGGATTCTCGTAATCCCGGGTCTGGCCGCCAGGGTTGCCGGAGCGGGATCGCTTCTGGCGTGGCTCTTCCTCTCGCTCGCGAGCTATCCGTTCGCCTACACCTTCTCCAGCCTCTCGGCCCGCAACCCCGAATCGGGAGGGATCTACTCGTTCTCGAAGAACGCCTTCGGGCACAGCATCAGCACGATGACGTCGTGGCTCTTCGTCGCATGGGTCGTCTTCGGTGCCCCGGCGATCACGCTGGCTGCCGGCTCATACATATCATTCGCCTTCCCCATCTCAGGTCCCGAAGTCTTCGTCGTGGCCGCAGGGATCCTCGTGCTGGCTTACGGAATCAATCTCAGAGGAATCAGGCTGAGCGGAAGAGTCCAGATCATGATGGTGGCCATAATGATCGCGATCCTGGTCGCATCGGTCGCGGCTTCGAGCCCGGGCATCAGGGTCTCGAACTTCAGCCCTCTGCTCCCGTCTGGCGTCGCATCCGTGGGCGTGGCTTCGGCCCTGATAGTCTGGTCGTACCTGGGCTACGAAAACGTCTCGAACGTCGCCGAGGAGTTCGAAGACCCGAAGAAGGACTTCGGCCGCAGCGTGACCATCAGCGTGACTCTGATCAGCGTCCTCTATCTCGCAGTCGCAGCTACCGTGGTGGGCACGGGTGCCTATACGGCAGGCACCGGGGTCACGCCGTTCGCCGAGATGATGTCCAAGGTCTTCGGCTCGTATGGCGGAATAGCCGTGTCCCTCTTCGCCGTCGTCGTCGTTTTCTCAACGGTGAACGCGTACACGACGGGGATGGCGAGAGTCGTCTACGCGGCGGCGAAAGACGGCAGCCTCCCCCGATTCCTCGCGACCGTCGACCCGATGACCGGAGCGCCACGTCGCGCGCTCATCGCCCTCTTCGTTTTAATCATGCTCAGCCTCTCGGTCTTCTACGCCCTCGGGCTCGACATACAATCCGCCTTTCTCGCCACCAGCGGAGCGGCAATCATGACCTACGTGGTGGGCTCGGCTTCGGGAATCAAGCTCCTCGAAGGGCGGGGAGTTCGGCGGCTGCTACCCTGGATTTCGTTGCTCGTTTCGCTGGCGATCCTCCCATTCATCGGTTATCTTCTCGGGGCCAGCCTCGTAGTCGCAGCGGTCGGTTTCATCTACGGATACACGACCAAGGACAGACCGTCCCAAGCTCAGCGCTTGAAGTGAGTTTCTGGTCGGCTCTGAGTTTTGTTTCAAGCCAGGACGTCGGTGGCTTCCACGCTTCCGTTGGCCATACGGCGTGCCTCGCTCCGGGCGCTGCGAAGAATCCCTTGTCCTCGCAATCGATACTGTCGCGCGCGCCCAAGAGAGACAAGAGCGAATCAATGAACGGATTCGTGCAAGTAACCGCATCCTCGCAGGGGCGGCGGTCATTCTTGCGACTGCCACTCTTGCGCCCGTTCTCGCTTCTGTCTTGCATGTATGAGTCTGAAGAACCCATCAACTGCGAGTTAACACGGAGAACCAGGAGGGCGCGCGCGCGCGCTGAAAGCGTCATTGCTTCACGGTCAGTTTGCTTTCAGACGGCATTTGGGACATGGTCGGTGGTCGAGGATGCGTCATCAACCACTCGAAGAATCCCATTTCTTCGAGGTCTTTCTTGATGAGAACCAAGCCCGCCTCCCTGTAATTGTTGATGTTCTCGATCATTCCCTCAACCGAATTCTGTTTTCGAATTTCAATCTGTTGCGCGTGAACCTTGTCGAGAAGCTTCTCGCAGAATCCCACGAAAGGTCTGTACTCCGCGAGTTCCTTGTCGTCGATCTCCTTCTGGAGTTTCGCGCCCTCACCAACAGCCTTGGCTCTAGCGAGTTCAAGATCTGCTGCCGTGAACTTGGCTTTGGTAGGGGAGGTTCGCGCATATTCTAGGGCAGCCTGTGGCATGTTTTCATCGCTAATATTTTGCTCTTTGATCTTCCTGCCGAATCTTGTGTAATGGTCGACGGCGTCGTATGTCTTGTCGTCAAGGCGAGGCTTCATGGCTTCAAGCTCCCTGGCCACCGTCAGGTTGGCATTGGTGTTCGCAGAGACATCTTGGGTGCCGTTTGAGGAAGTTGCTGTCTTCTTGCTGATATCTTCGAGCTCCTTATACACCTTCTTGAGCGCGATGAGCATTTTTCCTCTCTTAATCCTCTTGAGCACGAACCCTTCCGACGGACCCACGAAATCGCTTTCTCCGACTTCCGGGTCTCCGCCAGTCATAATCGACAATCACACGCGTCGTTTCTTATGAAGGTTTGTCCGATTGAGACGTATCCGTTCGCATAAGGTCTAATTGGGTCGTATCAAGTCGCACCACGTCGTATCGAGTCGCATTGTGCCTGTCTTCCTGCTGAATCGGAAGGAATCCTAGGGAATTCAGGCTGATGAAAGGGTTACAGGATAGTGTAACCCTTCCCGTCGGATTGCTTAGCGGGAGTCCTCGATGCCTAGAGAAAACAGAGTGAGGAAGTATCCATTCCCGACCTTCGAAGTCGACCTTTCGGGCAGCATCAAGCTGAGGACCCTAGAGCATTTTGCGTATGCAAGTACCTGGCACACGAGGAAGCAGTTCTTGAAGGACCCGGTGGTCGCGGAGTGGGAGAACCTCACCCCCGGCAAGAGGACGAACGTGCGCCTGCTTCGCTACTACAGAGCTGGCCTTCTGAACCGAAGGCGGAAGGAAGGAAGGTACGAGTACGAGTACAGACTCTCGCCGAAGGGAGAGGACAGGTACATCTACATGCTGAAGAGCAGGGGCCTCCTTGACCCGACCAAGGCTAAGAATCCAGACGAGAAGGAGTTGGCGCTGAACCGTCTGGCGGTTGTCAAGTTGTTGCTGATGAGGCAGAGGAGGAGATTGGAGTCAGGGCTCGCCAGACTCGATCTGGAAGAACCAAACGGCTAGGTCACCAAGACCGACCGAGGGTGCCTACCCGCGAGTCTTGGCCGCTCCCCCATGTTTACGTTCTTCGAGCTTGGATTCATTGGCTTTTGCCTGATTCCATCCTCGTCATGAAGAACGTCTCCGTGTCCTTGTCCACGAGGTGCACGTAGCATCCCTTCATTCCCCGGCTGAGCAGCACCCCGCGAGCGCGCGCATATGAGGGAGCGGGAGAGAATCATCAGCGCCGACCAGCGCCATCTACGATCATCCCCAAGGCCGCCACGACGATCTGCTTTGGGCCCTCAACATCGTCTGTCACCTGGCCAGACGACGGCTTTCGAACCCGCATTGGATCATCTGGGTGACGCCCCGCGACTGATTCAAGCCTCCGCTCTGGGAGGACGTAGTTCCTGACATTCGACTCTCGGGCCACACTTTCAAATCACCTTCCCGCGCAGCTTGGCGGGATGGCTTCGAGAGGTCTGACCGTGGCCGTCGTCGTCTTCCTGCTTCTTTCAGCGGCTGTCTTTGGCTACTTCGCGGGCTCCCACTCCAGTCCAGCCAGCTCGACGTCCTCCTCGTCATCTTCTACTACGACCACGACTTCGACTTCCTCGGCCACAAGCACCGCGACCGCGTCTCAGAAATCACCGCAGGAGATCCTCGCTTCGCACTGGGTTCCGGGTTGGGGCTACAGGGATGAGCTCAACGCCAGTGACGTAGACTACCAGAACTTCTGGACAGACAACGCCGGTAAGATCCTATCGATGGCTGCGACGACTGGCGACGCAACCGACGCATCTCACGCGCTGAGCTTCCTGGATTCGCTGGGGCTGGGCTCCACTTCTTCGTCTTCACCGCCATACTACCTGCCCGAGGTGCGGGTCAACAGTTCGATCCTAGAGCTGCAGAATGGTACCATGGTCACCAACAGGATCGTGCAACTCGTAAAGAACACCACATCTTCTGGCCTCCAGAGTCTAGCGATCGGAGATTACTATGCGGGAGGCAAGACGATGGGCTACCTCGGTTCGGACAGGATATTCGTCTCTGGCAGTATCTACAGATCCACCAGCTCAAGTGTGTCTCCAATCTCCGGCGGGTTTTCGAAACGGTCGCTCTTCGAAACGGGTGACGGCGACTTCTACCTGTACGTCAACGCGACCCTCGCAGCGGGCAAACCCTACGCATCAGTGAGCATCCAGGCTCTTCCCCTGAACTCGTCGCTCTCTTCAAGCGACATTCTCTACCTCCAGGTCTTCTCATCCTCGGGACAATTCGACAACGCTTCGCTCTACGGGAGTCACGGGAGCTTCCTGCGACAGCTGGCCTACAACAGCGGATCTCCTTCAGCCCAAAGGGGGCTGATAGTCTCATACTCAGAACGGTTCAGCGCACCGGCTGAGGATTCGGTCGCGGTGAGTTTCAACAACTCCACTGCGACCGTGAATGATTTCGAACACTGGTACCAAGACGGCGCCTTCGATGACCTGAGTTGGGTCGGGATCGCCTATGACGCTCCGGCAAACTCCGTCGGCGTGCTTTCTCGGCCAATCTACTCGGACGTGTATCCATTGCAACACCTCGATTACCGTCTTGTGAACGACACGGCAAAGTACATCGCTTCGAACCCGGTAGGCGTCGCAGTTTCACCGCCTGTAGGTTTTGGTTTCGTATCCTATGGTCTCGCCTTGGACGCTGCATCGAACCCTCAGAATGCAACGCTAGTGAGCCTTGCGCGCGGGTACTGGAACTACTACTATGACAGATACGACCCGTCGGGCTTCTCCAATGCCTACTCACGGTCGACCAACCTTCTCGCCATGGCTGGATTCAAACTGTACGGATGCAATTCCACGGTCGAAAGCTTCACCAGGGAGTTCGTGGGAGGAAACCCGGGCGCTTCGATCGAGGAGTACGGATGGGCGGCGGCGGCGCTCCACCAGCTCTACCAGTGCTCTGGGCTCCCAGGTGACAAGGTGTTGTACCAACATATTGTCGACGCTTTCGTTGCGAACAGCTCCACGTTTCTTACCATCGTTCCAAAGCTCCCCTCCGAAGATTACCTCTTCCAGTTTGGCGAGACTGCCTCGGGGCTCTTGCTCGGAGGCGTCTCGTTCAACAGCCCGATCGTTCTTGATGCCATGAATGCCGTGTATCAGTCAAATGTGAGCGGGGCAATACTCGCCCAGCCCTATCGCGGAGACCTCGCAAACACAGAGGGCCTGCCAGCCTACATGCTATCGACTTTCCTCTTTCAACAAGAGATGGAGGCCGCAACGAGATATCGAATCTCTTCCCTGCAAGGCTGCAATCTGACACTAATTCTCTACTCGAACGATCTGCTCGTCATAGGCGCCAATGGGAGTTCGGGTGGATCGGTGACCTTGATTGGTCCCAACGGTCCTGCACCATACCCAGCTGACAAACTGGGCTCGGTAATCCCCGTGGTTGTGCCGCCAACTACAATCACGACGATAATCACCTCGACCACCACAACAACGTCTAGGATTACAAGCACGGTCACCTCGACATCGACAACTACGACAACGTCGACTGTCAATGGCAATCTCTCGACCACAGTGGTCGCCGAGACACTCGCTGTCGGCGTGGCTCTGGGGCTAGCAGCAGCGACTGGCTATTTTGTTCGAAGACGAAAGAAGTAGGACGCCACCGTTTGTGCCCACTCTGGCTGTTGCCCGTCCTTTGCCCCGAAGCCTACGAGCCATCTCTCGTGGCGGAGGAAGAGTGACGCAATCCTCCCGAGGAGCGCCAGTTCGTTCGGGGTGAGCTCGGCTGGTAACAACAGATAGCGCGCACTGAAAGAACGTCGGTTGGCTACAGGCTGACAAAGAAGCGTCCAGCAGCGGATGCAGTCACACGCATCGTGTGTGTAAAACAAATTCGTCTTGATGCCTTATATGAAGTAAGCCAGCGTTAACGGAATAGGGAATGCTGAACGCAAACTCACTGACAGGAAAGAAGCCACCAATCGTGACGACGGTCTTCTTGGTGTTGCTCGTCGCTGGCCTGCCGCTTCTGTTGTCAGGCTTGCTCGTCCAACCCGTGCACGCCCAAACAGGTACGATTCCGGTTGGAAAAGCCCCCACCGGCGTAGCGGTCGACCCGACCACAGGGATGGTGTATGTTGCCAATAACGACAGTGGCACGGTCTCGGTGATCAACGAGTCATTGGCGATATCCGATCCGTCGGACTCGGTCGTGGCGACGATAGCCGTCGGAACCCATCCTTTTGACGCGGCATTCGACTCAAACACAAACTTGGTGTTTGTCACCAACACTGGTGGCGGCACAGTCTCAGTGATCGACGCGAACCCGGCCGACAGCTCCACCTTCAACACGGTCGTCGCGACGGTGACCGTCGGAGGCGGGCCCACCGGCGTAGCAGTGGACCTGACCACAGGCGTGGTGTACGTCGCCAACAACGAAAGCTACGTTTCAGTGATGGAGGATTCGTCGCCCTACACGGTCACCCCCAAGACGATATCCGTCGGAGAAAATCCTGTCGGCGTGGCAGTCGACCCGACCACAGACATGGTGTATGTTGCCAATAACCCTGACGACACGGTCTCGGTGATCAGCGGGGCGTCGAACGCGGTCAAATCGACGATTACAGTCGGATCCTATCCTGTCGGCGTGGCGGTCGACCCAAGCCTGGGCGTGGTGTACGTCGCCAACAACGACAGCGGCGCAATCTCGGTGATCAACGAGTCGTTGGCGGTCTCCTATCCATTGGACGCGGTCATCGCGACGATCGGCGTCGGAGATTCTCCCCTCGGCGTAGTGGTCAACCCGACCACGGACTTGGTGTACGTTACGAATAACGCTGACAACACGACCTCGGTGATCGACGGGAAGGTGATCCCCCAGATTCTCAGAGCGACGACGGTGAACGTCGGAGGCGGTCCGTTCTTCGACGCGGTCGACTCCTCCACTAGCACCCTGTGGGTGGCCAACAATCTCGACAACACGGTCTCAGCTCTGTCAATACAGGCCCCAGCCTGCGAAACGATCACGACAAGCACGACTCTTGGCGCCGACACCGGCCCCTGCTCAGGGAACGGGGTCAACATTGACGCCAACAACGTAGTCCTAAACTGCGCCGGCTACACCATAACGGGCACGTACGCAGAATCAGGAGCCAACGGGATTGACCTCGAGGAGCACACAGGCGTCACGGTCAAGAACTGCAGCGCCATAGGATTTGAGAACGGGTTCTACCTCGGAGCCTCTTCCGGCAACACCCTCACCGGGAACACAGCGTTTGCCAACAACAACAACGGCTTCTTGCTTGACTACTCTTCCACCAACACCCTCAGCGGGAACATCGCGAACAACAGCAACAACGATGGCTTCGACATCTTCATTTCTCCCAGCAACACCCTCACCGGGAACACAGCGAACCGCAACGGCTACGAAGGCTTCGTCATTTGGGACTCTCCCAGTAACGTTCTCACCGGGAACACGGCGGACCTCAACTGGCGCGCCGGCTTCGAGCTTCACGACTCTAATTCCCCCCACACCATCGGCGGGAACACTCTCACCGGGAACACTGCGGACAACACAACCTACTACGGTTACCTCGACAACTCGGTCGGTTCTGGCACCTCAGGAACCGCTAACACATACGCCTCCAACGAGTGCAGCGGCCACGGTACCCCTTCAAGCCCAGCCGGGCTCTGCTCGACCTCCCCTCCACCAATACCAGCGTTTCCGTTCCCATTCGCCATACCGACCGTGCTCGCGGCTACAGCACTGATCTACCTAGGGATGAGGAGAAGGCTGCTGGGGGGACAGACGGCCCCCTCCCAATAGGATAGCTGACACAGCCCAGGTCATTCAGTGCGCCGATGGCTCTATCTTCTCTTTCCTTTCCTTTACATGACTGCTGCAGGCGGCGTCCGAATCAAGGCGGCCTACGGCTGAGACTCCAGCAGGCGACCTCGAGAGTCCTGGGACGTTTGAACGCCCTGGCTATGGTCTGTACTACCGAGAATGGAGCCAGACTCTACAAAGTCTATACTTGACAACGGCCAAAAAATAGCGAAATGACGCAGAGGAGGTCATCGGCTAGGGTTGCGGCCGTCTTCGTCCTACTCCTCTTTGCTCCGCCGGTTCTTCTATCGGGTTTGTTCGTCCAACCGGCACACGCTCAACCGCAGGTGTGCACCACCACCTATGATCCGACTGACAACGTGCCTGACCAGCAGTTGGCGATAACCAGTGCGGGCGTCTACTGCTTCAACGCTGGAACCTACGATACGCAGATAACGGTCGACGCAAACGACGTCCTCCTGATCGGACTGGGTAACGACTCAAGCTTGGTCACCATACAGCCCACCTTCCTCACCGACAACGCCCCAGATCTGGGCAGTGGTTCGCCAAGCAGCGTGCCTGCCATCATCTATGTCGCCACGGGGTACACGAACGTGACTGTCGCGGACTTGACAGTAGACGGGTCGCTAGCGGGGTCGGCAGCAGCCAGCGCACTTCCATCCTGTGATTCGAGTTACGGTTGCTATTTTGGAATACTCTTCTGGGGAGCTTCGGGGAACGTCACTGGAAACACCTTGACTGACGTGGACACGTCTGGTTACACGCCGACCCCAGAGGGCGTTGGGATTTCTATCGGGACCCCCGTTTGGACCGGAGGTCCTTGCACTTCTGGTTGCCCCTATTCCTCCAGCGTCATCATCTCCTTCAACGAGGTGATCGGTTATGCCCAGAATGGAATTGAGTGCGAGGACGGAGGCACCAGCTGCGCAATTTCCGACAACATCCTCACTCCTCAATACGACTCGAGATGGTACATTGCTTCAAACGGCATCGAAATGGGCAGAGGGGCGACAGGAAGTATCGTTGAAAATACGATAAGCGAAGACGTCTATGCCGCAGGCGGACCCGACCTGTTCACCCAGGCACAGGCGACGGGCATCTTCACCAACGAGACCGTTGGAACCGTTGTGGTCTCGGCGAACACCCTCTACGGGGACGACGTCGGCATACGCTTGCAGGGCGACGCCGGGACGGTCAGCGCGACGTCCAACGAGATTGACGGCAGCGCATTCGTTGGCTTGGCCGTCGTCGACGAAGCTCAGTCGGTGAGCGGCTACACATTCAGAAACGAGCCGGTGGGCATCGAAGTCGCTTCGAACGACCCAGGCTCCCCCGCCGTGGTCACGATCGGCTGCAACGTCTTTTCGAACGTAGCGACCCCGACCGCCACGGAAGCGGTCGACGGGGGCAGCGCGCGGATCGACCAAGTGTGCCTGCTAGCGGGTCCAATAACTCCTTCGAGCCCGAAGATAGACATCGGCGAGGCCATCACTCTGACGGCGAACCCATCCGGCGGCACGGCCCCGTACTCTTACCAGTGGTACACTTCACCTGGCTGCAGCGCCAGCCCGATCGCCGGCGCGACATCCTCCACCTACCAGGCGTCTCCGGCGTCCGCGACGACGTACTACTACGGCGCGAACGACAGCAGCTCGCCTGCGGGTTCAGTTTGCTCTGCTGGAGACCCAGTCACGGTCAACCCCACGCTGACGGCTCCCGTCATCGCAGCCTCGTCTGGGGCCGTAGACCAGGACCAGTCTGCGAACCTCACGACTACGACGCCCTCCAGCGGAGGGACGCACCCCTACGCGTACCAGTGGCTCGAGGAGGCTCCGGACGCCGACGGCTACTCGGCGATGACCAACGCCACTCTGTCAGACTATACCTTCGCGACCTCGACATCCACGACCGTCGGCAACTGGTCCTTCGAACTGCAGGCCAACGACAGCGCCGGCGAATCCGCGACTTCGGCTGCAGCGACGGTGGACGTCAGCGCCGCTCTCTCGGCTGGTGGCATTACGCCGGCCTCGCCGAACATCACCAGCGGAGACTCGATTACACTGACGGCCAATCCCGCTGGCGGCGTACCTCCGTACGCGTACCAGTGGTACGTGGATCAAGGCTGCACCGACCCCTTCTCCTTTGCCACCTCTTCGACGTTTGATGTCTCGCCATCCTCGACGACGGCCTACTACTACGGGGTCAGCGACTCCAACGCCGCCACGGCCTGTTCGGCCGGCGACACCGTGACCGTCGTCTCCTTCCCGCCAGTACCGGCGTTTCCGTTCCCGTTCGCCATACCGGTAGTGCTCGCGGCCACAGTGGCAATCTACATGGCGATCAGGAAGACCGTGCGGGGAGGACAAGCGGTCCCTGTCAAGCAGCGGACACAACCCAGGTCATCGCCACGATAACTCTATCTTCCCTTTCTACGTGAAGAGTGGGAGTGCCGAGACAAGCATGCAAGCAAGCGCGATCGCCGGCCAGTAGGTGAAGAAGGGAAGTGGACAGGAAGGCAGCGGCAGGACTCGCAGCGGGATTGGTTCTAGCAGCCTCTGGTTTCGCTGTCTTCCTCATCTACCTGGCAGGAGGGTATGGCCCCCTCTATCTCGTGCCGTTGGGGGTCCTCCTGTTTTCAGCCGGGTTCTATCTCTCAGTGCCCTATCTGAAGTTCCTGCAGCCATTCAAGAGGACCATACCGTTCTTCGCCGCTGCCATTCTCCTCATCGCCTTCATCTCGCCGAGTGAATGGCAGAATTCCGTCTTCGGCTCGGTCTACGGTTCCCTGCTCATGCTCCTTTCGAGAAGACTCGGGGTTCTCGTGCTCAATGCAGAGGGGATAGGAGCTGTTGCAGGAGGGGGCTCGACCATAGTCCTTCCCTCGGCCTCCAAGGTCGCAGCTGTGACGGTAGCTCAGGCTTGTGGAGGGGTGGAGGAAGTCCTAGTATTCTTCGTTGCCTTCGCGCTCATGTTCGTGGACGTGGGGAGGAAGGCGCCAAAGAAGGCGCTGGTCTTGCTTCCGCTAGGATTCGTCGGTACATATCTGGTCAGCATCGTCAGGCTCGACGCCGTGATAGTGACGGGCTATCTGTACGGGTTCGACGCCATGGAGACGGTTCACCTCTACGCAGGAGTACTACTCTATCTCGCCTTCATCTCGGCCTTCTGGTATCTGTCGCTGAAGTGGATCGGTACTGGAAGCAGCGCCGGGGCGACTTAAATAACTGCACGCAGCAATGTGAAACGCATGAACTGGGCGCGCAAGAAGGTAATAGTAACGGGCGGGGCCGGCTTCATAGGGTCCAATCTGGTAGATGCGCTCCTCGAACGCGGAGCGGAAGTGACGATTGTGGATATGCTCCAACTTGCACGTGGCTCACTTTCGTGGAATAGAAAGCTAACAAGGCTCGAGGGAATCTTCCGGAAACATGGCGTAAACGAGATTCCGCTGGAAATATGCGACTTGGAAACAGAGAAGCACAAGTTTCAGATAATTGCTACCAAAGCAGATACTGTGTTCCACCTGAGTGCGCTGTTCGGAGGCAGGGAATTCGTTGACACCAGGCAAGTCGATTGCTCGAAGATGCTCTCCGTTGATCACAACGTGATTGATGCGTGTTACCATGCAGGCGTAGAGAGGGTTCATTACGCATCGTCCGCGTGTGTCTATCCTGATTCGCTTCAAACTGACCCTAGCTACCTTCTGAAGGAAGACGATATTCTCAGCACGGGGGATGGTTGGAAAAGCTCCGACAATCTATATGGTTTTGCGAAATTGATGGGGGAGTTGCAGTGCGTAGTATTCCACAAGGAAAAGGGATTGAAGACGTCCGCGTGCAGATACTTGACGGTCTACGGCCCAGGTGAGTTTGACACATCGCATGCCATTTCAGCTCTAATCGAGAGAGCCCTCGACAGAGCGGATCCCTACGTCGTATGGGGCAGTGGCAATCAAGAAAGGGGGTTCACCTACGTGACAGATATCGTCAAGGGTTCAATTGCCGCATGTGAGAAAATCGAGGATGGAACAGCCGTCAACCTGGGCTGGGATAGGCGTTACAAGATTAGGGATGTAGCCACCATGATATTAGAAATCTGCGGCCACAAACCAACGATGCAATTCGACGAAAGCAAACCCGAGGGGCCGTTCAGTAGGGCTCTCGATGTCGCCCGCGCCAAGAAGCTCCTCGACTGGACCCCAATCGTCGATCTAAGAGAAGGGTTGACTAGGACGATTGAGTGGCACTCAGAACAACGCGAAGAACGGCTAGTGAAGAAAATCAGCGCAGATTAGGAAAGAGCCTAACGCCACACCCAATGCAGTGAATTGCTGTCAGCAATGGCGATACCTTGCTCTCGGAGCACATCGAGAACGGAATAGGGTTGGTTTCGCTTAAGAGTCCTAGTGCTCCTCTGAAAACCAACTGTCCATTTAGGAATGAATTCTAACAGCGACATGGTTGATCGAGTCGAGAAGCTTGGCCCAGCCATAGATGTTAACGGCGCTCCCTAACCCATGGACAGCCTGGGCATCATCCTCTCTAAGTAGGTATTGGTGATTTGTCTGCAGTTCATTAGGATAAACACAGGCGCTACTTGCGTAGTGAACCCTTTCTAGGCCTTCCTCCGAACAGATTCTAATTGTATTCTGGTCAACTGAAAACATCGCTGAACATTCCGCTTGCTTCTCATCTACGAAACCTCTTCCCCCAAAAAACGCGGCCAAGTGAAAAACGATGTCGGCATCCTGCGCGACTTTCCGAAATTTAAGGGGTTCGAACTGCAAATTGAAGTTGGCAAGATTCGGTTCAGTCGCACGGTTCTTGCATATCTCTCTATAGTCTGAGCTTCTCCTTGCGAAGATGCGCTCGAATGTCTAGACTATCGACTACTCCAACCTCTGCTCCTTCACTCGGCAGCGAGTCTACAAGATGCGAGCCAATGAACCCTAACCCGCCAGTCACCACCACCTTCCTACGTTTTCAATTCATTACCCTTCACTCCGTCTGGTCTGATTCAAGGCTAGGTATTCTATTAGCATCCCGGATCGTGCCCAGTTCGAACTCAATCGGGCCTTCCCCTGAGTGACACAAATCACGACACCTGAGGTTGTGGTCGCAACCCCCGCGGTCACCTCCAAGCTGGAATTCATTCCAGACAACGGACACAAGTAAAGCAATGACACGACAAGCCCTATCGGTTTGCGGATTGGTTTTCGAAGGCAATGTCTTATGCCATGTCATAGGTATCGGAAGATGGTTAGCGTCCTATTCCATGATGGAACAGGTTAGGCCCATCAGACTGTCGTTTTCCAGGAACTGAAGTCTCTCTAACTGTCCGCCATCCTAAGCTAGTGAGAAGTACTTCAAACGGTGATTGTCGTTCCATTCAGCGCGAGGTCTGACCTTGCGAATCAAAAAGGATGAACGAAATGGGAGAAGGGGGAACGGGGGCGCCTAGGAAATTGGGGGGTCCTGCAGCAAGACAATTCGAACAAGGTCAAGTGTAGCGTTGGTGCCAGTTGCGTGGAAGTCAACAGCTATCCGCCAGATAGGTGCGTCCAAAGGTATTCCCAGAGTGTTCACGTTCACGAAGAGTGTCTGTAGTCCCTGCCCCGTAGTGTTAAGGTTCCATCTTCCAATAAATTGATTTGCGCTATAGAAATCCACCGACACCGCAAGGCCGTTTTGGGAATTTACGCTAAGGACCAAATACGAAAACGAATTCAATTCTAGGTGGAGGCCTTCGACTTGCATCCAACCATCAGTCACGTTCGGCCACAAGTGAAAGACAATTACATTCTGTTCGCTAGACAATACTCCATGTTCAGCAGTCCAATTGAGGTCAGTGATACTGTAACCACCGTTTGGCACTGCGGAGTTGGGATTCTCGACATATTCCCACAGTCTGCTCCATGTTTGTGCCTGAGAGATTGTGAGGTTATCAAGAGCGTATACCCCAGGTATCAATTGATGCAAGATCTCCAACTCCACGCCGTTCGGCTGATAGAAGTTTTCAATTGTTCCCGGATTATCAATAACGAGCACCCGATAGTTCGAGTAGTTGTTTATTGGGGCAGGAGTGAGGCCAGGCAGCGGATTCGGTGTTGAGATCACTTGACTGGGAATGCCATTGATTAAGCTGTACAGGCTTCCAACGTAGATGAATGAAGATACCATATCGATGCGTAAATCGTATAGGCTCCACTCTAGGTATGAAGGATAAGGGCCATTCGGCCATTCGCCACTCAACACCAAAATCAGGTGTTGATTCCCATATGTTTGCGAAATCCACTTCAGCTCTGAGGCCAGCGGATTGGGAGGATTAAGTGGTTGAAAGAATCGTTCGTCCCAGAACCCATGGCCCCCTGTAGTTTCGCGCAGGATGGCAACAGAGAAGAGTAACACAAAGAAAACCACTGCAAGCAGTCGAAGTCTATTCAGATGTCTTCACGGCCTTCCGCTTGGCTTTCTAAGAATCAGTCGGATAACCCACATAGTGCCCATAGCCGAGATAATTGGCAAAGGATAGTTCAGTACTTCTCTGTACCCTTCGGTACCTCCCAAAAATATCGAAATCGTAACGAAAGCACACCAAGAGAAGATTAGGTTCCGAAATGATATGTCAGCCTCGGTTTGGTTAGGAATTGTTAGAATTCCGAATAGACCGACACATGCCAAGAACAGGATGAGCAAATTGTCAGCGAAAAACGAATAGAACGGTTCATCAAATAGTGAAACCCAGAAAGTCGGCAGCAGGTGGGATACTTCTACCCCAGCGCCAAACCCTGCAAATGTATTCGAGGCAAGCGTGGACAAGTCAAAAGGAAGGCCCCTAGTTAGCTGGTTAGTCGCAAATAAGACACCAGTAACACCGAGAAGGACTACTGGAACCAAGATTGGCATAAGAAGTCGTTTAGATTTCTGTAAGAACGATCCTTTCAGACCGAATGGGAGCAATTGCGTCAATATGAACAAAGCTGTGATACCTATGAACGTCAACACTATGAATGGGTATTGTATGAGCATTATCAATGTCAAGAGTGAGACAAATATAGCATACTTGCGTTGACCATGTCTCAGATACCTCAGGTAGCATGCGAAGGCAAGCGTCATTAGAGACAGACCCATAGCGTTTCTAAACAGGATGCTGGTCGAGAATTCTGCGTTGAGTGAAAAAGCACTGATGACGACGGTCAAGAGTACAGTAAACTTGTCCACTTTCGTGCCGGCCAAAACGTAATTGCAGAGAATGTAAAAGAGCGAAAGGAAGATTGCTTCTGCCACCAGAACTGTCTCCCAAGGCATCCCGAGAAAACCGAAGAGGTCCAGCGGTGCAAATGTCAAAACAAATGAAAGTGATGGACCAATGCTCGCCCCGGCAAAAGCCAATTCTGGGTGTTCTTGGATGACGAATAGACCATAAAGATACCCACCCGAATCGAGACCAATCAGTTCGTTATACCGAAAATATGGGTATAGTCTAAGCAGAAGAATCGACAAGGTCACCAAGAGAATCACAAATCGCTCCTGACGCTTTGAGACTTCAACAGTCCAACCAGTCGCAAAACGTTTCGCTATTGAAGGAAAATAGGATTTCACTAGGATAGAAAGGGGCAATTGCCAGAGCAAGGCATAAACGACACAATACACCAACACTAGGACAGATACCGGACGAAATGCCCATTCGAGGTCGATTAGACCTCGCGCGAGCGGACCCGCTGACCCAGTCGGATCTGATTGGTTGCCAATCATGACAATAAAAAGAAAGAATGAAATCAAGGCGCCCGCTATCTCTAAGGAGTAACGATACAGTACACGCATCATCTGCGGTCAGCCTTCACGCGGTTTCTTTCAAACGTCTTCGCGTAAATCCTTGACGGCCACCTTTCCTTCGACCAATGCAGGAATTTAAGAGACTCAGATTGACTTTTGCTACAACGTTGAGACGCGAGGATGAGAGTCATCTTTTGCCGACCGCAGACGTGACAGGGAGGACTTTGGACTCGGTTCAAATACGCTTCTTATCTTGTGTTACGCATTGTGATAGTAGACACTCCAATCCCGGATGAGGCTAAAGTCTGAACTCCCACTGCGTATCCAATGTGTCGACGACTGCGCGGGGGTCCAATGTCAGTACGGGGAATTGTCACGCCTAGATGGGACACTCGGTTTGCGTGCCACTACGCAAGCAAGTCCATTTTCAACGCGAGGTGACCTAATACCCTCTAGATATTTAGCGTCGGAACAACTCCAGAAACCACTGGGCTGTCTCGCGAAATGCTCAATGAATTCTATGTTGAACTCGTCGAGCAACTTGGACAGACCAAAAGTATCGTAAACTCTGTGTGAAGGGAATGTTTCTCTCTTCCCGAAGGGAACTGTTAGCAGAAAGGAACCGCCAGGGACTAATAACCGATGTATTTCTACGACGGCTTTCTTATCACCTATAATGTCTTCGTCATCGGCGTACCTTCCTAGGCCAATGTGCTCAATCGTTGATATTGCTGTGATGATGTCGAATGAGCAATTGTCAAAGCCAGTACTCCTGATGTCACCTTCTACGGATTTCACTCCAGGCAATAGGTGTCCATATTCGTAGGGTCTCACATCAATGCACCAGACACTATAACCGAGTTGGGCCAGAGCTATTGGCAATTGCGAACCTACCGACCCTACATCCAAGACCCTCTTGCCACGACCTTGCGCGATGGTGTTTGCATAAACCCAAGGATACTCCACGATTCTCGAAGATTTCAGGTCAGACACTAGCAACATTGATGGAGCGACACCTAGTCTTAGGGCAATCTTCCTTACAAATCGGTTCTTTTCAGAAATCCTCGCGAATGGACTCGTCAAAGCGGTTTCTTTTCGCGTAGTGATGTGACCGCCCTTTCGGAAAAGGTTTCCCTTGCATGAACTAGGTTCCATCTAATTGCCCCAAATTGGGCAAGGACTAACTTGACTGTCGAATTCGCCCAAAATGAATGTGGAGACGCCATCATGGCAAAAGCTCGGATGAGAGGCATTGTCGATAGCAGGTCAAGCAGAGTCCGAGCGACTATCAACCATAGCAGGCAGACGGGCAAGTATCGCAGGGGGAAGTTCTTCATGGCGAATCGAATTTGGTTTCTCCGCATGTAGTAGTACTTCCTTCGGCTGAACATGCCTATCGATGCACTACCGTAGTGCCAGTGGACGGCGGTGGTCACACTGACAATCCGATAGCCTGCCCTTTTCGCTCTCAAACATATGTCTGGTTCTTCAAAATAGAACTCGTATACTTCATCCAGAACACCAATCTCTTTGATAATTCGCTTTCTCATCATCATAACAGGCACATAGTCCACGTCAACGATGAGGTCGCTAGGTGCCCTTCGCCGGACGCCCAGAGCAGGAGTACTGGCGGTGAAGAAATCGATACTTCCGCCCACTGAATCTATCCGATTCGACCCATAGACGTATCTTTTCCCGCCGGCGATACCTATTGAATTGTCTCGCTCCATCACGCCCAACAAGTTCGCCAACCAAGAAGACGAAACCACGTCATCGCTATTCAAGTCCAAGACTACATATTCACCGGTTGCCGTGTAAAGGCCGAGATTGTTGGCCCGAATCGGGCCAATATTGCCAGCATTGATGAGAATGCATTCCGGAAACTCGTGCCGAACCATCTCTACTGAACCATCATTAGATTGTGCATCCACAACTATCACCTCGAAGTCTGCCAGCGTCTGGCCCCGAAGCGATTGCAAGCATTCTCTTAGGTGATGTTTGTCGTTGTAATTTGAAATGACTACTGAAACTGATGCCGGCAAGAGTTTAGCCAAGCGGTCATTGTGGGCTACATGAGGGTTCTAGTACTTTGCCCCTGATGGGGTGGGCGGAAGCTGTAGATATGATGAAATCAATCTCTGCTCCACGCGTCCCAGAATTGTACTTTCTTTCAAAGGCTCTTCGGCCATTGTCTTCCATCATTTTCCTGACATCTTGGTTTTTCTTCAGATACAGGATCGCCTCTCTTAAGGACAAGAAATCATAGTCAACGACCAGGCCATAATTCTCTTCAGCTGTGATGTTCTTGCAGACATTAGAGATAACAGGGGCCCCCAGCATCATGGCCTCGAAAAGCTTGTTCGGATTGGTGCTACGGTTCTTGAGAATGTGTTCATTCATGATCCCATATGCTGGCGTTGTGTTTCGTGAGTAATGTGGTATTCGGACGCAAGTGTTGTCCTTCGCGGGGATGATCGTCAGATTGAGCAAGCATTCCTTCGTAAGCTGTCAACAGTATTTGGGCCTGCCTTGACCACGTGAAGTGTTTCTCGTAAGCATTTCGTCCATTCATACCCATCTTGTAGGCCAGATTGGGATCCCTGATGAGTTGCTCCAATGAGTATCGTAGAGCTCGCAGGTCGTGGGGGTCTATATGAAAGCCACATTGGAATCCTTCTATGACGTCTTTCTTGACGTTGGTGATTATGGGCTTGCCGAGCATCATTGCTTCATAGATTCTCTGCGGCTCTGCATACTCATCGCGTGTCGTCAAGACGCTTCGCAGATACAGTACAACTACCACATTCGCCTTGGATTGTAGAGCTAAAGCCTCAGGATAGGAGAGAATTCCAAGATATGACAGGTGAGGAAATGAGCGCAGTTTCTTGACGAATCCCGAATCAACACGCCCAGCAAGGACCAACTGCGCACCGACCTGACCAGCGACTTGCGCCAGTTCAAGGTCGCCATTTTCTTCTCCGATGATACCCGCATGAACGATGACGAACTCCGACTTAAACAGATTGGGCAATTGATTGCGGCCGATGTCCGGGGGGGTGTTCATTACAACTGCAACCACCTTGGCGGAACTCCGAGTGTAAAGACGGGACCTTGCGACTGAAGGGATTATTCCGACATCGGCGTCCAGAAATATCTTGTCCTCAACCAAATGGACTATTCTGAATGTGGTTCTGTGTTCGAGCGGAACATAACTCAAAGCGAAACCGTCGTAGATATCAAAAACGAATTTGTTCACCAATCTTAGCTTCCAACAGACGTAACTCACAATGCCAGAATCGAGGTTGCAAGCATGGACAATATCAGGTTTGATTTGAGCTACTCTCAGAACGACCCAACACCAGAAGAAAGGGTACAGAAAAACTATCGAGAATCGTGCGTAAGGTGCCTTGAAGCTGAACCTGTGAAATGCTACCCTCTCCATCACCTCCTTCCCTGAAAACCCACCTTCTCTGCTCCATTCCAGGACATGTACTTCATAGCCCGCGTCGGAAAGTGTTTGGACCTCCTTCGTCAGTCTCGCATCAAGCAGCATTGTATTGCTTTTGATGATGACAACCCGAACTTTCTTCTTGACGTTCAATCGACTTGCCTGAAGACAGACACGCCCGTTCTGATTGATTTGGGGTCGTTCGAGTCTCTCACGTCCGCAACCCAGACATCGTGCCCTCTGCCTCTCAACTCCCTCATAAGGTTGGTTCCTATGAAACCAACCCCACCGGTCACCAAGATGTTAGCCAAACCGCTTCGCACCTTCGATGATATCTAGAATTCGAGCACTGGCGTGGCCGTCTCCGAAGGGACTCCTCCATTGTCTTTCCTAGCCTAGCATGAACATCGATTTCTCCAGAATCGTCTCTGGGTTGCCTTTCGGGAGACAGCTAGGCGGGCATGGGCGAGGAGCGGCATCCTGAGAGCTCAGGGTCTAATCCACGACTTTGCCCAGAAAACTTCGTAGCTTGCAAATCTTGATGACTTACTATTGCACAGCATGGTCTGGACTTGGCAGTCTTGAAACAATCTTCTCCACCACGGCGACCGCGTCGCGGGCCTCTTGGAATGAGACCGGAGGGGGAGTGCCGTCGATAATACTCCTCAAGAATTGTGATATGACGACATCATGTCCTAGCTTTCGTCTTCCAAAAACCGATTTGATGCCGTTGGTTGCAAACTGCCTCGTGTAGGAACCAATGATTCCAAGGCCCACCTTCGCAAGCGTTGAATATGCGAAGTCTCCTCTCTTCCAAGTCAAACACGTCATTGAATCCAGGTCGATTGTCATAGACCCCAGTTCTCCAATGACATCAATCCTTGCTTCCCAGCTATTGGTGTGGTAGATGGAAGCAGCAGTGCAAAACGCGTCTTTCCCAGCCATCGAGATGTAGTATTCATCAAAGGGAGTCCATGGAGTGCCGGTAGTGTTTCTTGCGGTAACTTGGACATCGTCTACGGCGCCAATCAAGGCCAACGTCATGTACGCAATGTGCGGCCCTGTCTCGGCAATGATACCTCCGGGAAGTCTGTGAACCCAATGATCTTTCTTGTCTAGGAATTCGGACTTCTTGGTTGTAAGCAACATATTTGCGCTTCTCACCTCGCCGATTTCTCCCGCTGCAATCTTTCTTTTCGCAGCCAAGAAAGCAGGATGGAAGATCTGGTTGTGGATAGTACAAATCTTCACACCGGAGGACTTTACCGCTGACTCGACGGCATCACAATCTCTCAAACTGGTCGCCAAGGGCTTCTCAACCAGTACATTGCACCCATGGCTCGCCGCGACACCTACGAGTTTGGCGTGCGTCTGCGCAGGCGTGCAGATGTCGACCAGGTTCAGACCTTCCCTCATTATCATGTCGTCAATGTCCGAATATGAATTTCCAATGGAGAATTCTGATGCCGTGTCACGGGCCAATCCTTCATTCACATCGCAGACAGCTACTAGCTCCACCAAATCACGCCTTGAGATCAAAGCGGGCAGATGCCTCTTCTTCGCAATTAGACCGCACCCTACAACACCGGCCTTCAGTCTCGTCATTTGGGACTAACCAAGCCACTTCACGATATAGACTGACCTTCTTCGAGAGTTCAAGAGCCCCGACCATCAAGGACGTTGCCGCACCCTTCCAAGAGCTCGAGGATATTGTGGCCTACGCTCTCGATTGAATAATTCCGCTCGACGATTGAGCGACCTGCTTGCCCCATCATATCTGCTATCGAGGGATTCTGTCTTAAGAAACGAACCGCTTCTGCCAGAGCAACGAAGTCACCGGGCCTGATCTTCATCCCAGACCCGGTTGTCTCAACGTACTTCGCCGCGTTGCCGTTGGAACAGCATATGATGGGCTTACCCGCGGCTTGGTATTCGTATATTTTTGATGAGAAGCCCAGCTCTATATTCGGCAATCCGCTCAGGGGCAAGAGGAGGGCATCAGATGTCAGCATTAGTCTCGCCGCCTGCGGCCTAGGAATGACGTAGCCCTTTATGGTGACATTTGTCAAACCCAATACTCTAGTGTCCTTCTCGACCTTCGGCAGCATTTCTCCTGCCCCTTGTAAGACAATCCGAACACCGACATCATCCTCGAGCAGCTTGGCCGCTTTCAACACCTGCCGGAAATCGTAAGCAGGCGAAAAAGCTCCTAGGTAAAGCACAACGAATTCGCCATCTTTACGGGTGGAGGTATTCGTCCACGGAAACAGGTCAAGATCGACTCCTCCCGGCACCGTGGCTATTCGAGCCGGTGGGATTCCGTACTTTGATCTGAGGATGGACCCGTATCCAGCGCTGATGGGGGCGATTCTGTCGGCCAGCGAGTACGCGAGCCGAGCGACAGACTCGGCAGCACCTTGGCCGAGACCAGACCGCAGCATACCCAAATCGTAGAGCGATTCCGGCCACAAGTCGTCTACGTTGAGGATCAAAGGTGATGAAGACACTTTGCTGTAGACCTTGGCTGGGAACGCAGATAGAACCTGAGGGTTCGAAGCAAATACCCCATCTATGTCGCGAACTAGGGGCAGGGCGAACAAGGATGAGATAATGAAGCTCAGAAACAGGACGAGCCTCCTCATCATTCCCTTGGACTCCAATCCGGGGACAAAGGTCCTGATGATGCGCACCTGACCTTCTTGATCTTGAACGAGAGGTTTCCACTTGTATCTCTTCGGAATCTTTCCCTCCGGGTAGTGGGGGAAAGCTGCCACCACCGTCACGCGTGCGCCGTTTGCGATCAGTCCCTTTGCGACGTTCAGAGCCCGGGTGGCACTTCCACCCAAATCCGGCGGGTAGATTTGCGAAATGATGAGGATGTGAGGTCTAGAACTTAGCACTGGCAGCTATGTTCTCCCAGTTCGACTTGAACCAATGATTCACTTGATCAAGACCCTTCCGTATGTTCGTTCTAGGACTATAGTCCACTGTTTTCCCCGCCTTCTCGATTGAGGCACGCCTTCTCGTGGATTTGTCCCAATCCCTCTTTGGTTTGAAATTGATGCTGGACTTGTTCCCTGTTAGTTCGTTAATCCAGTGGGCCAAGTCTATCACCTTTGTCTCAGTCTCCGATGCTAGGTTGATGGCCTCTCCTAGAGCGTCGTCGTATACGCCGAGCCGTAGAGTGCCGTCGACTATGTCATTGACGAATGTGAAGTCTCTGGTCTCTTTGCCGGTTCCTGTAATGGGCAGCGGTAAATCATTCATAGCCCAGTACATGAAATTTGGAATCACGTTCCTGTACCGACCAGGAATCTCACCAGGACCATAGACGTTGAAGTAACGCGCTATCGCAACAGGTAGCTCATAATAGTTGTAGAAGTAGTTGCAGTATAGCTCTCCCAAGAGCTTGTTAACTTGATAAGGCGTGTCAAGGTGTAACGATACAAAGTCTTCCCTGAGCGGTAGAGGGGCCTCATTTCCGTACACCGAACAACCCGAAGATGCAAAGACGAAACGCTCCACGCCGACCAGTCTCGCATATTCCAGCGCTCTGAGCGTCCCGAGCCCGTTCACGAGCAAGTCCGTCTCAGGGTGGTCCACGCTGTTCTGGTTTGCAAAGTGCGCGGCCAGATGGAAGACGTACTCGGGCTTGTAGCCGAACGCCCTCTTCATCATCTCTTCGTCAAGTATGCTGCCTTCGAGGAAGGTCACCTTCGGGTCCCTGGGGATGTTCCATTCGTACGCGGCAGAGAGGTCGTCGAGGATGACCACCCTTTCCGGTCCCGCCTTGATGAGGGCCCTGGCCAGGTTCGTCCCTATGCAGCCCGCTCCTCCCGTGATCAGTATCGTCTTCTTGCGGTAGTGATTCAGAACCTCGTGAGAGCTCATCTTCTTCGTCATTGCTCAGGGGGCAGCCTCCTGAACCATTCTATGGTCTTGGCGATCCCTTCCTCGACGGGTACTCTCAGTTCATAGCCGAGGTCCTTCTTCGCCCTGGTGGCATCGGGGGTCTTGACCCTCGTGGTGAAGTGCTCAGACTCCCTGTAGGTGACCTTTGAGTCGTCCTTGCCGAGCTGCTTGAGGATCAGGTCAGACACGGCCTTTATTTCGTATTGCACGTCCCCGCCAAGGTTGTAGACCGCGCCGACCTTGAATCGTTCAGGGATGTCTGCAAGGGTCCTGCAGATGTCACCCACATACTCGAGAGTCCGCTTGTGCCCGCGGTAGACGGTGTACGGCTGGTCGTTCATCGCGTTGTAGATGAAGTTCGGAACGAACCCTCTGTACGGGGTAACGTGCTCCTCGGGACCGTAGACGTTGAACAGCCTCACTCTGACGCTCTCAGTGCCAAACATCGCCGCCGAATTCAGGATCTGCATCTCGTTGACCCACTTGCTCATGGCGTAGTCGTTCATCTGTTTGATTTCCACAGCGTCCATCACGTCCTCTCTCATGACCCCGTCATAGTCTCCGTAGACCTCCGCGCTCCCGAAGAAGATCATCCTGAACCGCTTCTTCTCCTGCATCCTGAGTACGTTCTTGGTCCCGACCGCATTTGTATCCCAGAGGTTCTCGTAGTAGTCCTCGCCGTTCCACCTTCCGTATTCGGCGGCCGCATGGTAGACGTACTCGAAGTCGTGGCCTTCAAGAATCCTTTCGACCTGCCTGAAGACCGACACGTCCGTTCTGACCGACTTCGGGTCGTTTGCGTGTCTCACGTCCGCGATCCAGACGTCGTGTCCTCTGCCCCTTAGTTCGCGGACGAGATTAGTTCCTATGAAACCGAGCCCGCCCGTCACGAGGATTCTAGCCAATCCGTGGTCCATCTCCGATGACGTCCAGAATCCGAGCACTGGCGTGGCCGTCTCCGAAGGGATTCCTCCACCGCCTCTTCTTGCTCAGCATGATCATGGTCTTCTCCAGGATCGTCTCAGGGTCGCTCCCCGCCAGGACGTTTGAACCGACCCGCAGCGTTTCCGGCCGTTCGGTGTTGTCTCTCAGCGTCACGCAGGGGACCTTCAGGACGCAGGCTTCTTCCTGGACTCCGCCTGAGTCGGTGAACACTAGTCTCGCACCCATCAGAAGACGCAGGAAAGAGAAGTAGTCTTGCGGATTCAGGAGCTTGAGACCCTTACCAGGCCTGAAATGGCCTCTACCTAAACCCCTCTTTGACCGCGGGTGGACGGGCCAGACTATCGTCAGTCCCGTCTTCTCGTGGACCATCTCCAGGCCCCTGAGAATCCTCTGCAGACGCTCCTTTGCGTCTACATTCTCCTGCCGATGAAGGGTCAGGAGAAAGTACTCTCCATCCTGCATTCCACCTGGAATGCGGGTCACGCGCTTGGCAAGGTCGACGCACTCGGCGAGCGAATCGACGATCGTGTTCCCCGTCACCCATACGCTCTTGGCCGGGATGCCTTCAGAGATCAGGTTGCTTCTTGCGGTTCGCGTCGGCGCGAACAGATACTCAGACAGGTGGTCCGTAAGAATGCGGTTCGTCTCTTCAGGCATCGTGCTGTCGCGACTCCTTAGGCCTGCCTCGACGTGCCCGACCGAAATGTTCAGCTTTCTCGCCGCGAGCCCGCCAGCCAGGACCGAGTTCGTGTCGCCTTCAACGAGGACGACGCTCGGCCTTGTTCTGGCGAGGATTCTCTCGATGGCAATTAGCATCCCGCCCGTCTCCTCAGCGTGCGTCCCTGACCCAATGTTCAGGTTGTAATCGGGCTCGCGAAGGCCCAGCTGCTCAAAGAAGACGTCGCTCATGCCTGGAGAATAGTGCTGACCCGTGTGTATCACCGAATAGGGCAGTCGGCGTGAGTTCGCTTCTTTCATTATCGGAGCCATCTTGATTATCTCAGGGCGGGTGCCCACAATGATCGAAAGGTTCGTTCGACGCTCCCTCCAGTCTCTGTGATTGTCCGCTTAGAAGCCTGCGACCAATCGTTGCGTCGCCAATTCCACCGTCATCATCCCTGTCTGAGCCTGAGGACCAGGTTGTTGATCGAGTACAGCATTACAGCCCCGAGAATGAGGATCAACCCCAGAATGAATGCTCCAAGAGCGACCATCGCCTGGGGAATACTGAAGTAACGTTCGGCATTGTACAGCACAAAGAGGTTCAGCGATACTCCTACGCCAACCAGCAACGAGATGATGCCCGGGACGCCCAGGTACAGCAGTGGACTTCGCTCCGTCGCGACTCGCAGTATCGAAAGGATCACATATGTGCCGTGCTTCGCCGGGTGATAGGTCGAGGAGTCGTCCGCATAGGAGACATCGATCGGCACCTCGGTCACCCGCAGCCCCTTCTGCGACGCGTCGATCAGTATCTGGGAGTCCACCCCGATGGCGTGCTCCTTCACCTCGATCCACTCGATGGCCGTCCTCGAGTACGCCCTGAACCCGCTCTGGGTGTCGGTCAGGCTGTCGTGAGTCACCGCGTTCGTCAGGCCGTTCAGCGCCCCGTCGCCCAGCCTCCGGTGGTTCGGGATGGGGTTCTCCTTCAGAAAGCGCGACCCGTTCACCACGTCGGCGCTGCCGTCGAGGACCTGCTTCGCGAGTAGTGGAATCTGCCTCGGGTCGTTCTGCCCGTCGCCGTCCATGGTGATTACGACGTTCGCCCCGATCTCCTTGGCCTTGCGGAACAGGTCCTTGATGGCCACCCCCTTGCCCAGGTTGGTCTGGTGGCGGATCACGACCGCGCCGAGCCTTTCGGCGATCTCGCCAGTCATGTCGGTTGACCCGTCGTCGCACACGAAGACGTTGGAAGTGTGCCTCTGGGCCTCCACGACTACTCTCGCGATGTTCTTCTCCTCGTTGTAGGCCGGGATTGCTACCACCAGCGTGGCGTTTCCTGCTTGCACTTGCTGACCCTCCTGGATCACGGGCGAAAGTCCTTCCTGACGGGTGACTTGGCGTTCATTTTGAGGCGCAGGTGACAATGGAGGGGCCATGCTCAACGAAGTACTTGAAGTGTGGGGCCGCGTAGGCGAAGACGACCGGGACCGTCACCAGCGGGATGACTATCGCGAGGACGGCCAGCAGCCTGACCTGAGAAGACCGCTGAAGCCTCGGGATGCGGTCGACGAGCCAGACCATCCCGAACGACGAGACCAGCGGCAGAGGGAAGAGAAGGAGCGCCCTGTCGGAGTCCGAGATCGGGAACTGGCTGACGTAGCCCAGGACCCCGATCGCCACGGCCAGCGCGGACCAGGAGAGCAGGAGCCTCGTCAGGTAGCTGTCGGAGGCCGACCTGTACTGCCACGCCAGGACCCCGAGCCCCAGCACAGCCAGCCCCGCGAAGACCCCGAAGACCTCCAGCCAGTAGGTGGGGAAGACGCAATACTGGCCGCCGACGCCTCCGGCCACTCCGTGCAGGTATGCGTACGTGAAGGGAGATGATACCAGCGCCCCAGCCACGATCATGGACGAGCTCCACCGCCACGAGCCAAGAGCGGTCCGCCATCCGAGAAGGATGAAGGCCAGGGCCCACGCCAGGATGAAGAAGTCCGTCGTTTCAATGTGGGCGGCCCCGGCAAGCACCACGAGCGACAGGAACGCCCCCAAGACGGGCACCGAGGCCGAACGCCTGCGCGAGACTCTGATCAGCAACACGGTCGCCAGGATGAGGAGTGGAAACGCAAACAGTTGCGCGTGAAAATCTGCGCCCATCCTGTAGACGGCGAACCACCCGCTGGAGAACGCGACCGACAGCGTCGCCACCCTCCAGTCTCTCGACTCCAGCGCGAGGACCCCCGTGGCAACCACGGTCGCGCACGCCATGACCGCCGGCAGGACCACCTCCACGCCGTCGGCCGACGCCCCCAGATACACAGGGATACTGGCAACGATCGGATAGAGGAACTCCACGTTGTGCTGGGAAGAGGCGAACCACAGAGGCCCCTGGGCCACGACCTGGTTGATGTAGCCGACGTAGTAGTAGGGGTCGTACCCGAGCGGGACCCAGTCGGACCCCTTGGTGAGGTTCACGTACCAGAAGAAGGCCGCGACGGCCCCAACGCTCACGACGAGAGAGAAGAGCCAGACGCGCCTGAACCCCTCGTCCCCGGGGTCAAAGGCCACGGTCTCAGCGGACGGCGATGAGGGAGATTCGCTCAAGGGAGAGGGCGGTTCTTGTAACTCAACTGGTGCTAATCTTCTCCTTGTTAACTCGCTGGTGCTGACGGCGCGAGATATAGATTGAGATTAGCGAATAGGCGATGAGAGCCACGCCAATGAGCATCACGGGGTAACCGAAGAGCGGGGCGTTCGCTGGCGTTTGCGTGGGGCAAGAGCAAGGAAGGACACCACTCGGACAATTACAGGTCGTCTTCCAGATCCATTGGACACACAAACCATAGGTGAACATGGCGGCTCCCGCAATCAGGGCGAGCGCCTGCCGAGGCGTGAGCGGCACCTTCATTCTCTTTCGCTACTCTCCAACTGCCTGTGTTTCGGCGGTCGGAATTGGCTCGCAGGGCTACGGGTACGTCGTGGTCGAGGTGCCAGGCGTGGTCAGGATGGCGTACCCGATGAGCACGCCCAATGCGATGACCAACAGGACGGCGAGTACCGCTACGGCGGCGGAGATCCCGCGCCTCTTCGAGAGTGCGGGGAACTTCCCTTCGAGGGCTAGGACTAGGTAACCGAATAGCGCTGTCAGGTATATCGGCAGGAATTTCATCTTTCTGGTGATAACAACCACTAATTCGTTATTTAAGTCTGACAGACCCAGCACTAGGATTCCCCCACGGCAGAGCCTAGAGATTCCGCGTTCATTTCAGCGCCGCCGCCAGGAACCTGATGTATGCGGGGTCGTTCCTCCATTCGCGGGCTCGCTCGTTCCCCCAGGACACCGCCGCCTCCGAGAAGCTCCAGGCGAGCCCCCTCCCTCTCATGAGCGCGGCATACCCTCCGTCGCAGGAATCCCTGAGGTTCTTCAGGACCGATACCAAGGCCTTCAGGAGGTCGTGGCTCCGAAACTTCACGTCGAGTCTCAGGGCCAGGCCATACATCACCCTCTCCCTCCTGCAGAGCCTGAACCACGTTCCCGCCCTCTTCGCTCGAGCCATCTGATTCCAAAAGAACCTCTTTACTCCGAGGCTGCTGGCTGTGCTTGACGGGTCGGCCCCGGCGGGAGAAGGGTCGACCCTCAGAGAACCGCAGGATCGGTCGGCGGAAGCCGGCCTCCCCAGGGATTGCATAATCGGAGTGGAATCCTTTCAGTATTTAGATGTGCGACAAAGTGGAATAGCGAGCGCGCGCGTAAGCCGTGATAGGAAAGGAGGCAGCACATGCTAGGAGTTCAGACACCAAGTGCGCGCTTCTACAGTATCCAGCCGCAATTCCCGCAGAAGGTTTCCTCCCCTTCCACGTTTGCGCCGACCAAAGCAATAAGAAAGACCAGCACGATTCCAGGTGCTCAGGTCCGTGGACATGATTCATCTTCTGAAAGCACGCCAATCAGAGATGCTTTCATCGTCGCGCTTCCAGGGCCGACCAAGAGGGTGTATCAGATGAAGGAACTTGTGCCAATCGTCAAGCGGCCCACGTCTCCTGGTGTGCTTGCAGTGGTCGGCGGTCTGATCCTAATCGCGAGCGGAGTTACGTCGGGTTCGATATTCTTGACGGGTCTAGGTTATGTCAATCAGTATCTCGGACCGAGCATTGGTTCCCAGGGCGATTTGTTTGTGCACCTTGCTATTGCAATGCTCACTTTCATCGTCGGACTGGGCGGAATCTTGGTGGTTGCGGGAGGAGTTCTGCTACTTCGCCATGAAGGGTTCGCGGGAAGGCTGTTGATTGGTCTGGGGGGAGGGATGGCCGTCTTCGGTCTTCTTTTCTCGATGTTCGAAGCGCTATACGTTACTGGGTTTTCCGCACCTGTGTTTCATCAGACATACTTCACTTTGTACTGGCTTGGCTCGATTATCGCCACCATCGCAAGTCTGCTCTCCGATAGGGCGTGGTACGCATCGATTCTCACCAAAATCTCAAGTGTGTTCTCCAAGAGAGCTCGAAATCGTTAGTCAAGGTTGGTTTTCCACTTCGTTCTCTGAGATTTGCTTGGCGTGTCTGCACCCGCTCTGCTTAGTAGGCTGGCCTGTCTCAGTCTAGCTGCTGCATTTCTTTCAGAATCTTTTGCCGTACGTAGGGGGCGCCTACCTGAAATGTGAAGTCCCGGCCAGGGCGCCTCTCATACAATCACTCCCAAAGCCAAAGGAAAGAACCCACACAGGGGTTAACCCCATCGGATTCGAACCTGCGGCCTGGATTCGTTCTCAATCTGCAGCAGGTCGCAGTTCTATTCCGAGAGGTCGGGAGAGTCCGACCCGCGGCACGCCTGATTCCAACAAGCGATAATGCCAGAAGCACCACGAGGGGCTGGCGCTAGAAGTGATCTAATGCACTCATACAAAACCTGTTGCCAAAACAGTCGTTGAACGAGGCATCAGCCACAAGTTCCTTGGCCATTAGCACGCCGTGAGCCTTTTCGAGCACAGTGAAACCCCGAGACTTGTACGCATGAATCACATCAGCTGAACAGGGGATTCCCAATCTGCCAACCATAGGCTTTTGCGTTGTGCCCTCGACCAGTCCAATGAGCCCGAGCATCTCTTTGCCGTTCTGGGCGACAAGCTCTCTTATTCTGATGGACTCCTTTTCCTTCTTGAAGATCACGTACCCTCTTTCAGTCACTATGCACTCCTTGGTCGAGATCTCGTACTGCTTGAAGAGCATTCTGAGGTATTCTTCATCTCTGACTGCGAAGCCCGTTCTGCCCTTGACACACTGGCGGAATAGCTCAAGCATTCTGCTGTGATCCGGTTTGGCGGAGCTTCTGCGCTTCAAGACTTTCTGCAGTTTCGCCCTTGCCCCCAGGTATGCTGACAGAAATGGTGCGACGTCAAAGTAGCCCAGTCTCATGTATAGGGCGTGAGCTACGATTGTTGGGCTGGTCGTAAGGAGCGAAAAGCGATAGCCTTTCGTCAGGAAGTACTCGTGTGAACGCGCTATCAAAGCTGTGCTGATTCCTTGTCTCGTGTATTCAGGATGAGTCGCAACAGAATAAAGGCCTCCGACTCTTTCTTCAGTGCCCGAAGCAGTTCTCAGAGTGAGATCCATGACGCCGACATATCCGACTGCCTTTCCCTCCTTGATTGCGCAGAATCCCACGCTACCGTCTCTGAGTCTTGGATCCGTCCTGATGCTCTTCTCGAACTTGGCTGGGCTGAACGGCCACCCAAAAGCCTGTTCCAGCAAAGGAAGAAGGGAATCCTTCTGTTTCAGTTCGCTGTAGGCCAGAATCTCGATTTCCCTAGAGTTCATCTCGGATGGACCTTGTATGAGTATGCAACGCGCGTCTGACGGGGCGGCATGCCTTAAACGCCTTCTCACTCGAATAGCGAACGATGCAAGTCGTGGTGGCAATCCGTAGACAATCCCTATGGTCCGTTCCCATTGTGGCCATCAAGAAAGCAGACAGGATTCGGGACGCCTGAGGGCCCGGGCCCCACCGGGTCCGAACCCATTGCCTGGTAGGGAGGGGCATTACACCATATGGTCGAAAGCCCCCCGGGAGGCAGTCTTGGCTTCACTTCCCGTGTTCAAGTACCGTGGGGTTCGCCAATTCGTTCTACTGTAAAGGTAAACCACCAGGGTCATGAACTTCTAGAACACTTTCACTCTTGTCGCTCGCCTAAGAGCTGAGACATTGGTCCGTTTTACAGTACCCCATCGATGCAGTGTAGTTCGAGTCGGCGTAGAATGGAATGGTGACGTTGCCCAGATAACTCTGCGCAAGACTGAAGGGACCGGAGCCGGCACTGGGAACTGAGGCACGGACGACGAAACTTAGAGTGAAGCCCACAGGGTAAGGTGGGTACCATTGAGGGGGTGCAAGCAGCAGGAGACCGTTACTTTCAGACCCTCCTTGGTATGGTGCATGGTCCTCCAGCGACACCGAAAAGTAGCCAGGGCGAACGGTGGGGCAACTTATCCCGCAGGCCCCGTCACTGACAAAGACGCTCGGCGGCAATCCAGCACCAAAGAGGTTGTTCACTTCGTAGGTCGTGTCGACTGATCCTAAGCTAAGGTTCCCAATTACAGACACGTAGCTTCCGATGTAGAGCTGGCTTGGTGCCAACCGCGTCGTCACAGCCACCGTTGAAGAATAATAACTTGTGAAGGTGAGCTGGATCTCGATCCCCTCGGCTCCATTCGGTGTCGACAAGTCAACCTCCACGGTGTGCGCTGGCGAGCAGGTGGAGCTGCTCGTGATGCCGTTGCATGTGATGACAACGTTCTCTAGCTTGGTTTGGCTCGAGTATACGTGGTAACCGAGGTAGGTCGCTGCGGCGTAGAAGGACGCGAACGAGATGAGGGCGATGAAGACAACGGCTCCGATGGCTTTGAAATAGATGCTTCTCCTCTTTGCAACGACCGGCGAGAGTTCCATTCCTAATCCTTGGGGATGGCGGTACCCGTCCCCGAACTAATATCCATTCTCCGCAGATGCCTGTGCCGCTCCATCTGGCATAGCAAGAGGGGCATTGAACCACCTCGTCGAAAGCCCCCCCGGGACAGACTTTTCACACGAGACGAATCCCAAATCGGGGATTTGAACCCCAAAAAGCGGGGAGTTGAACCTAGAGTGCGATGCCCTTTCCCTTCGCGCTCTAGTTCGTCGCCTCTCAATCAGCAAGCAATGTCCAAACTGCGAGACCCGTAAGGCGGCTTCTACGTGTCAGAAGGCTGATGAGATCAGAGTGCGAAGGACTCACTTTCTCGGGGTGCTGCCGGGGAAGTAGTCAGGCAACATCACCAGCTGGACATCCGACCTCAACCAGTACGAGCTGCTATCACGATGACGGAATCCATAAGTAATCAGGGTAATCCGGGTCCCGCTTACTTGCCTGGGAACTTGGTCAGAGGGTTCCAGCCAAACCATGCCTTGGCCGTACTGACACTTGCAGTTCTCACAGCCTCTGCTTTTGTCACGTTGATAGTCGTGCCCTCCGCCACAGGGGCAGCCCCTGCGGCTCCAGCGCCTGCGGCGGATGCGGGCCACCAGGGGGTTCTGATGTTTGATGATGATTTCACCCGCGACAAGAGTCTCAATGAAACCGTGTGGCAACTCAACGGACCCACCGGGTCACTCTTTGGGCCCGACGACGTCGGTTCGAGCTGTCAACTTATTGCACCGAGTCCTACTTTTTCTTCAGCTGGAATGGGGATTGCTGAGACGAGTAATCGGTGCGAAGCAAGTACGATCCAAACCGTCGAATCCTTCACACCGCCATTCAATGCGACCGCCGTGGTCGAAGCAACCGTCTCGAATGGACACACGTTCGTCTTCGCCATTTCTTCAGAAGACGCCGATTCTGGCATTTCGATAATTGGCAACCTAAACCCCGACAATTGCAGCCATTTGGGGGACTGCGGTGACCCAGCGACCTGCGGCATCCCGGCTAACTCCAGCATAGCACCGAACCGGTGCTTCTACGGTATCGACGTCAAGACTGGAACAGCCCTGGGATGGCCTCGTTCGCCGAAACTGTACCTGACCCCAAGTCTGAATGTGTACTATACGGTACAATTCTCCGTCAACGCTTCGGGCACAGCAGAATACAGCATCAGCGAGGGAGGGAAGGTCTTGGGCACCTCGAGTGCCCATGTCGGAGCAGGTCCTTTCTACGTCATACTGGGCCAGGAGGAAGGGTCGCCCGATTCCAGCCCGGGGCCCAACCAGGCGTACTGGAAGTCTGCGATGATAGATTCGCCCCTGCCCCCATCGATGCTGCGCGTCTACCCCACGGAGCCGTCTTACGCGAACATCACGCTAGACTACAAGGATGAAATCCTCTCTCCACGCATTAGTGTCTCCGTCGCAGACAGCGAAGACCTTCCCGAGGGGCTGAACGTGACTCTAAGGGAAAAGGGTGAGACCGACTTCAACAAGTCCTTGGACGTGCTTTGGAATCCCACTGGTAACTTGCACATCGAAGTCAACGTGACGCTCGACTGTGTGGTGGGCAAGTGCATGCAGCCCGGGGGAACGCACCTTCCGATGAACTTCACCGTTACCATAACGGCTTCGAGCGGCTCCTACAGGCAGAATAGCACCATAGCGTTACAGCTCTTGAAGGCGAAGTGGCTCGTGATGCTGTATTGTGCCTCGGACGGAGAACTTCAAGGGGACATGAAGGACAATGTGATTGAAATGGCCGACGCGTCGAAGGAGAACCACGACCCGGCCGTTGGAGTGCTTGTGCTGTTCTACGCCTACACCAGCACAGACTTCCAGAACGAGCCGCAATCCGGCGGTAGCATCGCGCTGTACAAAATCGTGAACGGCTCGATAGATCGGGTGGGAGGCGTCTGGCCGGAGACGGATATCAAGGATCCCGCCACCCTGCACAAGTTCCTAAACGTCTCGATGGCCATGGACCCGGCCGACCATAACCAGCTCATCCTTTCAGATCACGGCGGTGGGATGGAGGGCTTCGGCATATACGACGAGACGTCCATGAGCGTCACTCAGCTGGCCGCGGCCTTTGACGACATCTCGCCCAAACTGGACATCGTGAGCTTCGATGCCTGCCTGATGGCGCAGGCTGAGGCCCTGTACCAGCTCGAAGGTGACGCGTCCTACTTCACGGCCTCAGAGCGTTCGGTGCCTGGACCGGGGTACAACTACACAGGGTTCCTCGATTCTCTTCTCCAGAACCCAGACCAGACCACGGGGGCCTACCTGAACGAAATCGTAAGCACGTACGGTGCGAAGTACTCAACACCCGAGGATGAGGAGGCGGAGGAGGTACCGACGCTCGCCGCCATCAACTCTTCGAAACTCGAGGGGGTCGTGCAGGGACTGGACATCCTCTCTGGTGCTCTCGTTCAGAGCTACGAAGAGCACGATGTGCTCTTCAACAAGACCATGGTGGAGGCGATCGCAAGTACGGTCCGCGCCGACGACAGCTTCCCCTACTTTGACATACGGAGCTTTGCCGAGAACATTCTCGCCAGTCCGCAGATGAACGAGAGTATCACGACCGCGGCCAAGGATCTCATAGCAGACGTCAAAGAAGCCGTTATCGCTAACACATCCACTGCGGAGATGTACGAGGGGCTCACGGTCTTCTTGCCCCCGAGTGCGAACTTCCCGAAGGAGCCGTACCAGTTTTACACAGGTCTCGAATCCCAACTCAACTTTTCTGACTCTGCCGACTGGCTCCCCCTGCTACAGAGCATCAATCGTTCCCAGCCGGGCGGGGCGAGCTGGACGCTCCTTGAACTCTTGCATCCAGGGCATCAGCTCTACCTGAGCGTGTATGATTCCGCGGGTGGGCACACGGGTTTCAACCCTTCCCTGCTGAACATGTCCCGCGAGGCGATTGATGTCATTCCTGGTTCGTATTACTTCGACTTCAACGATGGCACGGCGCTGATCATTCTGCCGTCCAGCATGCAGAACTTCAGGGTCGTTGTGGACGGCGCCGCGATGGAAGAGGCGAGCGAGCAATATACCCTCGCTTACACTGTGGTCCAGAACGGGGCCGTCACCTCCGCAAAGACCGTACAGGGCACCATAAGCCAGTACGCGCTCCAATCTGCAGCCGTGACGATTCAGAAAGGGGTCCTCGCAGTGGGAGCGACGACAGTCTCGACCTCCACCACTTCGACCACGTCATCGACCTCGTCCACGAGCTCTACAACTACGGGCTCGACTACCCTAATCACCACTCCCACATCTTCGACATCTTCGAAAGGTGGCGGAGGAATCCCCGAGTTTCCGCTCCAGGCAGGCTTCGTTCTTCTGGCCACGGTGGTCATTGTGGTGTCGTATGCCCTCGTCAGACGTATCGCCCCTCCTCGACTCTGAGTGAGTGGGCGCGCGCTCGCATCAAAGCGACCCCGAGGAAACTAGGCAGAACCGAGGCAGGAGAAGCCTTGGGAAAGGCTCACTTGCGTGTGAATCTCAGATATGCGATGAAGAACAGCTCCGCACTCTCTCCCTCGACCACGCACGATCGGTCGGCGGAAGAAGCCGGCCTCCCCAGGGATTGCATAATCGGAGTGGAATCCTTTCAGTATTTAGATGTGCGACAAAGTGGAACAGCGACCTCCTCATTCGAACCCGTTCCGGCCGGATGGGCAAAGAACTTCGGCACGAGTTGGGTTCGAAGCCAGACGGGTCGCAATTCCTCTCTGGCAGTTTCAAGCTTCTTTGGTTGGTCGGAGCTAGATTCGCGCTGTTTACTCGGCTGGTTGCGAGGTTCGCGCGTGTGCGCGGAGCCATGACAATCGATGGCGTGCTGCCATGGTTGTAGAGCGAGGAGCCAGCTAGGCAGTTTGCGTCTGCGGATTGACCTTGAAACGGGCCGTGACGACCGATCCCCCCACGGTGATCCGCGGCTCGACATCAAACGTCTTCCTCACGAATCCTTGGAGAGCGCCTTTCACGACGATGCTCCACCTGGGACCAAAGTCATGGAGCATGACAATCGTATACGCGCCGTCTTCCTGCGTTATTCTCGTCGTTGCTCCGGGATTGGTCTTGGACCTTCTGCTCATGGCCTCCAACGTCTTGGTCGGCGTGGGGTCCTGGAGGAAGAACTCTGCCTGCTCTATCCAAGAGGCGGCCACACCCTCTCGGCCTATTCGGGCGAGCGCCTCGTCATCCAACTCCTCGATTATCCTCATCAAGACTGGCCTGTAAAGCGGGATGAATCCAAACTCCCTCGCTTTCTTTCTCCAGCCAAAATACGCGCCAAGGATCGAATTGGCCAGCGCGTTGACGGTCGTGCCTTCATCAGCGGCTCCCTTCTTCAGAGAGCGGTCCAACGATCCTGAGAGTCTGAATGTCTTGAGAACGGACTTGCCCTCATCCTTCCTGGAGTCTGACAAGTGGATGGTCTCTGAGAGAAAGAGCTCCTCCCTAACCTACTTAGGTTTGCCCTTCCGGCATAAGATGTACACACCTGCCATCAGTAGTAATCAGTTATAAGACGGAATTATCCCTCCCCGGGCGAGGGAGAATAGAAGACTATCCGTAGTCGTATGGCTGTCCATGGCCTCGGGACCTCTGAGGTCATGGGCTTTTCTTTTTTGACAGGTAGGATGTCGATAGCGGAAGCTCTGATTTTAAAGCCACATCGATGATAAGACTGATAAATCCAAGTGCCATTGATCTTGGTGCTGGATGGCCAAATCGGCTAAGAGCCCTTTGGGTTC
>Ga0208563_1000349_pt1 | contig 42683 bp, 40 predicted proteins | sample June2015DPH_17_1_2_FD_184717 | JGI IMG/M metagenome (GOLD analysis project Ga0208563, IMG submission 184717) | Peatland microbial communities from SPRUCE experiment site at the Marcell Experimental Forest, Minnesota, USA - June2015DPH_17_150... | ecosystem: Environmental > Terrestrial > Soil >... | reverse complement strand
TGATAGAAGATCTTCGGCTGAATTCCTGTCTGTTGTCCCATCATGGCATTACTCCAATTAAGTTGTATTGCCATCCTTATATACGGTATGTATAATGCTTGCAAGAACTATTTGGGCAACAGCCCGTACACTATTCACTAACCGCCCTCACCCTTCAATTGTTCTGGAGTCCTTTCTTCCAGCCAAAGCCCATATCCTAGCATAGGGCAAAGAGCATAGAACATGGCGTAAAGATTATTTTGTGAAGGGCACAAGGTGTCAGGCCTTCAAATATGAATTAAATTCAATGACATCGTTCATCCCATTCTCTGTGGAGAATCTGCCCTAACCTACCCAAAAAACGATAAAAGATCAATTTTAATTCATTCTTTTTCTTCTGTTCTTATCTCCACCCTCCTCCTTTGGCCTCTATCTATTGATTCAGGATTTCCGGTTCTTGTAACCTGGAGGTTGCGAAGTAATGTTTGGATGTCTAACCGTTATTTGTATTGGACGGGTGTGGAGGAGGCCAGAGTTTTTCGGAGCAGATCAGGCGGGTGCACCGGCGAAATCCGATGTTGACTGGCAGATAGAAGAAAGATCGAACACGGGGCTTTGTCATCATTCTTTTCCAGATGCTCCGCCAGGAATAAATTTTCTTCCATGCTGATCTCATTCCCCAATGGAGCTCCGCAGGAGTCATGTTCTTAGGAAAAAAGGCTACTGACCCATGATCATAATCGCTCCAATTGCGGCTGAAAATCCGGCCCTGAGAGTCCATCTGAATATAGATCGGGGTGTCTGGAAGGGGCGTGAGGATCAGCACAAAGGCGGTCTCCAGTTGGTTTTGAATGGCGAATTCGGCGATCCTGTCGAAGACCGCAGGAGTGTCTTCATCAAATCCGACAATGAATGTACCCATGACGCCGATTTCACGTTCGTGAAGACGGCGGATAGAATCGGCATATTCAGCCGTTCGATTCGGAAGTTTATGCATGGAATCAATCGTGTTTTGAGAGAGCGACTCGAAGCCGATGTTTACGCCGATACATCCTGATTCGGCCATCAGATCAAGCATGGACTCATCCCGTGTGAGGTTAAAGCTTGCATGGCCGTACCACCAGATATCACAGTCCTTAAAAACCTGCAATACGGTGCGGGCATGACTGAAATCTGAAACAAAATTGGAGTCCATCACATAGAGGAGGCGCCTCTCGATAAAGTAGGGAATGTCAGAATGCCAGTGCTGTGCCAGCCAGTTTTTCCATTTCGCCTGCGGGGGCCTTGGACCGAAGAGAGCCATCAGCTCCTTTCGAATCTCTTCAGGCGGGCGTCCCCTGTACCTCTTTCCAAAAAATTTCTGAACGCCGCAAAATGAACATCCGACCGCACAGCCCCGAGTGGCCTCAATGATTTCCCCGGGATGGTAGAATTTTTTATTAAAGAGATCACGCCTCATGACCGGAAGACGGGCAAGGTCCGTCTCCTGTCCAACATATTTATTCTTCAAGTTTCCTTGGGAAAAATCCTCAAGAACCTCTTTCCATATGGTTTCTGCTTCTCCAACAATCACGGAATCGGCATGTTCCAGGGCCTCGTTCGGCAGAGCCGTCACATGGAATCCGCCTAAGATCACCTTTGTTCCTTCAGACCGCAGCCGGTCGGCGATGCGATAAACGTTCGGCACATGGTGGGTCAGTCCGACGATCAGGGCCAAGCTGCAGGCTTGCCCGTAAGGAACAGGTTCATTGCCTTCGTCTATGAGGTGGATGTTGAATCGTTCCGGAGTCAGGGAAGCGATCATGGCAAGGCTGATGGCGGGATAACTGAGCAGGGGCAGACGGATGCCAAAGGCTTTGTTGCGTGCTTTGGAACCTGTTGAAGCCGCGATGAGAAATAGGTTGGGGCGATCCAAGGTGCCGCCGGAAAGAATTCCTAATTTTCCCTGATGACTTTCATGGCTGCGATCACTCTTTTTCAAATGACCTCTGAAATATGAAAAGTTGAGAATGCTGATAACCCATCATCAAAATAAGCGTGATATATTGAGGAAAGATTGTCAAGAACATGACAGTTTAGTAACCCAAAGGTGTCAGGCCTTGAAATGTAAATTAGTGTTCTAATCGCCCTCACCTTTCAATTGTTCTGGAGCTTGTCTGTAACCGTGAATTGTGACTCGTGATTCGTGTCCGTAAAAAAGCATAGCGCAAAGAGCATAGCATTAATCCTTAATCGTGAGACGTAAAGCGTAAGGCGTGGAGCAAAAGATTAAGGCTTCTTCCTTTCAATATCTTCAATCGTCTCAAAATCTTCATCGTACGAATAGATTTCGCGGAGACCATGATATTTCATAAAGACAGCATGGTAGGCATCAATTAATGTTGGGTGAAGGGGGACGCATCTCTATTTGTCATTTAGTTTAAATAGGTAATGGCTTGAACGTTTTTGATGACTGGATGGTTCTTTTCAAAGAATACCTTATATTCCCCAAGAGAATTGAATGGGCCATGAACCCCGACCATTGTTTTGTAAGGTGTTCCATAATCCATAATGAAAAGCTTACCCTCCTTCTTAAAAGAACAGGCGTAATGGTTTGCTCCACGTCCCAATAAAAGAACCACTATTTTAGCTTGATAGGAGGGATCGATCCGGTTGAGAGTCTCTGTGGCAAAGATCGCTGCATCAATGTAGATTCCAGATTTGAGTTTGAAAGTTTCCTCTGGAGTTCTCGGAGGAGGTAATGTTCCTTCAAATCTTTTAAACCTCTCCGTATCGAGAGAAAAATCCTTTTCCATCCATTTCTCTAAATCTTTATAGGATTTCCATCGGGAGACCGTTTCATCATAGGTTTTTATGGGAATAATCGCACAGGCAAAAAGGAATAGAATAAAAAAGGGCAAACATTTAATTTTAAATCTTATTATTTTTGTTTGATTCAATTGGGAAGCCATTCCGTATTTCCTGATCTCTTAAAATTTTTTCCCTGTGAACTTGCCAATTTGAGTTCATCAAAAAAAATGGAAAAATCTATTCTTTTTAACCAAAATAGAAAAAAAGATCAACCAGATTAAACATTAGGCAATGGGCGTTAAGGGTGAGGCGTGAATCGTGAGGTGTGAAGTGTTGAAAAATTATCATCAACAGTTCACACCTCACGATTCACGATTTGGAGTCTATCCATGGCAAACCGAAATTTTATAAATTATAATGCTTAAATCCGTATGCACGATTACAATGGAGTCCCATGGGCAAAGCCCGTGGCCCCCTGTCTGACACTCATGTTGGGCGACATCCCGGCCACACGATGGCGCATTCCTCCACGGCCAAAGGCCGTGGTCTCCTGCTGCCGGGGTGAATGATTCGAAAAGGGAGAATTTTATGGGTCATCATGAAATAAAGAAGAGAAGGCCAATCGCCCGATCTTTTTTTACAAACCTTCATGTCGATATGCCCTGGCCGAAAAAGATACATCTCCTTATCAGGAATAACTGGATCAAGATAAGAAATTTCCAAAGCTGTTGCGGTCACCCTGGGGAACCTGGCTGCTGAACGGGTGAAGGGGACGACCCTGGAAGGGTTGAGAAATAGGACGATGAATCAGAAGGATTACTATCAGATTTTAGAGGTTGAGAAAGAGGCTTCGCCTCAGAAGATCAAAGAGGCTTACCGAAAATTGGCCTTCCGGTATCATCCGGATAGGAACAAGGAAAATCCTTCGGCTATGGAAAAGATGAAGGAGATCAACGAGGCTTACGCTGTCCTTTCCGATCCTAAAAAGAGAAGCGATTATGACACATTTCATGAGCAGTACGGACCTTATGGGTACGACCGGTTTAAACAGAGATATTCTGAACAGGATATTTTCAGAGGGTCTGACATCAATCAGATTTTTGAGGGGATGGCCAGGGCCTTCGGATTCAGAAGCTTTGAGGAGGTCTTCAGAGAGTCGTATGGCCAGGGAGTCCACACCTTTGAATTTCAAAGACCAGGAGTCTCTGGCAGGGGGTTCATATTTTTCGGCCCCGGCTCTGGAAGAAGCGATCAACAAGGGATTCCAGTTTCATCCGAGATTTTCCCGGGAACTCTGGGTAAAATCATTCGGTACTTCTTAAAGAAGACCTTTGGAATGAGAGAACCCGATAGGGGGAAAGACCTGGAGGATGTCATCTATCTCGATCCCCGGCAGGCCCTTGAGGGAGCGAAAGGGAAATACCCTCATCGAAAGAGATCGAAAGAGCTGATCATTACCCTTCCTCCAGGAATGAAGGAAGGTCAGAAGATAAGATTGAAGGGAATGGGAGCACCCGGCAAAGACGGGGGAGAACCCGGTGACCTCTATTTGAAAGTGAAAATCAAAAAACCGCTGTTAGAGAAAGTCAGAGAATTATTAAAAAGTTAGCGTAAGGCGTAAAGCGTGAGGCGTTAGGTGTTGAAAAATTGAAAACAACACTTTACGCCTTACACCTCACGGTTGACGATTTGTCAAGGCATGGCAGCCTGTCCCCCATTAAGGCTTGGACAATACGTCCTTCCAGTAGTCGTAAATTTTCATATACCCTGCTCGAACCATGGCTCTGGTGAGGGGATGAAGGCGTCCTTTTTCCGACCCAAGTTCTCTGATGGCATCTTCTTCCGAAGAAGCTCGAATGGACCAGCCCCCAACCATATCAGCCAGTTCGAGAGGACCCATGGGTAGGTTATAGCCAAGCTTTAGAGCCTTATCTATTTCTTCTGGAGAGGCAACTCTCTCCCAAACCATCTGAACGACTTCTTCTATCATGGCCCGATAGGCCCGATTGGCTAAAAATCCATAGCTCGTGTCCCGGCAGACCACTGGTTCCTTCCCTAATTTCTTTGCAACATCACACGCCACTTCTATCGTCTCATTAGAAGTACGTCCTCCTCTGACCACCTCAACCAATTGCATAACAGCTACTGGATTAAAAAAATGGATCCCCACCACTTTTTCCGGTCTCTTTGTGGCGGAGGCCATCTCCGAGATGTTCAGATAAGAAGTATTAGAGGCCAGAATGGCATGGGCCGGAGCGCTTTCATCGAGCTTCTTAAAGATTTCTTTCTTTAATGCCATTTTTTCCATGGCAGCTTCGATGACCAGATAGGTACCTTTGGCTGCCTCTTCAATACTCGTGTAACCTTTTATTCGATTCACAATATTCTTTTTCTCTTCCACAGTGAGCTTGCCCTTTGAAACAAAGAATCGCTCTAATCTTTGCTCAATAGATTGAAATCCTTTCCTGACCAGGTCGTCATTGATATCAACCATGCTTACCTCATAGCCCCCCATACGCGAAAGGACTTCGGCAATTTGTGCTCCCATCGTCCCTGCACCGATGACTGTGGTCTTCTTAATTTCTCCGATCTTCATACTTCCCTCCTTGAGATTAGAATTTTAAGGTGTAGAACGGTTGATCACTCTACCGGTAGTTACCTGGCCAAGGACAACAATATCTTCTAAAGAAAGATAATGGTCCACAGAGGCGTCGAAGAGAAGCTGGACCGAAGGCGGAAACTCTTCGTCGCCCTCCCAGAGGACATATTGGAGAGGCACATAGGGGAAAGCATGAAGGATGAAAGAGGCGTCCCCAACCTCTGCAGGTTCTCCCCCTGATTTGATACCAGTTTCTTTAAACGATTTGGCTGATTTCCCAAACTTCCTCTGCAAAGGTTCTGTCACCCTCCTTGCAAAAACACCTGCATAAAGCAGGCCTCCTGGAATATCTTTATAGGCCACCCATTTCCCCGTGAGAGGATTCCCATCCGCACGGATGAGATAATGGAGAAGGAGAATACGAGTGACCAGAGAAACCACCTTTTTAGATGGGGAATAAAATTCGATCTGAGGAAACTGGATAGAATATGGTTCTGAAAAAAAATGGATGGTGATTTTCTCTCCCTCTTCTCCTTTTTGATAATCTGCTCCAGCCTTCTTTGCCCTCTCTTCCAGATCCATTCCTTTGATGGAGACACAGGCCAAATCAAAAGACTGTTGATAATTTTTCTGTTTGGAAAGTTCCATAGCTTTCTTAAAAAGCGTGAAGCGTAAGGCGTAAACCGTAAAGTGTTAAGTGTAAAGCGCAAAGTGTTAAATGTTAAGCGTAAAAAGTAAAGTGAAATAAATTATTTAGTTAATACTCGGCATTTCGAATTCCGAATTGCTTACCCAATTTCCAGTCTTAACTTACGGATGGTTTCTTCGTAGTCTTTGGTCTTGAAGAGGCCTGTGCCTACGACAAAGATATCGCCACCGGCTATCGATACTTCCCTGATATTCTCGATTTTGACTCCCCCATCCACTTCTATTTCCAGCGGATATTGGTTCTGATCAATGATTTTCCTCAACCGCTCGATCTTTTTCAAAGTAGAGGGGATAAAGGGTTGCCCTCCAAAACCGGGATTGACCGACATGATAAGGACTAAATCAATATCATCCAGAACAGGATAGAGGGTTTTTATTGGAGTAGCGGGTTTAAGTACGATGCCTGGCCTTACGTTCAACTGACGAATCTTCTTAATCATCCGCTTGAGATGAGGACACACTTCAGCGTGAATGGTAATCCAATCGCTCCCTGCCTGAGCAAAGGGTTCAACATAACGCTCAGGGTTCTCGATCATTAAATGGACATCAAGAGGCATAGAGGTCAATTTCTTCAATCCTTGAACAACCAGAGGGCCGATGGTGATATTGGGGACGAAATGCCCATCCATCACATCGACATGGATCACATCCGCTCCAGCCCTTTCGACCGCCCTTACTTCATCACCGAGGCGGCTGAAATCAGCAGATAAAATCGAAGGCGCTATCTTTTTCACCTTTACCCCCGTTAACGATGTAAATATTGATGGTGCGCTCTGGGAACGTATCCATCCTAATATTATTAAAATCGCAATGTTTATTCAATGAAATTAAACCAACTTTCTCATCAGAGCAGACTCAAGAACGCAAACAAGCCAAAACCTATGATGATTAAACCCGAAATTTTGTTTAGCCACTGCAATCTCTTAAAATTGAACAACCCCCGCAATATACCGGTAAAACCGCTCAGAATAATCCACCACATTGCAGAACCAAAGAAAACACCCAAGACTAAAATTCCAGCAGAGACATAGTGATTGTTTCCACTTCCAACTCCCAGTCCGGCAAAGACGGCTGCGAAGAAGAGAATGGTCATGGGATTGGTGAGGGTTAGAAAGAATGTGGACAGGTAGGCATTCCAAAGGCTATTCCCTTCGATGGAAGTTCCTTGTTCGGCAGGTTTGGAAAAGAATGTCTTTGCACCTAAGATAAAAAGCAATCCACCTCCGATCAGATGAAACCACATCTGCTGACCGATCAGAAAATTTGAAAGAAAGGTCAGTCCAAATCCGGCAATGGCTCCATACAAGGCATCGGCCGTAGCGCCTCCCAGACCTGAAAGGAAACCAGTGATTCGACCCTGAGCCAAGGTCCGCCGGATGCATAAAATGCCAATAGGTCCCACCGGTACAGCAATGGATAATCCGATGATCAATCCTTTGAGAAAAATATGGATTTCATGCATCATCCTTCCTTTTCCCTGTAGGGTTGGGATAATTTTATTAATCGGGCTACAAAAAATCCATCCATCTCATCTTCTGGAGGAAAAGTTTTGAAATATCTGTTCTGAATAAATGGGTGGCATTTTTCTGGAAGGACTTTATCTATCCGACCCAATTCGAATTCTGGATGCTCCTCTAAAAACTTTTCCACCCCATCCTCATTCTCCTCATGGAAGACCGTGCAGGTGCTATAAATTAAGACGCCTCCCTCTTTCACATAAACGGAAAGATTACTCAGTATCGAAAACTGAAGCTCACTCAACCTCTTGATATCCTTCTCCCCTCTTCTCCACTTCAAATCAGGATTCTTCCGAAGCGTTCCAAACCCTGAACAGGGGACATCTGCCAGGATTCGATCGAACCTCATTCCTTTGGGAATCGGAAGAGGTTGGGCGGCATTCGTCTTGATCGTCCTGACAATTTTTATCCCCAACCTTTGACACATTTCTTCAATTAAATCTAATTTCCCCTTGCTGAGATCCAGAGCATAAATTTCTCCCCGGTCTTCCATTTTTTGGGCCATATGAGTGGTTTTCCCTCCGGGCGCAGCACAGGCATCGAGGATCCGTTCCCCTGGCTTCGGGTCCAGAATGGAGGTGACCAATTGAGAGGCTTCATCCTGAATGATATAAAGACCTTCTTTAATGAATGGGAGTTCTGAAGTGGGTGGAGGATCTTGTAGCACAATCCCCTCTTCTGAAAAAGTGGTCGGAAATGGTTTTAATTCCACTCCCCTCAACTTTTCGATAAGTTCTTTCTGATTTAGCTTCACGGTATTGGTTCGAAGCGCCAGGGAGGAGATCTGATTGTTGAATGTGCAGATCTTGAGGGTTTCTTCGACACCCATCTCCTTGATCCACCTCTGAACTAACCAGAGGGGATGAGATTGAGCGACAGAGATATGGAGAGCTGGATCTTCAACGATATCCGGATGACGGATTTCATCTTTCTGCCGGATGGCGGAACGAAGAACGGCATTAACAAAACCTGCTCCTCCTTTTCCCCGGATTCGCTTCGCCAATTCTACAGACTCGTTCACGGCTGCCGAAGAAGGAGTCCTTGATAAAAAAAGGACTTGATAGAGCCCGAGGCGGAGGATATTGAGAGTTTCTAATTCGATTTTCTCTAAGGGGATTTTCGAGAAATGGCGGATCACCCAATCGAGTTTTCCTCTCCACCGGATAACCCCATAAGTCAATTCCGTGAGAAAGGCTCGATCAAGCGAGGTAAGATATCGGTAGCGTTTGAATGAATCGGTGAGAAGACGATCAGGGTGAAGATCGGCCTCTTCAATCCGATTCAGGATATCGAGGCAGATCGCCCTTGGTTTTTTTTTCCTCAAAACCTTCCTGTCCTCGCCATCTCTTCAAGCCTGGCGATACGTTCTTCAATCGGTGGATGGGTGCTGAAGAGAGAAAGAACCCTTCCCCCTCTTAATGGATTGACGATGAACATATGGGCAGTGGAAGGATTGGCATCCATGGGGATCCTCTGGGCAGCTACTTCTAACTTTTCCAGAGCTCTTGCTAAGGAAAGAGGATTGGCAAGATGAGCTCCGCCTTCATCAGCCAAATATTCTCTGGAGCGAGAAATGGCCAGTTGAATGAGCATCGCCGCGATGGAAGCAAATATCGAAACGAGGAGAACAACGAGAATATTTCCTCCCCCGCCCCCTTCTTCGTCATCTGATCGAAATCCGCCAAACATGGCGCCCCAGCGGGCCATGGTAGCGAGGATGCTGATGGCACCGGCCATCGTGGCAGCGATGGTACTGATGAGGATGTCACGGTGTAGGATGTGGGAAAGCTCATGTCCGATGACTCCCATCAGTTCTTCTTTCGATAAAATTCTCATAATTCCCGATGTCACGGCAACAGCCGCATGCTCCGGGTTTCTACCTGTCGCAAAAGCATTGGGAGTGTCATTTTCCATAATATAGACCTTCGGCATTGGAAGGCTGGCCTTGCTCGTCAGTTCTGCAACGATCCCGTAAAGTTCAGGTGCTTCACTCTGGGACACTTCTCTCGCTCCATACATGCGAAGGACAATCTTATCGCTAAACCAGTAGGAGAAAAAATTCATCAGAGCGGCAAAGATGAAGGCATAAATGGCTCCACTCTTACCTCCGATCGCCGTCCCCACCAGGATGAAAAGAACAGTTAAAACCAGCATCAGGAAAAATGTCTTAAACTGATTCATAGATAACACTACCTCCTTTTTCACATGAAAATATAATCATAAGCCCTTGTTTTGTCAAATGGTTATGCGTGTTGAGGTTCGAGGAAGTCTAAAATGGCATCCCTTACCTTCTGAATATCCACCTTGGTATTGATACAGGGACCGTTCGGCCTTTCGTTCAGAATTCCGACCACCGGGATCGGATAACTGTCCTGAATCCCACTGGTCAGATCGAGTTCGCAGGCGACGGCCACGATGGCCTCTGGCCTGTTATCCACGATAATTCTCCTTGCCAGGGTCCCTCCTGTGGCCACCGCGATCTTCACCTGATACTGATCGGAGAGTTCTATCAGATCTTTAATTTCGCATTTCCCACACCCTTCGCAATTTTTAACATTCCCTGTGATCTTGATTTGACAGTCAAAATCCTGAATGCAGTGGGGAAGGAGGATCAACAACTTATTTGGCCGGGTACGGTGATTGTTGGACCGGACGAGATGGTTATTCAACTCGATGAACGATTGTTGAACCTTTTCTTTCGACACTCCTACCAATCGTCCCATTAAGATCATAAAGGGGAAAAGGACCTTGGCCACAATTCCCCTCAGTTTATGGGAGAGGAAAATATCCTTCCCTCTGAAGATGGTAAAGACAAGGAGGAGCCCCCCGGAAATCATGAGGAACACTAAAATCGCAAGGAGGATAGTGAAGAAGAGAGGAAGGGAGGGATGGATGTTCTTCAATCCCACCATCGGGACATACCAGAGCAGAAAGATGAGAAAGAAGAGAATTAAACAGGTGAAAACCAAAAGTCCGATGAAGATTCTCTTCCTGGGTTTAACCTCCAAAGTTTTCTCCAAAAAGACGTGACACGTGATTCGTGGTTCGTGAATCGTGTTAGAAAAATTTATTTCAAAAAATGAATTCCAATTTCTTACGAATCACCAGCACGAAACACGATATCAATGAAAGACTGTCCCAACAGGGAGGGGATGTCCGGAAAGAAATTCCCGGGTGGTCATCCTCCTTCTCCCCTCTAATTGGACTTCTTGGATGAGGAAGGAATCCTTCCCTGCCTCCACCTCTATGAAATCCGACCCCACCCAGACCACCGCTCCTGCCTTTCCAGTAGGCTTCCCTTCTCTGATCTCTCCTTTATAAATTTTTAGCAACCGGTCACCCAATTTTGTAAAGGCACCGGGCCATGGATTGAAGGCACGGATTTGATGATCGATCTCCTTAGCCTCCTTTTTCCAATCAATGTGTCCATCCTCTTTCTTAAGAAGAGGGGCATAGGTCGCTTTCGAATGATCCTGAGGGATAGGCCGAATATTTCCCGTCTTCATTTTCTCCAGAGTCTCTAACAACAATTGAGCTCCTGAGAAGGCCAACCGATCATGGAGCGTCTCACACGTCTCCTCATCGCCGATTGGAATCTCAGTCTGTAAAAGAATGTCCCCTGTGTCCATGCCTTCGTCCATGACCATGGTCGTTACTCCCGTCACTTTCTCCCCATTCAGGACCGCCCAGGCAATTGGAGCGGCTCCCCGATATTTGGGAAGTAAGGAGGCATGGACATTGACGGCCCCGTATTTGGGAATGTTTAAAATGGACTTTGGCAAAATCTGACCGTAGGCCACAACGACAATGAGGTCCGGTTGAAGACCTCTTACCGCCTCCTGAAAGGATTCCTCCTTCACCCTCTCTGGCTGAAGAGGGATGAGGCCATGCTGAAGAGTAAGTCCCTTCACAGGAGAAATAACAACTTTTCTCCCTCTTCCCTTTTCCCTGTCTGGCTGAGTGACGACACCGACCACTTGATCGGACCCCCCTAAAAGTCTTCGCAGGGTCGGGAGTGTAAAGGATGGAGTCCCAAAGAAAACGATCCGCCAGGGCGGTGCGCTCAAGGTTTTTCTTCCTTACGCTTTTCTTTTTTTAATTTATTCCGATAAATTTCTCTCTTCAGCCGACTCACTCTGTCCAATATAAGAACGCCATTAATGTGATCAATTTCATGTTGAAGCGCAATGGCCAAAATTCCATCTCCCTTGATCTCCATTTCCATTCCTTCAGGAGACAAGCCTTTCACACAGACCTTCTCCTTCCTCTTCACCTTTTCCAAGCAATCGGGTACACTCAAACATCCTTCCTCATGGTCAATCTCGCCTTCTTCGGAAATGATCTCAGGGTTGATCAAGGCGAAGAAGCTGTGTTGAGGATCCATCGGGCTGACATCGAGAACGATGACTCTTCGAGGAACTCCGACCTGACAGGCGGCCAAACCAATCCCCCCTGCCTCATACATGGTCTCTCTCATGTCATGAATCAATTTCCCCACTCCCTCATCAATCCGGCCCACTGCCTCAGACCGCTTTTTCAAAATGGGGTGAGGAAATTTGCGGATTTCTAAAACCGCCATCTTTTTATCTCCGGGATTGTTTCTTCATATAGAATAACACAAAAATGGAGAGTATGGCTAACAAGATTCCAATCCCTTGGGAGGTGGAAAGGAAATCTCCAAATAGGAAACCTCTCGGGTCCCCTCTAAAGATTTCAATGAAAAAACGTGTAATCGAATAGAGGAAGAGAAAGAGCCAGAAAATTTGACCATCGAAAGTCTTTCGCCTCTCCATCCAATTTAAGAAGAAAAAGATGGCTAAACCATTGGCGGCATCATAGAGTTGGGTGGGATGAAGCGGAACATTCAACCGGGCCAACGAATCCGGATTTTTAAAGACCACCCCCCACGGCAGGGAAGTCTCTTTCCCATAACAGCACCCAGCCAGAAAGCAGCCTATCCTGCCAAAAAAGAGACCCAAAGCAATCAGAGGGGAAATCAGATCAGCCACTTTCCAGATGGGCAATCGGTGCCATTTCATATACCAGAAGGCAACAATGACCGCAAGGACGAGTCCCCCATAAAAGACCAATCCCCCTTCCCATATTTTAAATATCTTCATAGGATGTTGGCGATAAACATCGAAATTGATCAAGACAAACAGTATTCTCGATCCGATGAGGGCTGACAAGACCGTGTAGAAGAAGAGATCCACCACATTCTCAAAAGAAATTCCTATATTTGATTTTCGAATTTTCAGTCCGGCAAGAACCACGGCCGTGATAAGGCCCGCGACGATGAAGAACCCATAAGCGTAAATATGGAAGCTGCCGAATTGAAACAGGATGGGATACATAATTAAGAGTGAAGAGTTATGAGTTATAAATTATGAATTATGAATTAATAATAATCCTCTCACGACTTACGAAGAGCTTTTTAACTTCTTTTTGTCTCGGGCCAACAATTCTAAGGCCATCAAACCAATACCAATACAGATGGCTGAATCCGCTATATTGAAGGCAGGCCAATGGTAAGTGGATAGGTAGAAGTCGAGGAAATCTACAACTTCCCCGTATTGGAGACGGTCGATGAGGTTTCCAATCGCACCACTCAAAACGAGAGAAAACGAGAGGGCAAGGGTCTTTTCGTCCTCCCCTATTTTAATGAAGAGATAGATAATGGCTCCAATGGCAATCAGGGAGACGACCACAAAGAGGATGGAACCGAGTCCCCCGTTTTCTCCACCAAAAATTCCAAAAGCACCACCTGTATTCCTCACATGGATGATGTTAAAGAACCCCTGGATCACCTCCACCTTTTGATAGAGAAGTAATTTCTGGACAATCAGGTATTTGGTCCACTGATCCAGCAAGAGAACCCCAAAACAGAAAATCAAAAGGACCCAGTACTTCCTTCTCATGCCCACCCTAATGACGCCCCCATTCGGGATCAATAATTTTTTGTAATCTGGAATCTGAAATCCCAAATTTCAAATCCCCAATAAATTCCAATTACCAAATCCGAATGACCGAAACGATTTTCTTTAAAATTCTGAACCTGTCAGGAACAGGTTTTGAATTTGGAACATTGGAGTTTATTTGGTATTTGGTACTTGGAATTTGGTGCTTACCTCACTTTATTTTTGGATCGCTTCGACACACCTCTGGCAGATGGCTTGATGTCCTGGATGATGACCCACACTCACATCGTGGTTCCAGCATCGTTCACACTTTTTACCCTCTGCCCGGGATACTATTGCCCTCACCTCTTTTTCGTCCTTGGTTTGATGAAGGGTGACCGAGGAGACAATAAAGATTGACTTCAGATCCTTCTCATAACATTCAAGAAATGAAAAGACCTTTTCAGGAAGATGGAGATGGACCTGCGCATCCAATGAAAGTCCGATCACCTTCTCCTTCCGGGCCTCCTCCAAAGCTTTGGTCACGACCGCCCGAATTTCCCAGATCCGCTCCCAACGCTCGTTCAGGGCATCATCCAAATATTCGCTTTGCACTTCAGGAAACGATGCGAGATGAACACTTTCCGCCTCCCCCGGACCTTGAGGAATGTATTTCCAGACCTCTTCCGAAGTGAAAGAAAGAATAGGAGCCATGAGGCAGGTTAGGCTTTTCAAAATCTCATCAAGGACGGTCTGAGCCGATTTCCTACCCCGAGAGCCGGATGAAAACGTATAAAGCCGATCCTTCAAGATATCAAAATAGAGGGCACTCATCTCCACCGCACAAAAATTTTGAACACTATGGTAAACCGTGTGGAACTCAAAATGTTCATAAGCCTCGCGAACTCTACCGATCAGTTTCTGAAGCTGATGGAGAGCCCATCGGTCCATCTCATGGAGTTCATGATAGGGAACCCGGTCTTTCTCAGGATGGAAGTCGTAAAGATTTCCTAAAAGAAAGCGATAGGTGTTGCGGATTCGAAAGTAGCTATCGGCCAAACGTTTCAGGATCTCGTTGGAGATTTTAATGTCATCTTTGTAATCCTCTGCCGCGACCCAGAGCCTCAGGACATCGGCTCCCAATTGGTTGATGACTTCTTCGGGGGCGATCACATTTCCCGCTGACTTGGACATCTTTTTCCCCTCTCCATCCACAACAAACCCATGGGTGAGGACGGAACGATAAGGGGCGCACCCCCTTGTCCCGGCAGAAGTCAGAAGAGAGCTGTGGAACCACCCCCGGTGTTGATCACTTCCCTCCAGGTAGAGACTGGCTGGAAACTCAAGGTCTTTCCGTTTCTCCAGGACGGCTGCATAAGAAACCCCTGAGTCAAACCAGACATCCAGGATGTCCATCTCCTTTATAAAGTCTCTTCCCCCGCATTGAGGACATCGGGTTCCTTTGGGCAAAAGGTGATGGGCCCCTTCTTCAAACCAGATGTCCGCTCCCTTCTCCTCAAAAAGATGGACGATATGATCGATCGTCTCCTGATTGACCAAAGGTTGTTTGCAGGCGGAACAGTAAAAGACGGCGATGGGAATCCCCCAGGCCCTCTGCCTGGAGACACACCAATCGGGTCGGTTCTCGATCATCCCGTAGATCCGATCTCTTCCCCAGGGAGGGATCCAGGTCACTTCATTGATCGACTTCAGGGCATTCTGTCTCAATCCCTTTTTATCCATCGAGATGAACCATTGCTCTGTCGCACGAAAGATAATCGGGTCGTTGGTTCTCCAACAATGCGGATAGGAATGCACCATCATCTCTTCTTTGAGAAGCGCTCCGACCTCGGCAAGCTTCTTGTTCACGGCATCATTGGCATCAAAAACGAACTGTCCTGCAAAGAAAAGGACATCCTGAGTAAACCGGCCATCATCATCGACCGGGCTGTAGATCTCCAAACCATATTGCACTCCACTTTCGTAGTCCTCCTGACCATGGCCGGGCGCTGTATGGACACATCCTGTTCCAGCATCTAAGGTCACATAGGAGGCGAGGAGGATGAGCGAATTCCGGTCGAGGAAGGGATGCCGGCAGGTGAACCCCTCTAATTTCTTCCCTGGAAATTTTTCCAATACTTCATATTTCTTGATTCCGAATTTCTTCATCACCTCTTCCAAGAGGCCCTCTGCCAAGATATAGATTTCCCCACCTACGTCCACCGCCACATAAGTGAAATCCGGATGGAGTGCAATCGCTAAATTAGCCGGGATCGTCCAGGGCGTGGTCGTCCAGATAATGACGGAGACAGGTTTCCCCTGGAGGCTTGGGAAATCCTTCCAGATCTCAGAGATCATTTTGAATTTCACATAAATGGAGGAAGAACGGTGCTCTTCATATTTCACCTCTGCCTCAGCCAGTGCCGTCTTGCAAGTGGGGCACCAGTGGACCGGTTTCTTCCCTTTGTAAACCGAACCGTTCAGAAGAAACTTTCCGAACTCCCGCACAATCGTTGCTTGGTATTCGAAATTCATGGTCAGATAGGGATTCTCCCACTCCCCAAAGACCCCGAGGCGTTTGAACTCTTCTCTCTGAATCCCTACAAATTTGGCTGCGTAATCCCGGCATCTTCTCCGGATTTCAACGATGGAGAGTTCTCCTTTCTTTGAACCGAGGCTCTTCTCCACTTCGTGTTCAACGGGCAATCCGTGACAGTCCCATCCTGGAACATAATGGCTATCAAACCCTACCATGAACTTCGATTTCACGATGAAGTCTTTGAGGATTTTATTCAAGGCAGTCCCGATGTGAATATTCCCATTCGCATAGGGAGGTCCATCGTGGAGGATATATTTCGGCCTTCCTTTCGCTCGCTGGCTTAATTGGCGGTAAGTCCCCTTCGCTTCCCACGCCTTCAGGATATCCGGTTCCCTCTTCGCCAAATTGGCTTTCATGGGGAAGTCGGTTTTAGGGAGATTCAATGTGTGACGGTAATCCATTGCCTTTCCTTCCTATTCAAAGTTGACCCCGAGCAGTACCTTCTTCCCCATCCTAAAGAGCAGGGCTTAAGCGCTGCCGAACGGATCATCTTTTATGAAATGTTTCTTTTTATTGAACAAAAATTAAAAATCCTTTATTTTTAGAGGTATCTAAATAACATAAAAACAGCAACTTAGCAATCTTTTAATGATTTGGAGGTCTAGATGAAGAGTAAAAAAAAGAGGGAAAAAGTTATTCCCCCTCGGTCGAAGAGAAGTGACTCTAAAAAAGGATGGAGTTCCATTTTAGAAGGGGTGTCCAAAGATTCTCCTTCCCTGTCCCAGGCCTATCAATTGACCCAAAGGGCCTCCAAAGTAGGATTTGATTGGCCAAGCAGGGAGGGGGTGTTGAATAAACTGGATGAAGAAATGAGAGAGTTTAGAGAAGCCCTTTCTCTTCAAAACAGAAGAAGGATTCGTGAAGAAATCGGGGATCTCCTTTTTGTCATGGCAAACGTTTCGCGATTTCTCCAAATCAACCCGGAGGAGGCATTGAAAAAAACCTTAGACAAATTTGTATCTCGATTTCATTATATTGAGACCTCCCTTTACAGTGAAGGGAAAACCTTTCTTCAGTCTAACCTCATCGAAATGGACCGATTATGGGAGGAATCGAAAAAGAAGAAAACCAAATGAAATTTAGGAATTCAGGGATTGAGGCATTGAGGGATTAAGGAATTGAATCTATCAAAATTTCGGAATTCCTAAATTCCAGAATTCCTCAATGGTTTTATATAAGAAATTCGGCGACGTTCATATTATATTCATTCGGGTCGAGGGTCTTTACGATGCTCCTCTTGAAATCCTTGGTGGCCTCATCCATCTCTCTCAGGTCCACCACTTTCCCTTTCCGATATTCTCCATCGCTATAATAAAGGAGGCAGACCTTGGGCCGATCGATCAGTTCTGAATCCTCCTGGATCTGGGTGACAAGCCCCATCTCATTGGTATTTAATAATACCAGAGTTCCGAGGGGAAAGATCCCGATCATGTTGATGAACACTTTGACGATGGCAGGATCAAAGTCTTTTCCACTTCGTTCCAGCATGATTCCCAGGATTTTTTCGGAGACATAAGGGAATCGATTATACACTCTCGGCCTCACCAAGGCATCGTAAAAATCGGCAACGGTGATAATCCTGCCAAATAGGCTAATCTTTCTCTTTCGGGTGAGTTTCGGATATCCAGTCAAATCGTATCGAAGGTGGTGTTCAAAAGCAGCGTCAATCATCCGGGTGGAGAGTTCTCCCCACTCTTTCATTCTCATGACAATTTCCGTTCCCACGAGGGGATGGGATCGCATCATCGTCCATTCTTCCGGAGACAATTTCCCAGTTTTGTTCAGGATCTCCTTCGGAATCCTCGTCTTTCCTATGTCATGGAATAAACCTGCCATGCCCAGATGGGAGAGGTGCTTTTTGGGGATCCCGATCCTTTGACCCAAAGCGATGGCATAGATAGCCACATTCACAGAATGATTGAAGGTGTATTCATCATAATTCTTAATATTTGCCAAACCCAACAAAGTGGAATCATCCTGCATGATGGCGTTGACAGCGTTCTGCATGAGGCGTTTGGCTTTTCGGATATTGAGCGCTTTTTGTTGATTAATGCTCTCTACGATTTCCTTGACTAAACCAATGGATTTAAAATAGACCTCTTTCGAAAACTTCTTCTGGTCCTCAGAATCAACATAGATATCTTCATCTTTAAAAAACTCCAATTTGCCCGCACTAATGGTTTCAATGTTTCGGTATTCCAACTGCTTCTTGATATAAAGATAATTGCTCTCGTTATTCTCCTCTAACCCTGAGAGAAGATAGATGAACTCTTTAAGATGCTCTCCATTCACCTCGCTCGTGAATTCCACTTCCCCGATCCAGCGCTTTCTCATCTCCTGCCAGAAAGCTTTAAAGATAGAATATTTGTCAGCTTTCACCAGGATACGGATATTGTTGAAGAAGAAATTATCCCGAACAATTTTTAAGAAGAGATTACCTTCCGATTGGATGATGCCATTGATCACCTGAAGACATTCCTGGGTGAGGCGATCGATGAGGATATTTTTTCGATCATAAACAGCAGTTCCCTTAAGAAGACGATAGAATTTGGTGACAAATTCCGTCCCGAGTTTTGTGGGAAGGTGTTCATGGTCAACTGAGGGTTTTATCTCTGCCATTGGACCCTCTATCCCTCAAGGGGCTTGCCCCCTCAATGCCTGTGTGCAGGCACCCCGAATGGTTTCGTCCTTTGAATTTTTTCCTTCTTCCAAGATGGCCTTTGCATCGGGTGTTCCAACCGTGGCCAGGGCGTTGGCTGCTCCCATACGAATCTCATCGGTCTTCCCTCGGCCGAACCAACTCTTTCGTTCCAACAGTTGCTGCAGCACTGGGATGGCTTCATTGGAACCCACCATTCCGATCGCATTAAAGAAGGCTTTGATTTCCGCTGGTTCTCTTTTGTAAAAATCCTTAGATTGCACAACTTCTAATAGCGGAATGAGGCCTGCTTTTTTACCTACCTTCCCTAAATTTATAGCCGCCATGCAACGGATACGAACATCATTGTCCGTGAGAGCCCTCACCAGTAATCCAATAGCCTTGGGGCCACCGATGAGCCCCAGTGCCTGTACCGCCTCTCTCCTGACCCGATTCTCCTCATGATTGAATACCTTTTGGATATAGGGGAAGGACTGTTCTTTTCCAATCCGGCCCAAGATATAGGTGATATTCCGGACCAGATACCATCGTCGATCATCGATAAAGGGAGTAAACAGTTCGATGCTGTTCTTCCCGATTTCAGAGAGGGCGTCACAGAATATCCTTCTCGCCTTTGAATTTTTAAGTTCCCCCAGCAGTTTGATCAAGGGTTTGATGGAGTTTTTTTGAAGGAGCATGAGATAGGCATTGACCTCTTCCAACCGTACCTCTTCCCTCTCCAGAACCTTCCCGACCCGTTCGATCCGCACTTCCTCACCAGCTTCCACGATGACTTTTCGGATGTTTTCAATCTGCCAATCCTGCAGTTCATACGTTTTGAGTGTGATATAAACTCGTTTCAAAAGATCGGTCGCTTTGGTGAACTCGCCGAGAGTCAGAAAGGCATCCAATATTTTAATCAGGATATTGACTGCATCATGATAGGGCTCACGCTCTTTTTCCAAAGCCAAAATTTCGAAGAGGATGTCCATGATATTGAATACAAAGATTGGGTCGATCTCGGCTTCGACATCCTTTCTCAATCCTTCCACTTCGTCTGAGGTGAGGAAATAGACGCTTCGATCTGACACAAAGGGAGGAGGTTCCTCGATCACCTTGGATAGGATTTCATCCAAATCGATCCCTTCCTCTGAACCCTCCTCTGTGAGTTCCACCTCCACATGGTGGGCAAGGGGTTTAAAAACCAAATTTTTCCTGAATTGGTCAACCGTCTCTGGGATGATGACGGGTGTCTCCTCCAAGAATTCATCCGTCGCCAAAAAACTGATGTGTATAAAATCTTTTTCCCACATCAGGGTGACGATATCATCCTCTAATTGATTGATACTCTCACCTTGTTTGAGGATATCAATGATCCCTTGGACCTCCCACTCTTCCAAACCCTTTACGAACCGGATTTCTCTTAACCCGTCTCTATAGAGAAGAAAGGCAAGACTCGTCTTCACATCCCTGTTCTCGTATAAGATCTTACTTTTAAAGGAAAGATCGTATTCTCCAATGACAATCACGAAAGACTGATATTTATTTAAGAAAAATTGGAATTTCTTAAGAAGTTGGTCCCGGAATCCTTTGAGAGTGGGATTGTCCGGTGGATAAAATCGAAAGGCCTTGATCGCCTTGATGAAGGCGCTGGTTAAATCTCTAGCGAGAAGGAGCTCTTCATCCGTCTCCACTCCTTCGGGCAATGGCATCTCGACACTGAGATCAGGAGCCTTTTTATCTGATGAAACCTCTTCGGGCATAAGTTCCTTTATTGTGGAGCCCCCTAGCTAAAGCCGTGGCTCCAATTGCTTCATTAGGTTGTTTACGCTCGGTAGCTTCAGCGATGGATCGCGAAACCCACCGAAGCAATACCCTCCTACGCTAAAGCTTCAGAGGGTTACCCTTTTCGCATTCATCCACAAATAAACCCGTGGCTTTCTGCGAAGGCGGGTAACTTTTTGAGATGACTATATCTTTATGGATTTTGAGACGATTTGTCAATAATTTTTTTTACCTTCTCCCCTTGATCAAATCATCAAGAGGTGATATTTTGTCGATTAGTTAATGATATTAGAGAATTATGACATCTCCTTCTCCCAACCCAGAAAAAGGCACACTCTATATCGTTTCCACTCCCATTGGGAATCGAGAGGACATCACCCTGAGGGCCCTCCGTATCTTAAAGGAAGTGGACTTAATCGCTGCAGAGGACACTCGACATACCGGCCTCCTCCTCAGACACTTTGGGATCCCAACCCCACTCACCAGTTATTTTGAAGGAAATGAATTGAAAAAAAAGGAATTTATACTCTCTAAATTGAGGCAGGGCCATCGAGTTGCCCTCGTTTCGGATGCTGGGACACCCGGCATTTCTGACCCCGGGTTCCGACTTATCCAAACAGCCATTGAAAACCAGATTCCCATTGTTCCCATCCCCGGTCCCTCTGCAGTAATTGCCGCCCTCAGCGTTTCTGGTCTTCCAACTGATGCCTTTCTTTTTAAGGGCTTCCTCCCTCATAAATCCAAAAAGAAAAGGGATTTGCTCAAACAAGTGGAAGAGGTCAAAGAAACCCTCATCTTTTACGAATCCCCACACCGCCTCACAGAAACATTGAATGACCTCTTCGATGTCCTCGGGGATCGAGAAATGGTTCTCACTCGAGAATTGACAAAGATTTATGAGGAGGTTCTCAGGGGAAAAGTAAGTGAGATTCAAATTCAGATTGGAGAGCGTAAGTTAAAAGGCGAGATCACTCTGATCATCTCTGGGAAAACCCGAAAGGAAAGACTTAAAAATAGGAAAAATGACAAATTTCAAAGCTCAAATGTCAAATGAATGTCAAAGTTCGAAGAGTAAAGAAGTAATCCAAAATTTGAACTTTGCCTGCCTGCCGCAGGCAGGGATTTTGACATCTGAAATGAGTCTCTCTCTTAGCAACAAAAAATTAAATATAGAAAAGATAGAGCAGAATATTACAGACAGCCACAACCACCATCATGGCTGGATAGCACGCTTTGCAATAATATCCCCAGCTGATCTTTTTGTCCGTCGTCCGCTCATAGGTTGCCACGGCCACCACATTCGCTGAAGCTCCAATTGGAGTCCCATTTCCTCCGATATCCGTCCCCAGAGATGTTGACCAGATCAAGGGGAGGAGCGAAAAACCAAAGGTATCGCTCATATGCTTGAGGATGGGCGCCATCGTTGCAGCAAAAGGAACATTATCAACAATCGAAGACCCAAAGGCACTGATCCATAGAATGATCGACAAGGCAATGAAAAAGTTTCCTCCAGATGCGGTCTTCACGACTCCCGCTGCCATTTTAAGAAGACCCACATGCTCCATTGCACCAACAATGATAAATAGCCCCGCAAAGAAAATGATAGTCGGATAATCAATATTCATCAAAACCTTACTCATTTTGTGACCCCCGAGAAGCAGGGCAACCAATGCCCCGGTAAGAGCACAAGTAGCGACTGATAAATGAGTGATATGATGAGTGACCAGCACGATCACGACATAGAAGAAAGCGATCAGCCCTACGATGAAAAGCCATTTGTCCTGAACCGCCTCTTTAGGATTTAAGGTAGCGACTTGCTGCTCCAGCCAATGTGGGTCTTGTTGAAGCCTTTTCCGTGCTGAAAAGATCTCCCCTTTGTAAAACCAGATGAAGAAGATTGTATTGACGAAAAATCCGATCCATGCAATCGCACCCGTATTTTTGACAAAATCCATGAAAGAGAGTTGAAAATAGGTCCCCAGAATGACATTTGGAGGGTCTCCGACCATCGTCGAAGCTCCACCAATATTGGCTGCACAAATTTCAGAAAAAATAAGAGGAAGAGGATTGATCCCGATGATATTTCCTACTTCAATCGTTAGGGTGGCCATGAAGAGCATCACGGTGATGCTGTCCACAAAGGCTGAGAGAAACCCAGCAATAAAGGGAAAAAGAATAAAGAGCTTGAGGGGATCGAGCTTCACCCATCGAGCACTATGAAGGCCCAGCCATCGAAAGAAACCTGATGTGTTCATCGTTTCGATGACCGTCATCATTCCGAAGACAAAAAGGATCGTCTCCCAGTTTTCATAATGGATGAGTTCCTTCGGACCAAGAATAAAGATGAAGGAAAGAACAGCGCCAAAGATTGAGGCAATCGTCCGGTTGACCTTCTCTGAAATGATCAGCCCATAAGAAAGAATGAAAATTCCTAAAGCAATCCACTGTTGGTTCGTCATGATCTGCTCTGGCTAAATCAACCCATTCGACTCCCCGGTCTGAAGCCCGGGGTATGCTCAGGGTTGATACTGAGCGGCGCTTTCAACCCCGATTTTAAAATCGGGGTTTGGCGCCGTCGAACGTATCAAATTAGTTTTACCATATTACATGAAATTTTTTAAAAATCAAATCCTATTGCTGTGATTCGTCGCTTCTATTCAAAATGGGGAAAGTGTCATTTTTAGAGAGACAGGCAGGGAGGGATTCTTCTTGAGGAGGTTAAAAAGGAAGAAAAATAAGTAGTCATTTCACCGTCCATATTTTCACCCACCTTGCCGCAGCGAGAGCCGAGAGATTAGATATGACTCCCAAAAGACGACGTTGATCGAACAGAAGATCTTTGAAATCGTACTGAATACCGATGACACCGATGGTCTCTTCAAGCGATTTCATTGGAATAAAGAAGACCTTAATGTCTGTCAGTGTTTGTGTCCCCGCACCAGCTGGTTCACCATGTGTGTAGGTCCACTCTGCAACCGCCATCTCATGGGAGGTAAGGTCAACGTCGGTTTTGCTTCGAGCCCAGACTTGGAGTCTCCCCTCTTTCCCACTGAAAAGTACAAAGGACGGTGCATCGATAATCTTTGATAGATACTTGATCGCAATATGACTGATGTGATCAAGAACAGTTGTACGAAATAGTGTCAAAACATTTTTCCATTCGCTCGAATTCTGAACAAGCCCCCCGACAAATTGCTCAACCGGGGGGAGCATCAAAAATTCTTTGCTCATCTCTTCAATGAGGGTAATACGCTTGATGCGGAGCTGCAAAACGAGATTTTGACGTTTCGTTATTTTCACAAGTTGCCCGATGATAATCGAAGTAAGGAAAAAGACCACGACATTGATGATGTCATGAGGATGATACATTGTGAAACTGTATTTTGGTTCAACGAATAAAAAATCAAAGGTGAGCAAACTGATGACCGATGAGAAGACCGAAGGCCCGGTACCAAAAAGAAGGCCACTGGCTATCGTCGCAATTAAGTAAATGTAAACCAGAGACATGGGATTAACAAATTTTTGAAGGAATAAATTCAACAAGGTAACAGCAATTACCATAAGAGTGGTGAGGAGGTAGTCTTGGGCATTGAGTGTAAATCGTTCAGGCGTTGGTTTTACCTCCACCTCTTTCTTTTCAACCGTTGGCGTTATGAGATGCAGTTCGAACTCGCTCGGAGTGTGGAGCAAGCGAGATGCTGGTGAGCCTTTCCAGAATCCCAATAACATGGAGTGAAGGGGCTTACCGATCACGATATGGTTAATATTGTACTCACGAGCAAAGCGCAGGATTTCGCTTGCCACATCCGTTCCGGAAAGGGTTGCAATTTTTCCACCCAATCCCTCTGCAAGATTCAATGCCTCAGCGATGTAAGCCTTATCGCTATCCGACATCTCTTTCAGAGAGGGTGTTGAAACATGCACTGCGTACCATTCGGCATGTGCCTCTTTCGCAATGGTGTACCCTTTGCGGAGAAGCTGTTTTGCATATGGACTCGGGGCGATACAGACCATCAATCTTTCGCCTGCCGGCCAGGGACCAGAAATGGCCTTCGCCCGCATATAGTTCAAAAGTTCAGTGTCCATCTTGCGGGCTACATGGGTTAGCATGAGTTCGCGAAGGGCAACCAGATTGCCTCGTTGGAAAAAATTCTCCATAGCACGTCTGGCCTGCAGAGGAATATATACTTTCCCTTCTTTCAGCCGTTCAAAAAGTTCTTCCAGTGGGATATCAATCACCTGAACTTCATCCGCTCGATCCAGAAAAGTATCGGGTAATGTCTCCTGCATGCGAATTCCTGTAATTTTTTCCAAGACATCGTTGAGGCTTTCAAAATGCTGAATATTCACTGTGGTGTAAACATCAATACCGCTGTCAAGTAATTCTTCAATATCCTGATATCGTTTCGGATGGCGGCTGTCAGGAGCATTGGTGTGGGCAAGTTCATCTACTAAAACCACCGCAGGTCGTCGTTTGAGTATGGCATCGAGATCCAATTCTTCAAGGGAAATACCCTGATATTCCACACGCCGTTGTGGAACCATTTCCAAATCTTTGAGTAATGCCTCCGTTTCGATGCGGCCATGAGTCTCTACAACACCCACTACAACATCCTCACCGCGTTTCTTCAATACACGTGCTTCGTTAAGCATGGTGTACGTTTTTCCAACACCTGGCGCGTAGCCCAGAAATATCTTTAATCTTCCCCTCTTTGCTTCCTCACGCTGAACTTCCTTTAAGAGGGCATCCGGATCTGGCCTTGTAGTATCTTCATGGTTTTTATTTACTTCCATCTTTTAAGCCGCCTTCCCTATTCTCAATGATGTAATCGTAACCAAATCGTTTTTACCTTGGCGCACATAATAGACGAGCAGCCCAAAGCTGATGATCCCGCTTATAATGTATTCCCAGTTCATGGTCTACCCCTTATCAGAGCCAATCACATGCATAGATATGCCAAATTAAGAATCCCAAAAAGACCAAAACCAACACAACCAAAATGACATCAACATCTCAGTTGCCCACAAGACCGTGGAATCGTAAGGTATTATAGCAGAAAGGGGTTATAACCTAAAGAATAAGATCGAAAAGAATATTATTTTTCTTGAGGAACAACAAAATCAAATTCTTAAGGAGGAGAGTCCCCACGGACGAGGTAAAAGGTAAAAGACGTGAGTAGTCTCGTCAACTAAAGGGAGAGATTTGGTGTACGGAGGAGTATTTGGTTGTAGGGATTGATGCGAGGGAAAGAACGGAGGAATCCTTTTTTTGGACAGCGACAGTAAAGTCGCTTTTCATCCGTAATCTGATCTATCGTTTTATACGGGCCAATTACCATGTATACATTATACCAATATCAATGGTATCCTGGCTCTTCTTATTAAACGTCACGTGCTCTGAATCAAAACCGTCCCTGTTGGACCAATCGTGCCTGTACTCCGGCCTCACAATCAGCCGCCGGCATCCTTGGTATCGATCAGGCTACTCTCTGGCGTCACCGCAAGAAGTACGGAATCTGAAAAAAACTCTTTGTGAGCTTCTTGGTTCCCAAACTCATCGACCTTGCTTATCGTCATCCGCCGGATCCCGATCTTAGTCAAAGCATTCTTTACTTCTTGCATCTTAGAAGGGTCAATAATGGCTTCAATCTTTTTCATCTTTTCTACCTCCCCGAAGACAGTTTTTTGATACCCTCATCTCCGGCACGCCCAGGCGGGTGCGAAACCGCCACGGCGATCCTAAAAGGTGAAGAGGGCATCCACGCTGCATGTCCACTGATTTCTGTCGCCGCTGTTGAAGAGCGAGTGATCAGCGTGGTCGTAGCGAACTTCCGGTCTGAACAGCCACTTCGAGAGGATCTTGTCGGTTAAGAACGGCTTGATGGCCACGCCCGCCGTGGCCTCGTAGTAGTTGGCGCTGACGGGCGCACCGGTGGAGAAGCCATTGGCGGAGTCTCTATACCACTCCAGCCGGGTGTTGAGCGTGAGGTGCGGATCAAATGTGTAGCTGACGTAGCCAGCCACGCCTCCCCACTGTTTGGCACCGCTTGTTAAGCCGGGGATCTGCGGAGCATGGACGTAGTCAAGGCCCAGGCCGAGGCTCAACTTTTCAGTGATCTTCTGGGTGGCAACCAGGTCCAGCGCGGTCCACCAGTGGTGGGCGTCGCCTTTAGGCAGGTTGTGCCCGACGCCCGTCGGGAACTCCGGGCCTTCCGTCATAACGAAAATGATGGAGGTCTTGTCGCTGGGGGTAAAGGTGATGCGGCCCAAAAAGTCCAGGGCGCCGTTGGCGTCGCGGGTGGACTGGTTCCAGCCACGCGTGAAACCAGCGTCAAACGACCACTTGGGGTTCAGCACGTAGGTGACCAGAACGCCTGTCTGCGTGCCCGGCTCGGCATAGAGGAATTGGTAGCTGTAAGAATAGAGTGCCCTGGACGGATCGCCGAAGGCCCCGTAGATGTTGGCGCTGAATTGCTCGAAGCCCGCCAGTTCGATCCATTTGCCTGCGCGGATTCGCACCGGCATGCCGGGGATGGTCATGTCCACGTAGGCTTGGAGAAGGTCCCCTTGATATCGGCTCGTCTGCCTATCACCCATCCCATTCGAGTGGATGAACGCGGCATCCGCACCCCAGATACCTTCTATGTGGAAACCAAAGTCAAGCTGCTTCTTGGTCGGATCGACCGTGCGCTCGACGTTCAAACTGATCTTGTCAAGGATACCCGTGTTCTTGAAACTGTTAAACCCGATGAAGGTTGGACCCTTGTGAGCCTGCGAGGTGGCGTCGTACATGTAGCCGCCTTCGATGTAGCCGTAGATGTTGATCCCAGCCTTGTCCAAAGGTTCGGCCAGTCCCGCCTTGCCCAAAGCGCTCATCAACAGCCCGGGCGACGGTGCCGGGGCCTCCGACGGCTTTGCCTCTTCGATTTCTTTGTCTGAAGTCGATGCTGATGCTTCTTCACCGCTTGCGTTCGTCATAAATGGGAACATCATCAGAACCGCCAGAATCAGGCCCAATAATCTCTTTTCCATTTTTTCCATCCACTCTATTTTCTTCATGTTCCCTCCTATCCGTGGGTCTTCGTGATGCTGAAATCAGGATATGCAGTGACACTCACTTGGCTCGCATCGAGGCCTTCGAACTCTATTTCCTCAGATACTCTCAGAGGAATGACTTTATTGAGCAGCTTGAAGAATACGTACATCAAGACGAATACAAAGACGAAGTTCACGACAACACCGCAAATCTGCGCCACGAACTGTGATGCGCCGCCATAAAACAGTCCTTTTACCGTGCCGGCAACGTTGTTCAGGCCGTCACCATATGTGCCATCGGCAAAAAGTCCGAGCCCGATGAGACCCCAGGCACCGCACGTGCCGTGAACAGATATTGCGCCTACAGGATCGTCGACCTTCAGTTTACGTTCGACAAAGAAAACGCTCGCACAACAAAGGACTCCGGCAACAAGCCCTATAATTACCGCTCCAACTGTATTCACGAATGCGCAGGGCGCGGTGATTGCAACGAGTCCTGCAAGAAGTCCATTCGCAGACATCGATATGTCCGGTTTTCCGTAAAAGATCCACATATAGAGCATTGCCGAAAAGGAACCTGCTACGGATGCAAGCATCGTATTTACCGCCACCACACCGATTCTCAAATCAGTGCCGGCGAGGGTCGAGCCGGGATTGAACCCGAACCACCCAAAGGCGAGTATTAAGGTCCCGAGCACCGCCATCGGAATATGATGTCCAGGTATTGCATTGGGTGTTCCATCGGCGTTATATTTTCCAATTCTTGGCCCGAGCGCGATTGCTCCCGCAAGAGCTGAAACGCCACCAACCATATGAACCACTGAGGAGCCGGCAAAATCGAGGACCCCGTGACCGAGACCGAAATTCTTGCCGAGTTGTGACAACCACCCGCCGCCCCATACCCAGTTTGCATAAAGCGGGTATGTGATCATAGAGATAAAGAACCCGAAAATGACGAATGACTTAAATGTCCAACGCTCAGCCATAGCACCGGTCGGAATGGTGGCCGCAGTATCCATGAAGACCACCTGGAATAGAAAGAGTGTGATAATCGAAGCATCATAGGTCACACCTGAAAGGAAAAATCCCTTTGTGCCGAAGAGCCCGAAGTCCTTTCCGAAGAGGTGCAAGGTGAATTCACCATCCAATAATCCTGTTCCGCCGGCGAGGGGCCCGGCGCCGACACCGCTCATCTGGAGCGCGTATCCCATGACCCAGTAACCGAGCACCCCAAAGACAAAGACCATGAGGTTCATTGCCATGGTATGGCTTGCATTCTTCGCCCTCGTAAAACCGGTCTCCACCAGGGCAAAGCCCGCCTGCATGAAAAAGACGAGAAAACCGCAGAGAAGTGTCCATACAATATTAATGGCGATCCTGTTATGGCCCACGACATCTGCCAATTTCATGGCAAGCGGCTCATTCGTTGCCCATTTCTTCATGTCGTCCGCAGTCGGTGCACCGGCAGTGGCCCCGACCACGTCTGCTGCCCCGCCGGTATTGACACCGGATGGATCAGGTTTGAGCGCAGAAGCGGTTGATGCCGCAGCTGGAGCAGGGGCTGTTTCCTGAGCCTGATCAATCGCTGGAATCATCAGACTCACCAAAATAAACCCTAAGATGATCGTTCTTCTAAATATTTTAAACATGATCGTTTTCCTCCTTAACGGTTTTACCTCTTATGAAGAGGGCTTTGGCCATAATCATTCCAATCAATGTCCTCGATTCCTACGACCACACCATAAGCTCCATTTTTGTGAATTAAGAAAATCAAATTATTCTCCATCCTATTAAAAATCCATTCGCGCTCACGTAACTGCTTATATAAACCCTCCCGTATCCTTAAAGGTTTCCCTGAAAGGGTGGAATCCAATCTTGTGTTTGAAAATCTCTGGACCCTTGACATTTTCTTCCTCCTTCAGCTTGATTTTTGAATAATGATTCTTTTCTTAATTTTCAAATTTCTATTTCTGACTTTATCAAGAATGATGCCAAAGAAATTTTATCGACAGGGAATGAAATCTAAGGTTTCAAATTTAAACTATTTTTTGATTGAAGCAAAAAGTCGAAGTGGGGATGGAAATGGAATTAGAGAGGAAAATAAAAGCAACAATTTTGTTGGAAAAAAGGAGAAAACCCACAAAGTTGTGGGATTAGGGACGATAAGACTTTGGATTGATTTGAAGCTTCTTTACGCTGTAAGATAAAATCCTCTCCGTAGTATTAAGAAGCCTGGCCGCTTCGGCCATATTGCCCCTGGAGTTTTTAAGGGCATCGATGATCAACTCCTTTTCATAGTTTTTCAGGGCTTCTTCAAAAGAGAGTGAAGGGATTGTGCCAGACCGCTCTCCTGTTTGGAGGGTAGGGGGGAGATGATAGCTGTGGATAACCCGATCAGTGCAGAAAAGGACAGCTCTCTCAATAGAATTTTCGAGTTCTCTCACATTACCTGGCCAATGGTATTGAATAAGCATGTCAATGGCTGGGGTTGAAATCCTTCGGACATCTTTTTTATGTTTTTGGTTGAATTTTTCAACAAAATAATCTGCAAGGAGGAGGATGTCTGTCTTCCTCTCCCGTAGAGCGGGCATGAAGATGGGGAATACGTTCAGACGGTAATATAAGTCTTCCCTGAAAGTTCCCTCCTCAATCGATCTTTCCAGATCTTTACTGGTGGCCGTGATGATTCGGACATCCACCCGGAACGTTCGGTTTCCTCCAATCCTTTCGAATTCCTTCTCTTGAAGAACTCTCAGGAGCTTCGCCTGCGCAGTAAGATTTAATGTTCCAATTTCATCAAGAAAAAGAGTTCCGCCATCGGCCCTCTCAAATCTCCCCATCCTCTGCTCAGTTGCTCCTGTAAAGGCTCCCTTCTCATGTCCGAAAAGTTCGCTCTCGATGAGTGTGTCTGGAAGGACTGCGCAGTTCAGTTTTAAGAAAGGCTTCAAGGCTCGAGAGCTATTGAAATGGATGGCATTTGCCACCAGTTCTTTTCCGGTACCACTTTCACCCCGGATAAGAACGGTCACATCGGTATCGGCAATCCTCTCGATCATTTGAAAGACTTCGGTCATCTTATTGTTTGTCCCTACAATATTGTAGAGGCTGTATCGCTCTCTTAATTTTTCCTTGAGAGTGATGTTCTCAGTCAGAAGTTGTTTCTTTTCATCCTGGACCATCTGCTGGATCTTGAGGCCTTGAGCGATCATTGAGGTCACGATGGAGAGAAGGCGAACATCTTCTTCGAAAGCAATCTCTTCGCTGAAGAGGCGGTCGACACTCAATGCCCCAAAAATGTTAGAACCCGTTTTGATCGGGACACAAATAAAAGAGATATCACTCTTCTTGAGATTGTCTCTTGAGCGGGTTCGGTTTAAAAAAAGAGGTTCCTTTTCGATCTGAGGGATGACCGCGGGTTCCCCTGTTTCAACGACTTTTCCAGTGATCCCTTCACCGACCAGATACCTTCCCCTTTTCACCTCTTCCTCAGTCATCCCATGGGCTGCTCGAATTTCTAATTCTCCACTGGCGGAATTTAATATCGTGATCGTTCCCCGATTCATCCCCAAGCGAGCATGGAAAATGCTGAGGATATCGGAGAGGACTTCCTGGCAATCAAGGGTCGATCCGATGAGTTGGCTGATCTCATAGAGGACGGTAAGCTCTTTGAGTTTTCTTTCCAGAGAGATGACGAGCTTATCCGGAGGAGGCCCTTTGGTTTTCTTGATGGCCACCACACGACTAGATCTTATAGGAACAACTTCATTCAATGGATACTACCCTCCGATTCAAAGACGAACTTAAATCTAATGAGCAATCTTTATGCCAGATATCAGGGGAATGTAGGTTATCTATTTTTATTAAAATTATTAAATGGTTGGGGAGGGTCGCGGTAATGCAATTATTTTTTAATTATTTGTAATAAAAGGAATTTTTTGTTGATTTTTAGGCAGTCTGATACAAAATAATCAAATTGTTGACAAGATATATGATTATATATAAAATTTGATAATCATATTTTACAAAAAGGAGTTTTTATGGAAAAGACGATCAGTGCAACAGAGGCAGTCAGAAAATTTTCTGAGATCTTGAACTCGATAAAGTATAGGGGGGATTGTTATACCATTGTAAGGGGGGGAAAACGAGTAGCTTCCATCTGTCCAGTTGAAGTTTCTTTAAAAGAGAGGTCTCTCAGCGAACTCAAGGCGTTGCTGAAGAATATCCCTAGGCTTGGCGTTGAAGCTGAGAGGTTTGAGAAAGATCTGAAAGAAATATTGAAACACCAACCCTCCATGCCAAAGGAAGACCAATGGGCGTAATCTTCGATACAAGTGTTCTTATTGCCATTGAACGGAGTCCTCATCAAATTGAAAAAGTAATTAATGGGAGGGAGAACGAACCGTTCGGTATTAGTGTGATTACTGCCTCCGAATTGCTCCATGGTGTCCATAGAGCTGACTCAGAAAAGAGGCGCCTAAAAAGAGAGGCATATGTGGAAAAGGTTATAGAGATCTTCCCAATCTATCCATTTGATCTGAGCGCTGCAAGGATATATGCAAGGATTTGGGCTAATTTAGCTAAAAAAGGGATTATCGTTGGGTCTCATGACCTTATGATAGCTTCAACATGCATTTCTCTTGGATTTTCAGTGATCACCTCGGATATAAGGGACTATGGAAAGATTGAGGGGTTAACCGTAGAGAAGTATGTAACTTAAAAATATTATTCTGCCATTTATCTCACCACCCATCCCACTGAAAACTAAAACATCAGTCCCCCTTATCTTCTAAAAGAGGAATGTGCTTAAGCTTACCTCTCCTTCTGTTTGCTATGACCTTTCCCTAAAAAGTAGAGACTGTTATATGTGCTCTGGTGACTTTACCTGCCTGCGCCTGCCTGCCGTTAGGTGGGGCACCTATATGTGTGAAATATTTTTATGTGAGATTCTTAAGATGATGTTGCTTTAAGGCTCTCCATGACATCTTTCGCTCTTATATTTCCTTTGATTCCCATTTCTGCGAGGAGATCGATTGTCTCTGAGAGGGTCAGATTCAATAGCTCAGCTACTTCCCGAAGAGTTAGTTTACCTCTCTCGTAAGATTTTGCCGCATAAAATTCGAATCCCAACCTTGTGAGTTTCCGAAGAGATTGTGTTTTTTCAAGTTTCTCTAACCGGGCTACAAACTCTATGGACTTATCGATATCATCCGGAATTCTAATAGATCTGACCTTCATGACTTTTCCTCCAATAAAAATTTTATCATGCTATGTTCATCCTCACTGATAAAGTTGGAAAGTCCTTCAAGCCAATTCAGGGCTGTAACCTTATCGATGATATTCCTTCGGTAGAGGGAATAGATGAAAAGACCAGGCAAAATATACGAGATGCCTACTGATCTGAGGCTCCTAATTAGTTTAACATCATCTGTGGCTATTGCATCATACCGTCCTCGTTTATAGATTTCTATAAGAGCTTGGTCTCCTTTAATACGGGTTGGAGATTCTTTCCCAACTATCTTGATAATATCTTTCTTAATATTCTTTTCGACTAACTCAGCATCCAGAAGCCCTTTTCTTCTACCTGCATCTACGACCTCTTTTTTGATGGTGGCAGGGATAGCTATTTCATATTGTTGACAAATCTTCTCTTTAAGCCCGGCTTTCGTAAGTTTGATTAAACAATCTGCATCCATTAAAATCTTCATTGTAATCTATTGTAACTTATAAATTACAAAAGTCAAGAAAATATCTTATTGACAATCTCAGGGGTTTGCACTAAAAGTGAGACATCATGGGGATGGGGGGGTAGCCATAAATAATCTTAATGGTTTTCCCTGCACTAAGTTCTTAACTTAAAAAGGTTCTTCTCGAAAAGCTAAACTATTAAACCACTATTCTTCCCCCCCTTGACGGGGGAGGGTAACGGTGGGGGGTGAGGCAAATGATGAAGTCAAATTTCCAGAAGATGCCCCAATGAAGCCTCCAGGGGGATTCTTGAATCCTTTTGGAGGCCCCTTCCTTAGTTTTGCCATTCATTGCATTTGCTTTTGTTTAAGAATAATTCATCAAAGATCTTCTAAGCCTTAGACAAGAAAGGAGGGAATCATGAAGAAAAAATTATTCATTGGTCTTGTTGTTTTAGTATTGGCTTTTATGGTACTGGCCAAATCAACCTTTGCAGCCGACCCGGTTGTGGCATGGAAGGTATACACACCCTTTATTGAAGGATTATGGCATCACAAAGCTGCCCAAATCTGGGCGGATGATGTCTTTAAGATGAGCGGCGGCCGGATGAAGATCGATCTTATTGGTCCAATCGGGGGTGAACTTCCCGCTGATACCTTTAGTAATGTCCAAAAGGGGGTTTGGGCCGCTGGCTATACATCGCCAGCTTTTATGATTCAAAAGTATCCAGCAGCCATGCTTTTCGCTGGGTCTCCAGCCTTTTTTGACCTGATGGGTTATTTCACCTGGATGCACGCCTACGGAGGTAAAGAATTATGGCAGGAAACCTATGGGAAAGCACTGAAAGTATTCCCCGCCGGAATGTTCTGGGCTAAGATTGGCGGTTGGGGCAATAAAAAAATCGACACCCTCGGTGACCTTAAAGGACAAAGGTACAGGGTTACTGTTCCGATCTGGGGGAAAATCCTTTCCGAAGCAGGTGCGTCAGTTATAATGCTCCCGTCAGGAGCCGAAGTCGTTTTCTCATTTCAGAGAGGAACGCTTGATGCCGCGGAGGGCATGACACCATGGACGGACATGTTGCTTGGTTTTCACAAGTTCTCGAAGTACTGTTACTTTCCCGGGATTCAGCAGGTCGCCGGATTTTTAGAGCTTCATGTAAACAACGAGAAATGGGAAGCGTTGCCCCCTGACCTTAAAGAGATTGTCAAAGGCGCTTGTGATGCAGCTATGGCAATATCCCTAACCAACTGGATATTGGATGATGCCAAGTCTGTTAAGCTTTTGAAGGATCAGGACAAAGTAACGGTGGTGAAATATTCGAAAGAAATGCAACAGGAGGTACTGGATAAGTTTGTTGCCCAATATGATGCTGTTCCCGATCCAATGTTTCAAAAGGTTTGGAAATCCCAAAAAGAGTTCGTGAAGATTTATGTTCCTTATATGAGGCTCCAACAGGCGGATGCTGATGTGAAGCTAAAGTGAGATTAAAATCCCCCTTGATCCCCCTGAAGCTGTGAAAAAATCCGGGGGATGGGTTTTTGTCTCATTTTTAACCTACATGAAATGGTTCACTGAACCCTAAAAGTGGCTTGTAACGCAATTTAGACACTATGTTTTTGAAGCCGATTTTAGAGTTTCAATTTTTTCACACCTCCCCTTTATTAAAGGGGGAGATAATATTCCCTCCCTTTGGCAAAGGGAGGTCAGGAAGGATTTAAAAAAGGAGGAAACCAAATGGCTAGAAAAATAATGAACCGACGAAATTTTATGAAGTCAACACTTGTAAGTGTCGCTGGATTCCCTCTGCTTGCATCCGGTGTTCTAAAACAGGAAGAAAAGGTCGAAGAAAAAGGAGGGGAAAAGAGGAAGTTTATTTACCGTACCCTGGGGAAAACAGGAATTAAACTTCCGGTGATCAGCATGGGAATGGTTTATGCCGGCAATCCAAATCTTGTCCGGGCCGCGCTGGATGCCGGTATTCTTTATTTAGACACTGCTCATGTGTATCAAAGAGGTCAAAGTGAGGAAGTAATAGGAGGAGTGATCAAGGGGCGCCCTCGGGATTCTTATGTCATTGGAACCAAAGTTGTGTTTCCTACCGATAAAGTAACGTTTCTTTACGCAGAGGAACCAACCGAGGAGGCCTTCATAAAAAGGCTGGACGAGAGCCTTAAACGCTTGGGATTGGATTATGTTGACATTCTCTACCATCAACTGGTAGCGCGAAAGGAATCAGCGCTTTTTGAACCGATATTAAAGGCGATGGAGAAGGCGAAAAATAGCGGAAAAGCCCGATTTGTGGGTATTTCCACCCACCGGAATGAACCGGAGGTAATTCAGGCAGCCATCGATTCTAAATTTTACGAGATCGTTCTGACCGCTTATAACTTTAAGCAAAAACATTACTTACAAGTAAAGGAGGCCATTGCCAAAGCAGCCCAGTCTGGTTTAGGAGTTGTTGCAATGAAAGTCATGGGAGGGGTTACTTCTCAAGATCCCTTAAGACCGATCAATCCTAGTGCCGCCTTGAAATGGGTCCTTCAGGATGTCAATGTCACAACGGCTGTCCCCGGATTCTGCACCTTTGAGGAGATGAAAACGGACCTCTCGGTTATGGAAGATCTCCCTTTAACCGATTCTGAGAAAGAATACTTGAAGACTGCATGTGCTGCTCCTGGGCTGTACTGCCAGGGGTGTGGAAAGTGTGAGAAACAATGTCTTGCCAAGCTTCCCATCCCCGACCTCATGCGGGCATACATGTATACATACGGGTATCGAAGACCTGCTGTTGCACGGGAGCTTGTTGTCTCTTTGGGGTTGCCAAACCGTGTTTGTGAGGAATGTGGCGTGTGTCCTGTCAAATGTTCCATTGGATTTGATGTGCCAGGCAAGATCCGGGATGTGGCGCGTCTCCGGGATGTGCCAATGGAGTTCCTTGTGTAAAGTTTCCCCTCAACGTTTCCCTCTCCCCACAGGGGAAAGGCTGGGGTGAGGAGATGTGCGTCATGCGCTATGCGTTTTGCGTCATTAAAAAAAGGAGGGACCTATGGGCAAGAAATTGGTCAATAGAAGGACTTTTATAAAATCAACAGCGGCTGGAGTTGGTGGATTCTTTTTTCTTGCTTCCAATGTAAGGGGAGAAGAAAAAAAGCAATCAAATAGAAAATTTATTTATCGCACCCTTGGAAAGACCGGAATAAAAGTACCAGTGATCGGTATGGGAATGCTTCAACCGGGTAATCCGGCTCTCGTTCGGGCAGCATTCGATGCTGGGATCAATCACTTCGATACCACTGCTGCACCGGCCATTCAAGTGAATAATTTGAAAATGTTCGGTGAAGTGAGCAAGGGACGAAAACGAGAATCGTTTATCATTGGTATCAAGGTTCATTCTCCTGAAGATCCAGTAACACATCTCTATAAAGAAGGGGCCACGACGGAAGCATTTCTTGAAAAATTCAACTTTTACCTCAAGTGTTTAGATATGGAGTATGTAGACATTCTTTACCATCATGGTGTCGCTCGTAGAGAATCGGCCTTCTATGAGCCCATCATTAAGGCGCTAGAAAAGGCCAAAAAGGATGGAAAGACCCGATTTCTGGGCATATCGACTCATATGAATATGCCGGAAGTAATTCAAGCCGCCATCGATTCAAACTTTTATGAAGTCGTAATCGCAGCTTACAATTTCAGACAAAAGCATCATTTGCAGGTGAAAGAAGCCATTGCAAGGGCTTCCAGGGCTGGGTTAGGATGTATAGGTATCAAAGCCATACGTGGGAGTCTTGAGGAGATAGAGCCTCCGTCCTCCACAAATGCTGTTGCAGCTTTGAAATGGGTTTTACAAGATTCCAATGTTAGTGCCGCTATCCCCGGATTTAGCACTTTTGAGCAGATGAACCTTGACCTCTCAGTCATGAAAGATCTTTCGTTTACGGATTCTGAAAGGGACTATATACAGAAGCAGGCTTCCATTCTAGGATTGTACTGCCAGGGCTGTGGGCAATGCGAAAAACAATGTTTTGCCAGACTCCCAATCCCGGACCTCATGCGAGCATATATGTATGCTTATGGCTATCGGAATCTCACCCTCGCCCAGGAAACAATACTATCATTGAATCTTCCTCGTGGAGTTTGTGAGGATTGCGGCCAGTGTCCAGTGAAGTGTTTAAATGGGTGGAATGTTGCAGGAAAGATTCGTGATGTGGCACGGTTGCGGGATGTGCCGTCGGAGTTTATTGTATAATAAAACTCTCCTAACCAATCTTTGTGCTAAAATATAAAAATATGATTCATTAAACAGGGGAGGCTAAAGCCTCCCCTACCTTTATCTCATTTTCACCCCCACCCTAACCCTCCCCCATCAAGAGGGAGGGAATAATTGGTGGGGTTAGGAAAGGAAGTGAAATGATGAAAACCATTTGCTTGATATTGGGATTAATTATTTTTTTGTGGGTTCCAGGGGCAGAGGCAAAGGACTTTAGATTTCCTGAGATAAAAGGATGGAAACAATCAGGGGAGATTCAGACATTTATACCTAAAACTCTTTTCGAATATATCAATGGAGCAGCAGATCTCTATTTGATGTACGATTTTCAGGAATTGAAGGTGGCGGAATATCTGAATGAAAAGAAAGCCTCGGTCATTGTTGATGTCTATCGCCATAAAACCCCAACTCACGCTTTCGGGATCTACAGCCAGGAGCGTCTCTCTGATGCAAACTTTATAAATATCGGGGCTCAGGGGTATGTTGAAAAAAATGTTCTTAACTTTTTAACTGGGTCATACTATGTGAAGTTAAACAGCTTCAATACCGGTGCTGAAGATGAGGAGATTCTGCTCAACTTTGCAAAAAAGGTGTCTGAAAATTTGGGAGAGAAAGGAAGACTTCCATCCATTTTATCTTCCTTTCCCGAAGAAGGAAAAAAGAAAAACTCCGAAAAATTTATTGCCAAAAACTTTCTGGGTTATTCATTCCTACATTCTGCTTTTACCGCAGATTATGGACTTTCCGGGACGAAATTTAAACTCTTTGTCATTGAAGGTGCGGGTAAGGATGAGTGCAAGGATATGATTCAAAAATATCTTCAGCAAACCAAAAGTCTGGAGAAGAATATTGCAGAAGGTCGTTATACCATATCGGATCCTTACCATGGAGAAATTGAACTTTACTGGCGAGGGGGATATATATGGGGTATACTTAACTTAAATGATCCCAGCCTTCGATCAAAATACCTGAAACTCTTTGAGGAGGGGTTGCGGAAAAGAAAGTGATAAATGACTAAAGAGCCTTAGGTTTTTAATACGCTACGTACAGGACGCTATGAGGATGGGGGGAGAAAGGGAAGAAAGAATGGATAAAAAATTGATTGGTAGAAGAGATTTCATGAAATCAACCCTTGCGGGATTTGGGGGATTATTTTTTCTTCCTCAGATCGATTTGAAACAGGAGATTAGAGTTGTTGATGCGAAGGGGAAAGAAAAGAAATTTGTTTATCGAACCCTCGGAAAGACGGGGATAAAACTTCCGGCAATCAATATGGGAGTGATGCTTACCGATAATCCGAATCTTGTCCAGGTGGCGCTTGATTCCGGTGTGGTGATGCTGGACACCGCTCAAGTGTATCAGAGGGGCCAGAATGAGGGAATGATTGGAGAAGTACTCAAGGGGCGGCCAAGGGATTCCTATGTCATTGCCACCAAAGCGCGTCTCCCAAACAATCAAACAACAGGTCTCTATACGGATGAGGCAACAGAAGAAGCCTTTCTAAAAAAAGTGGACGACAGCCTTAAAAATTTAGGGCTGGACTATGTAGATATCTATTACCATCACAACGTATGGAAAAGAGAATCGGCCCTTTATGAGCCGATATTGAAGGCATTGGAAAAGATTAAAAAGGCGGGGAAGGCTCGTTTCGTAGGGATCACCACCCACATGAATGAGCCGGAAGTCATTCAGGCAGCCATCGATTCGAAACTCTATGATGTCGTTTTAACATCCTATAATTTTCAGCAGAAGCATTATGCTGAGGTGAGGGATGCGATTGCCAGAGCAGCTCAGGCTGGTATTGGAATTGTTGGGATGAAAGCGATTCGAGGCGGGTCCGGACAGACCCCCATTGTGAAGAATACCGCTGCAGCCCTGAAATGGGTCCTACAGGATCCGAGCATGCATACCATCATCACAGGATTTACCACCTTTGAACATATTAATATTGATTTAGCAGTAATGGAGAATCCCACTCTAACGGACGATGAAAAAAGGGATTTACAAAAGGAGGTCTCTGTTTCGGGATTATACTGTCAGGGTTGCAGGCAATGTTTGGAACAATGTCCGGAGCATCTCCCCATCCCTGATTTGATGCGGGCATACATGTATACTTACGGCTACCACAATCTTACACATGCTCAAGATCTCGTTTTGTCCCTGAATCTTCCAGACAGGGTTTGTGAGGACTGCACTCAGTGCCCGGTGAAGTGCTCGGTTGGATTCAACGTTTCCGGTAAGATTCGAGATGTTGTTCGGATTAGGGAAGTTCCGCAGGAGTTTATTGCGTGAAATGGAAAAAAGGAGTGATTCGTGAATAAACTCAATCATACAATTACACGGCGTAAATTCCTTAAAACCGCTGCTGCAGGCGTGGCTTTAGGCCTTGTCGGTAGCCCTTCTTTTTCAGTCGCTAAGGAGGAGTATGATCTCGCTGTGATTTCTGGTGAGCCTGTTGCTGCCACAAGAAAAGCACTTGAGGCCATGGGAGGGATATCTCACTTTGTCAAAAAGGGGCAACAAGTTGTCCTCAAACCCAATATGTCTTTTTCCAGGACTCCTGAATTCAGCGCCACCACCCACCCATTAGTTGTTGCCACAGTGGCTCAGGCTTGTATTGAAGCAGGTGCCCAGCAAGTTTTAGTTTTAGATCACACACTCCATCGGGCAGAACTTTGCCTTGAGAGAGCAGGTATTCGAGATGCGTGTAAGAACATCCCCGGTGTTCATGTTCTTACCCTTCAAGAGAGAAAGTTCTTCCGTGAGATCAAGATCCCCCAGGGAAAGGTTTTAGAACGCGTGGAAGTCATGAAAGATCTTTTGGATAATCCTGTGTTGATCAATATTCCTGTGGCAAAATCTCACTCTGCAACAGGTGTAAGCTTAGGTATGAAGGGACTCATGGGTCTCATTTGGGATCGAGAGAGTTTTCATTCTCAGTACAACATCAATCAAGCCATAGCAGATTTGGGAACAGTCATCAAACCTCAACTGACCATCCTTGACGCTACCCGGGCTCTGGTCTCTGGTGGACCGGGTGGACCCGGAGAGGTTAAGAAACCAAATCTCATCATCGCTGGCATTGATCCTGTTGCCGTGGATTCTTACGGGGTGAGTATTGTTCCATGGTATGGGCAGAACTTCAAGGGTCGACAGGTTGAGCATCTGCTTATCGCTCACCAAAAGGGTCTTGGAAAGATCGATATCGATCAGCTTAAAATTTTCAAGGAAAAAGTATGAGGACGATTATCCAGGCCCTCTCTCTTCTCCTTTTCTCTACCTTATTCGTATTGGCCACCTACAAACTGCCGGATTGGTTGCCAGCAGATATTTACTTGCGTTTAGATCCTCTATTGGGACTTAATGCTGTTTTTGCTGCGAGGGAGATCATTGGCCGAGCTCTGTATGCCCTCGTGACTATCGGAGGTACGCTCGTCATCGGCAGGTTCTTCTGCGCTTATGTTTGTCCATTGGGCGCTTCGATTGACTTTTTGGATTTTCTTTTCTTTTGGAAGAAGAAAAGACCGGGGTTGAAGTCCGATGCCAGCCTTCGAAAAATAAAATTCTATCTCCTCATCACTTTCATCAGTGCTGCCGTAGTGGGTCTCTCCTTAGCTTTTCTCATGGATCCCATGTCTCTTCTCACACGGTTTTATACTTTCTTCATCTATCCCCTGGCAATTACTTTGATCAATCTTATCTTGGATTTGCTGCGTCCCTTGTTTCAAGCCCTGGGTTGGGTCAACTTATCTCACCTCCATTATTTTCAGTCTGTCTATTATATGACTGCTATCACCCTCCTGGTCTTTGGAGGGATCATCTTTCTTAACCGCCTCGTCCCACGCTTTTGGTGCCGCTATCTTTGTCCGTTGGGGGCTTTCCTCAGCTTGATCTCACCTCTTGGACTTTTGAAACGCCGGGTTAATGAAGATTGCAATGAATGTCTGAAATGTCAGAAGGCCTGTCCCATGGGAGCTGTCGCAGAGGATCCAAAGGAAACTCACCTTCCCGAATGCATTCAATGCCGGACGTGCGCTAAAGTCTGTTCGCAAAATGCAATTACTTTTCCAACTTCGTTTTCTTTAGGCGGAGAATATTCGAAGGTAGATTTTTCTCGTAGAGGATTCGTCTATTCCTTGGCGGGAGGACTGGCAGTTGGGTTTGTAGCAACACAGACTCCTTTCACCCTTCGGCAAAGCAAACACCAACTCATTCGGGCACCCGGTGCCATCCCCGAGACTGAGTTTTTACGAACTTGTATCCGCTGCGGGGAGTGTATGAAGTCTTGCTTGACAAATACTCTGCAACCCTGTCTCTGGGAGTCGGGATTTTCAGGTCTATGGACGCCAAAGATGGACCCACGTTTAGCCCCTTGTGATCAGAACTGCAATGTTTGCGGTAAAGTCTGTCCCACACAAGCGATCCGTTCTCTTTCCTTGGAAGAAAAGACGCACGCCAAAGTGGGTACGGCTGTTTTGCGGAAAGAGATGTGTTTGGTCTGGGCTCAGAACAAGCTCTGCCTCATCTGTGATGAGATTTGCCCGTACAATGCGATTGTCTTTCGGCCTGTGGAAGGATACCGACGTCCTGTCGTCGTCGCTTCAAAGTGCAACGGCTGTGGATTCTGTGAACAAAGATGCCCTGTTAAGGGAGAGTCAGCCATTGTGGTTATGCCAGAGGGAGAGATTCGTCTGAAAGACGGTTCCTATATTAAGGAAGCCAAGAAGCTTGAGTTAGAGTTTAAACCTGATCCTGGGGATGACAAATTTATTATAGAGGAATCTGGATTCAAAGTTGAAGAGAAGAAAGAGAAGAGCACTTTACCAACCGAAAAACCCCAACCCAAGAAACCCAAGGGATTCTTATAAGACACCTAACTTCGCTCTTTGCTAATCTTTTCTACCCTTAAAATCCCTATATTGGAGTCTCTATCCTAACTTTCTTTCCGTTTTTTGTTCCCTGGTCTATTCCTAACTTTTAGGGCTCAATTAACTTGTGAGCTTCTTCCTGAAATCTGCAAGAAGTCATTTTGCTCTAATGATGCAGATTTCAAACCGTAAGTGCGCCACGAAGTTGCACAAGAGATGAGGGAAGGCCCCTCGGAGCCGGTTTACAGGAACAGGCTCCAAACCACCTTAAGCTGCTTCCCGCAAAGGCGGGAGGTGGTGAGCGTTAAGGAAA
>Ga0208563_1000346_pt1 | contig 42903 bp, 42 predicted proteins | sample June2015DPH_17_1_2_FD_184717 | JGI IMG/M metagenome (GOLD analysis project Ga0208563, IMG submission 184717) | Peatland microbial communities from SPRUCE experiment site at the Marcell Experimental Forest, Minnesota, USA - June2015DPH_17_150... | ecosystem: Environmental > Terrestrial > Soil >... | reverse complement strand
TCATAAACAAACCGCTGAGGCGCACCGTTACATGGTTGATGAGGACTATAAGGCAGATTTTCCAAGCGAAATAATCAAAGAAGGCAAAGTACAAGTTCTAGTGCCAAAACTCGAAGCCTACGGAGTTGCGCCTTCAGACTATGCGCCATCTAAAGCTCCAGTCTTCTACAACCCAGTCATGGAGTTCAACCGTGACCTAACAGTTTTAGCGTTCCAAGCCTACCAACGCATGGTTAACCGCGAAATCAGCATCTGCGACCCTTTTACCAGCCAAGGAATCCGAGGCGTCCGCTTCGCCGCCGAAATTCAAGGCGTAAAAAAAGTGTTAATCAGCGACATTAACGAGCGAGCATTCAAACTCGCAAAGCACAACGTGCAAATCAACGGTCTTGAAAAACTGGTCGCTGTTAAGCATAAGGATGCGAACTGCGTTTTAAGCTGCAACGCCTCACCCAAGAAAAGATTTGATATAGTCGATATTGACCCGTTTGGCACTCCAGCGCCATACTTAGACTCAGCCATCCGAGCAATCCGCAATAACGGCTTATTAGCTTCAACGGCAACCGACCTGGCGCCGCTGTGTGGAGTACACGTTAAAGCCTGCATTCGAAAGTACGGCGGCAGACCCTTGCGAGCGGAGTATTGCCATGAGCTTGCTGTTCGGCTTTTAGCGGGTTGCACCGCCAGTTTAGCTGCAAAGCATGACATTGGCATCCGAGTGGTTTTCAGTCATAGCAGTGAGCATTATATTCGGGTTTATGCTCAAATCGTGTATGGCGCAAAGAAGGCGGATGAGAGCGTCAAAAGCCTCGGCTACATTCTGCATTGTTTCAATTGTTTCCACCGAGAGACAACGCGCAACCCATTCGACAAAAGCATTGAAAAATGTCCTGAATGCGGCTCAAAAATGGACTACGCTGGTCCCCTGTGGTTGGGAAACATCTTCGACCCAAACTTCATTGAATTGATGATAAAAGAAAACAAGTCAGTTGCTTTCAGGAACAGCGCAAAAATCGCAAAACTTCTCGCCTTAGCTAAAGACGAAGCCTCAGCACCTATCTCTTACTACGTACTTGATAAGCTAAGCGGAAAACTTGGCCTTCCATCACCTTCCATACAAGCCTTCCTCGAAGCGCTCCGCAACAGCGGTTTCCAAGCTGTACAGACCCACTTTAACACGCGAGGCATTAGAACTGATGCGCCTGCCCAAGCAATGCGTAAACTGCTCAAAGAAGCAAGTGGTGTTAGGTAACAATTTTTTTGTAGCAACAAAAGTTTAAAGAGCAAAGCCACCAGTCCTTAAAACAACAAAGTGAACAATCATGAACGATAAAATCACGATAATTGGCGCAGGCATGATGGGCGGCGCCATAATCAAAAGCCTACTGAAAGGCGGATACCAAGGCAAAATAACAGCGGCTGATATTCAAACTGAAAGACTCAAAGAATTTGAAAATCTCGGCGTAAAAACGTCAACAGACAACAAAAAAGCCGCCGCAGACGCAGACATAATCTTCATAATCGTTAAACCAGGTGATGTAGAAAAAGTTCTAAAGGAAATCAGCAAAGAAATCAAGGACAAACTGTTGATTTCTGTAGCCGCTACTGTTCCATTGAAATTTCTGAAGAAGAATGCTCCTGACGCAAGGATAGTTCGCATTATGCCTAACCTTGGCGCATTAGTGCAAGCAGCCTACACGGCTTACTGTTGCGAAGCAAACGTTACTCAAGAGGACAAAGACAAAGTTAAAACATTGTTAAACATGATGGGCATATGTGATGAAATCGATGAGAAATACATGGATGCAATAACCGCTTTAAGCGGCAGTGGACCAGGATACTTGTCGATAATTATTGAGGCTTTGACTTATGCTGGATTAAAAGTTGGGTTACCGCGTAACATAGCGTTAACTAGTGCAGCCCAAACGGTAATGGGCACAGGCAAACTTATTATTGACTTGCATGAGGAACCATCAAAAATTAAGGACATGGCAACAACTCCGGGCGGCACAACCATTGAAGCCATATACCAAATTGAACAAAGCCAAATCAGACCAGCAATAATACGCGCAATCGAAGAAGCCACAAAGAAGAGCCAAGCAATCAGAGAAAAACTAAACTTAAACTAGCAAGACCAGCCATGTTTGAAGCGGTTATTTTCGACTGGGATGGCACCCTAGCCGACACACGGCAAGCAATCGTTATCGCATTCCAAAAAGCCCTAAGCGAAATAAACTGCAAAGTCAGCAACGAGTATATTGAACGCCGAATCGGAATCGGCGCAGCAGACACCTTCCGCGACACATTACGGTCAGCAAAAATGCAGTTTGACGAAAAATTAATCCAGCACTTAATCGAACGCAAGAGCCAGCTTGAAATCGAACTGACAAACCAAGTGAAACTGTTCCCGGGCGCCAAAGAGCTCCTTGAAGCGTTACATGGCAAATTGAAAATGGGCCTAGCATCAATGAATAACCGCTCAGTAATCATCCACTTGCTAAAAGCAAACGGCTTGGAAAAATACTTTGATGCCGTTCTTACAGCCGAATCAATTTCACACTCAAAACCAGACCCACAAATTTTCTTAAAAGCCGCGCCTAAACTAAAAACTAGCCCTGAAAAATGTGTAGTTATCGAGGATTCGATTTTCGGTGTCAAAGCCGCTAAATCGGCAAACATGAGTTGCATTGCGGTTCTAACAGGCGTTTATTCTAAACAAGAACTTGAAAGGGAAAAGCCCGATTTGATAGTTAAAACGTTAAAAGATAGCCAAATCCTGCCGTTTATTGTGCAGTAATATAACCTTGTGGTAGTGCTTTGACAATCACATACCTTTAAGAATTTTTAAAATTAAATATAAATCACTCTCAAACTGTGGGAAGGGACAAAATTCTTGAAGAATCTAATTGCAAACAAAAAAACGAAGCCTCCAGTGTTCCAAGTTCTGCTGCTAGAAAATGACGCTAGCGAAGACGTTGAGGTTCAAGAGGCAAAACAGGTTGACTTCTTCCAAGTCAAGGAGCACCTGAAAAACGGCGGGTCAGTCTTCATTACAAGCAAAGGCTCGCAAAAACTAGTTTACCCTAAAGCCAAAGCGCAGCTAAACTATAGCAAATCAAGAAAAAACTATGGAGCCCTCTTTCGACAGCACCTGAGAAGTTCATAAACGTGTGACGTGCATCCAGATTAAGATTCCCTTTATCCCCCTCTCTCTTCCGTATTTTTTTTGGATGCACGCCACTCCTAGTTACCCTTAATGCGTTTGGCGTGTAAAAACTTGCTTTTCATTAGAAAAGAGGAATCTCTTTATTTTAAAGTTATAACATGGTTTCTAAACTCAGATGATAAGAAAAAATATTTTTAAAGATTAAAATGATAAGCGCCTTATTCTTTTCGCCTCAAAGCTTTAGGAACATAAGCGCATCGTGGGTCTGAACCCAAAATATCTCCAGTATAAAACAAAGCTGAAGATCGGCAGCCGCCGCAAATCTCACGGTACTCGCAAACGCCACATTTGCCCTTTATGTGGCTTTTATCTTTAACTTTAACGAAAAACGCTGAATTTTGCATTTCAGCCCATATTTCCTTAAGCGACTTATCCTTAATGTTCCCGAGCCTGTAGACATCATTGTAGCTGCAGGGAATTGCGTCGCCGTTTTCTGCAATGCTCATGAATTTGCCGAAGAAGCATCTGCCCAAGAAAAAGTTGTTGAACCAGTTATCAAAATCAGGCATCCCTCGCTGCTTTGCCACTCGCGCGTAGAATGGAATATATACGTTAATTCCTGGTTTTCCATTGTACTCTGAAGTTAAATCGTAGAGTTTGTTGCAAACCCACTCGTACTGTTGCGGTGAAGGGTCAGCTTTTAGGCTGCTTTTTTCTTTGCTGTAGGGGATAAAACCGTGAAAAACCACCCAGCGGGCATCATATTTGCGTGCTAAATCAAGAACATGCGTAATATCTTCCGTGTTAACGTTTGTTACGGATTCGCCTGCGTTGGCAAACGTGTATACAAGGCAGTTTAACAGCTTCTCGCGTGAAAACTTCTCTATCGCTGAAACAGCAGCTGCATAAGCGCCTTTTCCACGAATAGCATCATTTGTTTTCTCTGCACCATCGATGCTGACAGAAATTTTAACCTCATTTTTAACAATGTTTTCAAAGGCTTTCTGGTCCATTAAGCGTCCATCAGTTATGATGCTTGTGTTCAAACCAAGCTTTCTAGCATAACTTATAACGTCGAAAAGGTCCTTACGCAGAAACGGTTGTCCACCGGTGATTCCGAAGAAACTTGCGCCAAAATCGTAAACTTCATTAACAATTTTCATGGCGCCTGCCGTGTCAACTTCGTCTGCAGCAGCCGGTTTGCCCGCAGAAATACAATGTACACAGTTGCTGTCACAAGCGAAAGTGCATCGCCAAGGAACAATGAACAAGGGACCTTTACTTTTCAAGCCTTATTTCTCCAAGTAGCTTTGTGCGCTAATTCAAAACAAGTATTATGATATTTAACGCTTCACATTTGCTCACTAGTTTTTGAACCCCAAGTTAAAGCAACAGAATTCTTAAATTTGCTAAATTACTTTTTCGTATATGTGAATGAAATAGCTAAAATTAAAGCAAAGGCAAAACTGCTTGAAAACACCCGCTTAGTAACCTATACCCGTTAAGGTTGAGTTTGTAGCAAAACAAGAATAAATTTGTTTTTTTCTTTTTTTAACTGCCTGGCGATTAAAGCAGGTTACAGCTAACATTTACGTTCCAAAAGAGTTATTACTCTATTAAAAGTGATGAGAATTGGGGAAGGAGAATGGATGAGGAGAGGCTAGTGGATACTAGCCAACTTAATTGTAATCATGAAAAACAAAGACTATACACGCAAAAATGCTTTGACATACTCAATGGTTTCGAGTTGACTTTTACTCGATGCATTAACTGCCACAAAATTATTAGTTTAGAAGCTAAGAAACTTGCAAATCACTAAATTCTTGAACTTGTGCTTACTGGCTTTTGGCATAAAGATAAAGTGGTCCATCTTTTAGCAAATCCAAAACCCGCTGCGTTTGAGTAGTAGATAACTTGCATGTTTTAGGTTCGTCTAGAAATGGAAGCTTTTCAGGTGCATTATGAATTATATGAAGGTCTTCCCAAGTTACCTTGATATCTTCGGACGGTATATGTTCATCAACATCCATAACCCACGTGCCTGCATCCAATTCGTCTCCGCCTTCAGTTAAAGCTGTAAAGGGTCCAAGCAGACTCTTATCATCAACGTTATAGAGGAAAATCACTGAACCCTTCTTAATTTCAGCGGGCTTGGTTTTCTCGCCTACGCAAGTATAACGTTTCCTGCTAAGGCATAGCTGCCGAGAAGACGTATTGCACAAAAACACATACCCTTCATACATAACTCAACAGAACCCTCTTCTAGTTGTGAGCCTCTCGGCGCTTATTTCCTTTTTCTTTTTCCATAAACCATTAACAAGATTAATACACATGTTGGTTCTGCACTGAATCCACAAGGATATTTATTTTTGATAAACTCTTATGAACAAAGCACAGCTTGCCTCAATTGTTTACTTTTTCGCTGATCAAGCTAAAGAGAGCCTCTAAGTTTAGAGATTGACAAAAATGGTTAAGAAAACACGTGTTCTCAAGGTTTCATATTTCGCAGTTATCTTATTTTTAACAATAGTTATGCTGCTCGCAGCAGAAACACATGTAGAGAGTTTTGTTAATTATAAACTGCCAACCCACATTACTTTATACTACAATATCATAAACGCAATACCCGCAGATAATGGCAAACAAGGAAACAACATCGATTTCACGGTTTTAGCTGACCAAGGGCAAGCACCATTGGATGATCCAACTCCCACTCCAACGCCAACTTCAACCCCTACTCCAACTCCTTCACCAACTCCGACCCCAAGCCCAACACCCAGCCCTACGCCAACACCAACGCCATCACCCACGCCTACACCTACGCCGTCTCCAACGCCATCACCCACGCCTACACCTACTCCAACTCCAACACCAAGCCCTACTCCGAGCCCAACCCCTACACCAACGCCCAACCCAACACCTACGCCCACCCCAACTCCTTCGCCATCACCTTCCCCAACGCCGACCCCTTCGCCCTCGCCTACGCCAACACCTAAACCAACCGCTACTCCAACCCCTACGCCAACGCCCACACCAACACCTGCTCCTTCAGCGACATTGTCGAATGGTTATGTAGCTCCATTATCAGGAACCACCGCTACAAACTTCTCCTATTATGTCAATTACTATGACCCGAGTGGAGCGAGTCCTTCCTTGCCATACGTTATCATCGATAACACGCTTCATTCGATGACTGTCTACAGCGGTTCTGGCTCTAACGGTATCTACCGCTATTCAACAACTCTTTCCGCTAGCTCCCATACATACTACTTCATGTTCACAAGCAGTTCATCAGGCCAAATAACGGCACTAGGTTGGCCACTTCAGTTTTCAGGTCCAACCGTAACAGGGCCTGAGCCGCCCCCTAGTCCAACACCAACAGCCATGCCTACCCCGACGCCTTCGCCATCACCTTCACCAACCGCTACTCCAACTCCAACACCATCTCCAACTCCAACGCCTTCCCCGACCCCATCTCCATCTCCAACAGAGTCACCAACGCCCCAACCAACACAGAACCCAACACCCGCACCTCAACAAGCTAATCCTACGACCACACCCACCCCCACTAATTCACCTTCGCCCAGTCCTTCGCCATCGCCAAAACCTGAACCTACACCACCTCAAACAACAAGTCCTTTGTCTACCCCGACTGCTAGCATCAACCCAAACGAATTTTATGCAAGCAGCAGTACCTTTCCTCTATGGGCAGTAGCCGCCGCAGCCATTATTGGAGTCACATTATTGGCAACGTTTTTGATTGGGAAAAAACAATTGCCCCCAGAATCGGCAGATGATATTAATTACAAATAATGCCCTAACAATGCAGGATTTAGAAAATTATTAAAGCTAGATTTGATTGCTAACTCGTATTAGGTGGAATGCACTTTCAAGGCTCTTTCAGTAGCAAAATTCGGCGGCAGCCTCTTAGACGCGGAAGGCAAAGGAATCCCAAAAATCATAAAACGGATAAAAGAAATCAACGAAAAAGACCGATTTGGTCCAATCGTTGTTTTTTCAGCGCCTATGGGTTGCACTAACGCGCTTATAGGGATAGGTGAATCCTATGCGCAGTCAACACCGCTTCCTCTGGAGCCTGTTTTTGAAGTTTATGAACGAATTGCGAAGGCTCACGTTAAAGGCAAATGGCATGAGCAAGCGGTAAATGAATTGGCTAATTACAAGGCGTTAACAGAGGCTACTCTTGACTCGGTTAATAAACGTTTCAGCGGCAACATTAAAGCAAGAATCCTCACTTTAGGCGGGGAACTCGCAATGTCCACCTTGGGAGATTACATTTTGAAAAGCCACGGCTTAGACTCTTGCAGTGTCTCGCTGCAAGATTGGCCCATTGTGACCGACGACAATTTTGAGGATGCCATGCCAAATTACGAGTTAAGCAAAAAAAGAATCCACACATTAATCGAACCGCTGGAAGACGGCAAAATAGTTACTTTAGCAGGCTTCTTAGGGGTTACAGCCGACGGTCTTGAAACCATATTGGGCAGAGGCGGTTCGGATTTAACAGCAGTTTTCACTTCCTGCCTCTTGAAAGATCTGTACTCAACTGAAACACTATTGTACAAAGACGTACCAGTACAAAGCGCTGACCCGAAAGTGGTGCGTGGACAGAAGACTAAGCATGTTAAGGCGCTTACTTATAATGAGGCTCATAAAGCTTCAATGATGGGTATGAAAATAGTACAGAGCCCTGCAATCGCCATGGCCAGACACTTCATGCAACCCTTGATGGTGGTGCCAATCGACGAGCCTGAAATGTACTCGGTAATTGAGTCTGAAACAAGCGGAGGAGAAATAGTGAAATGCTTAACAGGCAAATCCGGCTGCGCGATCCTATCAATGAATGACGAGAAAAGCAGGTCACTGGAAGATTCCTTGAGAATATGGGAAAGAAGAAACGACTTCATGGATTTAGGCGCCGAAACCATGGAGACAGGTGAAAGGATCCGCGATTTCCTCTTCTTAGACGAGGACTTCTTAAAGAAAAACGAGGAAAAACTAAAGGGCTTTGACGAAAACATGAAGGTAGAATACGGCTTAGGCGTAGTCACCCTCATCGGCGACAGAATGAAGGATTCGCCAGGCGTAGCTTCACTAGCCATCAGCGCAATATCAGGCATCAACATTAAACGCGGCATCTTTGCTCCTCACACCTCACAAATAATACTTGTGGTTGAAGAAAAGAATGTTAACGCAACCGTTGCAGCCATCCACCTGAAGAAACAAGAAATGAACAAGATACACTAACCACAAGTTCATTTTGCCTTCAAATAAGTGGAGCCATATTTTTTCACGCGCTATTTTCTAAACGTCAAGGAAGCAACAGAAAGGAAAAATGTTTAACTTTTTAGGTAACTATTCAATTTCGAAGAGTTTTTTTATCGATTTTATAACCCAATAACATCCAATTAACATCAAAATCACTCTCTTTTACTCCTCATCAAACATTAAAAAGTCATCATCCAACCAGCTTGCGTTTCTTAACACCAACAGCAATCGCATGGAACAAGCGCACGACCGCAGTTGACTAGTCAACCTAGCGTATTGTATAGATAAAAACGGCTGTTGAAATAGAAAAAAAAAGCTTTCTTCTAGAGAATATTATTTATATATCCATTGTGTAAGCAGTGTTTAAGCAAGTGCTCTGGGGAGAGAGCGATCCAAAAGGGAGAAAGGAGTAACCAGCATATCGACTAAGGTTCTTATCTGCTCCTGTCAGGGAGGGAATTAAGTAGATATGGTTATGGATCAAAAAGCATTAGTTGACGAACTTAAAACAGAATGGAAAAAACTCTGGCAAGAAAGAGTTGATGACAAAGTCCGAGCCGAAGGCATAGCCATCCACGACTATTCAATGCTTTATGTTGATAGAGGAACAATCATCCATGCAACAAGAAACTACAGAGAATTAAACTTCAAAGACATCCTACAACAACACCAAATAGAAAACGCTGAAAGATACATTCCTCCAAGCCAGGCAGTAGGAGGATGGAATAAATTTGTCAAAACTCAAATTACAAAACAGCCCCGCAAAAGGAAGCGCGATGAGATCTACCTCGCTGGGAAAACTGAAAAGCGACAGCAGCCTAAAAAAGGCGGCAGAGGCTGGCTTCACAAATAGTTTTTTTTCAATAGCTAACTAAAAATTAGCCATCAACATTCTCAACCATTTCAATATTCACGTTATTTGAAGTTATTGAGGAATTCATCTTGGGTAATTATAGACATAGACATGACATAATAGCTGACATACTTGAAGTTGTCAGTTCAGATGCCAAAAAAACGCAGATAATGTTCAAAGCCAACTTGAGCTACAAGGTCTTAATCAAATATTTATCTGAAATTCTCGAAGCATCACTAATAAGTTTTGAACGAGAACGACAATGTTATACGCTTACTAGCAAAGGGCATGATTTCCTAAATGCTTACAAAGATTACTGCAAAATCAACAAGCACGCTGAGAAACAGTTAAACTATATAATTAACTCAAAAAAAGTTTTAGATGAATTATGCCCAGACAGTTAACCTATTCAGGCCATGGATAATATGTTCATGTAGTTCTTGGGCAGCTTTGTGATCAGGTTTGTCTGAGGTTTCTGGAAAACCAAAGTTTTTCTTGATTGTTAACTATTTTGGTTTTTTGTTATGTTCATGTTGAGGGTAGATTTCGGAGGTTCGAAATTGAAGATTTCATTTGAAAAGAATTAAAAGCCGCTTAAGCAGTCTATTATTCAGGTGCATTCAGTTGGAGGCAAAGGTCAAAGTTACAAAGGAAGGAATCGTTATTCCAGAGGAGCTTTTCAAGGAAATGGTCGGCACTTACATTAAGATGGAGCAGATATTTGCAACGTTAGAGACGCTTGCAGATGAAGAAACATTGAAGGCTATTAAGGAAAGCAAAAAGCAGGTGGCTAAGGGCGAGTACGTTGAGTGCTCGATTAATGACTTGGAAAAAGTCTTGAAATAACATGCCCTACTCTGCGAGATTCTCTAAAGCGTTTCTTAAAAAAGAGAAACGATTGCCCAGCGAAGTAAAGTCAAGAATTGTGGAAACGCTTAAAGAAACGCTCATGAAGCCTGGTAACGGCACCATGCTTGTTGGTCCGCTTAAGGGTTTATGGAAAGTGCGAGTTGGAAAATATCGAATTATCTATGAAATTGATGAGCAAGAGAAAAGGGTTATTTTCCATGACGTTGAACTCAGGAAAAAAGTTTATGAATAAAGCGCACACTTTTCTGATTGTGTTTTGTTCTAGAAGATGCGCATGTACTTTTGAATCTTAACCGGGCGAATCTGGAGTTTTACAAAGACAGTCAATGGGGGAACATCGAATAAAAACCTGCAGCAAAATGCTCCTCGGCGTTCTATTAATCATAGCGTTCGGCACAAGCTTCTTCACCATGCATTTTGCGGTTGCCCAAACTGACCAAACGGCGTCGAAGCTGCAGGCAGCCAACAACGCTGTCGAGCAGGCTTTTAACGCTGTTTTGGACGCTGAAAAAGCAGGCGCAAACGTTACTGGCTTACTGGCTCAGTTAAATGATGCTGCAGGCATCTTGGCTCAAGCAGAAAACTCATTCCGAGCCGGCGATTCCAACACAGCCGCAACCCAAGCAGACAGCGTACTCCCAATTGCGCAAGAAGTCACGATCTCCGCTCAAGATGCCAAACAAACCGCTTTGGTTTCCGTTCCAAACGCCTTCTGGTTCACCATAGCATTTACAGAAATTGGTGCTATCGTATTCGTTTTGGCTTTGTTTCTGGTTTGGCGCCGGTTCAAGCGAAGTTATATTAGCAAATTGCAAGAAGCAAAACCAGAGGTAAGCAGCCAATGAAGCTTGAAGGTTACAAACTTGTTTTTGTTGCTGTGGGCTTAATTGGCGTTTTGCTCATTGCTTCTCCTGCTCTTGGCGGTGTTATTCGTTTTCCTGGTCTTCCTGGTGGAGAGCAGTTTTCTGAGCTTTATCTTTTAGGTCCAGACAATATGGCTGCGAATTACCCGTTTAACATTGCCGTTGGTCAGAACTACTCCGTTTATATTGGCGTTGGAAACCAGTTGGGGTCTTCAGCTTACTATGTTTTGTATGTGAAGTTTGGTAATGAGACTGATCAAATGCCGAATGCGACCCTTGGGACGCCGAGTATTCTTCAGCCCTTGATTGAATATAGGTTTAGCATTCAAGATAGCGTGAATTGGGAAAGTCTCTTGAATTTTTCAGTTGCTAACGCTTCAATTTCAGGAAATAATCCGCAGATCAACACTTTACAAATAAACGGTGTTGCGTTTAATGTAGATAAGCCCGCCATGTGGGATTCAAATAGTACTACATTCAAATATCAACTTTTGTTTGAATTATGGATTTACAATAGCTCATCTAGTGCGATTTCGTTTAATGACCGTTTTGTAGATCTTCAATTAAATCTTACAAGAACCCTCTGAAACTTTGTTAGGTATCACTAAGTCATTTGCCAGTCACCAAAGAAATGTTAATACATTCTTTTTTTCGGAGTGTTTTTTAAGGAATCAAAATCACAGGTGAAAATAAATGAAAATACCTTTAGGTAAACCTGTATTCGATGAAGAAATGGAGCAGGCTGCATTAGGCGCTCTTCGAAACGAGCGCTTTGTTTTGGGCGAAAGCGTTCATAAGTTTGAGGAGGAATTTGCGAAGTACTGCGGAACAGACTTCGCAGTATCAACTAGTTCTGGCACTGATGCGTTGAAAATTGCTATGCTGGCTTCTGGAATTAATCCGGGGCAAACGGTGGTGACTTCGCCTGCTTCATTTATTGCAAGTGCTAACGCGATTATTCATGCTCAAGGGGTACCTTTTTTTTCAGACATAAGCCCAGAAACCAATAACATTGATCCTCTGAAACTGGAAAAAGCAATCACCGCTAAGACAAAGGCCGTTATCCCTGTGCATCTGTACGGTTATCCCTCGGATATGAATTCGATTAATGATCTTGCAAAGAAACATGATTTAGTCGTCATCGAAGATGCTTGTCAAGCTCATGGTGCTTCATACCACGGGAAAAAAGCTGGAAGTCTATGCTCGGTTGGTTGTTTCAGCTTTTACCCGTCCAAGAACATGACCGTGGGGTGGGACGGCGGGATGATAACGACTAACGATGAGAAAATTGCGGCAGCGGCTGCGAAGCTTAGAGATTGCGGGCGCAAGAGTCAATATGTTCACGATGTGGTTGGTTTTACCTCTCGCTTGAATTCTGTTAATGCTGCAATCGGTAGAGTTCAGCTTAGGCGTCTTGACGCTTGGAATAGCAGCAGACAACAGGCTGCCAAAGAATACGATAAGTCTCTTGAGGGTGTGGGCGATTTGGTTTTGCCCCCAAAGGGGTCAGTCGAAATTAAGCCTGTTTATCATCTTTACGTTGTTCGCTCGAAATATCGTGATGAACTTAAGAGTTGGCTGGAATCTCAGGGCATTTGTTGTGGAATCCATTATGTTTTGCCGATTCATCTTCAACCAATCTATCGGCAAATGTTCGGGTATGCTGAAGGAGATTATCCGAATGCTGAAGAGCTTTGCAAAACTTGTCTTACTATTCCGATTTTTCCCAATATTACGGAAAGCGAAATAATTTATATAAGTCAAAACATCCATAATTTTTTCGATGGCAAAGATTTTGTACGTTCAAATTGTCGAGAGAGGTGAAAGGATTGAATTTAGCCGTTATTGGGGCAGGTTACTGGGGCAGAAAGGTTGTTACGGAGTATCTTCACCTTGCCAAGGTAGATCCGAGCTTTAATTTATTGTATGTTTGCGATTTGAAAGACGACAATTTGGATTACTGCCGGAAGTCTTTGCATGTGACAGAGAGTATGTTGAGTTCGGATTATGAGGCGGTTTTGAAATCGCCAGATGTTGATGCAGTTCACATTTGCACGCCGAATGAGACGCATCACCATTTTTGTTTGCAATCTCTAGAATCTGAAAAAAATGTTCTTATTGAGAAGCCAATGGCTCTGACATCTGAAGATGCTTGGGAAATGGTGGCTGAAGCTCAATCAAGGCATTTGTGTTTGCAAGTCGGGCATATTTATCGGTTTAACAATGCTATAAGAAAAATGAAAGAACTAATAGCGCAGAAATATTTTGGAGATTTATACTATCTCAAGATGCAATGGACTACATGGATCCCTTCCCCTCTTGGCCGCGATATTATATTCGACTTAGGACCCCACCCAGTTGACATTGCCCAATTCTTGCTTCAGAAATGGCCAGTCAAAGTTTCTTGCATTGCGCATTCCTACAGAAGACCTTCTTTGGAAGAGGTTGCGTATTTATACATGGATTTTGGGGAGAATCTAATGGTTAACGTTGATCTAAGTTGGCTGCATCCAGTGAAAGCAAGAGAGTTAAATATTATAGGTTCCAAGAGAAGCGCAAAAGTAGATTGTCTAGATCAAACAATAAAGATATTTGAGGATAATAACGAATACAGTTTTGACCTCAAAGTTCCTGTGAATAATACGATTTTTGATGAAGTAAACCATTTCGTCAAAAGCATAAGAGATGAAAATAATCACAAGAATCCAGGACCAATCGGGGCCGGGACCGTCAAAGTTCTTCAATGTCTCAAGCAATCTCTCGAACAAGAGAATGGAATCACGGTTGGTATTAAAGACTAATGAACCAAAGCCCCCAATACTCGCTCATTACTAACGCCGAAATCGGCGAAGGCACTGTAGTTCACGACCATGTAAACTTGTATAAATGCAAAATTGGCAAGAACTGCAAAATCGACGCCTTTGTCTACATAGAGGAAGGCGTTGTTGTTGGAGACAATTGTAAAATTAGACCTTTTGTTTTTATTCCCTCAGGTGTGACTATTGAAGACAATGTTTTCGTGGGTCCCAATGTTACTTTTACTAATGACAAGTATCCAAAAGCTAAAGGCGATTGGGTTCTTCTTGAGATCAAGGTTAAATCTGGTGCCTCTCTAGGTGCTGGTTGCGTTGTTTTGCCTGGTGTGACCGTTGGGAAGGAGGCGCTGGTAGGCGCGGGTTCGGTGGTGACAAGAGATGTGCCTGAAAGGGCTATCGTGGTTGGAAATCCGGCACGGATAACAGGTTACAGGAACAAGAAAGAGTGAAATTACAAATTGAAAACCCTTGCCATAATTCCTGTCTATCGTGATAATGATAGTATATTTGAGGTTCTTAGTAAGTTTAGAGAAAAAGTTGTGGACGAAATTTGTGTTATCTGGGATGCTGCAAGCAAAAAAGACATGGGAAAAATACTAAGTGCGGCAGTTCCAATTGAAGTTCACTTGATTAGAAATGAAGAGAGAAAGGGCATTGGATATGCTATAAGACAGGGCATACAATATGCACTGGACAAAGATTTCAGCATTGTGGTTGTATTGGCTGGAAACAACAAAGACGATCCGCGTGAAATACCGCGTCTTCTGGAACCTATAATAAAAGAAGACTATGACTATGTTCAGGGATCGCGTTTTCTTGCAGGAGGCAGATGTGTAAAGAATCCGCTTCTTCGGGGAATATTCAGTCGATTTTATCCGTTTCTCTGGACTCTATTGACGAAAGTTAGGTGCACAGACGTCACCAACGGATTCAGGGCGTATAGACTGAGTATTTTTGAAGACCCTCGAATAAATATATGGCAAAGATGGCTCGACGATTATGAGTTGGAGTATTATATTCACTACAAAGCACTCACCTTGGGCTACAAAACAATAGAGGCCCCAGTTTCCAAAACATACTCGCACAGACACAAAGGCGGGTATTCGCAAATTTCTCCTTTCAGAGATTGGTGGAGAATAGTCAGACCTCTCTTCTATTTAAAACTTGGAACTAAACAATAGAACCAAGGGAGTTGTATGCAATTGTCATTGGAAACCGAGATTCAAGGGTATCTGTCCGATATGGTTGACAGCCCTCGCTTTTTTGGTTTCGTTAATCCAATCGAGGCTGTTAGGAATTGACACGATCTGCCGATTTGTTTGAGAAAGCTAAAAAGCTTATTCCTGGTGGAGTGAACAGTCCGGTGAGAGCATTTGAGCCTAATCCTTTCTTCACCAAACAAGGTAAGGGTTCGCGTATTACTGATGTCGACGGAAATGAATACATTGATTACTGCTTGGGTTTTGGACCGCTTATTTTGGGTCATTCTCATCCGAGGGTAGTTGAGGCTGTCAAGGCGCAGCTTGAGTTTGGCGCGTTATATGGTACGCCGATAGAACAGGAAGTTGATTTTGCTGAGTTGGTGTCTGAGATTGTTCCTTCAGCCGAAATGGTTCGTTTGGTCAGCACTGGTGGAGAAGCAACGATGGCTTCGATCAGGGCGGCGAGGGGTTATACTGGGAAGAATAAGTTCATCAAGTTTGAGGGTTGCTATCATGGTGCTCATGATGGTGTTTTGGTGAAGGCAGGGTCTGGCGCGTCCACTTTTGGTGTGCCTGATTCTCTTGGGATTCCGGAGGGGACGACGCGGAACACTGTTGTGGTTCCGTTCAATGATTTGGAAAAATTCGAAAAAGCAGTGAAAGAGAACAAGGATGACTTGGCCGCTGTGATTGTTGAACCCGTGATCGGGAACATCGGCGTGGTTTTGCCGAAGCCGGGTTTCTTGCAGGCGCTGAGGGAGCTAACTGAAGTTTACGGTGTTGTGTTGATTTTTGACGAGGTTATTACTGGTTTTAGGCTTGCTCTTGGAGGAGCACAGGAGTATTTTGGTGTGACGCCTGACATGACCGCCCTGGGGAAGATTTTGGGTGGCGGTTTGCCGATGGCTGCGTACGTAGGTAAAGAGGATATTATGAAGCTAATTTCGCCATCTGGCAAGGTATATCAGGCCGGGACTTATAGTGGGAATCCGTTGAGTGTTGCTGCTGGTTTGGCGACACTTGGATTGTTGAAAGAGAGCGGTAAGGCATTCTATGTTGAGATGGAGCGGAAGTGCGAGGCGATTGTGAAGCCGTTAGGTGAGACGGTTTCCGCACTTGGTTTGAACCTACAGATTAACCATGTTGCGTCTATGTTTCAGTTGTTCTTCACCGATAAACCTGTGTTTGACTATGCTAGTACCAAGGCGTCGGATAATCACAAGTTCATGGCGTTTCATGCTGAGCTCTTGAGAAAGGGCGTGTTTATACCTCCGTCGCAGTTTGAAACCTGTTTCCTGTCAAAGGCGCATTCACCTGAGGATTTGGAGAAAACCGTTGAATGTTTTTCAGATGCCCTTCGTCAACTGGCATGATGCTGAGATGACAGTTAATAATAATTGAGGAAGAAAAAATTATGAATAAACCATTCTGGGATTGCAAGACTTACTCTTCAATAGATGAACTGAAAAGCCTGCAGCTAAGGTTATTGCAGAAGCAATTGAATAGGGTCTACGCGAACAGTAGTTTTTACCGGTTAAAATTCGAGAAAGCAGGAATACACCCCTCTGACATCAAGAGTCTGCAAGACGTAACCAAAATTCCTTTTATCACGAGAGAAGAATTGGAACAAAACTTCCACGAAATCTTAGCTGTGCCTTGCTCTAAAATTGCCACTGTGCGGCTGTCAAGCGGAACCACTGGGCATCCGCTGAAAATTGCGCACACTCGTAAAGACATAAATATGATTGCAGATGCATCTGCGCAAAGGCTTTTCTACCATGGCGCAACAAAAAAGGATATAGTTCAGATTACTTCTGCCTATGGCTTGTGGCAAGGCGGTTGGTCAATGCATTGGGGCGCCGAACGGGCCGGGATTTTCGTAATTCCCGTTGGTCCAGCTGACTCAGAGCGTCAAATTCTCATAATCAAACAATTCGGGACTACCATTCTTTATGCAGCTACTAGCTACCATTTTAGAATATTGGAAGTGGCTAAAGCTCTTGGAGAAAACCTTAGGAATTATAACTTGAAAACTGCTTTTTGTGTGGCAGAGAAACCTACTGCAAGTCAAGTTGAAATCCTCAAAAGGGAGGGTGGATACGAAAAGGTCATCAGCGACTATGGCTCGACAGAGTTTCCAGGTTTCTCTGTCAACTGCAGAGAGGACCAGAATATGCATCACATTTGGGGCAACTATTACTTAGTTGAGATCGTGGATCCGGAAACTCATGAGCCTCTTGACGTTGGAGAAAGAGGCGAACTGGTGGTCACTAGTCTTCAAAGGGAGGCCTTTCCGTTGATAAGGTATTTGTCCCGTGACATAACAACCTATTTTGGGTTTGGGGAATGTTCTTGCGGCATGTGCGATCTGAAAATCGGCGCTGACATCGATCGAGAAGATTACATGACAAAGATCCGAGGCGTAACTGTTTTTCCAAGTCACGTTGAATTCTTGCTCGGGAAGTTCCATGAACTTACTGGCAGATGTCAAATAATCGTTGATAAACGTACGCCCAAACACGAGACTTTGCTTAGAGTAGAAACTAATGGCGCATTGTCCCAGACCGCGGAGATTTCGCTTAGGAAGGAAATTACCGACGATATTAAGAATCGTGTAGGAATAAATTTCAATGAAGTGGTCTTTATTCCTGTAGGTCAATTGGAAGGTAAATACCTTAAAGTAATCGTTGAAAAGTAAATTGCAACTCCAGTTAAATGTACATTAAAGTTGGGCTTTTCATGCTGGTTTGTCTTTCCGTTTCTTACAAGCACGCAAGCGTACCGGTCCTTGAATCTCTCACTCTCCAGGACAAAGGTGCGTTCGTGCAGGCTCTTTGTTCGGAGAAAATTGCGCAAGAATGTGTTCTTATCCAGACCTGTCATCGCGTGGAGATATACTGCAAGCTAAATACGCCAGATCGCGATGAGGCAATAAAGCAAATACTCAAAAAATGGAGCACTATCACAGGTGTGAGTTCCGATATTATCGCAAAGTTGGCACAACTTTATTACGAAAAAAAGGCGATGGAGCATCTTTTCTATTTGACTTCTGGACTGGAGTCGATGGTATTAGGCGAAGATCAAATTATCGGTCAGGTGCGTAAGGCTTTCTTGGCTGCAAGGAAGCACGGGTCTACGGGGCAACTGCTTGATAAAGTATTTATGAAAGCACTAAACACCGGCAAGCTAGTCAGAACAAGAACAAAGATTAATGAGGGTTCAGTTTCGATAAGTTCGGCAGCAGTCGACCTTGCATCAAATAAACTAGGCGATTTGAAATCAAAGAAAGTTCTAATCATAGGGGCAGGAGAAGCAGGAACACTTGCGGCCGAAGCATTGAAGAGTTATGGGGTTCCTGCAATGACAATCACCAACAGAACTTTCAAAAAGAGTCAGGTTCTTGCAGAAAAGGTGTCTGGGTTTGCGATTCCTTTCAGTGACGTTCTTGCTGCGATTTGCCATGCGGATTTGGTGATTACTGCAATCTCAGTTAAGGCGCCACTTTTCACGGAACAGGAGCTGATTTCTTTTATGACTGATCCACCAAGATCGAAACAGGCGTTGATGATTGACATTTCGCAGCCTAGAGCAATTGAAGAAGAAGTGGGTCTTCTAGATGGAATTTGCCTGAAAACAATTGATGATTTGAAACAGATAGTTGACCAGACCTTGCGAAATAGAACGATTGAGGCTGAGAAGGCGAAAGTCATAGTTTCTGAGGAACTGAGCCGCTTTGAAATAGAACTCTCAAAGCTTGTTGCGCAACCATTAATCAATGAAATCTTCAAGAGATACGAAGAGATAAGATTGAAGGAACTAACAAGAGCAATACGTAAAATGGGCATATCGGACAAAGAGAAGCTTGCCATCATAGAACGTTTCTCGAGGGAGCTAATTGAAAGAGTTGCGCAAATTCCTATAGAGCAACTGAGAGCGGCGGCTTTAAGCAGCGACAACGGATTGCTGGAAGCCGCTGAACGATTATTCCAGACGAAGACTGAGCGAACAGTATTCTAGTGTGCGTTTCGTGGGTCTTTTTTTTGCAGTGTATTTCAATATGAGATTGAAACAAGGAGCGAAGAAATTGGCTGACAATACGGGCGAATATAGTTCTCGGACGTATGAGCAAGGCGACGAGACTTCACTTGTGCTTCTTTTCAATGCCCAAAACGCTAACTTGGCTGGTTTTGTTCCAAGGACCGTTGAATACTGGCGTTGGTGCTGTCTGAAACGTCCAGATGTCGAGGAAAAAGGCATCCTGATCCTGGAAAAACAGAATAAAATTGTAGGCTATGTTGTGGTTGGAAAATCTGGTAACATTTGGGAACTCTGTTACGATTCGTCTAATATAGCAAAGGTTGTTGTTTCAAAACTTCTCAGTTGGGCGGAGAATTATGCCAAAAGCGTTGGTAGCAGTTCTGTGGTTTTTAATGCGTACGACAAGGACCCGGTGGTGCGTGAAGTATGCCAGGACATGGATTTTGCAGAGTCACCTTCTGAAGCGATGTTCCTAAGCATCCTCGATTTGCCTCAATTGATTCGTGAAGTTCTCCAAGCCAAAAACCAAATCTTGGACATAAATGAAGTGTTCTGGTTTAATCTGAAGAACTGTCCGCCTTGGTGTCTCCCCAGCTTCGGGGTAAAACTTGAAAAGAACCAAGTTACTATTCTAGAAAAGCCTGTCCCAGTTCAAAGAACTACAATAGAGGCTGAAATGTCAACCGTTGTTGCTCTCATTTTCGGAACAGAGAGTCTTTTGAAAGATGTAATGGCTTCAAAATTGCGCTTTCACCCATTTTGGAAGATATCCAAAGTCAAAAAATTGTTCAATCTGTTGCAGATTAGAACACCTTGGTTCATGCCTCGTGCAGACATAGGGTAGAATGGCGACACGCTGAATGAGGGGAAATGCTTGAATTTTTCGTGCAGACTGTTCCGTGACGAAGATGAAGTCGGGCTGAAAGAATTGCTGAAGATTACTTTTCCCAGTTTCAGGGATAGCAATTTGTGGTTTTGGAAGTATCGAATGAATCCCAGTTTTGCCAATTCACTCGTGGTAATAGCTGAAAAAGACGGAAAGCTAATTGGATCCAATTACTGGCTATATAGAGAGCTCAAATTGTCAAACAATACGTATGTTAAGGCCGCCTTAGGCGCTGACATTGCTGTTCATCCTAATTATAGAGGTCAAAGGATAGGTTTGGAGCTGATTCGTTTTCCTCGTTTGTCTGGAGCCTTTAAGGAGAGAGGGATTGTTGTGAGCTATAGTTTTGTTGGTCGCCCTAAGTTAGTTAACCGTTTCTATCATCCAGCAGCAGGATACGTAAGTGCTCCTAATCACACCACTGTTTACAGAAAACTTTTCAATTGTCAAGAGCTAAAAGAAAAGTTTGAGGAAATAGACCAAGCAATTAAGTCAAATGATGCAATTAGAAAGCAGTTCAAAGAGCTTGCAATGAGTATTTCGTTTAGGTTAAAAGGGGTTCCAGAATTTTCAGTGTACATTGAACCTGAAAAGGTTTATTTGGAAGAGGGAAAAGCGGAGAACTCTGATGTAATTATCGAGGGAAGTATTCCTCTGTCTTCCTTAATTATTGGAAGCGGAGCCAGCGTGCGCGATTTGGTTAAGTCCTGGTTAACTGGCAAAATCAGGATTAGAAGAGGCCTTCTCCATATCTTCAAGTTGAGAAAGGCTTTTGCACTATTTCAGGCGGCTTCCGGCCAAAATTCTTAGAATCGTGTCTGCCGAGCCTCCAATCTCTATTGTCCTAAGTAGTACACATTGTTTCTTTTTTGCTAGCGCATACATTGTATCTGTCGAGAATTTTGCGAAATTGACCGGGGAATTGTCTTGAAAATCGCCTTTGTGGACGAAGACCTCTCACAGAGAACAGGCTCGAGACGCTTCACGTATGAGGTAACGCGTCAATTGCAGAGTCTAGGGCATGAGGTTGAAATCTACACAACGAAGCTAGATGCAAGAAAATGTTTTCAGGAATTTCTCGGAATGCCAATTCATTTAGTCCCGGGGAAGAAAGCAATAAGCGGAGAAAGCCCTTTATTATCGCGAAGAGAAAGCGATTTATTGAAAATTCCGACAGAACTTGCTTATTTGTGGCGACAAACGGAATACGCACTTGAAATCAGCAGAAGCATAGCAGATGCCCAATGCGACGTTGCCCTGTATCAATATCACGGAGAACATTGGCTGCTTCCATACTTCTACAATTTCTATGAACCCATCGGAATGGTTTATCTCAACGTGCTTCGACCAATGCCTCCTCCTTTTAATGTTCCTTTTATGGAGGCAACATTGCGCAGAAGACTAATAGATGGGCTCTACGATTCACTTCCATTTAGAAGTCTGAAGCAGGCTAGCTTCCGAAAACTGAGCACTTTCCTTGCGCCCAGCCGATTCCAACTTGAACAAGCCCGAAGACAAGGAACCATCGGACACAAAAAAGCAGCAGTCGTTCCGTTGGGAATTGACCACGATAGGTTCTATCCTGTGGATAAATCAGGAGATTTTGCGTTATACCTTGGAAGGATTCACCCTCATAAGTCTCTGGAGCTCGCAGTGATGGCAATGAAGAGGGCACCTGAATCTTGCTCTCTAACCATTGCAGGAGACATTGAGCCGCAGCACATGTGGTACAAGTCTAAGTTAGCTAGTCTAGCAGAGGAAATGGAAATCTCTGACAGGTTTGAGATAGTCTTGTATCCATCAGACTCTGAAGTTGTGAGGTTAATGCAGGAATGTTCCATTTTCTTGTTTCCCAGTACTATCGACACTTTTGGGCTGGTGGTTCTTGAGGCCATGGCTTGCGGTAAGCCAGTGGTGGCATGCAATCGAGGCGGTGTACCTGGGGTTCTTGGTGATGCTGGTTTCTTGCTTGAGCCTTCAGTGGTCGAATGGGCTTCAGCAGTGAATAGGTTGACATTAGATTCTTCTCTTAGACGAAGAATGGGCGAAAAAGCGTTGGAAAGGTCCAAAGCTTTTTCTTGGGAAAAAACCACCGATAGGCTCCTCAAAACCCTCTCAGGTAACTCTACAGAAATGGACTAGAAGGAATCAACAACCCCCCAAATGCAGTGCCCCATCTTATTTGAAACGTCAGGTTTGAATAAAACGAACATTTGCTTTGAGGTAAACGTTGTCCAGACCTAACAGTAAATCTAGTATGCGTAAGAAATTTCCTGAAAGCGCGCCAGAAAACATCATAGTTGGCTGAAACTGCTCACAATTGCCGCAACCTTTGCGCGCTGAAAAAAGATATATGATATTTTTAGAGTGTCCGTAAACTGGTTCTGCTTGGGAGATGAGGAGAAAGCTTGAAGGTTTTGCTGTGCTCTCAATACTATGGTGACGACTCAGTCTTTCATTCGCACGCGCGCGTGTTTCCGTTGGGCGTGGCGTATATTGCTTCGATGCTAGAAGGTCACGAGTTGAGTGTTTTTGACGCCAATGTCATTCGCAATCCTTTAGGCGTGTTATCAAAGCGTCTTCAGGATGAGCAACCTGAGGTTGTCGGCATTTCCTTTAGGAATATGGATTTCCTGAATAATACCCGCTTCGGCAAAAGCCCGAGTTTCTACTCGCAGTTTAGAAAGATGTTGAGGCTAATACGGAATACAACGCCTTCATGTAAGATAGTTGTTGGTGGTCCTGGTTTCTCGGTTTTTTCCAGAGAGATTATGAGTGAGAACCGGGAGATTGATTTTGGGGTGGTTTCGGATGGTGAGACCACTTTTGCCACTCTCCTAAGAAATATTAGCCATCCTGAGAAGGTTAGGAATCTGCTCGTTCAGGGTGAAGATGGGGTTGCGTTCACGGGGGTGAAGGAACCTGCGGTTTTTGACCTTCTGCCTTCTCCAGCAAGGGAACTTTTTGATATGTCAGAATACAAAAAGATACCCTATTCTTTGAATGTTCAGTCGAAGCGTGGATGCGCTTTTGGATGCGTTTATTGCACAGATCCTTTTTTGGGTAACTATATTCTGCAGCTGCGTTCTGCTAGTAAGGTTGTTGATGAGATAGAGGAGCTTGTGAATAATTATAACGTGAAATCTTTTTGGTTTGTTGATCCTATTTTCAATTGTCCGCCCAGACATAGTAGCGAGATTTGTGTAGAGATTCGAAAAAGAAATTTGGATGTGCAATGGCATGCATATTTTCGGGAGGACCTTTTGAACATCAGGTTAATGCGTGAGGCTGTGGATGCAGGGTGCACGAGATTTGAGTTTCATTCCGATGGCGCGTCTGATCCGGTTCTGACCTTTTTGGGGAAGCAAATTAGGATTGCAGACATTGAACGCACAATTGATATGGCGTGTCAGGTTAAAGGCGCTAATGTTGGGTATACTTTTTTCTATGATCTCCCACGAGGCAATCTTAGAAACTTAGTAGCTCTTGCCGAGTTTTGGGCAAAAGCGGTCTTCAGGTGTAGGCGAAAGCTTGGATATTTTTCAACGGCAAGAATGCGAATTTATCCACACACCCGACTCTGCGAGGTTGCAATCATGGAGGACGAAATCGGTTTAAACGCAAATATGCTGACCCCCATCTTTTATGGGTCCAAATCTGCTAGTTCACGATGGATCCAAGACTTTCTTACTCTGGTTTTTCAGGAATCTCCTTCTATTTTGAAGAGATTTTTCGATCCATAGTGCACAATATTCTTACCGCATCTGAGTTGGCAGCGGTCTAGTGCATGTCTCAAAGAATTGCCGATGATGTTTTCTTCTAACCTAAATGCTTGTGTTCCCCATGCTTGTCTCAAAGACTATTTCGAAACTTAGATATTGAAATCATATACAACGCACAATTGGAAAGGTCCAAAGCTTTTTCTTAGGAAAAGACCGCCAACAAGTTTCTCGGTGTCCTGATGGGTAACTCCTTGGAAATGAACTAAAAATAGTAAACAATACCGCATTTGCAATGCCCTATCTCGTCTCGATTGCACTAAGGTGTTTTCAGGGTGCCTGTAAAATGTTTTTTGCTTGGAAGCTGAGGAGAAATATGTGGGTCTCGGTAGGCGCTAACCTAATCTATTGTAACAGATTTAGCAAATCTGTTCATAGAATTTCCTTGATCTTAGTACAAAAACTGTATTGAACCGTATTACATATAGAAATATAAGGGCGAATTCAGAATAAACTCGCTAACTGTAGTGCCTCAATAATGGGTTCAACAGCACGCGCTTTGAACTCAAAGTGCAGGGAGACCTGTTAAATGCATTTGACGACCAGACTTAAAGTATCCAAGCAGATGATTCGACTTGCAAGACCTTTTGAACTTTCTGCAAGCGACCTAATATACCCGATATTTGTCAGAGAGGACAGGAGGAAATTTGAAGTTCCCTCAATGAAAGGTCAGGAATATCTTTCTCTAAACGATGCTGTTAACACCTGCGGAAAAGCAATCGACTGCGGTATACCTGCCATTATGGTTTTCGGTATCGTGAAGGCAAAAGATGCTGATGCCTCAGTAGCGCTAAAGAAAGATGCATTTCACACAAAAATCTTCAGGAAGCTAAAAACCGAGTTCGGAGAGGAGCTGGTTCTAATTTCTAATGTATGCCTCTGCGACTACACAAAAGACGAATTCTGTGTCTACACGGAAAAAGGAAAAGTGTTGAACGAAAAAACGGCAGAAATGCTAGGCAAGATTTCTGTGGTTCATGCTGAAGCTGGAGCCGATGTTGTTGCGCCGGCGGCCATGTGTGATGGGCAAGTCAGGCATATGCGGCAAGCGTTGAATAGTGCCGGTTTTGATGAAGTAGCCATAATGAGCTACGTCAAGACTGACAGTTGTCTTTTTAATCCGTTTAAAGAGGCAATGACCTCTTCTCATGCCCACCAAAATGTCGATTCTAGCAGATTTAGGACTGATATAATAAATGGCAAGATGTTTATGCAAAAAGTGGAACTAGACATCAGTGAAGGTGCTGACATAATTATAGTTAAACCTGCTTTAACAAATTTGGACCTGATTATGCGGGTAAAACAAGAGTACCCCACGATGCCCATTGCTGCTTATCAAGTAAGCGGCGAGTACGCAATGATCAACCTACTCGCAGAACATGCTCACATAGATGCTGACACACTGCTTTTGGAAACTTTGAACTCGATTAAAAGATCTGGTGCGGACATGATATTAACTTACCATGCACTGAAGGCTGCATCCCTAGTAACTCCAAGAGCGCATGGCGTGCGTTGCCCAAAAATTATTCACTAGTTTTCCTCCGCGCGCGTGATTGGCACAAATCATAAGAAACGCGCGCTAATATCTCGCTCAAAAACATATTGGCACATGCATTAGGCCAGATACACCAAAACTTCATCTCTTAGAGACTGGTGGAGAATAGTAGGTCCTTTGACTTATCTAAAGCTTGGCATAAGAAAGTAAATTCTGTTTTGCCGATATTCTGAGACTGAATTCTATGAAAGTAAGTATCGCTGCCGATGAGCGAGAAGAGCAAATTATCCAAGAATTGCTGTCTCCCTGGGACATTAGCTACACACCTCACGATGAATCTGATGTCACAATCGTATATGGCAAAAACCCATCAGCTTTTTCACAGACAATTGTAATCCCATCATGTTCAGCTAGCTTTGATCGATGGACAAAAAGTACCAATCGTTGTGTGACGAAAAAACATGGGAATTACTCTGTGCGTGCTACCTCAGAGTTAGCTTTGAGCATTATTCCTGAACTAACCTACGAATGCAAAGTCTTTCCAAAAGAAAACGAAGACCTCTCTGCCATACTTGCATTTGACATTGTAAACGAATACAAGAGAATAATGAGAGAAACACTTTGTGCAAAAGCATCTCTAAGTTACACTTTGTTTACAACTTTGCCCTTGCCTTACAATATCATTCCAAGGCGCTTCCGAAATACTCTCATGAAACGAGGCAGCATTGCCAAGGATTTTAACGTAAGCAATATCCTGCCTATAGATGCTTTGCGATTTGAACTATTAAGAAAGATTGAACATCTGTCGGAGAAAAAAATCAGGCTGAGAGGCTGGGGGCAAAACAAGAAATGCGTATGTGCAATAACTCACGATGTAGAAACAAGAGCTGGGCTTTTCAGATCAGTGAAAATAAAGAAGCTTGAAGAGAAATATGATATTAGTTCAGCATGGTACATTCCCTCAGCTGAGTATTCACTGGATCGGGAAACTATCGCGACTCTGGCAAATAGCGGCGAGGTCGGATCGCATGATACGAAACATGATGGCCGTCTTTCTTCTCTTTCTGAAAAGACCTTAACTGCTAGACTTCAAGACTCCAAGAGCGCTCTTGAGAAAATAGTCAAGAACAAAGTAGTTGGTTTTCGAGCTCCATTACTTCAACACAATCCCGACATCTTTTCGAGCCTAAAGGATTGCGGATATCAATATGATACCTCTGTTCCTACTTGGGAGGCGAAGCATCCGCGGACAATGCGCTGTCACGGAATAGGCACCATTTTTCCAATATCCATCTCAGGAATTAGGGAATTACCAGTCACGATAATGCAAGATCACCAATTCCTTTATGTCTTAGGTTATGCTCCAAAAGAAGTTGTTGCAGCCTATCTCACCACTCTAACGGTGATCAAGGAATTAGGAGGCGCATGCGTTTTGCTCATTCACCCTGAATATGGTCTCCTCGATAGTAAAGGGCTTCCGTTGTATGAAGAACTTCTTAGTTCAATTGCTTGCGACAATGAGATACTCATTGAGTTGCCAAGAAAAATATGTGCCTCAAATACAGACAAAAGAACTACTTGGACTGACGAAAATCATGTATATAGTTGAACTTGTCTTTGTCGGAACCTTTCTAGCTCTTTGGGTAGGGTTACTATCATATTTTCTACTTACCATAACATTTGCAAGAAAGCCTTCAACAATTAAAAAGAAGCCTTTTTTCCCAACTTTGACAATGGTAATTGCGACTTTCAATGAAGCGAAAGTACTTCCAAGAAAACTTGACAACACTTTGGGCTTGGATTATCCGCGAGACAAATTTGAAATTCTAGTTGTTGATAGCGGCTCGACTGATAATACCAGATCGATAGTCAATGACTTAATGCAGAAGGAAAATAAAACGAGAATCCGTTTGCTTACACAAGAGGAAAGGTTGGGAAAATCGGCGGCGCTGGATTACGCGCTGAAGAATTGCAGTAGTGACATCGTTGTTCTTTCCGATGCTGATGTCATGGTTAGCAAAGACGCGTTGTTGCAGGCAACCGCTAACTTCAACGACGCAGCGGTTGGTGCAGTTTCAGGGATTGAGGTAATCCAGAACCCTGATGAGTCCTCATCTACCAAGTTAGAGCAAGGATACAGAAATTTCTACAACACATTAAGGCTAGGCGAAACAAATCTGGATTCGGTGATGATGTGTGAAAGCGAGTTCTCTGCCTACCGGAGAGAATTGCTTGGAACAATCCCATGTAACAGTATTTGCGATGATATGGAATTGACGGTTCAGACAAGAAAGAAGGGATTCCGCGCCGTTTATGACCCAAGCATACTCTTCTTTGAATATTCCCCATCAACATTTTCTACACGAATGAAACACAAAATTAGGCGAGGGCAAGGCAACCAGCAGACTCTTCTAAGATGCAGCAATCTGCTTTTCAAAAGAGAATATGGAAAATTTTCTTCAGTAATAATGCCATTCGAGTTCTTTATGAACATAATTTCGCCTGTTTTGACTGCGGTTTGTTTAGCAAGCTATTTGCTGATAGTGTTTTTCTATTTCAATCTCTTTTCAGTCTTCCTGCCATTAGTCTTGCTGGTATTGACAGGTTTTGTCGTTTTCGCCTCTCTCAAAATTAATTCCCCTGCTACAGATATCACACTGAAGAACGCGAAGAGCAATTCAAGTTTTCATATGATTGTGTCCATTATAGATTTGATTTCGATGGAGTTGATTCTCCTATTCAGTCTGTTATCACTGCTTCTTTCCGGCCCGAAGTATAAATGGGAGAAAATCGAAAACACTCGAAGAGTCTCGTGAACCTTTTTCTGCTACATTCAGAACCCAGATAGCGCGCGTGTTCTCAATGAACCGATATAGAATTGCCTGCTTTAAACAAATGGAGCTCAAGGATTGTCTAATCCCAAAGTCGCGTTGCTTTCAGAAGAATTTCCGCCCTTTCTATTCGGAGGAATAGGTGCCGTCACTTGGGATTTGGCTTGCAATCTTTCCAAACGGAAGATCCACACAACCGTTTTTTGTGGGGCGTCCAACAAAATTGCTATTGAGAAGCCAAATGACTATTTAGAAATAGTCAGGTTACCCTGTCTTGATCTGCCGCCTCGATTTCTTTGGTTTCAAGCCCAGAATTTCCTTAACATCTTAAAGCAACGAAGAGATTATGGGATAATTCATTCAGTTAGCCATCAAATGGCGTTTCTGAGCGTCTATTTGAAGAGGAAATTGAAAATACCGCTAATAACATCTTATCATGGCGTTCCTTTTTATGACCTTAGGGCTTTCGCGAATTCACCAGCCAACTCTTGGACCATCGGGGATTTTGGATACAGCTTTCTTGAGTTTCCCTTGAACGATGCACTTGTCAAGGTTGGTTTGCGCAATTCAGACAAAATAATAACCTGCAGCAAGACAACGCTCAACGAATTAAGTACCCTTTACAGGAATATTGATTTGGGAAAGTCACTGGTGATTCCCAACGGAATAGATTTCGGAAAAATCCAAGATATAAAAAATCGCTTCAAGAAGAAGGAAAATGTGACAACGACCTCAGTAATATTCGCTGGACGTTTGTACTACTATAAGGGAATCACTTACCTCCTACAAGCATTTGAGAATCTAATTCCCAATCATCCAAATCTGAGACTGAACATGTTTGGAGCAGGCCCGATGAAAGAGAAGATTCAAGCATTAATCCTGAGTCGGGGTCTGAAAGACAGAATATTCCTCCATGGTCAAGTGGACCGTAATCAGTTAATGGAAGAAATCTTGGCAGCAGACGTTGCTGTATTTCCCAGTCTCCGAGAAGCTCAACCGGTGTCAGTTCTAGAAGCCATGGCACTGGAAAAACCTGTCGTGGTTTTTGATTTTCCGTTTACAAGGGAAATTGTTAAAGACCAGTACAGCGGCTTTCTTGCACGACCCAGAGACTCGAAAGATCTTGCAGTTAAAATAGGGACTCTTTTGTCCGATAAAAGACTTCGAGATAGGATGGGTCAAAACGCATACGAATACGTAAAGCAGCATCACAACTGGGAAGTTTTAAGCAACAAATACATTGATTTATACAAAAGCGTGAGAGAGAGTAGATAGCACAAAGAGTTGAGGTAGAGAGAAGCTGAGGATCGCAATAGTGTGTGAAGGCTTCAGTCGCCGTTCGCTTCTGCTTCAACCTTGGCACCGTGTTTTCGCCATATCAAAGCGAATGGCAGCGAAAAGGGGTTTCTCTGTTTTCATTATATCTGACAGAACCCCAAATTCCAGTGAGTTTGAAGAGATAGATGGAATAAGTGTTACGCGGATCAATCGACTTACATTAGTGGGAATCTTTGGAAAACGAGAACTCGCAAAAGTCGTATTGAAAGATAACCCTGACGTAGTTATCTGGTATGGAAGTCCTCTCAGCGCGATATATTTGAATCAGCTCAGAACCATTGGAAAGCCTGTCATCTGGGATATAGATATGGACATCCCAGCCTTAAGGAGTTTAGGCCGTCTTTCCTTTCGCGAGTTGCTAAATCTTGATCACAATCTGTTTCTTCCTCAACTACTTACAATAATGTATCCGAAATTCATTATGAAACGTGTTGCTAACTCGAGATTTATTAATAGAATAATTGTTCCCGGCCAATCTCTTAAGAATTCCATGTGCAAAATAGGTGTTAATCCAGAAAAGATCCGAGTACTCCCTTCAACGATAGAAAGAATAGACTCCAAATCCGAGGGAGAAAGAGGTTTACCGCGATCCACATTTGGCTTTGGGCAAACAGAGTTCATCGTCACGTATTTTGGTTCACCTTGCACCTTGAGAGGGACTGATACTGCTGTTCTGAGTATGCGGAAAATATTGGCATCCAAGAAAAATGTAAAATTGGTAATTCTTTCCAGACGAAAGACAAACGGTACTTCAGCTGAAAATAGGCATCTCAAGAGCGAAGAAGATTATTTAAGAAAACTGATAAGACAAACGGGGATTGAAAACAACGTCCAAATTCTTCCCGGTATTATGAACAAAGATCAGCTGATCAACTACCTGCTAATCTCTGATGTTATTGTACTCCCTTTCAAGATCGTTTTCAGCGAACCTCCATTATCTGTTCTGGAAGCCATGAATTTGGGGAAGGTTGTGATTACCACAAGTCTCGGAACTCTTTCCGAAATCGTTGGTAATGGGCGAGGGATATTGGTTGAACCAAACAATGCGCAAGCATTGGCTCAAGTTATTTTGTTTCTTGCTGATCACCCCGAAGAAGCTGCTCAGATCGGGGAGAAAGCAAAGCATTTTGTTTCGGGTCTTTATGACTGGGATGATGTGACGCATAACTTCGAAGAATTGTTGAGAGAAACAGTAACATGCAGAGATGGCTAAAATTGAAAGAATGCGGCATTGAAACTGAGACGGTTGCATATTTCCTTGATCCCTGTCTCATAGGAAAAAGGGATCTGTGGCAGCAGTTTAGTAGCCTCAAAGAGTCATGTTTGATCGAAACCTTGCGTCACAATAAGGTTGTCATGAATTTTCAGAAAAAACTGGAATTGGATCCTGTCTTGAAGGATAGGATCTTCAGGGCTTTCCCACGTGTCAAAGTCTTTTGCGACGACATAAGTCTAAAAAGCGAAAGGGACCAGGTTGCTTTCAGAGAAATCAAACGCGAATTCTCTGAAAACGACATTGATTTCATGTTGATTAAGTCCGATGGATATTTTCCCTACGAAAGCGACAACCTCGATATTCTAATAAAACCCAATATGCTGGGAGAGGTTGTGAAGTTACTGAGAAGAGCTGGATATTCCGAACTTCCTCAAGTAAGAGAACAGCACAAATATTTGTTCAGAAACGCGCGAACGCCAGATGTACTGCCCCTGCATATTCATACTAGAGTAGAGTGGGAAGGAACACAATTCGCAGACTCTTCTTATCTTTGGCGTAGAAGCAATATATCTGATGATTATGACGGTTTTTCCGTCCCTTCTTCGGAGGACTGCATTCTCATTACCTGCGCTCATCTTTTCTTCGAGAACCATGAAGTCAAAATAGCAGACTTACTTAAGATAACCTCGAAACTCAGAACCTCCAACATAAACTGGGACTATATGTTTGACCACGCAAGCAGACTTAATTGGAATAATGCTTTTTGTTTAACGATACTTCTTGTGAACCTCATATACAAAGAATTATCTGGAAGAAATATGCTGTCACAAGACAGACTTATCAAGATTGAGGAAACGAACTACGGTTGCTTCAAATTATTTCAAAGAACCTTGAGACCTTTTAGCTCTGGCTGCACGCCTCTACAGATTCCATATAGCCTATCAGTTCTCTTTTTTATCCAAAGAGTTCTTGGCGAATCCGATCTGTCTCTATATAGGCGGTTTAGGCATTTAGATTGGGTTGCATCCAACGTTTTGAGAGAAAGAAGCATTAGATCAAGGGAGCCGTCTTTTGCACAGGCTCGTGATCTAGGAGGGATAAGGCAATGAGGCAGCTACTGGAATCTCCAATTGGAAAAAAGATGATTTGCCTAATTGGAATAGATGGCAGTGGGAAAACAACTCACGCTAGAGAACTGATCGATAATCTGCATAAATCTGGAATCAAGTGCAAATACGTTTGGTTTGGCACCGCCTATTTTTTTGCGTATCCGTTCATGATAGCTAGCCGCATGTTGGGGTTTACAACAACTCATCAAACGAAGAGTGGACTTATCGTTTCCGAACACAAATACTATGAGAACAAGGCGATTTCTGGAATTTGGCCGTGGGTTCAGTTCTTAGATGCCCTGATCTTCGTGAATTTGCTGGTTAAACCACTGCTTTGGCGAGGGTTCACCGTCGTGTGCGATCGTTTTATCCCAGATATTGTGGTTGACTTAATGGTTGATACCAATGACCGTGAACTCCACAAGAGTCTGGTGGGGCAGTTAATGTTCAGATTAATGCCTCGTTCGCTGCTTTTGGTGAACATTGACGTCAACGAAAAGACTGTGCAGAGAAGAAAAAACGATGTGTTAGGATTAGGATACTTGCGCAGAAAGAGAAACGAGTATCAAATAATCAGCCATTATCTGGAAGTACCAACGGTAAGCGCGGAAGCGCCTTTTGTATTTGTACAGCAGCATTTGGACGAACTTATACATAATCAAATTGGAAAAACTCCATAACAGAACCAAAATTCAATTGCCGAGTGATCCGTTTAACAATGCACCGATTTCACGTATGTTTCTTAAATGCACGATTCTTTCCGATTGGCGGAACAGCCATAAGAACACTAAATTTTGCGAGAGCCATCAAAAATCGGGTTAGTAATGTCAGTATAGTTACTTGGCAACCGACTGATAGCATAGAATATTGCGACAAGACTAGAACATCGGGTTTTGCTCATGATGGAATTCTCGTTGATTCAATGCCCCTTGGGCATCAGTTTCTGAGAGACAACTTTCGATTTCTTTACTTACTAACACTTATGGTTGAATACTTCACTTTTGTGAAAAGAGTTGTTGAGAAGAACAACGTAGACGTGATTCACTGTGCCAATGACACAGTCTGGATTGGTGCACTTGTGGGGAAGTTTACAAATACGCCTACCATAGCAGATTTTCATGCAAGACCATTTCTTCCTGGTTTGGAAGTGTTGCCTGAACGGGCAGAATCGCTTCAATTTTTTATGTCTAAAATCGCCTTAAAGATTCTAGACAAGTCGATTAATAGATATTTGACCCCTACCGAAGAGCTTAAAACCTTTCTCGTTTCATGGGGGATACCCCCTAGAAAAGTAATTGCAATTCCAAACGCAGTTTACTTGGGTGAGCAAAAGATAAGAAAATCAAAGACTACTATTCGTGCAGAATTGAATATAGAAGGAGGGACAATCGTCATAGTTTTTCACGGCATGTTGTCAGAACGCTACAACATAGATGCTCTTAGAAACTTGAGCAGCATATCACGAATCATTCAGAATCATTCGCAACTAAAGGTTAAATTCATGATAATTGGCTACTATGGTAAAGTTCCGCCAGTTGATGATGAATCCTTCATTTACACTGGATATGTGGAAGATCTACAGGAGTATCTGAACGCTGCGGATTTTGCGTTAGTCCCAATCTTCAGGGCTGAGGGGATACGGAGTAGATTTCTGGATTATTTCAAGGCAGCGTTGCCCTTGCTAACAACTTCGGTAGGTGTCGCAGGAATGGAATTTGCCCGAGATTCGGGTGGAGTAGTCGTGAGAAATGACGTCCAAGAACTAGCCGACTCGGCTATCGAATTGGGAGGTTCGCCGGAAAAACTGAGAGAAATGGCTACAAAGTCTGGAAATCTGGTTAATTGGTTCTTGCCCGAGAAGATAGGTAATGACCTTATCTCGCTGTATGATCAAGTAATTCAAAAGAAGGATTAGAATTGCCAGAAGGATCCTCAGAGCCAGCAACCTCCGTTAGCTCTCGAGAAGGGCTCATTTCATGGTTGTTAACAGGTATAGAAAATGCAAGAGCGATTCTAAGAGCGATTCTGAACCAATTCAGAAAGACAGATAATTCGGAACCTGATTTTCTGCCAATATCTAGGACCATTCTTCTGACAATTTTAATCATTCAGCTGGCCACGGCAGTTTCTATAGTGTTGGATATTTTCGTGGCCAGACAAGTGCTTGGTTTTCTTTTTCTTACTTTCATTCCTGGATATCTGTGTCTGAAAATTGCCAAGATCAAGTTACCAAGTTTACATACTACTCTTCTTTTCTCAGCAGGTACCAGTATTTTCTTTCTAATGTCAATCGGGTTGCTGCTAAATACAGTACTGCCAATTCTTGGATTCCAGAAACCACTCTCTACATTCACGATAATATTTGCGATCAATTTTTGCGTTGTCGTTGCATGCGTATTCCTGTGGACTAAGTGTAAATCACCAGGTCCTTCGCTTCTGTTCTCTGTGAGACACAAGTTCTCCGTGAGACAGATGCTGCTAATTATTGTACTGGTTTCCATTCTCATTGCTACTCTGATAGGCACCGAGTTGGCGCGTGTCACGGACAACTCCGTTGTCCTAATGCTGTTAGTTATCCTGACTTCATTAATCGTTTTTTGTGCCTTGTCAAATAGACTGATTCCGGCAGACTATTATCCTCTCGTGATTCTCGTCATAGCTTTCTTTCTTCTTTTTCACATTTCTCTCGTATCTAGCTTTCTTGTTGGTTATGATGTGCACCTGGAAACCTATTATGCACACATAACTTTCATGAGCTCATTTTGGAACAAAAGTATTCTTAATCCTTATAGCGGAATGGTAAGTATTACGATTTTGCCAGTTATTTATGGGCATTTCTTAAACTTTGACATAACATGGATATTTAAAGTGGTTTTTCCTCTAATTTACTTGCTCGTACCCGTGACTTTGTACTTTGTTTACCGCAAGCAGACAAGTCCCTTAGTTGCTTTTTTGGGCGTCTTCCTTCTAATGTCGATGGACACGTTCTACGTTCAAATGCTAGGGCTTGCTAGAGAAATGATCGGCGAGTTCTTCTTGGTTCTTTCGCTACTCTTGATTGTGGACAAGAAGATTGACTTATTCTATAGAAAGCTCCTGCTAGTGGTTTTCAGCATCGGAATAATCCTGTCACATTACGCTATTGTCTACATATTCCTTTTCCTGATTATGGTTGCCTATTCAATTTCCCGCTACTTCAAACGTGATGATGACGAGAGTCAGCAGCTTGTCACTGGCAAATTTGTTTTAGGATACGCCGTGGTGGGCATTGTATGGTACTTGTTTGTTGTTCCTGGAGCATCCACGAGTCTGGCAGACGCATTAAACTTCATGTATAATGCCATTATATCAAATGTTTCCGGTCCCGGCGTAGGCGGTTTGGTGCCAGTCGCAACTTCCCCTGCCCATCAAATTGCCCAGTATTTGTTCTATGCACTGCAGCTTTTTATTGTAGCTGGGCTGATTGTATTGGTTAAAGAGCGCAAAAGGTCTCAGTTCGCCCGTGAATATTCTGCAATGGCTATTGGTGGCCTGCTAATCCTATTTGCGAGCATTGTTCTTCCCAATTTTGCTGCAAGTCTAAACATCTCGAGATTTTATCACATAGCGCTTCTCATACTAGCTCCGTTTTGTGTTATAGGTTGGCTAGGAATTGCCCAATTTTTGATACGTGTTGGAATTGGCAAAACTGCAAATTTGCACTTTAAGAAAATATTGATATCCGTTATAGCAGCTATGTTAGTTTGCTTTTTCTTGTTTCAGGTTGGATTCGTCTACGAAATCAGCGGCGACGCGCCGATTTCCATTGCCTTGAGTAGAAACCGTGACAATTGGTCAATTACCATGCTAAGTCTTGATCCAGATTCGCGGGAAATCTCTGCCTGTAGTTGGATGGCTGAGTACGCTAGCAACACATCAAGGGTGTTCGCGGATCAAGTTTCAAGACGCTATCTAAATAGTTACGGATTAGTTGCTCCTGAAAATCTGAGTGAGTTAGTCCCTACGGCTCAATACTTTCCAGTCCAAAATCCTCTGTTCTTCTTCGGTAGTATATCAACTGAATATGGCAAAGTCGTGGGGTACACAGTTATAGAGAACTCAACCGATTACTCGCAAATCTTTGCCAGTGATAGCATGGTTTATTCAGATGGTGGCAGTGAAATCTATTGCAGATCCTTTCCATAGAGCAATCTAGTGCACTTGGCTTCATCAAGAGGTCTTCTGCAGCAAAAGAGCTGGCTTAACAGTCCACGGAAATCAAGAGATTTGAAAACCTTGATTGGTTTGAAATCCGATGCGAAAGATCAGAATACTGAAATCAATGCTGGGTTCTTAAACTTAGAGAGTTGGTAAAATTGACCTTCATTGCAGACAACGTGTTTTCCCAAAATACTAAGAATGCTATGATCACCTGTAGGATTGGAAAGCGTTGGTTTTACTCTTTTGCCAATTTCGACTTTGAATACATTTTCGACATCGAACCCGAGAAAGAGCTTCTAGCTCACCTCAGAAGCAACGCAGTAGATTTGTTTACGTTCATTAGCCGAGACTTTCTTGGATCGGTTGAAGGGAAATATCCTTTTCACAGAGAGATAGAGAACTATGCGATAATGCGCATTAACTCATATAATGATTGGTGGAATTATGGGATTAAGAAGAGAGAAAGACAGAGTGTAAAGAAAGCCGAGAAAAGCGGCCTCAAAGTGAAGCAAGCCGAAATCAACGAAGAATTTCTCAAAGGAGTGCAGAAAGTTTACAATGAAACACCATACAGGGAGGGTCGAAGATATTCAGGATACGGTCAAAACTTACAAGCTCTAAAGAGAAAGTTCGAAAATATCGGAGATTCAGATGTATTAGGTGCTTATTTCAATTCCGAATTAGTAGGCATTCTTTGGATAGCATACGGCGATCGAGCGGCTATGTTTCGAAGTTTCGTATCGCTTATGAAGCATCGGGATAAATGTCCAAACAACGCTTTGATATCCGAAGCTGTAAGAAGATGCGCTGAAAAGGGTCTGCAATTTCTAGTGTATGGAAACAAATATGGTTTCATCCCAAGCTTAGATAGATTCAGAGAGCATCAAGGTTTTTGCAGATTTCCTCTTCCTAGATACTATCTTCCTCTGACAACAAAGGGTCAATTGGCAATTAAACTAAAAGTTCATAGGAAGTTAGAATACTCTTTGCCCTTGCCGATTGAAAGGGTGGGACTTAAATTGTATAATTCAGCCAGTAGGATTGTGCCGCACTCGATTTGGTATCAGCTTGGAGAAGAATAGCGTTTTCAAGACTAGGTAGTGCGCTGTTGCGTCAGTGAAATACCCCGTCGGCATGCACATGTGCATAGCAAGGTCAGTTCGCGTCTGTGGCAAGCGCCACAATCTCGGATTGCAGTGTGATATTGTTTGTGAACGTGCCTTCGAGTAAAGCATCGATATTTATAGGACGGTGTTAAGTAGCCAGTTTTGCTTGCTGTGACGGTGTGAACGGCAGGTGTTGTTAAGTCGGGGTTACCAGGTATATGAAGCCATGTAAGGCTGAAGTATGGGCAGAATCGATGCTCCGTAAGTCGGGTTGTTCACGTTGGCTGTGTTGTCGGAGTTTCCTGAGTATTCGTACACGAAATACCCCCATCCAACATTGTTATAATTGACTAACAAAGTTGTAGCTTGTTGCAGTCCTGCGAATCCTCCCCCAAGGCAGTGACTATGTTCTGTGTCCATTATGGGATAATTTTGACCGTGAACAAATCCTACCCAGGCATTTTCGCAACCGTTGGCTACGCTTAAAGATGATTTATCAAGTGGATAACTGTGGGTAGCAAATATGATGTTACTATGTGCAACTGAAATAGTTGCAGGACTAGAAGTTTGTAAAACGTAGTTCCATTGGCTCCAATCGTAAAGTAGCTGAATTACTTTTATGTGATTGATTGACCCTTCGTTTGCTTCTATCGCAGAAATCCATCCATTGTTAAATGATGAAAATGTTGTTCTTTGTAAAGTTGTTGCTGGATTGGACACTTGTAATTCATTGAAACTCTCAAACACAACATTAGCGTATGAAGCATATCTATTAGCCATCCAACCATATAGATAGTTAATACCATTTAATGTAGTTTGGTTTGCTAAGTCAATGGTGCCTCCACCTCCAGCAGTAGTAAATGTAGTAGTGCCAGCAGAAGATGATGCCCACGATGGAATATTCCAAGTAGTTGTCCAGCCAGGACACAGCATAATGTATAATCCAGAACTTTTACACCAGTTTACTAAATTGTCTATTGCGTTGCTTCCTGGTTCGCCTGTTCCGCTTGAAAAGTATGCTGTACTCACAGTGCTTGGACTAGTTTCACATATTCCCCAATAAACAAAAAATCGTATTCCTTTGAATCCCATGCTTTTAATATTTTGAATATCGCTTTGTGACATGTGAAATCCTTGTCCATCGTGGATTGTAGTAAGATACAGTCTGGCTATGCTATTGTTGCTGTCGTAGAGTTCTGTGCCTGAAGTGTGCAGCAAAGAAACACTCTGGATCGCTATACTGCCCGTGCAAGGTATAGTTATTGACGCTGTCATCAAGCCGTAAGCCAATGAGGAAATGCCTATCAATAGCACCAATGCTGTGACTACAATGTAGACTCGATATGGGCTTTTGAACTTCATCTGTGATTGATTCCCCCCTAAAAATGTTAGGGGCATGACGCATATAAGTTATGTATTATTGTATATTGCGATTTAATAAATGTTGCTGAGCAAGAATACTGTTCATAAAAAACAAATGCGCGCATCACAGTTCCAAAATACGAGTTCAAATTATCCTCAGAGCACGCGCGTTTCCCAACATGGGCTGATTGACTCAAGAGCCTGTTATTAATCTGATAAACATTTATTGTTAATAGAACCAAGAAAAAAGAGTGAACAAAAGTATATGGTGCTCGAAGAGTTGCTTGAACTACCAAACAAACTGCGAATAAAGTGGCTCATTAAGAAAGGTCTGCACCTCGGTGCCAACTGTTACATTGTAAGATCTGCAATAATAGACGGATCATTTCCCTGGCTAATCTCAATAGGAGACAATTGTACAATAACTTGCAATGTAGTAATTCTGGCACATGACGCCAGCACAAAGCGGCAACTCGGCTGCTCCAAGATAGGAGCGGTGACCATTGGAAACAACTGCTTCATAGGAGCTGGAACCATAATTCTGCCAAATGTACACGTAGGAAACAATGTAATCATTGGAGCCGGGAGCGTGGTTAGCCGAGACATACCTGACAATTCTGTTGCTATTGGAAATCCAGCCAGAGTCGTTCGCAGCACACGAGATTTCATGGATTTTCACCTTCAGGCTATCCGCACTGGACCAAGCTTTCCGAAAGAAGGTTGGACTGAACGCCATGGATTGACCGAAGAGCGAAAGCGAATAATTAAGGATTCGATCAAAGGCAAAGTGGGCTATGCTGACTGACTCCCTTAGAAAATGCTGAGATAAGAAGAATCGCACACTTTCACAGTAATTGGCTTTTTCGTGAAAAACCAAATCATGTAAGTAAAGAATTCCGAGTCTGAAAAACCTATGTCTACACAAATCAAAACGACAGACCAAACGTTTTCTCAAAAAATTCTGGGAGATGGACGAACTGCGTTTCTTTCCTTTCTCTCGGGAATGTTCCACGCGGTTTCCTTTGAATTTATCAAACCGGTTTCGAAGTTTGAGAAAGGAATGCTAATAATATCAATCGACGTTGATGTAGGCAGCAAAGAATTGGGCATACTCAACCAAGGAAAAAACGATCGAAACGTAAGCAGTCAAATGAGCGAATATGCCGTTGGTGAAATAGAAGAGGCTGCAATACCTGAGCTTATTAAGCTGCTAGAGAAGTACAATAAACCAGCGACTTTCGCTGTCCGCGGACAGCTAACCGAAGTGCCTGATTCGGTTCTTGTAAGGCTTCTAAAATCACAGGTAAAACACGATATTGGCGCGCATGGCTACTACCACAAGAAGTTCAAGAGTCTGTCGTACAATGAAGCCGAAGCAGAACTCAAGATGGTATCAAACGGAATGCGAAGATTTGGGCTGACCCCAAAAAGTTTTATTTTTCCTCGTAACAGTGTAGCTCATCTAGACCTTCTGGAAAAATATGGATATGAATGCTACAGAGAATCGAGTGACTTTCTGAATGACTCCATGTACATAAATAGAGTAGGCGCACTTTGGGAAGTGCATCCTAGCTTTGCCATAGACCGAGGCACGAAGTCCCTTTTTCTAAAGAGACTACTAGATATTGCTGCAGAGCGGAGACTTCCGTTACATCTTTGGTTTCACTTGCGAGACTTTTCTACGCGTTCGGTTAAGAGCGAAATCACGAGAAACCTTGACAGAGTTCTTGTTCCGCTTCTTGACTATGCCGACAAGAAAGAAAGAGATGGTGTGTTGACCACTGAGACCATGATATCGGCAGCTAGAATTGCCAGTGCTTTGTACTCAGCGAATTTCAAATTTGGTCATAACCGCGCGCGCGAAACCAATTGAACAAAGATCAGACGCTCGGTGCAGCCATACTCGTTGCACGCGTTGTAGTAGGCATATTCTACGTTGTCACATTGTTCTATCCACAATAGCTTAGCGTATTTGAAACTCAAGTCGCTCATGTCTTTTTTTACTTCATAAATTGTTAGGATACACTATTTGAGCAATCAATTTTGAAGATAAGACTTGCCCTCGAAATACAGAAAGTAAGATAAACTCTGATCTTCGCGTTATCCAGTTTATTTAATGAATCGCGTTTGTTTTGACCGAAATTCACCTAAATTTTTTGGTTCCTACTAGTTTTTTTTCTTGTCTAGTCTGTGCAATAACATTTAATTCAAATTCAATCGTTTGTTTTGCAGCGGCTTTCCACGCATCCACCCATTCAGAATTGCACTCATCTGATAGCTGAAGTTCGTCAGAATCTACAGAGAACGGCTGCCCGACTATTTCATGTTCTACATACTTTTTTGACTTGCGTGTGTGGTTTCCTACTGGCATAGTTTACTATGGAAACGGATTTAATATATATGACTTCGTAACATGCATATGTATATGTATATTTTGCACGTAATTGCCTTGTTCTTGAGATTTCAGGTCAATTTCTGAAGCAAAAAGTTACACGTGCAATTCTTTGTTGATTTTCAGATTTTCATTAACAAGTCAATTTTGGAGTCAGAATTAGAAAGGTCTGCGCACTTTTTTAGAGTTTAGCAAAAGTAGTCATAGAACCATTATCAAATGCTAAGAGATAAATGAGTTATCTGAGAATTTCGCCAAAACCGACAAATACTTACATTGAATTAAGCTTCTCGAAATCCAATTCGCCAAGAGAGAAAAAAAGATACGCTACCGATGTAATTATTGATCTCGGGTTCCGGAGGGCGTTTGGGGCTTTGTTGAGGCAGAGGGTCTAATGAGATCTGAGTTCACAGGAAAAATTGTCTTAGTGGCAGCTATTGCATCGAATTTTTTGTTGAATAAACAAAAATCTCCTTATCTGACTCCTACGCCTAATCCTACTCCGACTGCTACGAATTCAATCCATACTCAAACTCCAAATCCAACGGCTTCGCTCACTCAGGTAACGGCTTCGCCCATTACTGTAATTGGTGCAGAGGTCTTCGGCGGGGACCTTGTTGATGGGAAAATCAATTGGGGAACTCTCCAAATTGGCGAATCAAGAACCGTCTCGTTTTATCTGAAAAGTACAACCAACGTTCCAATTAGACTTGCATTTAGTACCACTGACTGGAATCCACCGGGAATAGAATCATACATAAGATTATCATGGAATTACGGAAGAGATCCTTTAAGCCCTGGCCAAACAATCTTTTTGACATTAACGTTGAACACTCAGTTCTCCTCGGAAGTTGCTAGTTATCTAGTTACAAATAATGCAACGACATTCAACTTCAATTTCATAATTTATCCGAGCAATTAGCGCGCGAAAAACTGCAAAGATACGGACAGAAGATTGATTAGTATCTCGAATCCCATATTCTAGTTTGGCGAGTGATGGTTTATGGAACCTTTTTCGATGGGTCAAAGCGTAATAGTTGGCAAGAACGTTAAGATTGGGAAAAATGTTGTTATCTGGAATTTTGTTGTTATAGGCGACGACGTCGAAATCGGCGAAGAAACCAAAATAGGGAGTTTTGTGGACATTGGGAGAGGCGTTAAGATAGGTAAAGAGTGTATTATTCAGGCGGCAGTGACTATTTCCAATGAATGCACTGTTGGGGACAACGTGTTCATTGGTCCGAACACAACTTTGCTGAATGATCTGTACCCGGTCAGTCAGAAGTTGAGACCTGTTATTATTGCTAACAAAGCCATTATTGGCGGAGGAGTCATTATAATGGCGGATGTTAGGATTGGCGAGAACTCTTTTGTGGCGGGGGCAAGCGTTGTGACTAAGGATGTGCCTCCGAATACAGCTTGCAAAGGGCTACCTGCTCGGCCGTATGAAGAAAAAATGGAGTATGACACAAAGAAAAGACGGTATGAAGCGGGTCCTGGCAAGGTCAGACGCGTAAACATTACCTAACTGACTGTTTGCGCTTTCATGTTAGCTTGTATCTATCATCCTTAAAATGCTTCTAAACGATTGCGTTGAGCTTCTTACCTTATGCATGAAAAGATGCATGGCTTTTTTCCTAAGCCAATCAACCGTAGCCTCAAAAGACAGTATGCGATGGACAATAGAGTACCTGAGAAGCCTACGCCTGAGAATATCAAGGAGAGTGCAGGCCAGGGAGACTAGGTGCGCGTGTATAAGCGCCGCTTCGCTCTCTCTAAACCTGTACTCGCCTAGACCTAACGCTTTAGCCTCCTTATAACAATCCTCTATACTATGCCTCTCCAATGCATGCCCCACAATCTCCTCAACACCACAGTTAACCAGATCAGTACACAGCAAATGCGTATCCTTAGTCTGCGACTTCACGTTTACAACTATGGAAACATCACCTATCTTTGGCATGAAAACATCCACTTTACAAGCGTGAAACAATTCGCCGTTAACAATTATGTCAGAAAAGCTTCCTTCAAGACGCAGTTTATTAAAAAGCTCATCTAAGCGGTACCGCTTGCTCTCATAGAATACGATTCT
>Ga0208563_1000334_pt1 | contig 44285 bp, 38 predicted proteins | sample June2015DPH_17_1_2_FD_184717 | JGI IMG/M metagenome (GOLD analysis project Ga0208563, IMG submission 184717) | Peatland microbial communities from SPRUCE experiment site at the Marcell Experimental Forest, Minnesota, USA - June2015DPH_17_150... | ecosystem: Environmental > Terrestrial > Soil >... | reverse complement strand
GCATGAAGGAGAAGTTCCCCGAAATACCCTCCACGCTGCCCACTGCGGAAACCGGGACGGAGACCAGCTCGTATTAGAGACGGGAACCACGAGTTCCCGGACTCTTCTTTTTCGCAGAAGAGAGTGGCAGTGACCTATTTCGGTGCAGCGATTTTCATGGTCATCATCGATGCCATCAGCCGTCAATCCTTGGGCTATCTTTTCCAAGGCAAGAATCATCCACGGAACAGGACATCCGCCTCACGGCGACCCTAGATGCGCAACCCATTCACAAGAGGTTGAGTTGGGTGTGCTTGGGAACCAGCGGTCTCTTCCCTCATTCTGTAGCCGACCTGTCCTTTCTTCGTGTCTGCGTAGTGAATGAGCGCAAATCTCTCAACCTTCCCTTCGTTGCAAAGGTCGCGGAGGTTGGAATAGAACGCACTTCGGCTCTTCCTCCACCTTGACTCTTCGGAAGAGAGTCCGGGCCGCTTGACGCAGTCGCCCTCCAGTTGAGGGCCCGTGTGTGACCCCCCTCTGCTGCGGATGACGACAATCATGCGGAGCTGATACGCGGTCAACCCGATTCCGAGTGTCTCAGGAACGATCGATGCCAAGTCAATTGTGGATTGACCGCCGTCTCTATTAGGTCTTGCATGAAATCGGCTGCAGTCTACTTCGATGAGTGAACAGAGCCCGGTCTGAACAGGTCTAAGTATCAACGGCCCGAGACTCTGGCCTGGTAAGTCCTTTGGGCATGAGATTCGGAGAGACCCCCGGGGAGAGCGAAGTGGCGATAATGCTGGAGGTGCAGGGCGTCTGAGGTGCCACTGCAGCAACACGGTGAACCTCCGGGGCGAGAAGGGCGCAGTTTGCTCGTCCTGCGGTTGCAAGTTCGTGGAGTCGTCGGGCGACGGGCCGCCGACGCTTGTTAGGAAGGGAGGCGCGTGCTGGGTTGAAGTCCCACCCTCCAACACTGATTACAGTTCTTGATCATGCGAGCAAGGGGCATCCATATGGTTGTCCCTATCCCCCCTGGGGCAGACTCGAACTTCTTTTGCGAATCCCGCCCAGATGTCGCTAAGTTACCAACCATGATTGTCTATAGATGACGTAAATATCGGATGAACCGCCAAGTTGGGCAGTGCGTCCGTTGAGTTTCGACACCGGGGAGGAAGCTGAGGCGGTGGAGCAAGAGCGTGAGGAGGAAGCGGCCCCTGATATCGAGCCGTCAGACGAGGCAGAGTCAGACAATCTAGAGGCGGAGACGGAAAAGGAGTCGGAAGAGCAGGAATCCGAGAGGATTGAGGATAGAAAAGACGAGAAGTTGAGCGAGAAGAAAGGAGGGCAAAGGCGGAAGAAGTTGGCCTCCGACAGGAAAGAGGAGCCGAGGAAGAATAGGTCAAAGAGCACCAAGCGTTGAGCGAAGCAAGTGCACCCGCACTGAACAGAGAGTGAAGGCTGACGGAAGATGAGCAACTCCGCTAGGGACTACTATGAGATACTGGGCGTATCTAGGAATGCAACGCAGGACGAGATAAAGAACGCTTACAGGAAGCTGGCGCTGCAGTATCATCCGGATCGAAACAAGTCTCCTGACGCGGAAGGAAAATTCAAGGAGATGTCTGAGGCTTACGCAGTGCTATCCGACCAGGAAAAGCGGAAGCAGTACGACACCACTGGCAGGGAGGGAGTATACCAGAAGTACGGACAGGAGGACATCTTCCGCGGAGCCGACTTCTCAGAGATATTCCGTGACATGGGCCCCGGGTTCGGCGGAGTCGATGACTTGTTCGGGCAGCTCTTCGGGAGGAGCAGAGAGGGTCCCAGACAGGGCGCTGACCTGACTTATCGTCTTCAACTTAGGCTGGAAGATGTTATCTCTGACCTGACGAGGGAGATAGAGGTACCTCGCACTGAGGTCTGCGAGACTTGCAGGGGCAGCGGGGCGGCTCCTGGTACGTCTAGGAGAACCTGCACCCAGTGCAGCGGCTCTGGACAGGTGCAGAGGGTGCAGAGTACTGGTTTCGCCAGGATTGTACGAGCAGAATCTTGTCCAAGATGTGGCGGAAGAGGTTACCTCGTCGGCTCTCCGTGTAGCGAGTGCAGAGGGAGCGGCAAGACCAGAAAGGTGAGGAGGATCAGAGTCGTTATCCCAGCAGGTGTGGACGATGGTCATACCCTCCGCCTTCGCGGGGAGGGTGAGGCTGGAGAGAACGGTGAACCCTCCGGGGACCTCTACGTCGTGATCAACATACCGCCGCACGATGTGTTCAAGAGGAAGGACAGCGATATCTACGTGGACACAAAGATAAACGCGATAGAGGCCATACTGGGAACAGAGGTGCGCGTGCCCACTCTCTACGGGGATGTAGTCATCTCCATCCCCTCTGGTACGCAACCCGGATCTCTATTCAGGGTGAGAGGGAAGGGTCTCCCGCGACTGGACTCCACCTGGAAGGGCGATGAGTTTGTCGCGGTCAGCGTCGCAATACCAAGGAGTCCAAGCGGGAGACAGAGGGAGCTACTCAAGAAATACATCGAAGAAGGAAGCTCCTAGCGGGTCTATGCGCGCGCCGAAGTCTTCATCAGACTCGAGAGAGGGGGTGAAAGAGAAGGAAGACAAGAAGGTCGCAAGAGAAATCGCAGCGCTGAGGGCTGACATCGCCAGGGTGAAGGGTGAGATTGCCCGCTCAGGGGCGGAGGAGAAAACCAGGCTGGAGGCCGAACTTGGCAAGCGGCATGAGAAGCTGCACATCATGTTGGAACACGCAAAGCAGAGGTCTGAGCGATAAGAAAGGGAAGCCAGGGGCAGAGTCCACGCCTTGGAAGAGAAAGGGACGAAGGCCGGAGGCGAGGCAAGGGCGGCCATCAAGGCGCGCACGTAACAAAGATCCGAAAGAAGCTGAAAAAGCAAACCTAGAGCCCAACACAACCGTAGTGAGCGCGCGCGCCCCAAACCATCTGCGCGCTATGTCGTCGGAATCCCGCTGACAGGACTTGAACATCGTTTCCCATGCCCCAATCCCCCCCCGGGGGCAGCCCATATCGAGCTTCTTTGAGGAATCGGGGCTAAATTCTTGCTGTTTACGCGACGGGTTGCAAAACTACGCACCAAGATTCTCGTATACTGTTGGGTAACTGTTGATCAGAATCAGGTTGAGCTTCAGCACGTTCACGTAGGGGCTCCCGAATATCCAGAACGTTCCCTCCACGTTCTCGTTCACAATCGAAGCGAGGCTCGTTGAGCTTATCGTTCCATGTCCAGAACCATTCACCGCTGAACTTATCCCCTGCACTTGCGAGATAGCGTCTGCCAACGTGATGTCAGGATCCACCTCTGAAGCGGATTGGTTGACAGGCCGAGCGTGGAATAGCTCCGTGGAATTGAAACCCTGGGCGATTAGGTTGGACCCCACGTCCCGCCCGTTGAGCTGGACAATCTCCCCGTTGGCCTGGTACGGAAAGACGATCTGGGCGATTCCTGTAATCAGGAGGGGGAAGAACATGCCACAAAGAATGAGTGACACCAGTGCGAGTCCGACCACGGGTCTGTAGTTCGGTTTTGAGTTCTCCATCTTTATCACCTATATGGCCGAGATCAGAATGTCGATCAGCTTTATCCCGACGAATGGCACTATGACCCCGCCTACTCCGTAGATCAGAACGTTCCTCAGGAAGATGGACATCGTGTCTGTCGGCTTGAACGTAACCCCCCTCATAGCTATGGGAATCAGAAGAGGGATGATGATCGCGTTGAAAATGAGCGCGGAGAGGACGGCGCTGTCCAGACCAAGGTGCAGGATGTTCAACGAATGAAGGGGAGCGGCGTACATCGTCGCGGCGAAAAGGACAGGCACTATCGCGAAGTACTTCGCCACATCGTTGGCGATGCTGAATGCGGTCACCGCACCCCTGGTCATCAGGAGCTGCTTGCCTAGCATGACCACTTCTATAACCTTCGCAGGGTTGGATTCAAGGTCGACCATGTTCGCTGCCTCCTTCGCTGCCTCGGTTCCGGAGCCCATGGCCAGCCCGACATCCGCGACGGCCAGGGCCGGGGCGTCGTTGGTCCCGTCGCCGATCATTGCGACGATGCGCGACTCTGCCTGCTCCCTCTTGACGATTCCGAACTTCATCTCCGGTCTAGCCCGGGGGACGTATTCGTCGATGCCTACCTCCTCCGCAATGCTCTTGGCCGTCAGAGGCTGGTCTCCCGTAATCATCACTGGCCTTATGTCCATGGCCTTGACTGCTTGAATCTTCTCCCGTATCCCTTCCTTGAGCACGTCCTTGAGCCGGATGATTCCCAGGGCGTCTCCGCTCCTTGAGACTACGATAGGGGTCTCGCCAGCGGCGGAGACCCTGTTGACGAGCTCGTCGAAGTTTGTCGGGACCGAGGAGAGTCTTTCTTTCATGGAATCGGGTGCCCCTTTGAGAACCTCGATTTCCGGCTCTGATTCATTCCAGTCCTCGAAGACCCCCGGCATCTTCCTCCTGAACCTTCCTCTCTCTCTTCCGGCCTCCAGGCCCTTCGGAAGGCTAAGAGCGGTACCCCTGTTGATCTTGACGCCACTGGTCCGCGTTGCTGCTGAGAACTCGTAGACCCGAGAAGGTTCCAGTGTGTTGAGTTCCTTCGGGGTGAATCCACTTTCGTAGGCGAGGTCTATGATGCTCCTCCCCTCAGGGGTGTCGTCGTACCATGACGATAGGAATGAGGCCTCGCCGACCTCCCGCTCGGTGTGCCCCCCGAATGGGATGAATTCTATGGCCCTCCTGTTTCCGACCGTGATCGTGCCCGTCTTGTCGAGAAGGATGACGTCAACATCTCCAGCCGTTTCAATGGCCTTTCCAGACTTTGCCACTATCCTATTCTTGTACAGGCGTGACATCCCAGAGAGACCGATGGCCGGGAGGAGGGCGCCTATGGTGGTCGGGAGGAGGCAGACGTAGAGCGCTATCAGGACCGAGAGGTCGGCTCCGAGGCCGAGCGTGACGGAGAGCCCGAGCAGCGCTATGATGATGATGCTGAAGATGGCGGTGAGGCCGAGAAGGACCACCGTCACCGCCTGCTCGTTGGGCGTCTTCGGTCTCTTTGAAGACTCGACCATCTTGATCATCTGGTCGATGAAGGTCTCGCCGGGATTCACCGAGACCTTGGCCGTGAGGGTGTCGCTCAGCAGCATCGAACCCCCGATCAGGGTGTCCCCGGGTGCCTTCCTGACGGGAGCGGATTCTCCAGTGAGCAGGGACTCATCGACCATGGCGATGCCCTCGATCACGTCGGCATCGATGGGAACTGTGTCCCCCATCTCGAGGAGTACCAGATCCCCCTTCTGAAGGTCCGTGGACTTTGTCGGGACGATGTTTGTCGTCCACTCTTCCTTGATGATCTTCTTGCTGATGACTTCCGTCTCGAGCCTGCGGAGGCTGCTGGCGGTGTTCCTTGCCTGGTGCTCGGCCAGCGAGTCGGAAAGAGTGCTGAACCATACTGTGATGAGGAGTATCAGGGCCACTTCGACATAGAACGGCCGCTTTCCCGGCGAAGCCACTGGGACGAAAGCCTGCGGGTAGACTGCCATCGCTCCCACCACGAAGAAAGTGAGCTCGACGATGAGCATGACCGGATTGGATGCAAGCGATACGGGGTTCAGCTTCAGCAGTGAGTCCCTGAGGACGCTGGTCGAGAAGAGTGGCATCCGGCGCCGGGCGACTCCTGCGCCCTGTTTGCTAACCAAACCCATTCACGTGTCCTTGGAAGTAGGAGAGGATAGGGCCGAGCGCTAGGAACGGAAAGAAGGTGAGCACGACGAGAATCAGGATACTTCCGATGAGCACCACCGAGAATGTGATGCTGTCAGTCTTGAGACCGGAGACGGCGCTCCTCGTCCTGCCGATCATCGACCCTCCGAGCGACAGGAGAATGCCGATTGGCGCGTATCTTCCGACGAATATTACGATCGCCGTGGCCACGTTGAAGAACGGCGTGTTCGCCGCCGTACCGAGGAAGTCCGACCCGTTGTTGGCGGCGGAGCTTGTGAATTCGTACAGGATTTGGGTGAAACCGATCGAGTTGCTCCCCACGCCTATGGCGGCCACGGCACCCGAGGCATACGCCACCACGGTGGGAATCAGGATGATGATCGGATGGATGAGGAAGGCGAGCATCACGAGCAGCACGTCCCTGCTCGTGATCTTGATCCCGAGGTACTCTGGGGTCCTCCCCGACATCAGACCGACGATGAAGACGGTTATCACGATGTACATGATCATGTACATCAACCCGACCCCCTTCCCACCGGGCGTGGCCTGGATGAGCATCCCCATGAAGGCTCCCAGGATGACGAGAGGGTGCATGGCCGAGAGGCTTGCGTTGACCGAGCCCGTGGTGACCGCGGTCGTCACGACGGTCCAGAATGCGGACATGAAACCCCCTATCCTCGTTTCGATTCCCATGCCGAGGGGCGTGGTCGGTATGAATGCAATCGCCAGGTCGATGGCGAAGAGTCCGTATGCTCCGATAAGTATCGGTCTCACCTCACGCCTCTTGCCTAGCATCTCTCCGAAGACGAAAATGAGTGCGGTCGGGAGCAACAGCATGAGCCCTATCTCGAGAATGTTCGAGGCGGGGTTGGGATTCTGGAAGGGATAGGCCGAATTCGCCCCATAGTATCCGCCCCCATTGGTCCCAAGCTGCATTATGGCCACGAGCGACGCGACGGGGCCGACGAGTATCGACTGGCTTGCTCCCTCCACGGTGGTCACGGTCGTGTACCCGCTGAGAGTCTGAGGCACTCCGAGAGCGACCAGAACGAGAGCTGCCACCAGGCAGAATGGAATCAGGATGCGAGTGAGGGTCCTGACGAAGTCGACGTAGAAGTTGCCCATGTCCTTCGAGCCGACGATAAAGCCCCTTACCATGGCAACACCCATGCACAAACCCGTCGCTGCGGAAGTGAACTGGAGGAACTGGATGGCGGTCATCTGGCTGAGATAGGACAGGGTGCTCTCGCCGGCGTAGTGCTGGAGGTTGGTGTTCGTGGCGAAGGAGACGACCGTGTTCAGGGACAGGTCCCAGCTCAGACCGGGGAAGCCCTGGGGGTTCAGGGGGAGGGAGCCCTGGAAGATTAGGATTAGAAACGCCAAGACCATCTGGACTATGTTTACTAGGAGTCCCGCGAAGAAGTACTCCTTCCATCCCATGGCGTGGTCGGTGTCTATTCCCACGAGCCTGTAGATGCCATTCTCGATGGGGTCCAGGAATCGGTCGAATCGGCCTGGGACCCGCTTGTACACCCGGGCTAGATAGGGAGAAATGAGCCAAGCTATCCCGAGCGCGGTGCCCAAGATCAGGACTACAGAGAGAACATCTACAGCGTCGGTCACGCCTTAGGGCCTCGTTGGTTTAGAGCCGGTCTAGTCATGAGAACACTCATCTCTACAAAGGCCTACTGGCGCGGGTGCCGCGGACCCTGCGAGCCGTCACCCGACCTTGGTCCCTTGTGGGTGTACAAGACCACTGAGCTTACGGTGCTCTTTACCCCCTTGATCTTCATTATCTTGTTCTTTAGGATCTCCCGGAACTCCTGAATGTCGGTGGCGGACACCAGAGTGACTACGTCGAACTCTCCCGTGACTTCGTAAAGTTCCTCCAGCGTCTCAAGCTTGGAGAGGGCGGCCACAACATTGTCCATCTCCGTCGACTCCACGAAGATATCCACGAATGCCAGAATCTTGGACAAGTTGTCTCATCATCGCCGTTAGCCGCGCCCTACGCAGTCGTCTTATAGCCTTTTCTGGGTCCAACCAAATCGATACAGCGATTAGAGATCCATACCAGCAATGGCGCAAGTGCCACAGGGCCCAAAACCGAAGCATGATAAGGAGGGGCACTGGACCATCTAGTCGAAATCCCTTCAGACAGGATTTGAACATCGTTTCTGATGCCCCAATCCCCACAGACAGTTGTTGTTGAGTTAACTGGACGTGGCTAAGGTGTGTGGACCACTTTGGGAGGACAACCCGCGTAGTGCGACCAATCTCCGAATCCTGCTGTCACATTGTCGTGGCCGACACCCTTTCCAAGAACCACGCAGCTGAGTGACCCGTAGGTCGCGAAGAAGTACGTGGTGCAACCCACATTCCCCGGTGGAAGGCAGTGATCGACTCTGAGGGGAGAATAAACTACCGGAGCGCACGCAGACACCGCTATCACTATACCCGGTAGAACTAGGGCTGCGACTGTTCTGCGCCTCACTTGACGTGTCGGACGGAGCGGGCCGGCACCATACTCATTGTTACCAGGACATTCTAACTAATCCACACGCGGATCGTCCTGCGCCATGGATGCCGTCAGGACTTCGCATAGGTCTGGAGCCGTGAGAAGGTTCCAGATGAGCTCGACTCAGACTGCTTCAGCTCGAAGCCTGCGGTCTGCATGATGTCGTCTGCCAGCCAGGGTGTCCATATGTGAAACGAACCTTTGAACCTCCTGTTCGTGTTCAGGTCCAGGAAGATTCGGTTGAAAGTCCCCTTTTCTTGGTCATATCTTGTGTGAATGGAAATGACGTCAATGTCTCCCGCAGGCTCATAGAGGGTTCGCTGGTACATCCCTGAAAAGAGCAGCGCGACGTGGTCGCTGACTTCTGCGATCATTACTCCTTTGTGCTCTAACACCCTGAAGGCCTCGCTCGCGATTTGACGAAACTCGGGCAGGCTGAAGTGGGCAAAGGGAGCACCGAGAAAGACAACAGCGTCAAAGGTACCATCCTTGAGCCTGAGACTTCTAGCGTCCCCAATCATCACCGTCGCCCGTGACTTGATCTTCTTCGCGTATCGCCTTGCAAGCTTGATCATGCGGTCCTGAATGTCCACGCCGGTGACATCGTATCCCGCCTTCTCAAGCGGGAAAAGATACGCGCCTGCGCCGCAACACAGGTCCAGGACCTTGGAACCCTTCTTGGGCAAATGTCTCTGGATCAAAGGGAGGGTCCTAGAGACCCGGTTTTTTGCGCTCGCCGACTCTGGCAGGAAGGGTTCGGAGTAGAGGTCATAGTACTCATTGGCCCATTCTGGGAGAGACTCCAAGGGCGAGAACAGGCAAGTCACTTCATTTATCCCTTGTGAGGAGAAGCATAGGAATCCTGGCTGGGCGCGAATTCTCGGCCAGGGCTCCTGTCGTGTCGAGGTAGTCTGACAACGGCTAACAGGGTAGGATAGACACCTGGTACGTATAGATAATACACAACGCAGAAAAAGCGTCTAGGCCCCCTGGCAGTCTATGCCATTTGAGGACGTCTTGGAAAGAGAGCCGAAAGGCCCAGAGCCACGACGACTTGTCCCTCCCTGGGTGTCACAGTAGAATAGGGCCCATGCAGTCGGCGATTGATGTAGCCTGTCCCACATTTCTTCAAGAAGCAACATAACCAACCCGCGTAAGTAACACCATCCGACCTTGAAGGCTTGACGGAGATCACTCCCTACGACGAGAGGATCTGGGCTAGAAGCTTCTGTGAGACGTTCCCGCCTGATATGATGAAGACGATTCGCTTCCCGAGGCGGTCCGTGTCGCGACCCGCGAGCAACGCCGCAACGCTAGCGGCGGCCGAGGGTTCGGGGAATATCCTTGCCTCCTTCACGATGAGCCTCATCGCCGCGAGAATCTCCTCGTCCGAGACCGTGAATACGCCGTCGACGTACTTGGAGCAGGCCTCGTACGTGAGGTCGCCTACCGAACGGGGTATCAACCCGTCGGCTATTGAGTGAGGGTCCTGCACTCTGGTGACCTTGCCAGCCAGGAGGGCCGCCTGCAGTTTTGCCGCGGTCACGGGCTCGACGCCGAAGACCTTGGCTCTTGGCTTCTTAGCCTTGATCGCAATCGAGATTCCCGATATCAGCCCTGCGCCCCCGACCGGGACGACAAGCGAGTCGAAGTCTCCCAGCTGCTCGGCTATTTCGAGGCCACAGGTCCCCTGTCCCGCGATTATCGCAGGGTCGTTAAAGGGATGGACTAGCGCGGCGCCGGTCTCTTTGACTATCTGGTTGGCCTTCACAATTCTCTCGTCTTCATACTTCCCGAACTTCAGAATCTGCGCGCCATACTCGGTGATGGCGTCGGCTTTCTCCTGAACCGGATTCTCCGGGAGTATGACCGTGCACTTCTTCCCGAAGGCCCTGGCCGAGAACGCCGTGGCGATGCCGTGGTTTCCCGAAGAGACCGCCACGACACTCCTCTCCTTCATCTGGGAGAGCTTGTTGTACGCTCCCCTGATCTTGAACACTCTGATTGGCTGGAAACATTCGAGCTTGAGGTAGACCTCTCTCCCGAATCTTTTCGAGAGAGCGGGGGAATCGACAAGCGGAGTCCTGACGGCTACTCCGGATATTCTGTCTTGCGCTGCCTCGATTTCAGCGAGTCCGGGCAGTCTGCGATTCTCCAAACCGGAATCCACCCCTTTCGCACGTGAGGGGTCGTGATTTTAGAGTATGGGAACGGGCACGCCTTCCGCTTCATCGTGGATGATGGGGACGCCCCGTTTCAGTAGGCTGTCTTGCGTACCTAATCTGGAGGCGTTGCTGACCGTCGACGTCTCCTCCTCTTCGCCTGGGTCTCAAGGCGTGGGCGATGATCTTTCGGCAACACGAATTCGTGCATCCACGACCACGGTTCCCTCCCCGTCTTGAAGCACCATGAGCGGATTAAGGTCCAATTCTGCCACTTCAGGGATTTCCTCCACCATCTGTCCCAATCGAAGGATGGTTTCTTCTAGCGCCCCGACGTCGCACTTCGGCGCTCCTCTGTAGCCCTCGAGCATCTTGTACGTCTTCAGCGAACGGACCATCCGCTCCGCGTCCTGCTCGGTCAGTGGCGTGAGCCCGACGGAGACATCCTTGATCAGCTCGACGAGGGTTCCGCCAGCCCCGCAGGCGATCAGTGGCCCGAAGGTCGGGTCGTGGGTGACGCCCACGAACATCTCGACTGCATCACGCACCATCTCCTGGACCAAGAAACCTGTGACCACGAAGCCGTTCTTTCGCAGACGGTCCGACATCTCTTCGGCAACGTCTTCCACTTCGCTGGCAGCGAGTCCGACCTTCACGGCTCCCACATCGGTCTTGTGAAGCAGCCCCGGAGCAATCGCCTTGATGACAACCTTCCCGGGGAATCCACGCGCGGCGTCCGCCGCCTGCTCGGGACCGCTGACCTGTATCGACCTCGCGGTTGAAATACCGTAGCACTTCAGGAATGCCTCTGTGCTGGCTGGACTCAGCCAGTCCTCCTTGGCGCCCAGCGCCCCGGCCACGATCGCGCTGGCTTCGCTCCTTCTGACTGCGAAGTTCGGCCGAACGCCCTGAGGGCTCTTCAACCAACTGCCGTAGTCCGTGACCCGCGCCAGCGCCTGCGCGGCCAACTCGGGAAACGGGTATGAAGGGATTCGGATGGTTCCGTCAGAAAGCTCACCCGAAACGCCCTTGCTCGCCATGAAGGTGCTTACTATTGGCAGCTTCCGACCCATCCCTCTCACTCCCCGCAGTATCTCTGACGCCACCTCGCCCTGCTTCTCCGCCAGCGGAGGGATGAATATCACCATCAGGCTATCGACTCCCTCGTCGACCGCCACGGCCTGAATCGCGCTCGCATAATCCGTGGGAGTGGCTGCGCCGCTCATGTCAACCGGGTTCTTCGTGCTCGCTATGGGCAGGAGGAACTTTCTCAGACGCTTCTGGGTCTTCTGGGACAGCTCCGGCACCTTCAGCCCCAGGCTCTCGCAAGCGTCAGCGGCCAGGATTCCCGCACCACCGGCATTGGTGATTATCGCGACCCCGTTTCCTTCAGGGACGGGCTGCGTCGAGAGTAGGGCGGCGACATCGAACATCTCGTCCAAGGAGTCGGTCCTGATCACGCCGGACTCTCTGAACAAGGCGTCAACGGTGACGTCGGAAGCGGCCACTAGGGCTCCGGTGTGAGATTGCGTCGCTCGAAAGCCCGCGGCCGAGCGACCGCTCTTCACGGCCACTATTGGTTTCTTCCTCGTGACCCTCCTGGCCAACCTGGCGAATCTCCTCGAGTCCCCGAACGACTCTATGTACAGCAGGATGACGTCGATGTTGTCGTTGCTCTCCCAGTATTGCACGATGTCGTTTCCGGACACGTCTGCCCTGTTGCCGGCCGACACGAACTCGGCTAGACCGATGCCGAGCCTATTCGCAAGGTCGATGACCGCTATGCCCAGGGCTCCGGACTGGGACCAGAAGCCGATCCTTCCAGGAATTGCGCTGTAGGGTGAGAACTGCCCGTTGAGGCTCACCTTCGGATCCGTGTTGATTATCCCCATGCAATTGGGGCCTATCATGCGCACCCCGGAATCCCTGCAAGTCTTGACGAGCTCCTTCTGAAGCGCCGCGCCTTCCACGCCGGTCTCGGCAAACCCGGATGATATGACGACGAGGGCGCGCACCCCCTTCCTCGCACACTCCCGAGCGACTCTCGTCACGAACCTGGCAGGGACAACGATGAATGCGAGGTCCACCGGGCCAGGGCATTCGAGCACTGATCTGTATGCCGCCACAGACTGGACAACGGTAGCGTCTCTGTTGACAGGGTAGACCGGACCGCTGAAGTCTGCCTCGATGAGGTTCCTGAAGAGTTCCCCGCCTATGGAGCCCTTCTCTCTGGACGCGCCGATGACCGCGACACTCCTCGGCCTGAAGAAGCGCCCGACGGCAGCGGTCGTTGTCCTGGCATCCCGTTGCTCGAATGCCTCCAGCGCCGCGCGGGCCACGGATGTCGGGAACACGATTCTGATCTTTCCTGGCAGGACGCTCGGCCGGATTGGAAAACCAGATTCTTTGATGTAGTCCATGATCGTGTAGCTCTCTGCTCTCACGGTCGCCTCGAATGCCCTTATGCCGGAGCCAGAGGCAGACAGTGCAAGCCTCTTCAGAAGTGCAGTTCCCAGGCCCCTGCGTTGATAGGCGTCGGCGACGACAATGCCAACCTCCGCCATATCCGTGCCTGAAACGTCGTAATCCGCTTGAGCTATCAAGGACCCTTCATGTTCTGCAACTATACTGAACCGACTCTTGCCGGGGAGAATCTCCTCGACGAGGCTGCTCCTGGCGCCGGGACGACCAAGGAAGCGCGAGTTCAAAGTGCTTCGAGACAATCCCGCCAAGAGGTCCGTCAGCTTCGCCTTGTCGTCGTTCTTTGCTTGCCTTATGCGAACGACGGTGCCGTCCTTTAGTGCTACTTCCTCAGGCTTCGTCGGATTCCCTCCTCGGCGACACCAGGAGTTGCTTCTCGCAAGATTGTTCCACTCTGGCAGTCAGACATGCAAGATCCCAGTTGAAATCTTCGCGTTTCGTTGCGGCAGACTTCTGATGGAGCACCGAAGTCAGCAGAATTCGTCCGTTTGATAAACATGCGCCGCGGTCGCATTCGCAAGCGCGATTCTTTTGTGCCCTCTTCACATGAGCTGGAGTGCGAACTCTTCTACCAGAGCCATTGCGTCTGTCATGTTTCTGAAGACATCCCTTGGATAGTGCGCATCCGAACCAAGACTCACCTTGCAACCAGCTCTTGAGCACGCCTTCGCAAGTCTGCGTACGAGTCTTGGTTGGTAGTCCAAGTCGTTTCCGTTGAGCTCGAGGGCCTTGTTGCGCTTCCTCGCTGCCTTTGCCAGATCAAGGAGCGAATCATCAACCTCATCGGGCAAGTGGTCCGTTCCCCTTGACATCCTGACGGGGTGGGTTAGGACGCTGAAAGGCACGAAGTCACTCTCAAGAGCCATCCGCTCCAGCCTGAAGTACTCGCTCCACGCGGTCCGGGCTTCAGCAGGGTTGAGCGGCTTGGCTCTGACTTTCTCGATGTCGCTCCCGTCTTTGAGCTCGTGAACGGAGCACAGCAGAATGTCCCACTCCTCCTGGTTGACATACTCTCCTACTCTCGCCTCGTAATGCGGCGAGAAGTCGACTTCAAGCCCCATCCTGACCTTCATCCCCATGAGCTCGGAGTGATCGATCCTGGAGAACTCTCTTCTGTATGCTTTCAGGTCCTCGAAGATCCTTCCCTTAGTGTGCAGAGATCCGAAAGCGATTGATTCCCTCAGGCCCTTGAATTGCGAGACATGTTCAGTGATGGAATACTGTTTGATGTTCCTGGCCTTCGCGGATGCGACCATTTCTGTTATGCCCGCAAGGATTATGTGACTGTGATTATCGACTGCAATCATTCTCAGGTCGTAACCGGCAGCTCAAAGCCGCAGCGATTCGCTGAATGCATCTCTTAAAGTGAGCTTCGCTGACTTCTTGAAACTCAGAGAATCTGTCAGAGGTCCCAGCCAAGACGCGACCTAACGACTACAGTCGGTGAAAGCCCCTAAGCAGGGGCGGACCATAGCCGGTTCGAACCTCGGTGTGATTGGGTCCGCCCACATCCCGTTTATGGAGTGAACCCCCCGAGTCCGCGAAGAACCCGAACGAGCCGGGATTCTAGCCAGGCAAGCGACTTCTTGGATTCCAGCCGCGTCAGAGAGCTGCGCCTGCGAATTCGGATGCTTCCTCGCATCCGCTGCTAGGGTTCTCTATCTAGTGGATAGGTTCCGTGCCTTGGCCTTGAAACGACCAGTAACGACGGAGTTCCCACGAGTAATCCGGGGCTCAACATGGAAGAATCTCTTCGTGAGTTCCCTGGCAGCACTTTCAGCGACGATGCTCCACTTGGGACCCAGATCATGCTGTAGGACAATTGTATACTCATTCCCTTCCTTCGTTATCCCCATTCGCATCATAGTGTCGAACTTGAACCTCAAGCTCATGACATCTAGTATCTTCTCGGGGGTGGATTCCTGAAACCAGAACTCGGCCATCTCCTCATACGAAGCGGGGATGACTTCTCGCCCTATTCGAGCGAGTGTCTCGTCATCCAACTCCTCAATCAGCCTCATGAATACTGGCTTGTGAACCGCCATGAAACCGAATTCTCTTGCTTTCTTTTCCCATTCAAAGTATTGACCCATGATCAAGTTGGCTGCTGTGTTGACGGATGTACCTTCGCTAGCGGCTTCCTTCTTTAGAGAATCTGCCAACGATTCCGAGAGTCTGAACGTCCTCAGGACACTCCTGAGCTCATCCTTACCCGATCTTGGCAAGCCGACCTCTGATAGGATCGAATCTCCCATTAAAGGTTCTCGTAAGGTGCCTGATGTGTACTCTTGGTATCTGATGTAATTGGTTATTAGGCGGGGCCATCCTTCCACAAGCGTTGGCATCAGGCCCATCCGTCAGTTGTGGTCCACCACAAAGCCAGGGAGGTGCGAGTGGGTTTGATATCATGTCCCACATGCCTTTGGTTACCAACGCCGCCCTACGAGATTCACTCCTCGAAGAGGGAGAGACTTGACAAGGCGCTGGAGCGGGTCCCACGGCAATGTCTCCCAATACAGCGAAGAGGGAGACCGCGCCCCCGAAAACCTGCAGCTGGCTATGCGCGACACGCAACTGGGTTTGTGCGAGAAGCTTACCCTGGAGATAATCGCGGCGAGGTTACACTGGAAGACATTGACCCCCCCGACCATGACGGGACGCTCAGGAGTCAGTCACAGATTCGATTTCGTAGCCACAAACGGAGAAGACAGCCTCGCATTCGATATCTGCGAGCGGCTGAGCGAGACGGATGTCATCAAGGTCTACACCAGGAAGCTCGACACAGGGGTCTCTGCTTGCATCATCTGTCTCACCAACAAGATTGCAGAGAGAGCTCGGAGGCTCGCCTCGAAATACGGTCTGAAGGTCCTTCGTCCTGACAACATCAGATCGGCCTTCAGTACCAATGGGTAGGACTTCGATCAAGTGACCGAAGGGTCGCCTCGGAGCGACCAATCCTGTTTGGCGAGATCAGACATTCATGGTGATCTGGTGATTGACCTTCGTGACATCCTCCCACGACTGAAGGTCGTGGGCTTCCAGCCCCTGTTTCATGGCGTATAGTTCCCGCTTCCTCGACCGGGCTTGCGACCTCAGTTGGCTGGGGTGGTAGAGGTCCAGTCTCCACGGGCTTGAGTTCGGGCATGTCCTGCCCTACGTGTAGGTCCACATCCCTCATGGGTTGATTTTCTATTTAAGCACCAATGCGATTCATCCCACGACTGAAGCCTGTGGGCTTTCTCGCATGGTTTGGTAATTCGGAGTCTGGCATTGGTTCAGGCCAAATTGGGTTCCATACTGCGCACAGAAAGCAATGACCGCAGCTTCGCCGCAGAACCGTAGCGGAAGGTCCAGTCAATCCTTGGGCCGGGTCTTCTGCTTCCACTCAGGAATCCAGCGACAGCGGTCGCCATCTCGGTTGGTCTTACCTTTGTTGCGTCGAATTCCGCGGCCTTCTGCCTGCCAAACGCGGTGATGGAATCGGCTGAAACAACCCCAATCAGCTCTGCTTCGACGTTCTCTGCAACCTTCTCGAGATCGTACGCTCTTGCAAGAAGACGCCGCTTCAGGGTCCTCGGCTCGCACCTGAGGACCGCGACTCTTCCAATCTCTTGGCCCATGAGGACGTATGGCAGAAGATGGCCGTAGATGAGGGCAGGCTTGCTCACCTGTCTGACGAGGAATTTGCCGAGGGCGGCCGTATCCACCTCGGCTTCCGGGTCGTCTTTCTTGATGAGCCCGGATGCCACTGCTTGGTCATAGAGGCTGACGCAGGGGATGCCAATCTTCGAGGCGACCAGCGGTGCGAGCGTCTTCTTGCCGGTCCCGGGCGTCCCGGTAATCCCTACACAGTTCCTCAATCTATGATGAACCCCTGCCAATCAGTTCTGATTCGGCGCGGACTTCTTGAGTTTCGATTCAAAGTGGGCTCTGAACTTCGCCAGCTTGGGCGAGATCACAGCCTGACAGTAGGACTGTCTCGGGTTCCTCCTGAAGTAGTCACGGTGGGAGTCTTCAGCGGGATAGAACGCCTCAAACTGCACCACCTCGGTCACAATAGGGTTTCGGAAGACCTTCTCCCTGGTCAATTCAGCGATGATCTCCTTTACGGCCCTCCTCTGCCCTTCGTCGTGGTAGAAAATCACGGACCTGTACTGCGATCCCTCGTCGGCACCCTGCCTGTTCGGCGTAGTCGGGTCGTGCGTGGAAAAGAAGACTTCCAGCAGCTCCCTGTACGAGATGGAGTTCGGGTCGAAGATCACCTGGGCCACCTCGGCGTGCCCCGTCGTGTCGGCGCAAACCTGCTCGTACTTGGGGTTGGCGACATTCCCCCCTGAATAACCCGGCTCCACCTTGGCGACCCCTTCCAACTCGCTGAAAACGGCCTCCGAGCACCAGAAACAGCCACTTCCAAAGGTCGCAACTTCAGTGTGTGGCATCTCGGCTATTTTCCCGCCGGCCTGGATTAAAGGATGAGGGTCGCGCTCCCAGCTATGCGCAGCGCCTTCCCATTGAGGTCGACGACGGCCGTTTTCATGCCCTCCCAGACGGGAACCGGGGTCGGAAGAGAGGCCCTGACGAGGCCGGGACCTCCGTCGGAGAGACCTGCTGGCAGCATTTCTCCCGGTAGCTGCAGGTGGAGGTCGCGTCCGATTATCTCTTGCTTGTAAAACGGAGACCTCGCGAACCGGAAAGTGGGACTGTCGCTCAGGGCAAAAGAGCCGTCATCGAGCCAGTAACTCTTCTCCAGGTCTCTCGCCTCGACTCCCCGCAATGAGAGGCCCACCCTGATTCCCCTGCCGACGTGCTCGATGTCGACGTCGTTGACCTGAATCCCCTTCACATCAATTCTCGACCCGTCTGGTCCGGGGATGGCCCTCAGCTGGTCGTGGATCGAAATCCCCCCAGCGAGGACGAACCCGAGCGCGACCGTCCCGACGCCCTTCACGCTGAAGGTCCGGTCGATGAAGACCAGCTTGCCCTTCGACGGCCAGTCCTGCCTCGGCCCCGCATGTGACAGGTCAATCGCCGAGGAGGTTGAGAATCTTTCCTCGACGCGATAGGAGGCCACGGCCGTGCCTCTTAATGCGGAAGTCGCGGTCTTTGCTGCAACTGACCCGTCCATCAACTCGAGGGTCCCAGGGAGTTCCAGAGATCCGAGGAGGACCGCGAGCTCACCGTCGGGCGCGGAAAGCCTCCCCGACTTCGGGAACAGGTACAACGCGTGATCCGAGATCGAGGCTATGCGGGCGTATCCTTGGATTCGACCGGGATAGTCCGAGGTGTCAAGAAAAGAGTACCTGTGACCTCCCTCGACCCGATGGAAGACCGAGATTCCCTCTGCCTCGCTCTTCTTCGCGACGCTGGATTCGAAGGCGCTCTTGGTTTCCTGTTCTGTGCCGAAGACCCCTACAATGATGCCTTCCATCGGCAAGCTCTTACTTCTTGTGCTTTAGGTGCGTGTCGAACCAGCGGATGTAATGGCCAAGGCGGGAGGTTCGATGCTTAGGCTTGCCGACCCTTGAGAGGTCGTGGTTCTCCCCGGGGAAGAGGACCAGCTCTGCCTCCTTGCCGTGCTTCTTCAGGGCGGTGAAGAACTCGAGTCCCTCCACCATCGGGCACCGGTAGTCTTCCATTGAATGCACGACCAACAGTGGAGTCTCCACCCTCGGCGCGTAACTGAGAGGCGAATCGTTTCTGAGCTTCTCTTCAGAATCCCACGGGTCGCCCCCCACCTGGTCTTCGGTGAAGGAGGGGCCGATGTCCGATGTCCCCCAGAAGCTGGTCCAGCTCGATATGCTCCTATCCGTGACCGCGCCCCTGAACCTCGTGGTGTGGCCGATGGCCCAGTTGGTCATGAACCCGCCGTACGAGCCGCCCGCGATCCCCAGCCTCTCGCCGTCGATCTGAGGATACTTCTTCAGCACCCAGTTGAGGCCCTCCATCAGGTCTTCAAAGTCGCGCGTGCCGTACCTCCCCCTGATGTCGGCGAACTTTTCGGAGTAGCCGTCGCTCCCACGCGGATTGAAGTAGATCACGGCGTACCCGGCCCCAGCGAAGGCCTGGAATTCGTGCATGTACGAATGGCCGAAGGCCGTCTTAGGCCCTCCGTGTACGTACAGGATTCCCGGCACCTTGCCCTTCGCCTCAGGCATAAGGACCCAGCCCTCGACCGGTTCGCCGTCGCTCGCCCTGAAGTCAACGTGCTCGGGCGAAAGGACTTTCAACTCCTTGTAGACCTCGGAGTTGAGGGTGGAGAGCGCCTTCTCTCGTCCCGACTTCAGGTAAAGCTCCTCTAGGCGGTCGGCTGTCATGGCGACGAAGGCCACCTTGCCTTCCTTCACGTCGAATCCTTCGATGCTTCTTTCGCCGCCAAGTATCAGCTCTGGTTCTCCGCCAGGCCTGACCCTGTAGAGGTGGACCGCACCGCCGTCGGCCTGCACGTAGTAGATCCCGTCCTTGTTCCAGATGATATTCCCAGGCCCGTGCGACTTCGCCCTGGCGTCGGAATTGAGCCCGTTTGCCTTATTCCTGTCGACCTCCTCGACCCTTGAAACCTTGCCGGTGCGGGTGTCTATCGTCCAGATGCGGCTGTGGGAGGCGAAACCCGACGGCAGGTCGTCGCCTGAAATCGCTATGCGACTGTCGTCTGGGCTCCAGGTGAGGGTCCCAATCTCCATGGTAGACTTCGTCAGCTTCCTCCTCCCCTTCCCGGAGGCGTTGATCATGTAGACGTCCGAGATGTATGGCTTCAGGTCGTTCGCCGTAGCGAGATAGGCGATTCTCTTCCCATCGTTTGAAATCGCGAAGTCTGAGACGTCGAACTCCCCTCTTGTGACTGGGGCGATCTTTCGGGACGCGAGGTCCACCCTGAAGATGTGTTTGCGCTTGTTGGAGATGAAGCCGAGCCCGTTGAACCAGAAGGTCAGCCTCTTGATGACCTTGACGTCGTCCTTCTGCTTCTTCGCTACATAAGAGAGGAAGTAGACCGTCTTTGAGTCGGGTGACCACTGGGGGTTGTCGATGCCGTCCTTCGTCTTGTGAAGGAGCCTGGCCTCGCCCCCCCTGGCGCTGATGACATACAGGGCGTTTCCCTTGTCGTCCTTGCCGAACTGCCGCTTAGATAGGAACAGGATTGATGCGCCGTCCGGGGACCACTTGGGGTCGTAGTCCTTCTTCCCGGTGGTGAAGGGGTCCTTCGCCGAACCCCTCACGTCGGTCACGTACACGTCCGAGTCGTAGGCGTCGTCTTCCATGTTTGCCCGCCGCGCCGAGAAGGTCACTCTCCTGCCGTCAGGGGAAAAACTCGGCTCGGAGAGCAGGGCATAGTGGGTGAAGTCAGAGGGTGCTATCGCACGCGGCACCCGCCCCCGCTCGGTCCTCCCAATCTTATGTCTTGCCGTAGACGGGGCATTTGTTGATCGCCCACATCCTGCTTCGACGCCTTCGCCGTATCTGGTCCAGGGCCTAGCCCCTGAGGGAGAACCACTACTGGAATGAATCAAACACCCCCCCTTTGCCAGGTTCAATCACCATGGATGCTCAACAATTCGGGGTCTTGAACCCCAAGTTCCGAACGCCAGATCCACGCTTGGTTTAGCTTTTTATAAGAGAGAAGAACTTCTTTTCAAGAAAATTCATGAATCTGATCAAATCAAGATTCAGAATCCTTCCTATTCTTAGTGCATTCTTCCTTTTGATCTTCTTCGTCAACCCAACGGTTGCGAGCGTATCCCCCATCACGAAGCCGGCGACAGTTCCGGTGCTGCACACTTCCAGCGTAAGCCCAGTGGTAACGCTTCTGGACCCTTCATTCAATCCTAGCCTGGTCGGCGGGTCACCCTTCTGTTACAGTGGCTCCCTGGGGACCATCATTTGTTATCCGCCCAACTTCCTGAAGACGGCCTACAACTTCCCGTCCACCGCCGGTAGACACGGCCTGGATGGGACGGGCTCGACGATTGTCATCGTCGACGCGTTCGGGAGCCCGACAATTCAGAGCGACCTCAACACCTATGACGCGGCTTTCGGGTTGCCTTCCACAACAGTCACAATCCTCTGTGGCCCGACATGGACCGGCGCGACAACTGACATATGTCCCCTCAACACGATAGGCGACATCGCCACTGTTGGAGCGACCGCAGCCGGGCAAGCATGCGGTGGAGTGGGTGGTGTTGAAGGTTGGGTGGAAGAGACCACGCTCGATGTCACAATGGCACACTCGCTTGCGCCCGGGGCTCACATAGTCTTGCTCGTTGCGAACGACTGCTTCGACACCAGCCTCTATGGCGCAGAGCTGACCATCGTCAATCAGCCCCAATACAAGGGTAGCATCATGACCCAGAGCTTCGGCGAACCCGATGACCTGGTCACATGCACTGCCCTGGACCCCACCAACTCATACTGCGTCTCGTATGACCCGACTCTTCTGAACCTCCCGAACCTCGTCTTCCAGACTGCAGCCAACAACCACTGGACCGTCATAGCCTCTTCAGGCGATGAGGGCGCGAATGAGGACGCAGGAGTCCTTGGAACCCTCGAGCTCACACCTTCATTCCCAGCGACCAGTCCGCTCGTCCTTGCGGCGGGTGGAACAGAAGGCTCTCCCTACGGAGGAACATACGGCGCAGAACCCGGACCAGGCGGCACCTTTACCTGCGCCGCTCGCGCGACCTGCGACACAGGTCTTGTCGTGATCAACGGCGGCGCCAACGGGTGCGGCACGGCCGTGAGGCCAGGCGAGCCTACCAGTTGCTACCCAACCGGCTACGGCGGAGAGAGCACATGGAACGAAGTCACTAACTTCGCTCTCACCGGCGGCTACATCGGATACACCAGTGGAGGAGGCATGAGCACGCTATACAGTGTGCCTTCGTACCAACAGATCGTCCCCCACAAGTTCACAACTCTTCTGGGCAACACAGTCAAGGCTACCGGAAGAATGACACCTGACGTGTCATTCAACTCGGCCGTCTACGGAGGGGTGATGGCATACATAGGGTTCCTGGGCAGGTGGGCCGTATTCGGCGGCACCAGCGCAGCATCGCCAGCATGGGCAGGGATCATGGCTCTGGCCAACCAAGCAAATGGTCGGCCACTAGGGTTCGTCAACCCGACAATCTACACAATGGGACTCCTGGGCACCATCTTGGGTCCACTATCTTCATTCCACGACATCACCCAAGGGAACAATGCCGTCTGCTCAGGACTCTGCGGTGAAGACGGATTCCTGGCCGGAAGGGGGTACGACCTGACAACTGGTTGGGGAACCCCGAACGTGTCGTACTTCATCACCACCATCGTCCTTCTCAACGCCCTCACAGGCAAGTAGCATAGGATAGGAAACTAGGCGTGCAACCGCACGCCTTCCCTCTGTTTTGGTCAATCTGGTTTGGGGGCCAACAAGAACGCCAGTGCCTTCCATGGGGCGCTACACGTGCAGTTGGCAGCAAGGAAGAGACACCGCATCAAGAAGAGTGGCTTCCCAGCTAACCCGTTGAGTTTTTCGGACTAACTTGTCGAGTTTCCTCGGCTTACTCTCTTCGTCCAATCTACAACACCGGTAACGGCCGTGCGTCTCTTAATCAAGAATGAACTCGGCTACAATCATCTATGCGAAGACCACAGATCGAGCACGCGTTGTTGGTTCAAACGGCATCCTTCTTCCGAGACTCGTGCACTAATCTCCGTAGACGGTGTAGTACCAGGGCTTCCGAACTGCGTCTGTTGTGTCGACATAAACGAATTTCACTTGGGTGTAGTCATCAAAGGTGTACGCTGACATATCCTTGCCATGACCACTCTGTTTGAAGCCCCCGTGAGGCATTTCCGAGGCAAGGGGAAGATGGTCGTTGACCCACACGTCCCCAAACCTGAGCTGTGCCCCTGCTCTCATCGCCTTGCTCACATCTCTTGTCCAAACGGAGGCCGCGAGGCCGTAGACCACGTCGTTCGCCTTCTCGATTCCCTCTTCGAAGGTCGATATCTGAGAGACGCAGATGACAGGCCCGAAGATCTCCTGCTGGCAAATCTTCATGTCCTGTTTCACATTGGTAAAAATGGTCGGTTCATAGAAGTATCCTCTGCGCAGGGGACCTTCAAGGGCCGGACGCTTTCCACCCATGATTAGTTTGGCCCCTTCATCCTTGCCTATTCCGACCATCTCTTCGACCTTCTTGCGTTGCGCTTCAGATACAAGAGGGCCCATGTCTATGTCCCGCCTGGTGGGATCACCTATCCTGATCTTGCTGACCTTCTCAGTGAATCTCTTGACGAAGGCGCCGTAGATGTTCTCCTGAACGTATATCCTCGTAGCTGCAGTGCAGTCTTGTCCCCCGTTTACGAAACCACCCACAACCGCGCCTTCGGTTGCAGCCTCAATGTCAGCGTCCTCAAGCACGATGAACGGTGCTTTGCCCCCAAGCTCCAGCTGAAGCCTCTTCACCGTACGTGAAGCGAGTTCCATTATCCTGCTTCCTGTAGCTGTGTCGCCTGTAAGGCCGACCACATCCACGCCGGAGTGCGTCACAAGCGCTTCTCCGACAGTCGCTCCGGGGCCGGTCACAACATTGACGGCTCCCTTGGGGACACCCGCCTTCTCCATGATTCTCGCGAATTCGAGTGTCGTCAGAGGAGTTACGCTTGCGGGCTTGATCACTATCGCATTGCCCGCAGCCAGCGCCGGAACGGCCTTCCAGACGGCCATCATCCAGGGGTAGTTCCACGGAGTGATGCAACAGACCACGCCCACGGGCTCCCTTCTGAAGATCGTCGTGCCAAGCCCCGTGTATTCGGACGCGGCTTTCCCCTCAAGATTCCGAGAGGCTCCTGCGAAGAAACGTATGTTATCGATGCCGGTCGGGAAGTCATTGTCGCGGGCCATCTTGATTGTCTTCCCCTGGTTGATGGTTTCCATCATTGCCAGCCTGTCGATGTCCAGTTCAACCAAGTCGGCAATCTTCCAGATGATCTTCGCCCTGTCCGCGGGAGTCATTCTGGGCCAGGGCCCTCGGTCGAATGCCTCTCTCGCTGCGTCTACCGCCCTGGAAGCATCTTCCCGGCCAGCCTTTGGTACTTTTCCGATGACCTCGCCGGTCGCAGGATTTACAACATCGTAGGTTTCGTCTCTTTCCGCCCCTACCCACTCGCCGCCGATGAGCATTCTTTGCTGAGTGGCAGACACGAAGATTCGGTCTCGCATACCGGTCTGTTTGAGTTAAGCATTTCGGCAAATCACGACATTCCTTCAACCACGCACAGTATGACCGGCCTGTGCCCCATCCTGAAGAGTACGACAAGATTGTGTCGATTCAAATGATGCCGCCCACCTAGCTGCAGAAACGCGTCGCGAGACCTCAGTCGTACGCGCAGGGAAAGAAGTCGTCAACAATTAGAAACCAATCGGCAAGCCGTAAATAGTGGAAGAGAGCTTATCGGCATCGTGAGTCTTGTCATGCACTCTCCCAAAAGGAGAGCCATTGCAAGAATGGTCATCGCTGTCATCCTGGTCATAGTCATTGTTGTGGCCGGTGCGGCAGTCTACATTGCAGCCTTTGTACAATCCAAATCCTCGACTTGCACGGTAAGCTCTGGTGCCACAACGGCGAAGACGTCACTCGTGTTCGAGGAGGAGAGCCAACCTGACACGCTCGACCCTGCCGTCACCTATGTCACTCCGGGCTGGGAGGTTGTTGATCAAGTGTATCAGGGGCTGGTAACCTACAACGGTTCAAGCATCACCCAGTTCGAAGGGGTGCTTGCAAGGAACTGGATTATTTCAAGCGACGGGATGAACTACACTTTCGTGCTTAGGAACGGCGTGAACTTTAGCAATGGCGATCAGTTCAACGCCTACGTCATGTGGTACTCGATTTACAGAACGCTGGTGATGGAGCAGGCGCCCTACTGGATTCTGGGCCAGAATCTCGCTCCAGGAAATGACATGGGCTTCAACGTGACAGATGCTATGCTGAACTCCATCAATTACTTCGAACCTTCACCAGCCAATCTCACTGTGATGGAGTTTTCACACCAGTCAGTCCAGGTAGTCAACGCCAGCGAGATCCGATTCAACTTGGGGTACGGGACCAACGGGATGGCTCCGTATTCTGAGTTCCTCGCCACTTTGGAAACCCCGATGGCCATGGCCGTTGATCCCGCCTACGTGGCAAGCCACGGGGGCGTGACTGCGGGGAGCAAGAACGGATACTTGGAAACCAGAGCCATGGGGACGGGGTTCTACGAACTGCAGTCCTGGGTGCCTGAAGAGAGCGTAAGCCTTGTCAAGAACCCAAACTACTGGGGTGCCGAACTCCCGAAGTCCGAGTCGAACAATGCAATTGCGCCGGCAATCCTGAGCTGCATCACAATCTACTACAAACCTGCAGCCGCGAGCATCGCGGACCTTCGTGCTGGCACGGCCCAGATGATCTTCCTTCCGGTCACCTACTACAATGTCACGAAGGGGCTCTCTGGAGTTACCACGAATGTGCTCTCCCCTGCCTTTGGCTCAGCAGAAGCGGTCAGTTACGTGTACATGGATCCGCTGGCCTTTGAGCCCTTCAACAACACGCTGGTGAGGGAGGCAATAGCGTGCGGAATCGATTACAAGGTCATCATCAAGGATGTGTTCGCTGGTCTCGCGATTCAATGGGTGGGGCCAGTCCCTCCCGGTTTCCAGTATTACAGCGAGTCAACCGCTGGGTTAAGCCCGTATCAATTCAATGCGACAAAGGCTGCGGAGCTCCTCGCCCAGGCAGGGTACGTGTCCCACCTGCCGAGTAAGGCGACTTTGAACCCTGGTGGCAAGGCCTTTCCGTCAGTCAACTTCCTCTATGATTCCGACTCCCCGACAGACACCGAGGCTGCCCAAATCATCGTGAGCAATCTGGATGCCATCGGCATACCTCTGACACTCTCGGCTCTTCCATATAGTGCCTATACGGGTGTAATCTACTCGTCTTCCACCAATTCCACATCGTACCCGATGGGCATAGGGTTCTACAGCGAAGACTACACGGCAAGTATCGACTACGTGTACTACTTCACCTCGGACAACTACATAGGAACATCGAACTATGCCGACGGAAATGCAATAGCGTGGACACTGCAGGCGTCGACGTCCTTCGACAGCGCGACTGTGATTTCCAGTTTCGCCAACATCACCAAGGCCATGTACTACAATTACACCGACATTTGGCTATACGTGACCGATATGATGACAGTCAATCAGAATGGGATTACCGGGATGATTCCAAACCCTGCGGGCTCGGCCGCAGCCTACTTCCTCTACTTCAACACGATCAACTACAGCAGTTAGCGAAGGGGACAAGAAACGGTCTCCCTGAGGGACTTCTTTCTCTATCTAGGGAAGAGACTCGTAGGCTCTGCGTTCGTACTGCTAGGAGTAGCGCTGATTGTGTTCTTCATCTCTCATGTCCTCAACCCGAACCCGGCTCTCCTGTGGGCGGGACCGAAGGCACACCCGGAGACAATCAAAGCCATAGCAGCGGAATACCACCTGAACGACCCTCTGCCCTCACAACTCTACTATTACTTTCAGGGCCTCCTTACGGGTAATTTTGGGATTGACCCACAGACAGGGCGTTCGATACTATCAGAGATTCTGTTCTACGCTCCCAACACACTCGAACTCGTCCTCGCCAGCATGGTGATCATAATTGTCTTAGGAATAGGGCTGGGCTACATTTCAGGGATGCGATTCGGCACGAAGACCGACTCGGCAATCAGAGTATTCTATCTCACCGCCTGGTCGACCCCATACTACTTCGGCGCACTGGTCGCGGTTCTCGTTTTCGCAAGCTATGTCCCACTCTTTCCATCGGGGGGAAACGGTACTGTCGGTTTCTCGTACACGCCTATTACAGGGGTTTTCGTATTGGACGCGCTGCTCCAAGCCAACTGGCCCGCGTTGCAGTCCGGACTCTACCACCTCATTCTGCCTGCGACCACACTCGCTCTCCTTAGTTTTGGGATAGTCCCCAGGATAATGAGATCGTCGATCCTGGACACAAGGTGGTCCATGCACGTAAAGGCTGCACGGGCCCGAGGCCTGCAGGAAGGAGAAGTGAGGCAAAAACACATTCTAAGGAACGCCCTCATCGACACAACTACGGTCATTGCCACGACCTTTGGGTGGCTGTTCTCTGGGACAATCATAGTCGAAAAAGTCTTCGCTTGGCCCGGAATAGGGCAGTTCTCTTACGAGGCGATAGTTTCGGACAACTACCCAGTACTGGTGGCGTGCGTGTTTGTCTTCACTGTGGGAGTGATTGTTGCAAACTTCATCGCTGACATCGTCTACCCACTGCTGGATCCTCGGATTACGCTGGGGGAGGGAGGTTGAGCACCGAAATCAGGAGACTCAGGAAGCTCCTCATGTCGAACGCGCTCTCCACGTTTGGGCTAGTCACTGTGACAATCTTCGTAGTCGCGGCGTTGCTTGAGGTGCTGACCGCTGGGGGAATCACCCCATATAGCCCGTATGCACTCTCCCCTCAGATTAACGTATCTCCGTCACTCGAGCACTTGTTCGGGACCGATTTCAAAGGCACAGACATCTTCTCTCAAGTCATAGCTGCCCTCCCTGTTGACATGGGGATCTCAATCGGAGTTGTCGTCACTTCCGCGCTCCTGGGAATCGTACTTGGCACCCTTGCGGGTTACTTCAGAGGTGCTCTGGACGAAGTCATAATGAGATTGACCGACATGTTCCTCGCGTTCCCGCAGATAATCATGAGCCTTGCCATTGCCGCTACGCTGGGACCCAGCCTCCTGAACGTCACCCTCTCTCTGATTGTCGTCTGGTGGCCTCCGTACGTCAGATTGGTCCGTGGAGCCGTGCTCGCAGTGGCTGCAGAAGACTACGTGTCAGTCTCGAAGGCCCTGAATTCATCATTCTTCTACATAGTGAGGAAAGATGCCCTGCCCAACATCCTGCCGAGTGTATTGGTCTATGCGACAACGGACATAGGGTCTGCTCTGCTGACCCTATCGACGCTCGGCTACCTAAACGTGGGGATACCTCCAGCCATGCCAGAGCTCGGCAAGATGGTGTCCAGTGTGACGTACAACCTCTATCTCTATCCGACGCAAGTGATTATTCCTGCGCTGATTGTGATGGTTATGGTAGCAGGATTCAGCTTTCTTGGCGAAGGACTTCGAGAGTCTTTGGACGTAAAGCTTAGACCGCACATCTTGCTTAGAGGGAGAGGTCTGGAAAAGCTCGTAATTGACCAGCCCAAGAAGCATGGCGGTGTGGGTACGACTCCTGTCGGATAGTCAACTGGGGCTCCCTCTCCCGTTCCGTGGTTCCCCGTCGTAGAGGAAACAGGACACCAGATGACCGGATCCCAGATTCACGGAAGGAGGTACTTCATGGCACTTTTCGAAGGCTGACTCGCACACCAATCGATAGCGGCACCCTGTAGGAGCTGGCCTGTGCTCGGAGATGACCGTTTCCTGAAGCTGAGCTCTCCTAAGAGTGAGCACGTTGGAGATTAGCTTCTGAGTGTATGGATGCTTCGGCTCCGTCGCTATTGCCCGGACGTCTCCCATTTCGACCAACTTGCCGTAGAATAGGATACCAAGTCTGTGACTTACGTACCTGATGACGTTAATGTCATGGGTGATGAACAGGTATGACATGTCGAGCTCATCCTTCAACCTTTTCAGGGTGTTCAGAACCTGAGCCTGGATCGAAACGTCCAGTGCACTGGTCGGTTCATCGAGTATAAGCAACTTCTTTGGAACGACGAGGGCCCTGGCGAGGCTCACTCTCTGCCTCTGACCTCCACTCAGCTCCCTTGGGTTCCTGGGCAACAGGTCAGCGGTCACTCCTACCAGATGGGTGATGAAATCAATCCGCTCGCCGTACTTCTTCTTGGAGACCGTCTTAGAAGCGATGAGCGCTTCCGATATGATCTCCTTCACCGTTAGCCTCGGGTTAAGAGATCTCACCGGGTCCTGAAGAACTATGCCTATGTTCTGCCTCAGGTAGGCGACGTCCTTCTTGTTCTTGAAGTCGATCTGCCTCCCGAGGAGCCTGACCGTCCCTGACGCGGGTCTGTAGAGACCGACTAAGACCTTCGCAAGCGTGGACTTCCCCGAACCAGTCTCGCCCGTCAGTCCGAACGTCTCCCTCTCTCTGATGGTAAGCGAGACGTCGTCAAGCGCCTTTACTCGAAGATTTCTTCTGAGCAGGCTCGCTCTCCTCTTAGAGCTGAAGCTCACCGTCAGGTGTTCAATCTCTACGGTATTTTCCACTGGCGCCATCGACCTTCCAGCACGCGGCGTACCTTCCCGGAAGTACCTCGACAAGCTGAGGCTCCTCCTCCCTGCAAACGTCCTTTACATAGGGACACCTCGGATTGAACTTGCATCCACCGGGAAGCTTCGCCGGATTGGGGGGCTCCCCAAGTTGGACCGGAAGCGGGGGCGAGTCTTCGTATCCCTGCGGGACAGAAGCGATGAGCGTGTGGGTGTATGGGTGGAGCGGCTCTTCAAGGACGCTCAAGGTCCGGCCGGTCTCCATGATTCTTCCCGCGTACATTATGTACAATCTATCGCAAACTTGCGAGGCAACCGTGAGGTCATGCGTAACATAGAGCAAGGTTCCACCTGCCTTCCTTAGGTTGCTGAGCATACCAAGGATTCTGTTCTGGACGTAGGCGTCCAGTCCGGTGGTAGGTTCGTCAACGATTAGTAGCCTGGGTTTTTCGATGATTGACATAGATATCGCTACCCTTTGACGCATACCGCCGGAGAGTTCGTGAGGATATTGTTCGATGACCTCTTCAGGCTTGTCTATGCACAAATCCCTGAGCAAGTCGGTCATTAACGCCTTCGAATCACTCTCTTTGTCTTGGTCCAGCGTCTGAATCCTTCTCTTCCTTTGAACTTCAATGGCTTCTTCGATTTGGGACTGAATCCTGTACACGGGGTTCAAGGAATCAAGGGGCTCTTGGAAGACCATGTTGATCCCCGTGCCACGAATCTTCACCATCTCTTCCGAGTCCAGCCCCAGCAGGTTTCTACCCTCGAACACAACTTTGCCGCTGACTATCTCAGCAGGAGGCGAATCGAGCAGACCAAGTACAGCCAGCCCAAGAGTTGTCTTTCCGGAACCGCTTTCGCCCACTATACCGACGACTTCTTCTTTCTTCACATCCAACGACACCCCATAGAGGACCCTCACTCTGCCATCTACTGAGACGAAGTCAACGGACAGGTTGTCAACGGTGAGCAGGCTGTCAAGCTGTCCCTGTCCGGTTACTACAGATGATTGATGGTCGGTCCCGTCAATGGCACTTGTAACCAACCGAAAACCTTCATTGTTTCGAACTGAGTTCTTGTATTAACGTTTTCTCGCAGCGGAGTTACACTCGCATGCGTCATTCCTTTGTCACGTCTTTTGCGGATTCCTTGCACATCCTGCGAGGGCGGGAAGCTGGATGCGCCTAAACGAGTCTGCATCGCCCAGCACGACGCGCACGGGGGTGGCAGAGTGCCTAGGGGAGTCGCTTGAGTGCTTCTTCGAACCCCTGAAGGGTCAATGTGATGTCCTCTTCCGTGTGGGCAGTCGATATCGTCACCCTCTCGTAGTTGTCTGGGTGCAGATAGATTCCGTAGTCCAGAAGCAACTGGTGCAGTGTTCGGAACTTGTCCCAGTCCACAAGAAGACTTTCGCGGTAGTTCGTAATCTTAGGGTGCTTGGTGAAGGAGAGGGTGAACATTCCTGGCGCGCTCTGTATGCACGCCTTGTGTTTGGTCTTCTGGACCAGTTGAGTGAGTTCGTCAGTGAGTTTCTCCGTGTTTTCCTTCAAGACACTTAGTGCATGGTAGTCGTTCTCGGCCAACACCTCGAGGTTCGCTAGCGCACCAGCAAGCGAAAGAGGATTGGCGAAGTATGTCCCCCCGTACGAAACCTTTCCAGGTTGGATGAGCTCCATGTACTCCTTCTTCCCAGAGAGCGCGGCGACAGGAAGCCCACCTCCCAGCGCCTTCCCCCAAGTCGAAAGGTCCGGCGTCACACCGTACAGCTGTTGGGCTCCGCCCGGCGCCACCCTGAAACCCGTGATTACCTCATCGAAGATGAGGAGAGCGTCGTTCGACGCCGCGATTTCCTTGATTGCTTTCAGATAGTCTGGCTGAGGAGGGATTACGCCAGCGTTTGCCATTACTGGCTCCGTGATGATGGCCGCGATTTCGTTCGCGTGTCTCTTCATTATCCTTTCAAGTGCCTTGGCGTTGTTCCAAGGTGATACCACAACCGTGTCCATGATCATCGATGGTATCCCTGCTGAATATGGGAGCGACCTCGGGTATTCCTCCATTCCTGCCACCACAGGAGGAGCTTCGACGCTCACCATTGCATAATCGTGTTGGCCGTGGTAGTGACCCTCAAACTTCAGTATCACGTCCTTCCCGGTGGCAGCGCGAGCAATCCTCGTCGCGTTCAGTGTTGCATCCGTGCCATCAGAAGCGAAAGCGACCATGTCGGCCGTCGGCACGAACTGCTTGAACTTCTTCGCCAAGTCGACCTCGACTTCGCTAGGAGTTCCAAACATCATTCCCAGCTGAGCTTGTTGTTTGACCGCTTCCACGATCTTGGGGTGTGCGTGCCCGTTGATCAGGGCGCCATAAGATAGGAGGTAGTCCGTGTAGGAATTGCCATCTACGTCGATGATCTTTGAGCCGTTGCCACTCTTCATGAACAAGGGATATGGCTCGTAGGAAGCCCACCGAATAATCGAGCTAGAGCCCCCGGGAATGAGGCGGCAAGCTTCTTCGTGAAGCGCGGCGGTCTTCGTCGTGCTTCTAACGCTAGGCTGAATGGTGGCCTTCGGCGGTGCAGGAGTGGTTTCAGGATCCTGGGTTTGTGTGGATGACGACATGCAACTTCCCTCCTCACGTTCCTCCGTTTCCGTTGGAAGATCTGTTGCGAGCCTTCTTCCCCAAACGCTTTCTCGAGACGACCTTCAGTCGTATCAGGACGTAGTTCCCCTCCTCTATCCGCATTAAGGTCCTGATCTCCTCGGGTATCGTCAGCCTACCTCCCTTGATGACCTCGGCAATGAACGGGATTTCTTCATCCTGTATCCCCGCCCCTGATGACATATCTGACAATGCACTCCCTGACAGAGGGATTGGCTTTCTTTGTATAAAAAGATGCTTTCTCGTCGTAAATATACCTATAGCGCCGTTTTTCGGTGTGGCGCATCGTAAATATAGGATTTTGTGCCAATTACCTATGAATTGTACAGATTACGTGGCTTTCCGACGAAGTGTGATAGCTGAGGATTGCCTCGTTCCGAGCGACTCGGTTTGATCGGATTCTAGAGAAGGTGGAAACGCTATTCCAGCGCTCGCGGCAGGAAGTGCTGTCCTAGTCAAGCCAGCACGACGCACGCTGTCTTCGGTGAGGGGCGTGACCACCAGAACCTATGATTCTGCAGGAACAAGATTAAGAAGGTCGAGGACATTGCCTAGCAAGATGGTCGACTACTGTCATTCTTGCAAAGAGTCCGGGATTGGCACAGAAGCAGGCCATTTCATAGGACCAAAGTCCTCGTTTCCTCTGCTGACAGACAAGAAGGGGCGGCCCCTCTGTGACTTTCACTGGTGGTTGATGTTCGAGAGTTTACCGTCCAAAGGGGGAATGACGTGGGCCGAATACACGGAGAAGTGGGGCAAACCCGACTACCCAAAGCTGACTTGGCCCCCCGAGAAGGTACAGACGGCGGGACTAAAGAAACTCAAGCAGAGACGATGATCTTCTGTTCGTCGAATGTCAGGTCGAGCCGCCAATCTACCTGAGCTCTCTCGCGCTCCTGAAGACGTGCGGCCCTGATGCCGTCAAGAGCCGTCAAAGGCAATCTGAACCAGAAGAGCAGACTTGGTCCTCGAGATTCAGGCTAATGAGCTTCTGTTCCGTCATCTCAAGCGCGCGCGTGGACTGAACCGGTAGCGAACGGTTTTGCTATCCGTGCGAAAGGACGGTTCGCTCAAAGATTTCAAGACCGTTCTTCAGGAGCGTCTCCTCAATAGTCAAGGGCGCCATGAACCTGAGGACGTTTCCGTAGTGGCCACACGTATGCATGAGGAGCCCGCTCTCGAACATGCGCTTCCTGAGTTCTACGGCAAGCGCTCGGGAAGGCGTCCTGCTCTGCTTCGATTCCACAACCTCGTTTCCGATCATGAAACCGACTCCTCGTACGTCGCCGATGCTCTTTGACCTAGATGCAGTTCTCTCGAAGTCCTTCTTCACATTCGTTCCGAGTCTGGTGACCCGTTCCAAGATCCTGTTTTCTTTGATGTAACCTATCGACGCGGACCCTGCTGCCATCGCAAGCAAGTTCCCTCTGTACGTTCCAAGATGGAATCCCTCGTCCAGTTTCCTATCATACTCCGATTTGTAGGCGACCAGCGACAAGGGTATGCCGGCACCAACGGACTTCGAAACGCACATGATGTCTGGGGTCGTCCCTGTCAATTCACATCCCCAGAACTTCCCGGTTCTGCCGAATCCTGTCTGCACTTCGTCGACTATCAGGGGGACGCACGACCTGTCAGCTGTCTCCCTCAGGCCTGGGAGGAAGTCATCCGGAGGGAGTATGTAACCGCCTTCGCCCTCGATGGGCTCGACGATTATTCCCGCCAGATCATCCAGGCCGGAGTGTTCGTCCTCGATTAGGTGCTCAAGGTAGCGCAGTACAACTTTGCCCTCATCGCCCTTCTTCTCCACAGGAAGGGGGAACCGGTATGAGTACGGGTAGGGAAGCCTGAAAACGCCCTGTCTTGAGACTCCCGAATACTCGAGATAGTGCCGAGAAGAAGTGAGGCTCACGGCACCTGCGTGCACGCCGTGGTAGGCGCCCTCGAATGCGACTATCGTCTTCTTTCCCGTCACCCTCCTCGCGATGCTGACCGCCGTTTCGCAGGCGTCCGCCCCCGTAACCGTTGTCATGATCTTCGCATGGCCTTGGAGCCTGCTTGGGAGAACAGAATGCACTCTTTCAAGGAACTCAATCCTCGTTTCCGTGGGAATCTCAAGGGCATGCCATATTCTCCCGAGCTGTCTGGCTACTGCTTGCGTAACGATAGGGTTGCGGTGCCCCAGGTTGAGGACGCTTATGCCACTCATCCAGTCGATGTAGAGGTTGCCATCGACGTCTCTGATTGTCGCATTCTTGGCAGAATCCACGGCGAAGGGGAATGCTTTGCTGTAGACGACCGCCCTTGTTTCGACTTCTTCCTGTCTGCGGAGAAGCTCCTTTGATTTCGGACCTGGGGGCTTCACAATGATGTGCGGGGCCGTCACGGCATGCTCCTGGGGCATCTTGGGACAGCTAGGCAGAAGGATTGCCACACTAATTAATGTGGCGCAGAATGAATGCTGGCTGCTCTGGAATTGCTAGACGGTGGGCAGCTTCTTCACAGCCAGACCACGAACTTCCATTTCACGCAGGAAATACTCCATCTGATTCCGAGTAAGTGCTATGCTGACGCACTTGTTATCTACTGCACGTATCTAACTGAGCGGCGTGCGCTCAATATGAAAACACTCGTCTTAGGAGCCTCAGGCCAAATCGGGGCATACACCGTTCAAGACCTGGTGGAGTTTTCCAAAGCCGAGGTAGTAGCCGCAAGTCGGAAACTTGAGAATGTCAAGAAAGCCATGACCGACCTAAACCTAGGAGACCGAGTGAAGGTCATGGAGCTTGACGCGAACAACAGAGACGCCGTCGCGAAAACAGTGAAATCTGAGGGGGTTGACACGGTGGTAAACTGTGCCTGGTATCAAACCAACATAGCCGTCATGAACGCCTGCCTTCGAGCAGGCGCCCACTACACCGACCTGGGGGGGTTCTTCGACACTTCCCTCAAGCAGCTGGAGTTCGACAAGGAGTGGAAGAAGGCGGGATTGAACGCGACCATAGGACTGGGCAGCACACCGGGCTTAACCAACATCGCTGGCGCAGCTGGCGCTGCGAAGCTCGACAAGGTCGACACTATCAACATTTACTGTTCGTGGGGCAACACCCTGCCGGTAAAGGAGCCGGGCTGGCCAGGTTACTCCGTACGAACCGTCTTGGATGAGTTCACGCAGGAACCTGTCATGTGGCTCGACGGCAAGCATGTTAAGCAACCCGTGCTGTCAGGTGAGACCACGGTGACGATGCAGGAACCAATCGGCAAAGTCACAGCGTATTACGTGAAGCATTCTGAACCCGCGACCTTAGGAAGATATGTCGGCAAGGGTTGCCGGAACGTAACGTTTCGAATAGGGTTCCCAAGCACTGACTTCGCCACCTTCAGTACCCTGAAGAGTCTAGGCTTTGCCGAAACTGAAGGAATCCAATTCGGCGATCAGCGGATCTCACCTCTCGATTACCTGACAGCGATGTATCAGAGAGCCATCGCGAAATCGAGGCACGACACTCCACCAAGCGAGGAATATGAATACGACGCGTTCAGAATTGACGTGTTTGGAGTCCGGAATGAATCTCCTGCAACGGTTACGTACCACATAATCACCTGGAACGACCCTCAGAGAGGGATACCTTCAGCCCGAGACACCTCCGTGCCACCAGCAGTGATTTCGCATTGGCAAGCGACCGGGAAAATCAAGGATCCAGGGGTCTTTCCACCTGAAGCGACGGTTGATCCTGAACCATTCTTCATCGAGATGGGTAAGAGGAAGATCAGAGCAGAAGAGCACTTTACGGAAACAAAGAAGTTCTATTGAAAGTCTGAAAGCACCCCGGATAATTCTCGTCGGAGAAGAGAGGTCCGCGCGCTACGATGCGCTGCGACCCATCGATTTGCCCTTGTCGCGCCGTCAAGCCTTGGAACTCACACTTCTCTCCATCTTGCCTTCTTGACCGCAATCAGCGCCAGGACGGCGGTCGTGCCAAACAGGACACCCCATGCAAGGGCAACCTCTGGGGTCGAGAGCGGCAGGAAGCTGGGAGATTTAGGCGACAGAAGATGCTGGGAGATTTCGGCGGCGTAGGTAGTGGGGGACAGGTAGGCCACGTACCGGTACGGGAGCGGAATGAGCGTTATCGGATAGTAGACGGGGGGCAGGGTGGAAAAGAGCGTCGAGATCAGTCTTGAAAAGGCAAAGCTCTGGACTATGTCGCTTGAGAAGGTCGACAGCGTGTACCCGATGGCGATAGATGTGAGGAACATTAGCAAGAAGACTCCCAGCAGCTCCAGCGCCTGGATCGTCCCGGGATGGAGGTAGACTGCAGCCAAAACCGTCAGAACAGCCAGAGCCGGCACTGAATAGATGATTTCCGCGAGAGCCATCCCGGTCACATAGGCTGCGGGAGCGGTCGGCGAGCTGACCACCATGTCCTGGAGCTTGAAGTCGTTCTTCAAGTGCGCCAGATCTCCCTGAAGCGACATGCCGCTGTTGAACATGCTCATTATGAAGCCTCCTTCAATCGCATCCCCAATCAGCTTGCCACCGCTCACAAAGTAGATCAGCAGGAGAAAAGAGAGCGGGGAGAGGACAGTGTTGAGAAGAACCACGGGGTAGTTCTTCATTTCGTATATCGAGTTGACCAGCACAGAGGCCAGGACCTGTCTCCCCCAAGGCTTCAGCTGACCTTCGCCTCCTGATCGCTTCTGTTCACGAGATAGAAGAAGATGTCATCGAGGGAAGTCTTGCTAATGGAGAACTTCGCTCCCTTCTCTAGGAGCTGCCTTGAGACGCTGTAGGCCTCTTCCTCGTCGGTCAGAATCTGGGTCTCTCCCGAGTCCCCACGGGTCGCGGAACCGCCCGACACCTTGGGAAGCTCAGAACCGGCGGCGACCATGACGCTGTACTGGTGCTTGACGGATGAGCGGAGTTCGTCAAGGGATCCCAGGCCAACCATTCTTCCCATGTGCATGACCCCAATGGTCGTTGCCAGCTGTTCGGCCTCTTCCAAGTAGTGGGTGGTGAGGATCAGGAAGCGGTCCCTCGCCAGACCTACCAGGAACTTCCACAGCTCTTTACGCGATATGGGGTCGAGCCCGGTAGTCGGCTCGTCGAGGAAGATGATGTCCGCGTCTGAAGCGAGCACTGTGGCGACCAAGACCTTTCGCTTCATGCCGCCTGAGATGCGCCTAGTCAGAGTGTTCTCCTGCTCCCCTAGCCCGACCCGAGCAAGCGCCTCCGTCGCCTTGGCCTTTGCATCTCCGTAGGCGATGCCCCTCCACATGAGATAAGAAAGGACGGTCTGCTTCGGCGTCATCCATGGGACGGTTCTGGCTTCCTGTGGGACGCATGCGATTCGCTCCCTCAACACCTTGGCCTCCTTCGCGACGTCGATTCCATTGATCGAAGCTCTCCCGGAAGTCGATTCGAGCTGAGTGGCCAGGATTCTCACAAGGGTCGTCTTTCCTGCCCCATTCATGCCGATTAGAGAGAAGATCCCTCTGGAGGGGATTCGCAGGTTGACAGAATCGAGGGCTCTTCTTCCGCTGGAACCAGAGTATACCTTGGTCAGGTTCTCGCACAGAAGCTCCTGAGTCTTCTCCAAGACTTTCTTGCCCGGCTTCACGTGGCTTTAGAAGCTTGCCTATGGGGCGTCCGCGATGAGAAGAGGTGTTCGGTCGCGGTTCTCATATGCAGCGAGAGCGCCACTACCAGAACCAGCACTTACTGATGCATAATCTTGGTGAACGTAGATGAAGAAGCGGCCTTCACACGCAAAGACAGAATCGTGATGTTTACAAAGGTCAAGCAAAAGGCCTCGAGGCGTGAACCTAGTTCCGAAGTACTTCTTCCTGACCAAGGGCGTAGGAAGAGACAGGGAAAACCTCGCCTCTTTCGAGGCGGCACTCAGAGACGCAGGCATAAGCTGGTACAACCTGGTCAGCGTCTCGAGTATTATCCCGCCAAAATGCGTCAAGGTCACGCGTGAGCAGGGCATATCCATGCTGAAGCCAGGGGAGATAGTCTTCCTCGTGCTTGCGCGCAACTCTACGAATGAGGACCACCGTCTAGTCGCCGCGTCGATCGGTCTCGCGATGCCGTCGAATCCGGACGAGGTCGGGTATCTGTCGGAACACCATTCGTTCGGCGAGACGGATGAATTGGCTGGAGATTATGCGGAGGACCTAGCAGCCTCCATGCTCGCGACCACGATGGGGGTACCTTTCGACATCAACGCGGATTGGAATGAGAAAGAACAGGTCTTCAAAGCTTCAGGCAGGATCATTCGGACGATGAACAACACGCAATCGGCAGTCGGAGACAAAGGAGTCTGGACTTCTGTGGTGGCGGCCGCCGTGTTCATTATGGGGACAGATTCCGCCGTGATACCTTGAAGCCGCTTCGAGGAATCTGAATTCTGACAACGTCAGCGTAGTTGACGACGATGCGAGTTTCGCAGTCTGGTCATCTGCTCCTTCCTTTTGAGACGAATGATTGAGGGAGCGCTCGTGGCCCAGTGACGCAACGCAATCTCATCATGCGCAGGAGCCTGGAATGGAGAGTCCTAGACGAGCACGTTGACTACGAAGGTGAATATGTACGCTGGGATGAGGACGTAAACCCATTCGTGGCGGAGTACACCGGTTGAGCCAATCTTTCGGCTGTCGCAGATGAAATCCACTGCGAGGCAGAATCCAACCACGGGCAGTACGAGCGCCAGTCTGTACCAGAACAGGTCCCAAATCGGGTGGATGTAGCCGGTAATCATGAAATAGATGAATACGATGTAGCAGAAGGGCAACAGAACGGATACCCACACGTGATGAACCCTCCTACCGAGCACGAAGAACGGGTTCGCGTACCCTCTCCTGAACATGAAGCTCCCAAGCTTGTCTATCGTCAGAGCTGTCGCAACGACCGCAATCAGTCCTATCACAGCTCCAATGTGAAACGCTGTACTCGTCACATATCGGGAGATGGAGGGGTTTCCGAACTGAATTCCCATGCTTGTCGGAGGCGGGTCGGAACGCCCACAAAAGGCTTCTTCGCACTGAGTCGAGTGTCTCCGCTCCGCCATCGGCTGTTCAGAATTCCGGGGGTGGCGTTGGAAAGGATGCTCACTTGCAAGGGGCAGCGTCCAACGCGCTGAATCTTAGCAAGTGAGCGCGCGATCAGACGCATCTTTCGTTCGAGTCCCCCGAATTGTCTACGGCCTTTCGGCGCCCGAAACGCTTAGAACAGGGGGAATTGAAATCGAAAAGCTAGGCTGCTTCTTTTGGTCTTCGACCTTGCGATTTTTCTTACCGCTATCGGAATAACTACCCTTGAACTTGCTGAAGCCGCTGCAGTAGGTCTGGCCCTGTTCGCAGACTCCGGCAAGTATTCTGCATTTCTGTACGTCGCATTGGGCACAATCGCTGTTCTGATACCCACCTTCCTCGTCGGAAGCGCGATCGCACTTCTGCCAGAGGTATACATTAGACTCGTCGGTGGCGTGCTGTTGCTCTATTTCGGAACTAGGTTAGTGAGAAGCGCGCGAAGATCCGTGCTGAAGATGAGAACCGGAGGCTTCAAGGAAGAGGAGTTTGTGAAAGGAATAATGTACACGGGCTTCTCGGTGGGGGCAATTGAGGCTTTTGAGGCTGCGATTGTACTCGTTGGTCTACTGCCCAACAACTTCGCGTCGACCAGCCTCGGCTTAACTGGGGGGGTCGTAATCGTGATTGTTTCCACCTATGTATTACGAAACCAAGTGAGGAAGATCAAGCAAGCGAACATGAAAGTCGTCGTTTCTGCCCTGTTGCTGTCCTTCTCGGTTTTCTGGTTCGGGGAGGCGGTAATGGTTTTGAGTGACTTGGTGCTGATTCCTCTCTTTGCGGTCTTCGTTCTGGCAGTACACCAGATCGCGAACCGAAGTTCTGCTGCTACACCACAAGCCTAGAGGATTAAGCAAACCTTCCGGGCCCACTTCCGAGGCACGTGATCCCTCTCGATACTTGGCAAGTGCTTATTATGAGCGGGCAATCGTTTTGTTTCGTGCCGATATGTCAGAAGTGCGGAAAGCTGATCAGCGATAAGAAATACGCGAGACACCTGAAGCGGTGCGGGACGACCCACAAGCACCTCCAGCGACCGTTGGTGGAGCACGGCGCCAGCGCAGACGTGTATTGGGGAAGGCCTCGATGAGTTTCTGCAGCCGAGCGACCATGGCGTCTTTGCCAGCGTCTTTGCCAGCGTCTTTGCTAGCTCTTGCCTGCGCTTCGGTCATTCCCCAGAAGACCGTCCTTAGGGGAAGGATTGATTTGAACGGTTCCGGCAGGCTCGGGCATGATTGGGCCTGACCAGGAATGAGAGAATTCCTGGACGAGCTAGACAGGACCGGCGATCTGTTACATGTAAGACGGGAGGTCTCGGCTAGACACGAGATCCCCGCAGTCGCGCACAAGCTGGACGGGAAGCCCATCATCTTTGAGAAGGTAAAGGAGTCGAAGTACAGGGTCGTCTTGGGCGTCTGCGGCACCAGAGGCAACCTGGCCAAGGCCCTCGGTGTTAGGACGAATCAGTTGCTCGGGAGGGTCATCGATGCCATTGAAAACCCCCGTCCCTTCCAGACCACCGAGAAGGCACCGTGCCAAGAGATCGTTGAGGACGAAGTCGACCTGCGAAGGATCCCCATCCTGACCCATTGCGAGCGCGACGGCGGGCCGTACGCCACCGCTGGCATCGTCGTCGCCAAGGACAAGGAATTCGGCTACAACGCCAGCTACCACCGGCTGATGCTGATAGGGAAGGACAGCGTGGCGGCGAGGATTCTTCCCCGCCATTTGAACGAGTTCGTCAAGAGAGGCAACCGCGAGGTCGGAATATCGTTCGGCAATCATCCCGCACTCCTGTTTGCTGCCGCCGTCTCGTGCGAGATAGGGAAGAGCGAGCTGGCGATAGCGAACAACCTGAAAGAAACGAGGTTCGCCAAGTGCGCGACGAACGACAGCCTGGTGCCAGCTGACTGTGAACTTGTGCTCGAGGGAACGGTAACGGACGAACTCGTGGACGAAGGGCCATTCCCTGACATCACCGGCGCCTACGACATAGTCAGGAAGCAGAGGGTCATCAAGATCAACCGCGTGACACACAGGAGGGAACCGATCTACCAGGCAATTCTTCCCGGAGGGGCTGAGCACAGGATTCTGATGGGCATGCCGCGGGAGGCCACCATATTCCGCGAAGTCAACAGGGTGTGCACCTGTATCGACGTGCGCCTGACACCGGGCGGCTCCTCCTGGCTGCACGCTGCGATCAAGATAAGGAAGGAAAGCGAGGCTGATGCGAAAAATGCCCTGGAAGCAGCGTTCAAGGGCCATCCGAGCCTGAAACACGCCATCGTGGTGGACGAGGACATCGACATGGACGACCCAAACGCTGTCGAATGGGCGCTCGCCACAAGAGTGCAGCTGGACCAGGACCTCATGCTGAAACCCAACGAATACGGCTCTTCTCTCGACCCCTCAGCGGACCAGGTCACCAGAAAGACCTGCAAGGCAGGCGTGGATGCGACCGTGCCCCTGAACGCTCTGAGGGACGCGTTCGACAAGGCCAGGATCCCCCACGAGGACGAGATCAGGTTGGAAGACTATCTGGACGGACCGTAAGTTGAGGCTCACGAGAACCGAGGAAGGCATGCTCTCCGGAAAGGAGGGTCGCGCCACCAAGAAGTGCATGGAGATCTTGGTCGCTCTGGGTGAGATCTATGGGGCTGAGAGGCTGGTCAGGGTCTCCAGCGTTCAGGTGTCGGGCGTCTCCTACAAGAATCTGGGAGACGCGGGAATCGAATTCCTGAGGGAACTGGCCGAAGATGGAAGGGCAAGAGTGAAGTCTACTCTCAACCCGGCGGGGATGGACCTGGTCAACTGGCGGTTTCAGGGGATCGGAGAGGACTTTGCGCGCAAGCAGCTGGAGGTCATAGACGCCTATGAGAAGCTCGGTTTGGAGACCTCCTGTACGTGCACACCCTATCTGGCAGGCAACGAACCACATTTCGCGGAGCACATAGCCTGGAGCGAGAGCTCTGCCGTTGTCTACGCCAATTCTGTCCTCGGGGCAAGGACGAACCGCGAAGGGGGACCGAGCGCCCTTGCGGCCAGCCTCACTGGCAGAACCCCCCTGTACGGGTACCACCTCGACGAGAACAGGTTGCCGAATGTAGTCGTGAATGTGGGAGCCAGGCTGAAATCTGCGGAAGACTTCTCCGCCATGGGCTACTTCGTGGGGAAGGTAGTCAAGAACGGCGTCCCCCACTTCATAGGAATCAAAGGCGCAGGTCTTGAGGAGCTGAAGGCACTCTCAGCGGCCCTGGCCAGCTCCGGCGGGGTCGCCATGTTTCACATCGAGGGGGTCACACCGGAAGCGAAGGGCGGGGTCAGCGGGATAGAAACCACGTCATTCACAGGGCGTGACCTCAGGGAGGCGAGGGCCGGGCTGAACGACTCAGGAGACCCTGACTTCATCTCCGTTGGTTGCCCTCACTGCTCATTGGAGGAGCTGGCGAAGATCTCCGGGTTGCTCAGGGGGCGCAAAGTCAAACGCGAGTTCTGGATTTGCTGCAGTCGCGCAGTGAAGCGCCAGAGTGATGAAAGGGGGTACTCGAGGCGGATCGAGGCCAGTGGAGCCAAGTTCGCCCTCGACACGTGCATGGTGGTCGCGCCCATCGAATCCATGGGGTATGAAGTGGTCGCCACGAACTCGGCCAAGGCATGCCACTATCTGAGGAACAACGGACTGAAGGTCCGCTTCTGGCCTCTGAGAAGGTGCGTCCTGGAGGCGACGAAGGCAAACTGAAGCTCGCTGGAAGGGTCATCTATGGCGGGAGCGCCAAGGGAAGGGCCCTGGTCACGACTCAACCGATTTCTTTCCTCGGCGGCATCGACCCGGCCACAGGGAAGGTAATCGAGCGAGGCCACGAGCTGCTGGGCGAGTCTGTGAAGGGAAGGGTCTTGGTCTTCCCCTATGGAAAGGGTTCTACAGTGGGTTCCTACGTCCTCTACAGACTTCGCAAGAACGGAATGGCCCCTTCCGCGATAATCAACGAAGAATGCGAGACCATAGTCGCCGTGGGTGCGATAATCTCTGAAATTCCTTGCGTGGACAGAATTGACCTGAGAAAGATAGAACCCGAGGCAACGCTCAGGATAGACGGCGCAACGGTCAGTTTCTGAGGCCGGACGCTTCCATTCTTGATGCATCTTTCTTCCGTAGGGCGACGCTCCATTCCAAGTCGGTGATTGCGGTCAGGTCGCTGCCCGCTTATTCGGGCGAGTCGAACCCTCCCAGCGCCGAGAGAAGCCGTGTTCGACTCCCAACAACTCGAGGGCCTTTCCCGCCACCTGATTGACCAGGTCGTCTATCGTCTTCGGCCTGTGGTAGAAGGCGGGCATTGCAGGCAAGACTACTGCACCTGCGCGCGCAGCGGCGACCATGTTCTCGAGATCGATCAGCGTCAAGGGAGTCTCCCTCACCACTAGCACAAGAGGCCGCCTCTCCTTCAGCGTGACCTCGGCCGCTCTGAGGAGAAGATTGTCAGCGTAACCGCTCGCTACACCGCTCAGAGACTTCATGCTGCACGGGATTATCGCCATCCCGTCTGTTCGGAAGGAACCGCTGGCGAGTTTCGACGCGATGTCGCCAATGCCATGCGCCTCCGTCGCGAGCCCCTCCACTTCGGTTGTCTTGTAGTTCGTCTCCAGATGAATTGTCTCGCGGGCAGCTTCAGTCAGAATCAGATGGGTCTCCACGCCCAGTTCCTTGAGAATCTCGAGCGCCCGTATTCCGCATACACTTCCGCTCGCTCCTGAGATCCCAATTACAAGGCGCACAAGGAGGTTCGTTCGCCGCCTTCTTTTAAGGGCGCTTCCTGGCCGCGCAATTCCGCCCAGACAGGCCAGCAAGAGGCAGGACGCAGACCAGGAAGGACGCGCGACTAGATCGCCGCATTCCGTTCGCTGACCGCTTCACTCCCATTCTGTGAGTGTTTCCTCCTTGCGGAACGTGGCCTTGCTGACGCACCTACGCGCGAAAGAGTAGCCTGTGTGGGAGAGGTGAAGAACGCACTAGCAGCGTCCCGAAGTCAGGCATCCCCTAGGCGAAGAGCACCGGTACGACTCGAGCGTTCCACTCGCTCAGCCGCCTCAGCTCCCAAGGTGGAGAAACTGAAGGGGGGCCTATGCTCCCCGGTCGGTCGTATTGATTATGTAAGATTGCCACTTAACTTTTTCATGTTGATTCCGCATTGGTAGGGCCACCGTGCTTCATTTACCAAACCATGCGAGAAAGCCCACAGGCTTCAGTCGTGGGATGAATCGCATTGGTGCTTAAATAGAAAATCAACCCATGAGGGATGTGGACCTACACGTAGGGCAGGACATGCCCGAACTCAAGC
>Ga0208563_1000333_pt1 | contig 44288 bp, 42 predicted proteins | sample June2015DPH_17_1_2_FD_184717 | JGI IMG/M metagenome (GOLD analysis project Ga0208563, IMG submission 184717) | Peatland microbial communities from SPRUCE experiment site at the Marcell Experimental Forest, Minnesota, USA - June2015DPH_17_150... | ecosystem: Environmental > Terrestrial > Soil >... | reverse complement strand
GCAGTTGGAGGCCGCAAAACATGGGCATATTTTGAATGTTTCCCATGTTGTTGTGCGGCTTCTGACCACATTGCTCAAACACGCATTTTTACTGCATTTCGCAACGGACTTAACAAAGTAGTACTAGACGGGCGGCGCAGCGCCACAGATTGAAGAGCGCAAATCATTTTGCGATGTTTCGGCGCAAGCGCCTAATGCTCGACCTCTGCAAACGCATGCCGCCATCGCTGTCATGAGAACGCTCCATGTGGGCTGGGATAGGCTCACTGGAAAGGTTTTTCTGGAGGGATATTGTGGCCTACCGTGCTTATATAGGGAAGATCAGAAAGGGTAAGGAAAATGAGTACATCGAAGCCCACAAAGCCGTATGGCCTGACCTAATCGAGGCTATGAAGAAGGTGGGAGTAGAAACGGAAAGCTGTTTTGTTTTCGGCAATTACATCTTTGTTTATGTTGCAGCCTCTGACATCGACGTAACCATGGAGAGGTTGATGCAGGATCCGATCAATCAAAGGTGGGACGTCTTCATGGAACCCCTCCTCGAGCCACCGGTGGACGGTTGCTCTGAGCTTTTTCCGGAAATGAAAGAGGTCTTCCGAATGTAGAACTAAGCCGGGCATCGCCTTTTCCTCCGAAAGCCCGTATTTGCACAAAGAGCCAACGAATACTGTCCAAGAGGAAGTGTTGCAAATAGGAGGAGAGGGCGAGGTCGTGCGGTTCTGTTGTCGGACCATCAGAAGGCTTTCAGCTCAAGGACTTGGTGAATGAGCAGTACCGGCCCGGCCACATCGCCTTTCAGCAGCCGCCTCACTTGACCTTTCCGGATGATGTGCATCACTTCGTAGCCCTGGATCGTGGGCCGAGCCCCCGCAAAGGATCCCAACCCTTGCTGGGCATTGATCCGCCGCTCGATCGCTCGCTGGTCTTGCTCAACGAGGTCGTGCAGGTAGGGGCAGGCTCGGCACCGACAGCGCCGACCGAGCCTCTGTTCGTGCTTCAGCTCTTTCACCACCTTGGGATATGACGCATTGCCGTCGACGTTGATGACGCGAGGAGAGGGATGATTCGCCGCGGCCAAAGCCCTGCGGAAGAATCGCTTGGCAGCAGCGCCATCCCGGCTCTGCACTCGGACCGAGGCCCAGCCATGGCCTCGCAGCCGGTGGCGTTTCTGATCGCCCGGCTCGGAATTACCAAAACGCACAGCCGGCCTCACGTGTCCAACCACAATTCGTTCTCGGAGTCCCAGTTCAAGACGTTGAGGTACGGCCCGGAGTTTCCGGAGCGATTGGGGTCCATCGAGGATGCGACCACGTTCTGCCGGAGGTTTTTCTCCCGGCCCAACCATGACCACCGTCACAGCGGCCTCGGGCTGATGACACCGGCGATGGTCCATGGCGGCGCAGTGGAAGCCGTCACGCAGGTACGCAAGCTAACCTTGTGGGCAGCCCTCGAGGCTCACCCGGAGCGTTTTGTCCGGGGAACGCCACGGCCACCGGTCGTGCCGGAAGCGGCCTGGATCAACAAACCGAGGGCCAATTCGAGTATATCTGAAGCTTGCGCCCTCGCAGAAAACACTCTGATTCCGAGGGTGCAGGGTGATGGGTCAATGCGAGATCGTCGACCCTGCGGCATCCTGGAACCTGATTTCTCGATGCAGCCCCACGACCGCCCGGGAACGACACTAAATTCGTTCGGGAGGTGTCTCAAAATCATTGACACGTTCCGTTGATCGTACATAGGCCAAAAGGCCCGGCTGGTGGCCGAGATCTCTGGCTGCAAACCGGCCGCAGCGGTGGATACGACGCTTCCGGAGAACAACAAAGCCGAGCTCCATGTACGTTTGCAGGATTCCTTGCACGCCGAATCAAGAGACTGAGGAAGTGGGTGAGGCTAAGATAATCGCGATCGTAATCGCAATGAGACCAATCGTCAGAAGGACATAGGACTTTCGTGAGGCATTTCTCCACTCACCTGTTATCAGACCCCATGCGTTTGCCGCGAAAATCGTCGTGCTCATATTTATAGCCCAGCCGGTGCTTGTGCCCCAGACCCCCAACCCTTCCGCGCCGATTCCATACATGATGATGCTTGCCAGCAATAGGCCGCCCATGATCGAGCCTGCGAAAAGATTTTCCCATGGCGCGTCCAGAAAGCGACGCCAGCTGGTGCTCAAACCCAAATGCCTCAAGCAGTAAACTGCGTTGAGGCCGAACGCCGCTGAGAAGGCGATGGCCCAAAGAGCATTGGGAGCCCACACAGAAGAGGCGCCGAACTGTGCTGCGACGGTGGTAATATGGTTTCCGAAAGCGAAGGCAAAATTGAGCATGGGTGAGAATATGCCGGACAACACGCACAGAACGATCCCGCGCCAGAAATATCGCCTCGCTTGCAGTTGTGCAGATCCGGGGTTTTCTTCGATTCGTCCGGCCCCTGCGTATGCACAAAATACGATTCCGATGACTGTGACTACTAGCGCTAACAGGAGCAGATGTCCGCGGTGCGAATGCAATTCGTGAGGATGAAGGACTAATAATGGGAAAAGCGAACCGAGCGTTGCCGTAAGACTCAGGATAATAGCGAAGGAGACGGACATACCAACCATTACTACGCCGATTATGTATAACAGCGTGCCGACACCCCATCCAAAGCCAAAACCGGCTGCAGCTGCAACTGGCCAAAATCCTGATGCTCGATAAACGCGCATCGGCTCGGGAACCGTTGCCCAGACCAAGAGCCATGGCAAAACGATCATGGCGACAATTGATTGAATAAGCCATAGGTTTTCCCACTCGCTGCGTTTGGCATACTTCAACGGAGCCACGGAGCTTCCGTTGAGGACTCCCGAGACCAACAGCAATGCTAATGCGGCAAAGACGCTGAGAGATCCCATATAGACAAACCGCTCCTCCTTTGAGTTACTTGGGCGCCCAGCCAGCGAACCGACCAGCTACTACAGAGGGTCGGTTTCGGCAGATTAAGGACTTGGCAAGCTCCCAAGCAGGGCCGAACTGAACGCACTTGGTAGTGTGGTGAGAACGTCAGCTTCTCTGAGCCTTCCAACCTATTTCGAGGGCCATCTTCAACGGTCAGATGAAGCAAAAGGCCCTGGATTCCCATAGCGTCATCCTGGCCCGTATAGAAGCCAAAAGGGGGTTACCACCAAAGGCCACAAGGTTTTCCAGAATCGTGCTACCAAACATCGAAAATGCCGCGAAATGTCACAGGATCTGTCTTAGTTTCTCCAGGAAGTAACAATAGTTCCTGTACGGGATGTCCGGGGTGGCGCTATGGTCCAGCATGGGGATGTGCCGGCCGTCGCGGATGAGCGGCTCAATCCGCCGAAGTTCACTGTCAATCGCTGCGGGCCCCTCAGCAAGAGGGCGCTTGTCCACGCCGCCCCAAATGCGAAAGCCGCGCCCGTACTTCTTACGCACGGCCAGGACGTGCATACCCGCTTGAACTTCGAAGGGAGATAAGATGTCAACCCCCGTGTCGATATGCAAGGGAATCAACCCCCAGGTCGGCCAGAGGAACTCCTTGAAAGGGGCACGATCGGGGTTGGCGTAATTCATCGTCGCGTTGAAGCGTTCCAGATCATTCATGGGTGTTCCTCTGCCAAATGAGATTCCGCTGCCACGTGGCGCAGGAAAACCGCTTTCCGCAAAAACTCCTTCGGGTCATTCTGAGCCTGACGACGACTCCTAACTTCAGTAAGCTCCCTCTTTGTGGAACGTGTTGACCATGGTGATGAAGTTGTCGTGCGGGATGTAGTTGACAATGCTGTGGCTGCTGCCCGCGACCCAGCGTCCCCCGGGCTTGAGAACTTTCATGTGGTCCCGCACGTCGCGTTCGACATCGGCAGGGGTCCCTTCGACCAGCGGCCAAGTGATGTCGATGTTGCCGAACAGGGTCAGTCGCGTACCGTATCGCTTTTTGTAGTCCCGGTAGTCAATCCCGGAAGGATCCATGGGCGTGATGGCATTCACTCCCATGCCGATCAGCATTTCGATGGCGTCATCAATCTTCCCGTCGGAGTGGAAGATGATGGGGATTTTCGCCTCACGAGCCGGAGCCAAGATCCGGTCGTAGTGGGACCGCCAGATCTGCTCGAAGATATGCGGACGCACAAACAGACCGGTCTTGAAGGCGAAGTCGTCGGCGCCATGCAACACGTCCACTCCCGCCGCAACGGCTCGTCTGGCCAGTTCGGCAAAGTAATCCGTAGAGCGCGCCATCAATTCCTCCAAAAGGTCGCGCTCCTCTATGGTCATGACCATGCAGTCGTGGAGGCCGATAACGAATTCGTAGAGCGTCTGGAAAACCGCCGCACAGAGAAAGACGACGCCGAGGCCCGTCCCCTTGGCCGCAGCAACGTATTCGCGAACGTACTGCATACGCTCTTCGATCTCGGCCTCACCCGGCCAGATGATCCGCTCGACGTCTTTGCGGGTCTTGATGCTCCGGTCGGTGATCGGCCCCACGGTGCCATCCGGTCGGACGTGTTTGAGAGGTGTCCAAATGGCTTCGAGCACGATGGCGTCCTGCCCGATCATGCGGCACAGTTCAATGTAGTCTTTCGGGTACATGGGTCGCGTGCCTTCGGCGGCGGCAGCCCCCTTGGCCGGATCACCTCCGACGCCGAGGGTGTTGCCGGCAAAGCGGCCGAGGAGTCTTTCGACGTGTTTATCCTCGATCAGAACCTCAAAGTGCGGAACCCGATCGGTCTTTTCGCCACGGATTGCCGCGATCAAACGCTGGATATTCGGTTCTCCGACGTAGGGCTCGATCTTCAGCATGACACATCCCCTCCTTTACAGGCTCATGGCGCCTCGGATGAGGTCAGTCGAATTACAATGCTCCGCAGCCCGGACGGTTTCCGTGAGTCTGTCTACCCCCACGCGATGGACGGCACGGGAAAAGGCCACCGTCCATTCGCGACACTGCGTGGCTGCGCAAACGCCCTCCTGGCCCCGGCAACGTTCTCAGGCGTGGCAAGGGGGTCAAGCCTGCATCCAGTAGCACCCCCGGTTTGTGTGATCCTTGCAGAAGCGGCAGAACCTTGGCAGCGGTGCTCACGAAGCAGTGCGTGCGCGGTTCGTTGATCTTGTACTCCGCCAGAACCCGCGCTTTGTCACCTTGTTCAGAGCAAGCCACCAACCCTTCTCGAAGCCACTTCCAAGCCTCGAGGTAATCCGCCAGAAAGGAATAGCAGGTCACTGGTGAACTTCCCTTCAACGGCACTTCCATTCGATGGCGAATGGGGACCTACCGCCTAAGCCGATCGGTACGGAATCATGGAGTCCGACCGTCAATGCGATTCTGCAACAGGTTTGCCATCAGAAATGGCAGACTTCAATGCCGAGTTGACGGGCAAAGCTGTCCATTTGCTCCAGGCAATCACCCGGTGCAACCATCACATGATGGGGAACCCCGGCCTTCAGCAGCAAACGCCAAAACTCCATGACTGGAGTCTTGATGCCCACCACCATGCTGCATTCGTCAAGAGGCAGTGGTGGCAGATCCAATATCTCACCCCGCATCAGCAACATGCGCCAGCCATCCGGATCCGCGATAGCATGGGCCATGGTAACCGGACCGGGCCGGTAGTTGGCCTGGAATCCGAAGCCCTTTCCCTCGAAGCCCCACTCCTCGGCCGGCGGACCCACCAGGATCGGCTGACCCGGATGTGCTTCCCGCGGATCGATGAAGCCGTGCCCAAGAAGCATCAACGCGTTTCGTTCTACATCTACTTCATCCCATTCGCTGAAGAAGGGGGTATGGCCCGAGAACTGCTTGAGTATCATGCTTACGATTAGACCTATCACGTCTCCTTCAGTTACAGCAACGGCGCGATCGCTGGCCAGGATCTCTGACAATCCCAGATGCACTGTGCTCTTGGCATGCTTCTCGATGTAGTGCTGGCCCAGAACCGCCAGCCCGTCTAAACGATACCGCTCCACCAGGTCCATCAAGGCGACGGCCAAGCGGCTTGCCCGCAGCAAATCCGCATCCTCCAGGCGAGTAACCGTGTATTTCTGGCGCACCTTTTCTTGCAGAGCAACCACTCGGGTATCGGAATCCTGGATCTCCGAGAGAATCTCCGTCAGGTGATCGATATGGATATCGACGATCTCCGGCCCGAACACACCCTGGATGGCAGTCTTGTCGAAGTTGAAATCGAACATGCCGCGGAAGACATGGCCGACCACGCCGATGGTCCAGTGCCGCATATGGGTGATCGTCGTGCGGACCTGTATAAACCGGTCGATCGCGTCGTATGCCTTCTCGTCGTCAATCATGCCCACCACCACTTCGTATTTTAGGAAGCGGCGCATCTTGCGAAGCCCGCCCGTGAGTTGGCTGAGCCCCATGGGCCCCCAGTTCTCGATTGCCTCCTTATACCCGGTCGTAAAATCCAGCCGGTCGCGGACCCAAGTAGCAAAGATCAGAATCGGCGTGTCGCTGGGGATATGGGCAAGGGCCCGATGAATGAAATAGTCAGGGGTCCAGGTGCCCTGCACTATGACGATGAGGTCGACTAGCTCTCTTCGGAAACGCCGCCCAGCAGCGTCGGCCGCATCCAGAGTATCTGCCAGCCCCGAATAGACGAGAGGGTGTTTTGTGGCTAGCCGGTCGGCAACTCGTTGCGTATCGCCGGCCACTTGAGCGCGCAACTCCGGGTACCATCGCCAGAATTCAAAATATCCTGTGGCGAGAAGGCCGATCTTTAAAGGAGGTGCCTCGTATTTCTGCGTGAGCATGTCGCCACTTACGCCGCCTCTAACAACCTCGAAAGACTCAACACGATTTGACGGTTCGCGCCCTGACGCTTTCAGTCCGCCAGAAACCCCCGCACTTGCTGCACGTCCCCTAGCTGAAGCACTGACAACCTCGCCTTTCCCCTTGTCGTTTCCACTTGAAAGCATAGTCCACCCCTTAGATTTAATTTATATGTCTCACTCCGCAAGCAAGCTTCCCCTGGCTAGGAGACTGTCGGAAATAAGGTCTCCTCAACCAAGAATCAAAAACTTACAGACGGAAAAAGGTCGGTAATTCGTCGATTCTACGTGCCGAGAAATCCATCTCCGACAGACTCCTAGTATTACGTGGTTAAGTAGCGCGATGGAAACGCAGTTGGAGGCCGCAAAACATGGGCATATTTTGAATGTTTCCCATGTTGTTGTGCGGCTTCTGACCACATTGCTCAAACACGCATTTTTACTGCATTTCGCAACGGACTTAACAAAGTAGTACTAGCTAAGACTTTGGTCGATAACTTTCAGTTCCAGCCCCAGGAGCGACACCACTTTTTCGATGCTTCCAGTTATGTGCCCAACACCCAAAGCGAAATGGTGGGTGGGGCCTTCCTTGCACCAGGCTTCCATAAAAGCTGCAGGTCCAAGGCCAAACCGTAATCGGCTATCCGTATTTCCAAGTTGAAGCCGCTCACCAGGCAGCGATTCACCCTCCGCCGCCAGAAACTTGAGACGCCCTTCGCGGGTCTGGGTCAAAGCGAGGACCGTGATGGGCCCTGTACGAACACTGGTTTCAACACTCACGCCATATCCCCGCTTGCCATGGAAAAGCCCCAGGCCGCGGATTATCGGCCGGCCATCCGCGATTCCCAGATGGAATGGTCCGTCGTGTCCCATCATGATGAACCGCTCACGAAAGTCGAGCGCCACGATCTCGGTGTAACTCCCCCCTCTACCCAGCAGGTCCAGGATCCTCATCGCCTGACAGTTCTTAAGGTCGCCTTCTCCAGAACAGGGTACGCCTTCGGCGGTGAGCAGGGAGCAGCCTAAGGTCATTCCGGCGGCCAGCCGCTCGTAGCGATTGCCGCCTAAACCACGATAGTAATAGGCCAGCCCATTCAGATTGAAATCCCGCACGAGTGAGTCCAGGCCTACCGCAACACGGCAAGCCCAATCCATATCTTCCGGCGTGGGTTTCTTGGCCAGGGGATCGATAGGACTGTCCTCACTAATATCGAAGATCTCTCGCACTTCTTGGTCTTTGTCCTGGATTTCAACGTCCCTCACTGCGCTTACGCGCTCGTCGAGGTCGCACATTTCAAGAACCTCGATGTGGGTTCCGAGCTGTGCTTGGTGTTGAGTGAAATCGCTGTACATGTCCAACATTCCGGGGTACGTGTGTCCTAGAAAGCCCATGCGAGCCTTGCGAAGATTTCGTACCACGCCAGCCGCTTCGCACCATTCCCGGATCTCATTCCAAGCCGACTCCCAGGGCTCGCGCACATCGTCTTCTGGTTCTAACATGCCGGTCACTTGCCGAAAAGGAATGTCAGCCCGCGCAAATGTACACGCAATCTCAGGAATGCAGCAGCCGCAACAATTGGACAACCATTCGCTAGTATCGGTTCGGGCATAGTCCAGCGCCGCGCGTGGCTGAAGATTCAATACGACAACCGGGGCCTTGGCGTGCTGGACCAACGGGAGGACTTGGGACGAGGTTGCGTATGTTCCCACGTAACAAAATAGCAAGTCCACGCCGGCCCTCAGAAAATCTTCCCCGGCCTGTCCAGATTTCTCGGCATCGTCGACCAGCCCGCCGCTGACAACAGTGGCCCATTCACCAACCCGCTGCTCTACCTTCCGTTGGTACTGTTCCAGCCGCTCTTTCATTCCTGGGAATTGGGGCCAATATGCCGCAAGGCTGATTCCGAATACTCCAACTGTGGGTCTGTTCTTTTCCTTCATTCTTCCCTCCTAAAGGAACCATCCGAGCTCGCTCTAGAATTGAAAATGCCACGAGATGTCACAATATCTGCCTTAGTTTCTCCAGGAAGTAACAATAGTTCCTGTACGGGATGTCCGGGGTGGCGCTATGGTCCAGCATGGGGAGGTACCCGCCATCGCGGATGAGGGGCTCAATCCGCCGAAGTTCACGGTCAATCGCTGCGGGCCCCTCAGCAAGAGGGCGCTTGTCCACGCCGCCCCAAATGCGAAGGCCTCGCCCGTACTTCTTACGCACGGCCAGGACGTCCATGCCCGCTTGAACTTCGAAAGGAGACAAGATGTCGATCCCCGCGTCCATCCACACGGGAATCAAAGGATCGACGTGGCCGTCGCTATCAAGGCTAAAGAAACGGATCCCTCGACTCCGACCAAACTCGATCACTCTGCGATATCTGGGGAGCAGGAATTTCCGCGCCATCTCGGGGGAAATAAGTGGAGCTGTTTTATAGGCCATGTCTTCAAAGAAATCGAAGTCGTCGATGTCAGTCTCCTCCAGTATCTGTGAAAGCATCGCAATTAAGAATTCTGCGTCGGCGTCCTGCATCTCCTCCACAAATGCCGGATCATCATGAAAAAGCATGCAAAGGCGTTCCACACCGACCAGATTTCTTAGCGGACCGAAAAAACCCCCCCACCGGTCGGCGATGACGACAAAAGGGTAGTCGCGGTTCCGGTGACGGCGCAGCTGCTCCCGCCAATCAGGCCCGATGCGCTGGGCAAGGTCCGGCCGCATCCTTTCCCGCCAGTACTTGCGGAAGTCCTCCCGGGTTTCCACGGGGAAGCGAATGAACTGCGGCATGGAGCTCAACGGGTTCTTCTTGAATTCCCTCAGCACAATCCCTTGCGGGTCCACATAGGTCACGTACGCTTCATCTTCAGCGAGGATTTCCCGCTCGAAAGGCGGTTGAGGCCAGAACCAGGAGGATTCCACCACCCATTTGTCACACCCAAAGTCGGTTTTGCCCTCGACGTAGCCGCCTTCCTTTGCCCAACGTTCAGCGGTCTCAGGCCAGGTGGGCCACATAAACTCATAAAAAGGGGCCCGGTCGACCCGCGCGTATTCCCACGTTCCGCGAAAGCGTTCAAGATCATTCATAACCTGTGATCCTCCATGCGGGATGGCTTTCTTTAATCCGATTCAGAACATCCGTTGCGACTTGAAACCGCTTCCGCTCACATTTCACCATCGCGTCCACACGCCGCCCTGCCTCAATAGGCCCCGCACTTATGAAAGGCTACTGATCATCGTCACGAAGTTCTCGTGGGGAATGAAGTTCACCATGCTGTGGCTGCCGCCGGCGACCCAACGTCCCCCGGGCTTGAGAATTTCCATGTGCTCACGGACCTCGCGCTCGACCACCTCCGTGCGGAATGGGGCATGCTTCGCCGGTCCCAAGCGAAGCCTCATTTATGTGTTTGCGTCGAGAGTTTCACCTCCCGATACGGAAGTAGCCGCAGCGGTCCGATCAGTCCATTTATATCGATGACATCCAGATAGGGCGAAGTAGTGTGGTCTAGGAATACTTTGCCCAACTCCTCGATTTCCAGATAGCGTTTGAAGTCCGGGACGGCTCGCATGGCGGCATCCGACTCGTTCGTGACGACAATTCGGAGGTGGTTTTTTCCCGGCTTGAGGAACTTGGTCACATCGAATGAGAACGGCTTCCAGAGACGCGTGCCTACTTTCTGTCCGTTCAAAAAAACCTCGGCCGCAACTCCGACCTCACCACAGTCCAGCAGAATCTGGTTTCCCCGAAGCTGTGGTGCCAGCTCGAAGTCTCTTTCATAAGTGGCAATCCCCGTGTAGTAGGTCAGGCCGGTTCGCGTCCAACTCCCCAAATGGTATTCCGTTTCCCCACTTTCAAATCGTAGGAAGCCATTAAGTCCGCCGCCGCCCGTCATCTGGAGGGCGAGCACTGGCCGCTCGCGGAAGTTTAGTTCCGGGAACTGGATTCGGCCGTCACGTGGAGTGATCTTTTCCCCATTCAGGTAAGCCGCCAGAAGCGCAGGCCGTTGGGGCAGCAACAGAGCTCTTGTGCCTGCTGGCACCTCCACTCGATACCAGCGCTCCAGGTCTTCATCTTCTAGCTTCGCCTCCTGCTCTTTTCTGGAGACCTCCTCATCTGCAGGCCTCCAGGCGGCAATTAAACCTTGTGCCGGGGCACCTTGGCCGTCCGTAAAGCGCAGGTAGAAGACTAAGGCGAGGCCCTGGTACGACCCTACCACCTTGACCAGAACCTGGTTCCAACCTGCTTTCAGGTGTACGCGGCGCTCGTTTCCGAACGCGTCTCTCATCTCCATGTACCTGGGGTTGGTGTGCCTCGCGAAGATTAGCTCACCGTTGATCCATAACTTAATATTCTTACTCGTGATCACCGATGTTACCTGTTCATCTTGAGGCGCATAGATCCATGTCGTTGCGTATCCAACAGCGCGCTGGGTGGGGCTCGACCCGAGAGCCTTGCTGAGGTTGATCTCCCGTTGGGTGGAGTGGTAGCGTCGCCAGCCGACTTCTGCTCCGTTGGCGTCCGTATAGGTTGCGTCCAAGTCGATTTCTTGCTCCGGGGGATACACCGTGTTGTATCCCTCACCGTAATTGGGGTTAGGAAAGGGCCCGACTACCCACCAGTCGCCAATCGTGTCTTTTTCAGGCGAGAGAGACGTAAGGTTCCACGTCTGGTCGTTGTACCCCGGTTCGGAGAATCCTTCGCCGAGGCCTTCACCTTTCGCTACCTGTTTCTCCCGTGCGTACTTCACTTCCACCTGTTTATCTTCCACTTTAAAACGCCAACCTTGGGAAGAAATCTCCTGTGGCTCAACCCGCTTCGGATTCGCCTCTTCGACTCGGAACCCTTTCCCGGCCTGCTCTCCCTCAAAGTAAATTTTCTCAGCGCTCGCCAGCACTCGTCCCTTCACTTCCACCGCGCCGGAAGGACTCTGCTCCAAGGTGTAGTCCAAAAGGTTGGTTCGGGAGACACTCGCATTGGAGGGCGTGCCTTCGTTCGGGTTGAATACCACGTAGGTTGCGTCCCAGGCATGAAAGTCCAGCGGGACGACGGTGCGCCCCTGCTGTGTCCAATAGGCGACCTCACGGCGTTCGCCTGTCGCGGGGTCCCACAATTCCGGTTTGCCCTGCGCCGCCAAGGAGACCACGGCATGGCGCGGATGATCCGTGTCATTCACGATCCAATACAAGTCCCGTTGATCTTTAGCTCGGTGCAGATAGACGAGCCGCTCCCGTGGACCCTTGACCACTTCCAAGTCAGCCCGAAGGTTTCGGTCCAGGGGGGCCAAAACCCTTTGGACATTACCTACCACAAAATAGGCCTTTCCCCCTTGCGCACTCTGGTTCTCCGCGTCCTTCGTCCATCCTGGTCCCACTCCGAATATGGCTTTAATGTCGCTCGCAATGGCCGGATCTCCCCATCCCTCCTCACTCGACGCGGAGGGAAGGGTCCCGTATGCAACAACCAGACCCCCCTCCTCAAAAAACTGGCGGATTCGCGACAGAGCTTTACCGCTAATGACCCTCATCGGTGGAAGGACAATCCCTCGGAAGGACAGATCGGCGATATTTAAGGCACCATGCTCTAACTTCATTTGCTTCAGGTAGTAGTCATCGACGACGTCATAAGCACGCTGGTAACCCGTCAGCAATTCCATCAGATCGAAGTAGGCTGTCTCAACGGTGGCCCCAAAATTGGTGTTCCAAAGGATGCGGGGGTAGTAGTCCATTCCAAAGGGTCCCCTCTCATAGCCGGAATCTTGTATCATGGAAGTGCTGGAGGGGGGAGTAGCTGTTGAATCCGGGGTCAATCCCGGCTCTTTTCCCGCCTGTCCAATGTTGAATAAGGGGTCCGCATAGGCGAAAGTGCTGTCGAGTGGACGGTACAGGAGCAAGTCCACGACGTGTCTGCCCCCGCCATTCATGTAGCTGATCCGACGTACATAGTCCGTGTAATACCGGAAAAACTTCCACCAGGGTTGCGAGATAAAAACATCCGGTGGAAAGCTCAAGGAGTTCTTATCGAGGTAAAATTGCGGCGACCAGAGATCGATCCCCCAGACAGCCAGCATATTTGTCGTGTAACGCTCCATCTGGGGGCTGAGGTAAGTCTGCGATCCAAGAACCAGAGGCCCTTCACACCAGTAACGCTTCCTCTCAAAATCCGCGATGGATTCGTCTTCTACAAACTCCCGGGGAGAGCGCCCGCGGTTGCCTAAAGCTTCCACGCCGGGCATGGTCAGCGGCCGCATCATTTCCATGTAATCACCCCCATAGGCGGCGTCATATTGAAGCGACTCTGACCATCCCTGGGCCGTCATCTGCAGCCCGTGCTGCTCGCACCAACGAGCCATTTGTCCCCAGTAATTCTTCTGATACAGGTCGCTGATCACACGGAGGTAATCGACACGTACTTTCGGCGTCTGCTTGCCACCTTCATACACAAGCAAGGGCAGGTACTTTCGCAGGTCGTAACCCTTCTCGGCTCGAAACTCATCGAAGAGAGCCGGCGTCCAGGCGATATGGTTGCCGTAGTCGCCCTCGTTGTCGACCAGCACGAAAGTAAAGGTGCTGCCGAAATATTCCTTGAATCTCCGATAGTATTCCCCCAAAGTCAGGTCGATGAATCGCGCCACCGCGGCTGGATTTAGAGGATCGATCCGCAACCCTTGAGCAGCGCCCACGGTATTCTCCAGATAGAAGAACATGAGGCGCCAGTTGCCTTCGGGCAATTGACTGGAAAAGCTCGACCCCGAAATGCCACTACTGAGATCCACCAGGCTCTCACCATCGATCGCGTCCGCCCCCTTGATGCGCGCGGCCACGGCGATCACCGGATCGGGCAGGCGGTTGAAGCGTACGGGACCGGGGCCAACAAACTCGCGCTCGACGTACGTCAAGCGTTTCATGTGGTATTCGGGATGACCCTCGAGGACGTGGCTTTGGTCAGGTGGGTCTAACCACTGATCGAAGGCGTCGCCATCCGGCCATTCGTTTTCAGCGTTAACTCCCAACTGAAAATTTTTCTCACGTGCATACGCCAAGAGTTCGCCCCAAAGCTTCCACCAATCGTCGCTGAGGAATCTGATCCGGAGATTGGGGAATGGGTAAACAATGACCCGGTTGACGCCTTGAGCGAGCATCTCGTCAATCTGGCGTTTCGCTTCTTGCGCGTCGATCTTTCCGTTCCAGGTCCAGAGTGGAATCAGGTCATACTCTTTCGGAGGATTCTTAAACCCCTCGTAGAGGCTGCCTTCCGAACTCTTGGGATGCGCCGCCGGAAATCCCGGACAGGCCAGGAACTGCAGAGTGGCAAGCAATAAACAAAGTCTGTATTCGCCTTTCATAAGATCTCCCATACTCATGTAGGCTGCTTTGCGGTTTTCCGCGGAAGGAGCAAACCTTCACTGCGCCCCTTGAGGTACACGACGAACTGGGCGACGGCTTTTATCACCGAGTCTTGTTTCATATGGCCGTTTCCTCTGCGACTACATGCAACATAGTGCCTTCCTGTCCCATCGGAGCCGGAACCAAACACGGCAAGATTTGAAGCTGCTTCAGAGAGTTGTCCTAGCCGCCCATGTTCAGCCCCAATCGAACATGGAAATGAGTGCACCGGCCGAAAACTCTCCATTTCCCATGAGGAACGTGAGCAAAAAACGTAGGTAGCCCTTCGGCACGTGGAGCACATGGGGGATCCAAGGGACGAAGTTCTTCGCCGAAGTCGTTTAGATATCGCTCCCTCCGAGCGTGACCATGCAAAGGACGCTGGTGCACCGCATCGGAGGACGGCGACATCCATTGGTGACACTGCACACGACCGGAAACAGCCGGTCAACACCGAGCGGCAAGCGCCACTGGCGCTCCAAACACAGAGCAATCACACTTCATAGGGGTCCCAACGTACCCTACGGTGACTGGGCCGCTTGCGATGCCGATATGGGGGCTGAAATTATGTGCATTGTGCTCGCTCATCCATCTGGCGGCCTGAAGTGCCTCTACAAATGGATCATCAGAACCAAATTCCTTGTTGATCAGCATTGTGGGGGGGCACCGCCCTATATTTCCAGAACAGTTCCCCACCATTGAGGAACCACCCAACCCTCGCATTGAATCTCAACTTCCGGTGGAAGATATGCAGTGATCGCCAAGACCACATCCTTTCCGGGCCAGGCTGGGTTTGTGCGGATTCTGAACACAAGCCAGGGGGCCCACTGAAATGCGTCTACTTGGCGAAAATTGGGAACGGTCTCGAACTCAATGATGGGCTGGTCGCCGATCATCGCCTTTGCCTGAACAAGATCTGCGGGTTGCCGATTTCGCCACCACTTGCCGTCCTTCTTGAACCGCAAGACGAAGGCGAGCATATGCGGCCCCATGAACTCGGGCAACTTTACCCGATATGATATGGTGCGCTTTCGGTACCCCATGCTTTTGAACTCCTCCAATGTGGGGCGTTGCACTGGGCATTGAAACGTTGGGTCGGGCTCCCCGAAGAAAATCTCCATCCACGAGGCTAGGGGCTCGGTCTTCAGAGCTAGCCGGTGACTCTCTATCTTGGCTTTTTCGGGCGCTAAATCCTGCCTTGCCAATAGCCCTTCTGCCTTGGCGGCATGCCCTTCCGGCACCACTTCCCACATTGCAACTTCAAACGGCCGCAGCCATGTTCCAATTGCCTGTCCGGCCTTGAAATTACTCTGTCCCTCCATTTGCAACTCTGCCTGAGCGGGAAAGTGAGAAATGATCCGCAGATTCCCAGCATCACGTGTTTTCAGACCTATCGTCTCATCCAGACTCAAACGCACTGGGCGCGATTGAAAGTCCATATTGTTCATGAAGACGAAACCATGAGCTCCATCGAAATACGAGTAGCCGTACACCTCGTTGCTCCAGGGGTCGCCCAATATCGTCTTTCGCTTGTAGAACAGGGCTTGGTTCTGTTTCGCAAGCTTCTGAATCCGGGCCAGAAATTCCAGGTCTGCGTCGTTGAACCACCTGAGCTCGCCCCACAACTGCGGGAACAACAAATTCCCCCGTCCCAGGTCCATAACCAGCGCTTCCTGCCACCGCTCCTTGCGCATGGCACCCTCAAACCAGGGGTTGTCTGTGATAATGATTCCCAGGCTGTCCTTGTTCATCGGCGGAATCAGTTCGTTGAAATACACCCCCTGGTCCATAGCCTCGGTAACGGCATCCCGGAAATAAAGGGCAGGGTAGTCGCCGGTGACTCCTGACTCCATCCTGAGCCGGCTTTCGAAGATGGAATCTCCATGCAAGGCAAAGAAAGGCGAGCGGATGCCCCAGTACCACATGATGTAAAGGTCAGGGGAGGTGGCGCGCGTTTGCCGGGCTATTTCGATCACGGCGTCAAAGTTGGCCTCAGTCGAGTACTTGCCGGGCAAATGGTTGTGGTTCGTGCTGTTGCAGAAGTAGGTGCCTCCGTCCAGTTTGAAGAAGCGAAGGTTGTCATGACGAATATGGTGAAGAAGCGCGTCGCGCAGAATGGTGAAGTAAGGTTCGGAAGCCAGGCAAAACTCTCCTCCAGCGTCGGAGACGAGATTATCTCGGAATCGATAAAGAGGCCACTTGCCCCCTGCTACCATGGCTCGGCTGGGCTCAGCCTTGGGGTTAAGACCGCAAGACCAGCCCGCACTGTTTGCGGCAAACCAAAGCGCCCACTTCATCCCCAATTCGTTCACTCGCTTGATAACCCTTCCGGGACCCTCAGGAAAGCTGAGAGGCGAGAAACGGGTCAGGTCACCCGTCCAGTCTTGCCAGCCCACATCGAGCACGTAATAGTCGAATTTGATGCCACGCTTCTGCCATTTTCCCAGTAGCTCCACGTTATCCAGCATTTCCTCGTCGTTCAAGACCCAGTTTGCATCGCCCGGGGAATCGGTGATTCCCAGCGGGTCATAGATCGCCAGCATGCCTTTCCGCGGGCTATGCGCCTGAATGTAGTCCACGAACTGTTGGCGGCCACCCTCTTTGGGGCCGACCCCCACGATCGAAACCTTGGTCTTCAGGGTTTCGCCGGCTCCCAGCTTCTTGCCCGGGAAGTGTCCAAGACGCACGCGCCCATCCATCCCTTGGTTCACGCCGGCGGGGTGTTCGATGGCGCAAAAGAGCTCCCTCTCGACAATGACAGGAAACCCCATGTCCCCTTCGCTTGTCGAGGCGTTGGTCTCAAATTCGTCCACCTCTACGTCAAGCAGCAGTCGGTCTCGTGAGGAAGCGTTCCTGATTTCGAACCACTTCCTGCGAACGAAATCATTCAATTCATAATGAACGGAAAGCTCCAGTTCCTGCTCCGAGTTGCTGAGACCGAAGACGTATCCCGGCCGCTCGCTGGTTCCTTCCCGTCGCCAGCGGTTCAGCTTAAAATCCGAGATGTGGAGATAAGGCTGTCCCACACTGATGAACTGGTCACAAAGCCGGCCCTCGAAAATATAACGATCCAGGATCTCCTCGCGGACCCCTCCAAACCGCCCATCCACTTGGTAGGTACGAATGGCGAGTAGGTTTTTTTCTCCCGGCCCAAAGCGCAAGGCCGCGTACTCAGGCGCGCCGGGCGTGAGACTCAGTTCTTCAGGGGTCCGCCAACGGCCTGATTTTCTCCAGTTACCAATCAGTTTTCCATTCAGGAAAACCCAGTACTGGTTCCAATCCTCCTGCGTGTAGCCTCCCAGGCAGAATACGATGGGCTCTCCGGCCGTGCCCTTGGGCAGTTCGAACCATTGCCGAAACCAGCCGTAGCCATTGAATATCGGCGGGGCCGGCGTGGCGTTCTCCCACGACCATCCCAACCGCCACGCTCCTCGCAACAGGAGGTTGAGCGTTGTATACCACTGCTCTTCGTCCAGGAAATCCGGGAGCTGATAACCGGCCCTGATTCCCACCTCGTTGTCGGGGGAGGAACTGTCGTTATTCGGGCCCAACTGGACATACCACCAGGGAATCTCAATCCGCGACTTGGCTTGTGAAAGGGTAATCCGGAATTCCTTGGAATCCCTGAGCTCATAATCTCGGCCACTTAATTTATTGCGCAGACTGGTGCTCCTGATGGTGCCGGCGGCCATCAGGAGATTCCAGTCCAGGTTTTCGTTCCCTAACGTAAGTTTCCTGCCCTCCTCGTACCCTTCCTCTGCCACCGGTTTGCCAAGTGCCGCTGAGCCGAGTGCGCTCGTTGATGCCAGTGCCACCACTCCAGACTTTATGAAGTCACGCCGTTTCATACTTTGACCCCTTGGTAGCAAGGTACTTTCGCATTCCTATGAGTATCTGAGATCAATGCAGGGAACCTCTTCTGCACACTTGCGACTAATCTGTTTCTGGGATTCGAACTAAAGTTCCCTGTAGCACTAGTTTGTAGGACGTTGTTGTTCGGAGAAGATTTTGACACGTCACGTAGGGGCGAGCGGCGCTCGCCCCGGGGCCGAACGCCGTTCGGCCCTACGTAAGGAAGCTCCCGCTCAGTCTTCATTCCTTATCCCCTGTCTCCAAGCGATCGTTAGGCACCAGCGAGGCAAATGGCTGCTTTTTGCGCCGAAGCCAAGCGTTTCTCACCACAGCAGCCGAAGAACGGCCTGAATTTGTCTTCCAGGGCCGGCAGTGGTAATCACGCCCAAGAGCGGGTTAGGTGCGACGGGTACGGTCACCGTGGTATTGGCCGCCATGTAGAAAGGCATTGTGAAGTTCGCCCTGTTGAAAGCATCAAAAAACTCGGCCCTAAACTGCAAAGTGACTCTCTCCGACAATTTCGTATCCTTCACCGCCGAAAGGTCCCAGTCGAAATAGCCAGGCAAATCGAGGTACCCGGCTCCGCCATTTCCCCAGGTGTTAGCTGGGGCTACTGAGAAGCAGCTCGTATCGAACCACTCGTTGATGGTTGGTTTGCTCAGCCTTCCGCTACAGGTCCGGTTGGGATAAGCAGAGCCCCAATACCCACTGTTAGTATTGCTCAAGTCGAGGGCCCAGACCGTCAAGGGGAACCCGGTGTGAGCACTGAGAATCCCGGCAGATTGCCAACCACTCACCAGTTTGTTTACCGCACCCTGGGCGGAGCCCAGATATCGCTGGCCCGCGCCAAAAGGTAGCAGGTAGTTGTGGCTGAACACAAAGTTGTGCTTGAGATTATAATAGCTCCGTTGCCAGTCCTTCTTAACGTCCCAAGGCAGCATGCCGCTGCCCACTGTCGGCGCGTGCGAATCATCCATGGCGTTCGAGTAGGCATAGCCCAAACGGAAACTGAGATTGTGACTATACCTTTTTTCCAGATCGACTTGCAGCGCATTGTAATTCGATGTGCCTACCGACTTATCGTCCAGGATTGCCCCCAGACTGGGGAAGGGGAGGCGCTGGCTGATTGGCGTAGTGCCCAGGTGCGCAACGTTGTATCCGAGTCGGGTCATCAGATGGTTCCCATGATTTCCCAGATATGCCACTGAAAGCAGTGCCGAGCCAGGAAGCTGGCGCTGGATGCTCAGCGTCCACTGCTGAAGGTAGGGGTCAGATCGATCGGGATCCTCGGTGAGCAAATAGCCCCCGAGGGTCGGGCCGGCAGACCCAAACTGCCCCTCAGGACTCACAGGGAGGCTCGAAGTGCCTGTCACCGAGTACGGGGTTACAACGGGGAAACCCAGACTGCTAAAGCTTTCCTCGTCGAAGACCAAAGTGTCATAGAAAATCCCGAAGCTACCACGAACAGCCCATTTCTGTTTTCCGAACGGCATCCAAGCCAAGCCTACCCGTGGTGCAAAGTCCTTGTAGTTCGTCTTTACAATTCCCCGTCCGTAAGTAGGCGGGCAAATAGGCTGGCCACTAATTGTCATCGGCGAGGTCGCCTGGGCCCACTGGAAGCAGTACGGAGTATTGGGGGCGAAGCCGGCCCCCGGAACGAAAGCGGCAAGGTTGTTTTCTTTGTCGTAGGCAGATTCCGGCAGTTCCCAGCGAAGGCCAACGTCAATCGTCACATTCTTGCTTGCGCGATATGTATCTTCGGCGAACAATGCCCAACGCCACGCGCGCCGATAGGGAACAGCCACTTTTGTCAGAGCGTCTGCAGTTTGGACATATCCTAACAGGAAATCAGCCCAGGCATTCCCCGAATATTGGCCAGTATACAAAAGCTGTCCTGGCTCACCGTTTAATATCGGGTCGGTGACCTCATAACGCGTGAGGTCTGTTCCAAATTGAAAAGAGTGCTTTCCTCTGACGTACGCTAAGGAATCCTCATAGATGTAGTCGTTGCTGAGGGTGATGCCGCAAAGGAAAGTCCCGAAGCTACCAACACCAGTGAGGCCGACGCTTACAGGGCCATCGCAGGGCGGGTACTGGTTAGCCCCAACCAAGCCCTCCTCCGAGTTAAAGTCTTCACTGCCGATGCCCGGCCCATAGGGCTTAGAGAGCCCGTCGTAGACGCGATCGTAGCCAAAATGAAATTCGTTGATGATGGTGGGGGTGAGGATATGCGTCCAGGCGATAACCCCATTCCTGGCGTTGAAAGGGACTGATTTGGTGTAGGGGGTGAAGCTAGGCTGGATGATGTTCGAATTGCTGTAGCCAAATCGCGCGAAGAAACTGTCTTTTGCGCTCCGGTCGTAATCGATGCGGACGTCGAAAGTGTTATCCACCTGCGTCAGATCACTTGTGATGCTGCGGTTGATGGTTCCGACTGGGCCGGGCAAATTGGGGGCCGGAAATATTCTGGCGCCCAATCCCATGTACTTCGAGGCAAAGGAATCGATCTGGCTAGGTGGGATGACGCCTCCTTGGAAAGGCTGCCCGGTGAAGACGTTGACGATGGAGATGCCGGGAATATCCGAGAGGTCGCCGCTTTTCTCTTGCGCCGTGGGTACCGATCCGAGCTCTGTGTAGCCGACGACGTCCCGGATGAATTGGACATTGCCGAAATAGAAGAGCTTGTCCTTTTTGATTGGTCCTCCGAACGCCCCGCCGAAGTGGTTCTCCCGTAAGGGAGGCAGGTTGACATCAAAAAAGCTGCGAGCGTCCAATACGTTGTTTCGGAACGTTTCCCAGGCAACCCCGTGGATCTGATCCTGCCCTGAACGGCTGACAATATTCACTACCCCCGGGCCCGGGTACTTGGCGGAGTAGAATCCCCGCTGGATATTGAATTCCTGGATCATCTCCAGGGGCATTCGGTATCCAATATCCCCGTATTCAGCGCTCTTGGTCGGCACTCCGTCGATCAGGTTGGTGGTGTCCCAATCCTGGGAGCCCGATATGCTAACGGAATTATCCGTGCGGGCAAACGCACAACAGCCCGCAAAGGAAGCCGGATAATTGGCGACCGCTCCCGCCGATAGCGTCGCTAGGGCAATGGGGCTTCGACCGAGAATGGGCAGAGTGGTAATCTGGGTATACCCGATGACGGCCCCCAGCGAAGCCGTGGTGGAATCCACTTTTGCCACCTGCGCCGTGACGGTAACTTGCTGGCTTACGGCCCCCAGCTTCATTGTGACGTTCTGGGAAATGGTCTCGTTGACCCGTACGATAATATTACTGACATTGACCGCACTAAAACCCGACTTGGTCACCGTGACGTTGTACACGTCAGGCGGCACGAAGGGAAACTCGTAATTCCCAGCCTGGAGAGACTGAGTCGTGCGCTTGACGCCGGTGGTAGTCGATTGGAGCGTGACATCAGCGCCGGGAATAGCGGCTCCTGACTGATCTGTCACAACACCCAGGACCGTCCCGGTGCTCGTCTGAGCCACGGCATCCGCCGCCATCCACGACAGAAAAGTAAACATACAAAGTACGGTTACAAGGAAAAATCTTTCCTTGGTTTTCATAAACGTCCTCCTTGTTGATTTCAGATGCATCGCTGGTCGCCCTTCTAAATGTGCATGCAGGGGCGCCTCCTTTGCTGCTGCGGTCTGCACCCAAGCTCAAGAACCGAACCTTACTTCTCATTCATTTGCGAGCTCTCTGTAGCAGAGAGCCGTTCGTGCTTCACCGGCTTCCCCCGGGAATCCGCCAGCACCGTTATTGCTGCACCAAGACCTCGCAAACGACTCCAACCCCACGCATGAAAGGGATAAAATCCTCACAAGATGTGACTCAAACAAGACGAATAACACGCAATGGGTCCGATGTCAAGAGGAAAAATCGCATTTCAGAAATATATTTTCATTAACCTTAGAGGCACACAAAATCTTTTTTGTCTTCGCCCCTGATCCAAGACAAACTCGCCGTTGGGAACGCCCATAGCCGCTTAAACTATTAGATTTGGTTTTTGAATTCTTTGAATTCCTGGATAGCATCGATTCCTCAGCCTAATCTGTACGAAAAACCCTGAGTTGCATCTTCTTTACTTCAGTCAAGCAAACGCGCTGCTGCCGACAAATCCCCTCTCCTGCCCGCTATCACGCCCGCCAACGCGTTGAGAGTCGATAAGACGGACCGCGTTGGCAGAGCAATTGTCATTGTCCGAAGACCTCCTCCGATTCTGTCTAAGCTTGTATGGCCCCTCGTGGTGCCTTATACGCAAAGCTCCTTACTGCGGGGCCTGTGTCTGAAGGTGGCGCAGACATTTCCTAGCTCTTGGGCAGGCAATTCTTAGGAACCAATGAAAAATCTGTTGGGTTATGAAAATAGTTTTGGTAGCGTACTTCTTGAATGGAAACACCTGCGACATTGGCAAGGCACTCGGCACGAGTGGAAACAGGCCAATAACGTGACTGACGCATGCATGAAATCCCGTATCTTATGCTGTTATGGGAAACAGGGGCGCAGACAGATATGCTCAGGCGCGCTCACCGATGCGAAACGCTCGTGTCTGACGGTGACGCGGGAACATGGTCGGCTTTCTATGATTGACTGTTTGGCGTGAACGAAAATGGGTTGAAATCTGAAAATATGTTTGGTAATCTCGGTGTGCAATGAAAATACCTTGTGCCCAGGAAAAATATTGTGCAGCAGAGAAGACAGGCCAATACGGTGACTAACGCAACAGGCTCTTGCTTTGCCAGGCTTCGCGCCAGGATTCAGGGCGGACCAGGCGCGATGACAAAGATTGGGCGCTTCGTGCTCAAGTCGCCTTTTCGAGCCCGGAACCTCTCGATCGAAGAGCTTGCGGAGGCTTGTGGGGCCAGTGCCGCCACAGTGTACAGGCTCTGCCGCGACTTGGGGTATGGCGGCTACAAGGAATTTCAGTTAGACCTTGCGGCGTCGTTGGCAAATAGTGACGGAGTTACCTTGGAGGAATTTGGCGAGGGCGCAAGCCCGCAGACCATAGTGCGAAGAGTCTTCGAATACCATCGGGAGAGCCTCGCGGACACCGAGCGGCTACTCGACGCTCGAGAGCTGACGCGCGTCGCCAAACTGATTCAGCGCAGCCGAAGGGTACTTCTGCTGGGCTTCGGCGGGTCCGGCCTGGCTGCTCGCCGCGCAGCAGACGGGCTCTTGAACTTGGGCTTAACAGCCGTCGCCGTTGTGGATCCCTTTACCCAAATCTTCGCTACCGAAAATGCGGGGCCGAGCGATGTGGTGGTGGGCATCAGTCATACGGGCCAGACGGCCTCCGTCGTGGAAGCCATTCAGTCTGCGCGGCGAAGGGGCGCCCGTACCGTGGCCTTGACCAATTACCCGCAGTCCTCGCTGGCGAAGGCCAGTGAATTTCAGCTTATCACAGGCTTTCACGAGCACCGCATTAACGCCGCGGTGTCCTCTTCGGTTACCGCGCAAATGTGCGTGCTTGCCTCGCTCTACTTCATTCTCGGGAGCTGGGGTGGAAGGAAGGCGAAGCGACTCGCCAACGAGGCTGAACAGAGAACCCGGAGGATCCTGCGCGCCCCGGGGCCAAGGAAAAGAGAAAAGTCTTCACAAGGAGGATAAACGTGTACACACGATACCACGATCCGGAAATTTTTGTTCAGACCCTGGACGGGATTGACCGTTCGAATCAGATCGTAGCCACCTACTTCATGGACGATGAGTTGCCCGGCGAGGAGTTCATAGATCACTTCGCCCTGATTCAGTCCGTGACCATTGAAGGTTCCACAGGGACTTGGGAGAAGGTGCAGGAGGAAACCGAAGAGGTTCGGCGCAGGCTGTGCGGCAAGATGGTGGGTTATTATGAAATTCCCACGAACAACGCCTCGCGGCGATCGGCGGTTGTGCAGTTGGCCTTTCCCATCGACGCCTGGATTGACAACGTGCCCATGATGCTATTGAGCATCGCGGGCAATTGTTTCGCCTACAGTCCCAAGATGCGGCTGTTGGACGTGTTCATTCCTGACGACCTGCTGGCCAAGTTCAAAGGGCCGAAGTTCGGCGTGCCGGGAATTCGCAAGGCGCTGAATGTTCCGGAGCGGCCCCTTTCCCTTCACATTATCAAGCCCAAGATGGGGATGACACCAAAGCAGGTGGGTGAGCAGTGTTACCAGACGGCGCTGGGTGGCGTGGACATGATGAAAGACGATGAGATGACCAGCGACTTGTACAACAGCAACTACCAGGATCGTCTGAAAGCCGTGCTGGAGGCGCTGGAGAAGGCGGAAGCGAAGACGGGCAAGCGCACGATCTACTTTGTGAGTATCACGGATGAGCCGCGACGCATTTTCGACAAGGCAGCGCGGGCGGTCGAACTGGGGGCCCGAGGGTTGCTGGTGTGTTACTCAGCGGGTCTGCCGGTGATCCGGCAACTGGGGGAAGACCCCGCGATCAACGTCCCTATCCTGATTCACGCTTCCCACATGATCGCCGCGCAGCCGCGTATTTCCTGGCCGGTTTTCGCCAAGCTGGTTCGGCTGTGCGGAGGGGACATGATGCTCACGCCCACCTACTGGTCGAGCATACCCATGGTGAGTTTGGAGGAAGGCATTCGGACGGCGCATGTGAAACTGGCGCCGCTGGGCCATATCAAGCCGATGTGGCCGATGCCCTGCGCCGGCGTGTACCCGGGCCTGACGCCCATTCTGGTTGGAGAATACGGGCCGGACATCGTCATTCCGGCGGGCGGAGGGATGCTGGGGCATCCGGACGGATACATGGCTGGAGCCAAAGCGTGGCAACAGGCCATTGCAGCCACGATGTCGAATGAGAACTTCCTTGAATATGCGAAGAGGCCGGAGAACAAGGAACTCCGCCGGGCGCTGGGGAAATGGGGGTATATTGAGCGGCCCCGGACGCCATGGCTGCGCGTGGCGCCGAAGTTTCATCCCAAACCCATGAAGTTCGAAGACTAAGGGCGGGAGAGCTTTCCAACTATGGACCTTCACCGGTTTCTTGCCTTCGATTTGGGAGCCGAGAGCGGGCGTGCCGTCGTGGGGACGCTTCAGGATGGCCGCCTGTCACTGGAGGAAATCTCACGCTTCCCGAACGAGCCCGTACAGATACACGACACGCTTTATTGGGACGTCCTGGCCCTTCACAATAACATCTTGAAGGGGCTGAGAGAGTATGCGGGGCGTTACGGGGACTCAGTGGAGGGGGTCGGCGTCGACACTTGGGCGGTGGACTTCGGTTTGCTTTCGAAGGGCGGAGAACTGCTCCAGAACCCCGTCCACTACCGTGACCGACGAACGGAGGGAATGCTGGAGGAAGCGAGTTCCAGGATAACGCCGGAGGAGTTGTTCAAGCGCACCGGCATGACGCTATTGCCCATCAACACCTCACTCCAGCTTTTGTCGCTGCGCGTGCGCCAGAACCCCGTCCTGGATTATGCCTCGACTCTATTAATGATGCCGGACCTGCTTGCCTACTTCCTGACCGGTCGGAAATGCTGTGAACGGACCGACGCGATTACCACGCAATTGTATGACCCGTGGGAGCGTTCGTGGAATGAGGGGGTTATTCGCAAGCTGGATTTGCCTTTGTCGCTATTTCCGGAACTCGTGGACCCTGGCACGGTTCTGGGCGAGTTGCTCGACTCGGTGCGTGCGAAAGTGAGGCTGAAGAGGGGCGTGGCTATCGCCCCTTGCACGCACGACACGGCATCGGCGGTGGCAGCTGTTCCCGCTCAAGGTGGGGATTGGGCCTTCTTAAGCTGTGGCAGTTGGTCGGTGGTGGGTGCTCTCACCCCGGAAGTTGTCATCTCCCCGCAAGCCTTCACCGCAGGGATGTTCAACGAGCTGACGCTTCAAAGTTACTTCCTTTGTCGCAACATTATGGGTCTTTGGTTGCTCCAGCAGGCGCGGGCGAGGTGGAAGCGGGAAGGCGAATTGTACTCCTATGAAGAGCTCGTCAAGCTGGCCGGGCAGGCGCCTGAAGGCGGCCCGGTAATCAATCCCGACGCTCCACGTTTCCTGCCGCCTCAGGATATGCCGCAATCCATAAGGGAATACTGCGCCCAAACGAAGCAACGGATCCCTCAAGGTCCGGGGGAGACGACGCGGTGCATTCTGGAGAGCCTGGCGTTTGCGTATCGGCAACGGCTGGAGCAGCTTGGGGCGATGCTGGACCGGACCTTTCAGGTTCTGCACTTGGTTGGCGGTGGATCAAAGAACTCGCTGCTGTGTCAGTTGACGGCCAATGCCACGGGACTGCCAGTTCTGGCCGGCCCCTCGGAAGCCACGGTGGCTGGAAATGTGATGGTGCAAGCGCTAGCGAAGGGCTATGTGACTACAGCAGCAGAAATCCGTGAAGTGGTTCGTCGTTCCACAGAGCTTGTGGAGTACGAGCCGCGAGACACGCGGGGTTACCAAGAACTCTACGGGGAGTACCTGCGCCTTTTGGAGAAGGCCCCGCAATGAGTAGCGGGACGCGGAGGGAGAAGCCGTTCTCAGCCCCGGTAGCCCGGGGGTTGACCAAGGAGTTCAGCCCAGTGGAAGTGATCTGCTTCTATGAGAGTTAGGCATACAAGGGGTAAGGGAAGAATCTCAGGAACGGACTTTATCTCATGACGAAGAGGAGGCTTTTATGATCGAGAATCATGCTTTCGGGGCGTGTCTACCAACTTTTGGGAACTGCGCGGATCGCTTCTGTCTGAGCGGTTACGGGGGCGGTGGGACAACCATGGAGGAGATGCTGGACCTCTCTCAGCAAGTCGCCGGTCTGGACGGCCTCGAGCTGGTGGGGAATTGGCATGTCAACGACCAGAATATCCATGAAGTCGCGAAGATGTTCAAGGATCGGGGTCTGAAAATATGCATGCTGGTGCCGGACCTGTGGACGCAGGCCAAGTGGGGGCGGGGGAGTCTGGCCGCTCCTGACGCCAAGACGCGCCAGGAGGCAGTTGACGAAATCAAGAAGGTCATGGATTGGGGGGCGGAACTCGGCTGTCCTTATATCGACGTGTGGCCCGGTCAGGACGGCTATGACTACTGTTTTCAGGCCGACTATCTCGAGGCCTGGAAATGGCTCCGCGACGGCCTGGTGGTTTGTGCACAGCATAACAGCAAGGTGCGCATACTAGTCGAATACAAACTAAAGGAACCGCGCACCCACTGTTTCGTCAGCAGCGCTGCCAAGGTGCTTTTGCTGCTGCAGGGACTGGATAACGTGGGGGCCTTGCTGGACATCGGTCACTCTTTGGCCGCGGGGGAGAATTTTGCCGAGGCGGCCGCCCTCTTGAGCAGCCACGGCAAACTTGATTACCTCCATTTCAATGACAACTACCGAAGTTGGGACGACGATATGATGTTCGGGTCGGTGCATTTGGTCGAGTCGCTGGAATTCATTTACTGGCTGCGGCGGCTCAATTACAAGGGTTGGCTCACCCTGGACATTTTCCCTTACCGCGAAGACGGAGTGCGCGCGGCAATTCAGTGTCGGGAATGGATCGCAGCGCTGTTCCACGCCGTTGACCGTATAGGTCTGGAATCCTTCGCGGAGGTGATCCGCCGAGGTGACGCTTGTGACGCCATCGACTTGGTTCGCCGCGCCCTGGTTGCCGGCTGAGAGAGGGGGCCACATGACCGCATTTGAACCCTTGTTGTTAGTGAGGCCAACATTCAAATCGGCTGCAAGAGTGCCAGTTCCCGGGTTGTGGGGTTCTCGAAATCGCCACAAGAGGATGTATCGGGGGCCTGCGGAAACGGTCTGGAGTGAAAATCCAAAGAATCGGCTTACAACTATCGAACGGGAGGCGGTCCGGCATGCACTGTATCCGGATCGGGAGGTCAAATGGAAAGCCTCGGATAACAGATCCAAGAGGGAGGCGACATGAAACGGCGCACTTTCATTCAGAGTCTTTCTGCACTCGGTGCATGGATGGGGATGAAATTCAAGGCCATCGCCGGGGACGGTTTGGACAACCGCTCTGAACCGAGCCCGAGCCTGGCGAACTCCAGCGGCACGAGGGAGGCGCATCGCATGTACACCCTGGAGACCGTGGGAGAGACATTGGGGTTTGACGCCGGCACCGCCCAGTTGGTGTCGTTCCGTTCCCACGCGGCGAAGGACCAGGAATTCATCGCGGCGGCGAAGGAGCACCCTGTTTTCATCATTGACTGGCTGGATGAGAACCGGGAGTACAGGCAACTCACATCGGCTCAGGCTGGCGAGGTCAAAGTGACCTGCGACGGCGATGGGGCTGGCAAGACGCTGACGGCGACGTTCCAGCGGATCGCGAACCTCGGCCTGCACGTCACGATTCAAGTCAAGGCACGCCGCACGGAGAAGTTCAGCCGGTGGTCACTTACGCTCACCAACGACGCAGGGATTGAGGTGGTGGATGTGCAGTTCCCATTTGTCGTGTGCGCCTACGAGTTGGGTGGCGCGGCGGGGAGCGAAACGGTGGTGCTGCCGCAGGGGTACGGCAGCGGGCGGTTGATCCGCCATCCGGGTTCGGCAAATTCGGCAGGCGGGACATCGGTACCGTCGATACTGCCTGACGATTCCGGCGTATGGGAGTTAATTCGTGGCGATGATCACTACCCAGGTACGCACTTCGCTCAATTCCTGGCCTTCCACAACGATCGATCTGGAATCTACCTTGCCTGCGAGGATACTGATGGCCGCGTCAAGGAGTTCAAGGTGCTTGACCGGGTGCCAGGCCTTCGTCTCGGGGTGGCCCATTTCGGTGACTGGCCCAAACACGGGCGTCGACGCCTTGAGTACGACGTTGTTCTAGGCAGTTTCAACGGGGACTGGTACGACACGGGGGAGCTCTACCGGACGTGGTCGCTCCAGCAGAAGTGGGCCACGCCGCTTCATCGGCGTAAAGACGTGCCCGCTTGGTTACTCGATTCGCCAGTTTACGTCACCATTCATCCCGAATGGGACATAGATCTGAGCAAGCCGATTGTGATCCGCAAGGAGTTCTTGCCTTTCGAAAAGTGTATTCCGCTTTTGCAGGGAATTGCGGACCGGGTCCAGTCGCCGGTGGCGGCCATCCTGATGGGGTGGGAGAAAACGGGTTCATGGTCCTATCCTGATAGCGTTCCATGGCTTGGCGGCGAGGAATCCCTGAAGAACTTTGTCGGTTTGGCGCGCCAGCGCGGATGGCACGTTGGAACCTTCTGCGACGGCAGCCGCTGGGTCTTTGGTCACAAGTCAAGCGGATATGACGGCAGCGGCTACTTCAAGGAACACGGGGGTATGGACAGCGTCTGTCGAACCCCCAAAGGGGATCCTGTCCTTGAATCCTGGGAGGCGGGATTTCGTAAGAGCTACGAGTGTTGCCTGGGGTCGGCGCTGACTCGGCGGATTGCTGTGGACTATGTGAGTCGCATGATCGGCTGGGGTTTCGAGTCGCTGCAATTCTTCGATCAGAACAGCGGAGCTGCCACGTTTCCTTGCTACGCTTCAGATCACGAACACCCACCCGTCCCCGGCAAGTGGATGACCGAGAAGATGGACGAAACCATGGTGGAGTTCCGGCGAGCCGCGTCGGAGGCCGGTGAGAAGGGGGTGGCTCACTCCTCCGAATCCGGGATCAACGAATTCTGCCTTCCATTGTTCCAGGAGACGGAGTTCCGCATGTGGCCACCGGGCCACGGCAGCGGGGAAGATATCCCGCTTTACCAATTCCTGTTCCATGAATGTATCGTCATTCAGGGGATGATGGGCTGGGCGGCGGAACCGTATCACATGCAGACAAGAATGCTGCCAACTGCGTCTGGGGAGCAATACCTGGAGGAGTCCTGACGGGCGATGGCACATTTCTGAACAAGGACACGCCGCACTTTGCGCCGTGGGAACCCAAGGTGGGAAGCAACGAGGATGCTCTTGAAATGATCCGCACGGTGACGGCGTTGCGGCGCGGGCCGGGGAAGGATTTCCTGGTGCTTGGGCGAATGCTCAAGCCCGCCACGGTAAATGGCATTCAAATGATGGAGTGGTCGCACGAGGGCCGGCAACATCGCGTGCCGTCGGTGTTCCACGCAGCTTGGCAAGCGCCGGACGGGCGGTTTGGCATTGTGCTGGCGAACTGGACGACAGAGAAGCAGGCGGTGATCATCAAGGACACTCGCCTGCCTGGGACAAAGGCCGGCGATGCCATAGTTCTTCATACAGCGGACCGTGTCCTGAGAGTGTCGCCGCTGCCCGGGGAAGAAGGGCATCGGGCGGTGGAGTTGGCTCGTTTGTCGTGCGCCCTGATTGAAGTGACCGCCGTGTAACGCGTGGGGATGGAGGCTTTTGCGGAGGTGATCCGCCGGGGTGACGCCTGCGACGCCATCGACTTCGTTCGTCGCGCCCTGCTGGCCGGCTGAGGGACGAACCTATGACTGAGATTGTGCCTTTTGCCGGTGAGGCCAGCATTGATCGGCTGACCGCGGCGCTGCGTGGTGGAAAGACTGACCGTGTGCCGCACTTTGAAATTCTTATCGAGGACCAGCACGTCGAGCGACTCCTGGGACGGAAAGCGGGCAACACTTTGGGAGTGGGAGGTGACCCGGCCAAAGGCGCTGCGGCTGGAGAGGGCGCGCGACCGATGTATCCCCGGGACTACCTCGAGCTTTGCCGAATGATCGGGCAGGACGCCGTTGCCTTGGAGGCGCTGTGGACGCCCTTGAAACACGTGCGGCCCGACGGCACAGTGGGCTTGATTACGGATCGCAGCATTAAGACCCGCGCCGACCTGAACCGTATCATCTGGCCGGGTGAATCCGAAATCGAAGAACGACTTCAGTATGTTCGTGAGTACGTAAACGCGGCGAAGGGTACAGGCGTGGGTGTGGTCTTCCTCTGCGCCTCTGCTTTTCAGACTCTCTACGAATTCGTGGTGGGCCTCACGGATTGCATGGTCATGATCATGGAGGATCAGGACCTCTTTGAAGAATTGCTGTCACGCTCTTGTGATTACTTTGCTGAATTGGCCCGGCGCGCGGTGCAGGCGGGTGTGGATATTTTCTTTGCGGCTGATGACTTTGCTTTCAAAACGGGCCTATTCGTGCGCCCCCAGATCTTCGAGAAGGTTTGGCGTCCTCACTACGACCGAATTTTGGCTCCTGCTCGCGAGGCCAAGATTCCCATTATGTTCCACTCCGACGGGAAGATTGACGACGCCATCGAGATGCTTCTGGAAATGGGAGTGGATGGCATTACTCCCATGGATCCTTCCGGCATCGACTACCGGGATTATAAGAAACGCTACGGTGACTGCCTGACCCTCTTTGGAAACATTGACATCACTTGGCCGCTCGTCCAAGGCAACGCGGCGGAGGTGGAGCGAGATGTAAGAGAGCACATGGACATTCTGAAACCGAGGGGACGCTGGGTTGCCGGCAGTAGCCACAGTATTGTGAACTACATCCCGCACGGGAACTTCGTCATCATGATCAACGCTTTTCATGAGTTTGGGACCTATTGAACTAGGGCGGAGTACGGACGAGATGGCGAACCGCGAGCACGGGAGGTTTGAAGTCAACAATGATTCGCGTAATCAGCCCAAAGAGACAGACTCCCCCTCGGAGGATCGAAGGCAATGAATGATCTTGAACGCTTTTGTGGAACATTGCAGTACGAGAAGGTCGACCGGGCCCCTCTTTATGAGTTTATGTGGCCCACTTGGCCTGAGACCGCTGAACGCTGGGTCAAAGAAGGAGGATACGTCGAGGGCAAGACCGACTTCGGGTGTGACAAGTGGGTGGTGGAATTCTCCTGGTTCTGGCCTCAGCCGCCTTTCGAGCGGAAAATCCTTGCTCATGATGAAGAGTACGTGACCTTCGTGGACCCGCAAGGAATTGTGATGAGGGAACTCAAGAAGAACCCCTTGAGTTCCATGCCGCAATTCATTCGCTTTCCCGTTGAAACCCGGGAAGACTTTCGCAAGTACTGGCGGGAAAGGATGCGGCTGGACCTCACCCAGCGCATCGGGCCGGATTGGCGCGAAAAACTGCGCCAGTACCGTAACCGTGACTTCCCCTTCGTCGTCATCGCTGACCGCTGGGGTGGTTTCTTCGGACCGATCAGGAATCTAGTGGGCGTGGAACGCCTCTGCACACTCTTTTACGATGACCCGGCATTTGTGGAGGAGATGCTGGAGGCCGACGCCGATTTCCTAATCGGCATGCTCTCCCAGATGCTCGAAGAGACGGACATCGACGTCTTTGCGTTTTGGGAAGATATGGCCTATCACACCGCTCCGCTCATTTCCCCGCAACTGGCGCGCAAATTCATGCTTCCCCGGTATCGAAAGGTAGTGGACTTCGGCCGAAGCCACGGCGTGCATTTCTTTGCTCTCGATAGCGACGGCAACATCGATCCGCTCATTCCGGTCTGGATGGATTCCGGGATAGATATCCTGTACCCCTTTGAGGTTCAGGCAGGCATGGACGTTCTTGCGGTTCGAAAGAAATACGGGCGCAGCCTGCGCATGTGGGGTGGGATCGATAAGCGACCATTGACCGTGGGGGTGGAGGCGATCGATAAGGAGCTCGAGCGTGTAAAGCCACTCATCGACGACGGAGGCTACGTCCCGATGTTGGATCATAGCGCCACGCCGGATACCCCCTACCAGAACTATCGTTATTTCTTGGAACATCTCAAGAAGATCTTGTGACGTGCAACGGTGGTCCGGTCCTTTTGCTTGTCTGAACGGAATCTGGACGTAGCGAGGCTGACAACTGTTGTCCTCGGCGGCATTGCACGTTTTGGGAGTTGCGGCGTCGTATATGAGGATTTGGGCAAGGGCGGCAACCCGAATATCAAGCACAATGGGTAGCAGGGTTAGGCTTGGAGAAGGAGAACTGGAATGGCAGTGGCAATCAGGTTACCCGACATGGGTACGAATGTGGAGGAGTGCAAAGTCTTATCCTGGCGGATCAAGGAAGGTGAAGCTGTCAAGCGCGGCGATGTCCTGGCTGATATCGAAACCGACAAGGCGGTAGCAGAGCTGGAATCGACTGGGGAAGGAGTGCTGTTACAAGTCGTAGTGAAGGAGGGAGGCTTGGCCCGGACCGGAGATATCCTCGCCTATGTCGGCAAGCCGGGCGAGTCCGTCGCTGTTCAAGCTAAGGCTGTGACAGCCCCTGCTGCCGCTCTGCTTCACGGAACAGCGGCACCCGTGGCGCCCACCTCCCACCTCGAAGGCGGCCCGTCCGTCCGCGTCGCGCCTATCGTGCGGAACCTTGCCGCGAAGCTCGGCGTTGATCTTAGCCGTGTGAAGGGGACGGGCACGGGAGGGGTCATCACGCGCCAGGACGTGCAGCGCGCCAGCCATGAACGGGCCGCGCCGGCGCTAGAAACAACTTCTCCAGGAGAGCCGCTGCCGCGCGCTCAGGTCGCCGTAGCGCGCGCCGTGCAGAAGAGCTGGAGGGAGATCCCTCACCTCAGCATCACCGCTTCCATTGACATGACTTCGGCGCAGGAGATGCGGGCAGAGAGTGATGTCAACGGCGCACGTCTTAGCTACGACGCGATTTTTCTGAAAGCCATGGCGCGGGCTGCGGAAACCGTGCCTCTGGTTGCCGGGAAGTTGGATGGAGAGCGAATCATACGGCCGCAGGGTATCCATATCGCACTGGCCATCGGGCTTGATAACGAACTTCACCTGCCGGTGGTGCGGGATGTTGAGAAGAAGGACCTGGTAAGTTTGCAGAAGGAGGTCGCCGACCTGGTTGCGAAGGTCAAAGCACGCACCCTGAGGCCCGACCAGATGAGCGGTGGAAGCATGGCCCTCAGTAATCTGGGCATGTACCCGATCGAAGCCTTCGACGCCATCATCTTCCCCGAACACAGCACCATCCTTACGCTGGGCGCCATTCAACTGAAGCCCGTGATTCTGGAGGGCGAGGTTAAAGCTCGCCCCCTCGTAACCGTAAAACTTGCTGCCGATCATCGCCTCATCAATGGGCGAACGGCGGCGGCGTTCCTAAGCAGGGTTAAAGAGGTCATCGAGGCGGGGGAGATATTCTGAACGCACGTTGGAGGAGGAAAGTTATGGGGCACGATAGGAAGTTTCTCCTTTCGCTGTACCGAAAGATGCTGCTGATCCGGCAGTTCGAGGAACGGGTCAAATACCTGTTTCTGGAAGGCGTGATGCCGGGCACCATTCACCAATACCAAGGGCAGGAGGCTATCGCCGTGGGCGTATGCAGTGCGCTGAACTCCGACGATGTCATCACCAGCACGCATCGTCCGCACGGTCACGCGATAGCCAAAGGACTAACGGTGGAATCCCTGATGCACGAGCTGTTCGGAAAGACCACGGGTTGCTGTCACGGCAAAGGTGGCTCGATGCACGTAGGAGACCTGGAGAAGGGGATGGTGCCGGCGATCGCGATCGTGGCCGGCGGAGTGCCGGTTGCTACGGGGATGGCTTTGGCCTTCAGGTATAGGAAGGAGGCGCGCGTGGCAGTCTCCTTCATGGGTGACGGCGCCGTCAATGAGGGAGCGTTTCACGAAGCTGTGAATATGGGCGCGATCTGGTCGCTTCCCGTGGTCTATGTTGTGGAGAATAATCTCTACTCTGCCTCCACGCCCATCTTCGAGATGGTGCGACTGAAGAGGCTTTCCGATCGCGCGGCAGGCTACGGCATACCGGGTGTCACGGTGGACGGGAACGATGTCCTCGAGGTTTTTGAGACTGCCCGAGAGGCCGTTGAACGCGCCCGCGGCGGGGAGGGCCCCACGCTTGTCGAATGCATGACCTATCGGATCACCGGCCACTCACGCCGTGATCCCTGCAACTACCAACCCGAAGAAGAGCGGAAAGAGGCTCTCAAGAGGGAACCCATCCGACGCTTTGCCGAATATCTGCTGACGGGCGGGTTTATTGACGAGGCTGGACTTGAGGGGATTCGCGCCGAGGTCGACGCCGAAATCGAACGCGCCGTCGAATCGGCCATGGCAGCGCCGGACCCGAAACCGGAAGCGGCGTTGGAAGATGTTTTTATTTGAGAAAACGGGGGAAATATGGCTCACATGACAATTGCGGAGGCCCTTCGCCAAGGACTGCGCGAAGAGATGGTCCGCGATGAGCGGGTCTTTTGTATAGGTGAGGATATTGGGGTGCGAGGGGGCTGGGGCGGCGCATTTACGGTCACTCTGGGACTGGAGAAGGACTTCCGAGAGCGCATCATCGACACCCCGATCTCGGAGGGCGGATTCTTCGGGCTGGCCCTGGGCGCGGCCATAATGGGCTTGCGGCCTGTAGCAGACGTGCAGTACGGCGACTTCCTCTTTTGCGCCATGGATCAGGTGGTCAACCAGATTGCAAAGATGCATTACATGTCTGGAGGGAAGGTCCGCGTGCCGTTGGTGATGCGGGCTCCCGTCGGCGCCACCGGGCGTGGCGCCCAGCATGGGCAAAACCCGGAAGCCATTTTCTTCAGCGTGCCAGGGATCAAGATTGCCTGCCCGGCCACCGCCTATGACGCAAAAGGATTGCTGAAGGCTGCCATTCGAGACGACAATCCCGTCCTCCTGTTTGAGCACAAACTGCTCTATGGTTCCAAAGGTGCCCGCGCGGAGTCAGGCACTGTAGATGCCTCGAGTGAGATTCCGAACGAAGATTATGTGGTTCCGTTGGGCAAAGGCATTGTGAGGAGAGAAGGGAACGACGTCACAATTATTGCCACTCTGCTCATGATGCACCGCGCCCTGCAGGCGGCGGAACGGCTCGCGCAGGAAGGTATCAGCGCCGAGGTCATTGACCCGCGCAGCCTTGTGCCCTTCGATTGGGACCTTGCGAATGCTTCAGTGATGAAGACCACGCGAGTGATCATCGTGGAAGAGGGCCCACGCCAGGGCGGGTGGGGCGCCGAGATCGCCGCCACGCTCTCAGACACCATGAGTGACTATTTGACCGCTCCGGTGAAGCGAGTCGCGTCACCCAATACCCCCGTTCCGTTCTCACCTCCCATGGAGAATTTTTACCGGCCGGATGCGGATCGCATCGTGAGTGCGGGGCGGGGCCTGATTGGATCCGCTTAAACTCGAAAACCCCGGACGCAGACTAAGGAGTATCCAGAACCCGGTGCGCGGCCTCACAGAAGTGCAACCACGAATCGAAAAAGGGGTAAGCCGAAACGGCGAACTTTGTCTCCAAAAGGGTCGCCTGCTTATGGGCGAAACCCTTCTCAGACCGCCGGTCAATCAGTCTCACAATCGCCCCAGGGCCATTCAGCTCCGCATGTGCTTACCGGTGTTTTCGCCATTTCCCGGCACAGGCACGACGGCCTTGATGGGCACCGGCCCCATGGCGTATTCCGTCGGACCCAGGTGTTCCTTGGAATCCATCATCGCGTCCCATGTCACCTCCTGGCCTGTGTACGCTGCGGTCCTCCCCATAACGGCGGTCAGCGTGGCATGGGCGACATGTTCCGCTTCGTTAATCGCAACTTCCGGGCGATTCTCGAAGGGCGAGAACAGTTGGATGCTGGCCCCGCCTGTCGCCCTCACCCAGAATGACATTCGCGAACTTCAGCTCGCCAAGGCGGCCATCGCCGCTGGAATAAAGCTTCTTATGCAGAGGAAGGGCGCGAAAGAACTTGCCCGCCTCTATCTGGCGGGAGCTTTTGGTAATTATATCGATCGCGCCAGCGCACTACGCATTGGCTTGATCGATTTTCCGCCCGAAAGGGTGGAAGCCGCAGGCAACACGGCGCTTCTGGGAGCAAAGCTGGCGCTGTTCAGCCTCGACTCCGAGGACGGGTCATACGCTGGCGTTCGCCGCCGCGTCGAGCACGTGGCGCTCAACGCCGATCCAAGTTTCCAGGATGTTTTTGTAGAGGAACTGGCATTTCCACAAGCAAGACCGACAAATTAAGGAGACTACTATGAGCATCTTTGAGGAGCTGCAACAGGCCATAATCGATGGAAAGGCCCCGGTCGCCAAGGAATTGACCAACCGAGGGCTGAAGGAGGGAATCAAGCCCCACGAGTTCTTTCCCAAGGCAATCATTCCTGCCATGGATGAAGTTGGGCGTCGCATGAGAGATTGTGAATTCTTCATCCCGGAAGTGCTGATCGCCGCCCGGGCAGCAAGAGGCGCCACTGACATCCTCCGGCCGCTACTGCTGGGTGAGGAATCCATCAAACCCGCAGGCACGGTGGTAATCGGAACGGTTAAGGGTGACCTGCACGATATCGGCAAAAACATTGTGGCCATGATGCTGGAGAGCGCGGGGTTCCGGATTGTGGACCTGGGAGTGGACGTTCCACCGCAGAAGATCGTGGATGCCGTGAAGCAGCACGATGCAAACTTTGTGGCCCTGTCGGCCCTCCTTACTACGACGATGGTTAACATGAAGGCCATCATTGAAGCCCTCGTTGCTGCCGGCCTTCGGGACAAGGTGAAAGTCCTTGTGGGCGGAGCTCCTCTCACCGATGCCTGGGCGCATTCGATCGGGGCCGACGGCTACGGTAAGGACGCTCCCGGCGCTGTCGAACTGGCCCGTAAGCTCGTTCCCGCAGCCTGACGCATTGCCTGGGAACTGCTACGAGCCGCGCCTGCTTGGCGAAGGGGCAGAAGGAGGAGTTTGAGTGTGATGACTTCGCGAGAACGAGTGAGTCTTGCCCTTCAGCACAAGGAGGCTGACCGGGTCCCGCTCGACCTTGGCGCCAGCGCCGTGACGGGGATGTAGGTGGACACGGTTTACGGCCTGCGCCAGGCACTTGGCTTGGACAGGCCCGGCACACCCGTCAAGGTTATAGAGCCTTACCAGATGCTGGGTGAGATCGGGCCGGACCTCAGAGAAGCGCTGGGAGTGGACGTGGTCGGCTTGGGCAAGCCGGCCAATATGTTCGGATTCCGGAACGAAGGCTGGAAATCGTGGACCACTTTTGCGGGCACACCGGTCCTGGTTCCCGAGGGTTTCAATACCGAACCCGAGCCGAACGGCGACATCCTGATGTACCCCGAAGGCGACAAGTCTGTCTCGGCAAGTGGCCGGTTGCCCAAGGGCGGGTTCTACTTTGACAGCATAGTTCGGCAGCCGCCCATTGACGAGGGAAGCCTGAACGTCGAGGATAACCTCGAAGAGTTCGGGCCCATCTCAGATGAGGATGTGCAATACCTGCGGCGTGAGGCAGAGAGGCTTTATGCCGAGACGGATGAAACCATCCTGGCGAACTTCGGCGGCACGGCGTTCGGGGACATTGCCCTGGTCCCTGCTCCCTGGCTGAAACACCCTCGAGGAATCCGCGACATCGAAGAGTGGTATGTCAGCACGGTGACGCGCCGCGATTACGTGTACAAAATCTTTGCACGCCAATGCGAGATGGGCCTGCAGAATCTGGAGAGGATTCACCAGCTTGTCGGCAACAAGATCGCAGCGGTTTTCGTAACCGGGACCGACTTCGGATCTCAGCATGGTCCCTTCCTTTCCCCCAAGGCCTACCGCGACCTGTACAAACCCTTCCACCTCCAGGTCAACAACTGGATTCACGAACACACTCTGTGGAAGTCTTTCATCCACTCCTGCGGATCGGTCAGGGCGCTGATCCCGGACTTCATCGACGCCGGTTTCGACATCCTGAACCCGGTGCAATGCTCGGCGGCGGGCATGGATGCTTGCGAACTCAAGAAGGAATTCGGAGAGCACATCACCTTTTGGGGCGGCGGCGTGGATACCCAACACACTTTGCCTTTTGGGACTCCTGACGAGGTTCGAAAGGAAGTCTGTGAGCGCCTGAGAACATTTGGCCCCGGCGGAGGCTTTGTCTTTAATACGACTCACAACGTGCAGGCGCGCGTGCCCATCGAAAATGTGCTGGCGATGTATGAGACCGTTCGGGATTGTGGACGGTACCCGTTGCGCTGAGGCCTTGGAGTGCGGCAGCTTGCTGCCGCTTTTGCGTCCCGAGCTTGCTCGAGCCACGGCCGTAGCGCTGAGCTTCAGGTCAGCACGATGGGAAGGCAAGAAGATGCCGACCTAAAGGTCGGCGCTACAAAGCGGCAGCAAGCTGCCGCACTCCAAAGAATTCCAGCCGGCTCATTCCGGAAAGACAATCAGAACACGCATAACCAGCAAGAGCCAGGTAGCGGCGATTTTATCCGTCAACTGACGGATAAAGCCGCCCTACATGAAACTGGCCAACTACCTTGGGATGGTATAATGAAGCCTAGGCGCAGAAACAGGCGACGTGGGATTTGGTAGTGTCCCAATTCGCCCGTAGGGCCGCCTCTCCTCCGCCATGGCGGGGCGGGACGGGACGGCCTGGCCGGGCCAAGCCCCGGCCCTACACCCCATATTAGGTAAGCGTTAAGCACGGTACAACTACACCCGGGGGTTCCAGAGGGTTAGGTTGCACCCATGAAGCCTAAGCGCACTGAACAACGGAGACGCCGCATTTATGCAAGACAGCGGGCCCATCTGGTCGAACGATTCCAACGCAATGGTCTTACACGTATCGCCTTCGCCCGACGCCACGGTTTTGGCCTTTCCACCTTTGGGAAATGGTTGAGCGAAGCGCGTGCTGCCTCGCCCTGACCCTCCCGCGTGGTTTTCCGCGAGGTCCGGCGGGCGGGGATGGAGCCCGAGGGAAGAACTCCCCTGCCTTGCTTCCATTTACGGTCCCCTGCAATATGGTAGAAATGCAAAGGTTAAAAATCGTAAAGTGAGTTGGGTTAGCCAGATAGCGACCAGTTGTACAAGTCCTAACGGGCGGTGTTTTGCTGTCGTCCCGCTCATGCGGCCTTTAATGGCAAATAAATCAGTGGTCGTTCAGCAACGAAGTAACCCGCAGCCGTGCGGGTTTGTCCATGACAGCGCACCTGGCAGGTACTTCCGATTCTACCGCTCGGGATTAAGCCGCAGTTCTGACCTCCGCTTCTCGCGCGCTAAGGAGAACCAAGGGCAAGAGACAAATTTTGCTCTTGTCGGCGGCGGAATTAGCCTTCCATACCACCCAATCAGGATTGTGCCCGAAAAACGCCCTTTTCGGATACGAAGGAGGTGGATCCTCCATAACTGTTGAATCCCCTTACCACCAACAATTCCGGGTTTTCAGCTACGCAGGTTGCCCAAAGCATACGTACCTTCGTCGCGGTGCCAGCGTAACACGAATCGTGAGGTGGCTTTCAGGGTGCTCTTCAAGGAACTTCACCCCGTAGGTCGCCCGTGCTGGTCAATATCACTTGCACAGTCTTACTAAATCCGGGGCATGCGGGCTTGCTGACCCAGCTTGTCTGGCGTTAGCCTAGCCAGTTGGGCCTGTAACTGTTCCAAGCCAGGGATTCCATTTAACATCTTTCCCAATTGTTGTGCCAGGGAGAGAACCTTGGCCATTCTCTCGTGGGAAGAGTCCGATGCGAGACTTTCGGCCTCCTTCGCCTTTCTCCGTCTCTCGCGCAACTCCTCCACTTTCCGAACCGCATGGGAGAGATTGAACTTACTTGCATAAATGCGGTCTGTCGTTCCGATCTGCCTGTGCCCTAACCATCGAGAAACAGTGTACAGGCTAGTTTTTGGATCAGACTCATCAATCATCTCGACAGCCGCTATGTCCCTGATCAAATGCGGATTGACAGGTTTTCCTGTGAGCCGGAATGCAGTATTCCGCACCATAGCGTACAAGGACGACGGGTCCAAGCGTCTTCCCGACCTAGAAGGGAACAGCATTCCAGAATCCGCACGCTTACACAGGATCGGGCGGAAATGCTCTAGGTAATCCTCAAGCAAGCCGATTGGATCTTTCGGTAAAATGCAGTAAAGAACCTGATTATTCTTCGTCTCATGCTCTCTGAAATACAACTGGTAAAACTGCTCGTCGGGGTTAGCTTTCAAACGCTCCAGCACCCAATCTGGCTTGCGGAGTGTGGCAAGGTGAGGGAGTTTGGCCTTGAAAATGTTACCTCCTGTTTCACGAGAACCTAACATGCATCCAGTAATATTGATCTCGCGCAAAGGCACCCATGTTAGCAGACGAAAGATCAGCTCGTTTCTGACCAACAGGGCCAACGTGGATTGGCTTGCTTTGCGACAACGATTCCTCTCACGGGCAAGATGATCCGCAATTGATTCCAATTCCTCAAACGTAATCCACTTCTCGTCCTTACGTTCATCGACTTGGGTCCTCGAACTCCTCGGCAAATCGCGAATGACTTGCTTAATCCATCGGAAGTCTATATCAGCCAAAGGCTCGTGAGGGAATTTCCGAAGGGCTTCGCAGAGCATACTCAGTTGAGCTTTGCGTCCTGAGGCGGCAGTTCTCCGTACCTCGATCAACCACTTGAAAAATCCCCTTACTGACTTTTCAACCAGCACCTGCTCTAATCCCGTGACACCCTCAAGCAGGAAGCGCACCAAGTCTTCTATCTCGGCATTGTGTTTTTGGTACGCGCTTTTTTCCTGCAATAATGTATTCAGTCGATCTCGTGCCTCCCGCAAACCTGGTTTCGCGTGACCAGCGGACGTCGGGTCCTCAACGGTGGGAGCACCCAAGCAAAGAAAACCAATGAGCTGCTGGAAAAATTTCTCGATGTTCTTCACCGACGCGGGACGCAAAGGAGGACGGCCTCGATTCTCCGACATCGGCGCCCCCAGCCACTCAAGAAAATGCTCGACCTCATTTTTGAGCGGCTGCGGCAAGTAGCGCATCTGAATGCCGTATCTCGGCTTGAAAGTTGGCGAGATGTTGGGGAACTCATTGCCCAGATCTTTTTTGGAAACCCATCTCTGGAAGCGGTTCCTGAGACTGACCACGCGAGTATATGTCTGTTTCTTTGTCTTGAGGGAATAGTCACAGAAGGAATTCAAATCTTGAGCCGTGAAGGTTCCCGGCTTTTTATCGTTTCGAATAGCCCAGTGGAACAGCGCCGCTAGTCCGCAAGATATATCAGTTCTCGATAGAGCAGCGAACGCTTTCTGCCAAGCCTGGCGCGTATCCGAGCCAGCGGAAGAAGGCTTGAATTCCTGGGCCACTGCGCTTATCCTCCGAAAAAGGTACATGTAGGTATCGACCGAGCCGTCCGCATAGCGCCGCGTCCGTAAGTACTCCTCGAATTGCGCATCAAGGTCAATTACTTCGACTACATCTACTGCGTTTGGTTCCCGACCGAGACAGCCCGAAATCCTGGCCGCTGTGGATCTAATCATCCCCAGCAGGTCGGCTTTGCCCTGCTCACGCCGCATTAATTCATCAACGACGTCTTGCAGAGTGGGAAGTGTTTCGGCCCGAAAGGCTGGTCCCGGAGCGGTGTCGAAACTATTCATTTTGTCAACCTCCCTCATCAGATTATATAATAATTCTGTGTTATTATCCTCTGATATATTATATGATTGCGTATATAAAATGATGTTAAAGACGACAACTACTGAAATCCTCGACGTCGCGTGCCACGGCCCGCCATACCCTGTCATATATCGCTGTGTTTTGCATCCAAGTGATCAAGGTCGCAATTTCCTCTCCTAGGCCGGCCTTCTCGGATCAGATACTCAAGATCCTCAGCATGAAACCGGCCACGGCCGATTCCTCGCGCCTTGAGTTCTCCCCGTTTAATCCGGCGTTGCAGCGTGCGAGTGCTGACTCCCAACAGTCTTTCGGTTTTCCGCATCGAGAAGAATGACTCGTACTCCATCCCTTTCTCTTCGATTAACATTGCCAATAGTGGATACCGCGCCCTGAAACGTTCCACAAATTCAGGAGTTGGGAAAATGGCGCGAGCTGGTTGATTTTGAGAACTGTCACTCATGGCTCCTCCACTGGCGTCCGTACTGTTAGTCCAGCCAAAGGCATGCCCACACCATTCAGCCGAACTCAAGAGCCGTCCGCTGTTGGTCTTGCAGTTATGACAGCACAGGCGGCCAGACCACCTTTCCCTAAGTCCTGGGGATTACTCCCCGACATGGGGTGGGTTCCTAGTGTGGGCGGGCCAGGCGCCGAAGAGCCACGCGGAGATCAGCCCCTGTGCGTTTATGCAGACCATCCGGAGGATGCCGCCTCGTCGCAAACGCTCTCCCACTTCGGCACCGGGTCGCAGGTCGGCGTTGCCCGGATTTTGTGCTGGGTGCGTTCATGCCGCGCGCTATGCTCCAGACCTCCTTTAAGTTCCCGGTGAACGGTTCTTCACCGTCCACCATCGAAGCCCCTCCCGCAGTAAGTTGGTAGCTCGCGTCGTGGATGGACATAATGCGGTTCTTAGGACGTGACCGCATCCTCATAGGCCACCGCCTACTTGAGAGACATTGAAACTTGGAAGCTTAACCGGTATCGAGAATTCGAAATTAAGGCAGGGACGTATGGGTGGTGCCGCGGGACGGAGTTGAACCGCCGACGCCAGCCTTTTCAGGGCTGCGCTCTACCACCTGAGCTACCGCGGCATCATGCAGTTATTCTGGGGCTGATTTGATTCCCTGTCAAGAATCCATGAGCTTCGCTGGTGTGATTTGCGAGACACGGGCGCTCGAAGTCGCAGTCATTCCCGCGAAAGCGGGAATCCACTCCGCAAGCCTTCGGAAATGCGCGGTGGACGGACTGGATTCCCGCTTTCGCGGGAATGACCGGTGTGCGGAAAGGGATCCACCCCACAATAACACCAACACTTGAATTTCGACCTGCACAGCCGAGCCAGCAGCCCAGCGGCGCCATGCTTCTTGCTAGCGAGCAGACTTGACAGGGGCGGAAGGGCTAGCGCAACGACTCGTCCACTTCACGCAGCCATTCGGGGCGTTTGAGGACGTCGCGCGGCTTGGAGCCATCGGGGGCGCCGACGATCCCGTCCTTTTGCATCATGTCGATGAGTCGCGCGGCGCGCCCATAGCCAAGTCGCAGGCGGCGTTGGAGGAGGGAAGTGGAAGCCTTGCCGGATTCCACCACCAGGCGCACGGCCTCGTCGTAGACCGCGTCGAGTTCCGCTGATTCCCCGTCGTCTTCTTCTCCGACTTCTTCGCGCTCTCGCTCCTTCAGCGGTTTCAGGAATTCCTCGTTGTATTGCGGTTGCGACTGGGATTTCCACCAATCGACGACCTTGCAGATTTCCTGTTCCGTCACCAGCGGTCCATGCAGTCTTTGCAGGCGGGCGCTGGCGGGCGGCAGGAAGAGCATGTCGCCGCGGCCCAGCAAGGCTTCCGCCCCGTTGGCATCGAGAATGGTTCGCGAGTCCACCTTGGAGGCCACACGAAATGAGATGCGCGCCGGCAGGTTGGCTTTAATAAGTCCGGTGATGACGTCCACGGAGGGGCGCTGGGTGGCGAGAATCAAATGGATACCCACGGCGCGGGCCATTT
>Ga0208563_1000303_pt1 | contig 47577 bp, 30 predicted proteins | sample June2015DPH_17_1_2_FD_184717 | JGI IMG/M metagenome (GOLD analysis project Ga0208563, IMG submission 184717) | Peatland microbial communities from SPRUCE experiment site at the Marcell Experimental Forest, Minnesota, USA - June2015DPH_17_150... | ecosystem: Environmental > Terrestrial > Soil >... | reverse complement strand
CTGCTTCAAAACTCCAATAATCTGCTCCTCCGTGAAACGGCTCTGCCTCATCTCCTGTCCTCCTTCGGGCTTTTATACCCTGGGAGAACTCTCTTTTACACTGGTACAGTTTTCGGGGGGCAGGTCACGGCCATCACATTCATGCTTCAGTCAATGCCGCTGACCTGGCGGGTGTCTGTAAAAGGCCACGGCACGTCTCCCACGACATGGCTATAATCAACTTGGGATCTTGGGGTGGATAGAACGATTTCAAGCCGGACACAGATGGCGTTTCTCTTTGGACCAGCGGAAGGCTACGGCAAAACCCCTTCGCCCAAGAGTTTGACTTGACGCGGCGGCTGCAAGCACGACGAACCTGTCATCCACGAGCAAAACAGCCGCCCTTGAATTCGAGGCCCTCATGCTTGACGCATTACTTGTTCATCGCTTGCACTTTGCCTACACCGTAACTTTCCACTATTTGTTCCCGCAGCTCACCATGGGATTAGCCCTGCTCATTGTGATTTTGAAAACGCTGGCGCTGCGAACGGGTGACGAACATTACAACGAAGCGGCGCGCTTCTGGGCGCACATCTTCGGCATCAACTTCGTCATGGGGGTGGTGACGGGAATTCCTATGGAATTTCAGTTCGGCACTAACTGGGCACAGTTCTCCCGGGCCGCCGGCGGGGTGATTGGCCAGACCCTGGCCATGGAAGGCGTGTTCTCTTTCTTCCTGGAATCGAGTTTCCTGGGGCTTTTCCTTTTTGGGGAGAAGCGCCTGGGCCCCCGGGGCCACTGGTGGGCTGCCTTCATGGTTTTCCTGGGGTCCTGGCTCTCGGGCTACTTCATCATTGCCACGGACGCCTGGATGCAATACCCAGTGGCTTACCGGCTGGGGCCACACGGCGAAATCATGCTGGCAAGTTTTTGGGGGTTGCTGTTCAATCCCTGGGCGCTCTGGCAGTACGCGCACAACATGAGTGGCGCGGTCATTACGGCGGCGTTTGTCATGGCCGCGGTGGGAGCATTCTATTTGCTGACGAAACAATTCCAAGCTCATGCGAAAACCTTCGTGCGGGTGGGCGTGATAGCGGGCCTCATCGCCTCGCTCTTTCAACTTGTCCCATCAGGCGACGCGCAAGGCCGCATGTTGGCTGAACACCAACCGGTCACGCTGGCCGCCATGGAAGGTATGTTTGAGACGCAGCGGGGTGCGCCGATTGCCATTGTCGGGCAGCCCGACCTCCAGAACCGGCGTTTAGATAATCCCCTCGTGGTGCCGCGGATGCTCAGCTTTCTCACCTATCGGCGTTGGATGTCGGAAGTAAAGGGTCTGGACGCCTTCCCGCAGCAGGATTGGCCTGACAATATTCCGCTGCTCTATTACAGCTACCATATCATGGTGGGGCTCGGCACCATCTTCATCGCCATCATGGTGCTGGCGGCGTGGAAGCTGCGGAAAGGAACCCTCTATGATTCGCGGGGCATGCTCTGGGCGCTCATGCTCTCGCTTCCGTTTCCTTACATTGCCAACACGGCCGGTTGGATGACCGCGGAATTAGGCCGCCAGCCGTGGCTGATCTACGGGCTCATGCGCACCCAAGCCGGGGTGTCGCCGCAGATTTCCTCCGGCAATGTCTGGTTCACCCTGATTGGTTTCATGGGCATGTATACTGTGCTCAGCATCCTGTTTCTATTTCTGGTTTATCGCGTCATCGAGCGCGGGCCGGTAGCTTCTTCATCCCAGCCTGAGGCACGAACTGCTTGAGGAGGCGCTTTCATGCAGACCGTGTGGTTTTGTCTCGTCGGAATCATGATTGCAATGTACGTCGTGCTGGATGGATTTGACCTGGGCGCAGGCGCGATTCATCTGCTGGTGGCCAAGGACAACAGGGAGCGGCAGCAGGTGATCCGCTCCATCGGTCCGGTGTGGGACGGCAATGAGGTCTGGCTGCTGGCGGCAGGAGGAACGCTGTACTTCGCTTTTCCGGCGCTTTACGCCTCGGGCTTCAGCGGCTTCTACTTGCCCCTGATGATCGTTCTCTGGTTGCTCATCCTGCGAGGTGTCGCCGTGGAGTTCCGCGGGCATCTAACCAACGCCGTCTGGCTGAACTTTTGGGACGTCGTCTTTGCGGGGGCAAGTTTCTTACTTGCGGTCTTCTATGGAGCGGCGCTGGGTAACGTTGTGCGCGGCGTTCCCTTGAACGAGCGAGGATACTTCTTTGAGGCTCTCTGGACCAACTTCCGCTTGGGACCTAATACCGGCATTCTGGACTGGTACACGATCATTGTGGGGGTGACGGCTCTCATCACATTGACGCTGCATGGCGCCCTGTGGGTGGCCCTGAAGACCTCCGGCCCCGTGCACGATCGCTCCCTGCGTTTGGGGCGCGGCATGTGGTGGATCGCCTTGGGCCTAACGATCGTGCTCACCGCGATTACATTTGAAATCCAACCGGAGGTTCCTGCGAATCTAACCGCCCACCCCTGGGGTTACGTTTTTCCAGCCCTGGCACTGTCCGGCCTGGCAGGGATGGCATGGTTCATGCGGAAGCAAGACGAAATCAAAAGTTTCCTGGCCTCTTGCACGTACATCGTGGGCATGCTGACCAGCGTCGTCTTTGGATTGTATCCACTGGTTCTACCCGCCAGTACCAATCCTGTTTACTCGCTCACTGTCGATAATGCCAAAGCCGGTGATTACGGTCTGCGTGTGGGCTTGGCGTGGTGGGTCATGGGCATGGTTTTGGTCACCGGCTACTCGATCTATGTCTACCGCAGCTTTGCCGGCAAGGTAAAGCTCGAGGAGGGCGGGGAAGGGTATTAAGGGCAGTCCCGAACCTCCCGCCAAGCCTCGATCATCGCTTCGACGCTGGACCATGGGACATCGGGTGTGAGGGAAGACACCGGCGCCAGGATGAACCCGCGCGGTCCCAACTGCTGGACTGCCCTATGCGCTGCCTGCCGTATTTCTACCCGCGAACCCCCATTCAACGTCGCCGCGCGACTGATGCCTTCCGCTAGGGCAACCCGCCCTCTGAACTTGTCCTTAACAGCACCGCCCTCCGGGCGGATGAGGCACAGTCATGCGAATCATCTTGAAGGTTTCAAGCAACAACGAGTATTGCAATGGAGGGTGTGAATTCGCCCTCGTGGATCTGACTCCGGAACTTGCTGCGCTGGCCCTGCGAAGGGTCGCGGTGCTTCGAGAGCAGAAGAGCCTCGACCCGGATATCGATGAGACCTATTACTGGGCCTACTTTGCGGAGTATTTCTCTCCCTGGGAAGATCCTGCCGGATCTGGAAAGGAAGTCGAAGGCACGAGGGTGACGTTGGAGGGCATGTTGGATGAGCTTCCAATTGAAGAAAAGGAAATAGTCTCCGTTCGTGAGAGTTTTCAGGTGTCACTCTGCCAGATTGCCGCCGTGGAGTGCGAGCAAATGATCGTTCGCGAAGATTCCATCGCTTTCATGGCCATTCCGAAACATGCCAGCTTTTGTGTTCTGACAGTGGAGATACCACTCACCATGCTCGAAGCCGCAGCTACAGGTGCTTCGACCACCCACGTCTGACCCACTAAGAATCACCCGCCTGTTGGTACTGCACCGAGCCCGCAGGAACTGCCTTTAAGGGTCTAGATACAAGGTCGTCCTCGTAGTTCCTTTCCGTCTTGCTAAAACGAGATAGTGACTGCGATCCCGATGCCCGGATAGTTGCGGTCATATAGGTAATACCCATCATCGGTGTAATCAAGATATACGTCGTCGGTTTCATACCACGTCGGAGGCCACGTTTCCGGCCACGGATCCATGAACGTAACCCAATAGCCGTCGTACTGGAAGCGCGGATATCCGCCTACGAAGAGCATCGGAAGGCGGTTGATGCGGAAGAAGTGGTTCCTCCCGAAGTAGTTCCTGAAGCGGTCTTCAGGAACTCGGTAGCCGTTGTAGCCACCGCGTTGCTGCCAAGTGCGGTGATCGTTATTCCACGAACTGGCGCGAGACTGGACGAAACCGCTGTGCACCTGCCCTTGGTGTTGTGGGACGCCGCTATGGTGGACGCCGCCATAGGTGGGGCCGGTGGGCTGGACGCCGCCATGATAGACGCCGCCGAAGGTTTGTTGCGGTCGTTGCGCAGGTCTATTAGCTTGCTGCTGATGCTGTTGCTGGGAGGGTTGCGCTTGCTGATGCTGCTGGTGTGCGGGTTGCTCCTGCGGATGTTGCTGCCCCTGTTGCGCTTTGCCGTGCTCCTCTTCCTTTTGCTCATGCTGTGCGTAGGCGGGAGCAATCGTTCCGAGCAGAAGGAGCAGAACTCCCGCGTTGATAAGACCAATTGGTTTCATGAGTGTTGCCTCCATTACGGCGATTTCATGCGCCCCTCGCTGGGCGCGGTTGTTGTTTCCGGTGGTTGTCTCCGGTATACCGAACCGCGAGTCGGTAACATACACCTGGCCGCTTCTCAATGCAATTGTCAGCTAGATTTGCGGTACTGAGTGCTCAACGGACCGCAGATAGGGTCATTATTATGCACTGAATTCGAACCGAAAGGAGGAGACCTTGCCTTTGCTGGAGACCATTGCCGACTACTTGCGTGCCCATGCCCAAGAGTTAGGAAACCGAATCGTTGAATCCTACCCGCCCCTTCACGCTATCGACGACCCACCGTCACCCCTGATCAGCAAGCTCCTGCGGAAGCCCTACCCGGCCCAGACGCTAGCCATCATGGGTCTGGTCCGGCGCTGGCAGCAGGCCCGCGCTGGTGCGGTGATTGCCGAGTGCGGTACAGGCAAGACACTGATCTCGCTGGCTGCCGTTCAAACCCACGCTGAGGACCGGCCCTTTACGGCTCTCGCCATGGTCCCACCTCAACTGGTCGACAAGTGGTGCCGGGAAGCGATTCTCACGCTGCCGCGTCTCCGCGTATTCATCATCGACGGGCTACGGACGCCAACCAACTCCAACAGTCACCACGGCGTGAACGAAGTCAAGCTACGCAACAAACGCATTGTGCGGGAGGGATTGCGGACCAGCTTGAGCGAGTTGCGCCTCCGCAAGACCTCACCTTCCGCCCGTAAGCGTTGGGATTCAATTTGCTCTTCTCCGGCACTGTTCGTTGTGGGTCGAGACCGCGCCAAGCTCGGATACTTCTGGAGGCATGCCTACCAAGTCGCTCGTTGCGGGCGTTATCAAGGCAGCGTCATCAATCCTGACAGTGGGTCTCCGGTCAACCTCGGCACAGAGGGCGAGCGATTGCTGGCGATGGATTTCAAGAAGGTGAAGCTCAGCGAAATGCTGGGCCAGGCGGAAGGAACAAATCATGTCCGCCGGCCACTCTACAGCGCCCTTTGGCAGGCAGATGGCAAGAAGATTCGACGCTTTGCGCCCGTTGACTTCATTGGCCGTTATATGAGCGACGGCTTCTTCGACTACGCCATAGCTGACGAAGTTCATGAGCTGAAGGGAGGGGATACCGCCCAGGGGAACGCTCTGGGCACACTGGCTGCGTCCGCCCGCCACATTGCTGTGCTCACTGGGACTCTCTTGGGCGGCTACGCAGACGAACTTTTCAATATCCTATTTCGCCTCGGGGCCTCGCGAATGCTCGAGGAGGGCTTTGAATACGGCGAAGCGGGAGTTCGGGCCTTCACCGAAATCTACGGCCTGCTGGAAAAGATCACCGTGATTGAGCCGGCAGACAATGCCTGTTCTGAGGCGCGCGTCACAACCCGGCTCCGCCACCGGCCAGGAGCCTCACCGCTGCTGTTTGGCCGCTTCCTGATGAGTCTGGGCGCGTTCGTGTCGCTGGAAGATATCTCCGATGCTCTCCCTCCCTACCGGGAGGAAGTGGTCAGCGTGGAGATGGATCAACCCCTGCAGAAGGCTTATGAGGACCTGGAACAGGACATCAAGAAGGCCCTCCGCGAGCATCGAGGCAACCAGTCGGTCGCGAGCGTCGCCTTGAATGCTCTCCTCGCTTATCCTGACCGGCCCTTCGGTTTCGGGGATTTGATAGGGCGTGAGTTCAATCCCGAAACCCAACGGCGTGAGCCTTTCCTGATCGCAGCTACATGCAACCTGGATGAGGACTTTGTCTATGCCAAGGAGCGACGCTTAGTTGAGGAAATCAAATCCTCACTTGAGCGCGGCAGGAAGGTGCAGGTCTACGCGGTCTATACGCAGAAGCGCGACGTGACCCGGCGCCTGGAGAGGATCCTGGCCAAAGAAGGGATCAGGGTTGCAATGCTGACCACGGAGGTTGCCCCGGAGCAGCGTGAGTCCTGGTACGAAAGGCAACTGCGGGCTGGCGTTCAGGTCGTGATCGCGCACCCGCGTTTGGTTCAGACGGGACTCGACCTGTGGTCCTTCCCGGACATCTTCTTCTACGAGACCGGCTATTCCATTTACACCTTGCGGCAGGCCAGCCGGCGCTCGTGGAGGATTGGACAGTGGTCGAACGTCAACGTCAAGTTCTTCTACTACGCCGGCACCATGCAGGAAGCATGTCTGAGGCTGATGGGGAAGAAGCTCCTGGTTTCACTGGCGATGGAAGGGAAGTTCGCAACTGACGGCCTGCAGGCGATCGATGAAGGTGATGACATCCTGATGGCGATAGCGCGGGAACTGGTGACGGAGAAGGGCATTGGGGAGAGTGCGGATGCGGTGTGGAAGCGGCTCGTGGAGAAGCAGGCGGAAGTGTTCGGAGTTCGGGCCGTGGAGACATCACCATCGGAAATGGAAGCAGAACCTACGGAGAGGGATGTACCAGAAGTTATCATTCCACCGCCAGCACCAATCCCGGCAGTGGTGACGCAGCTTCTGATGTTCAGTGGGTCACTTGAAAGTGTACCCAGGCGTAAAGCCTCGCGCAGGCCATCGAGTGCTGCCACAACGTCAAATCAGCTGGGATTGTTCCCGAGCTAAGGGTGAAGCGAGCCGCGACCGGCAGCAGTCGTTTACTGGCTAAAGTGCGCCTTCAGTCGGCCAGGACCGCGGATTGCCCCTGGTCCTCATATCAATGGCGAACAGGACGCGAGTACAATTAGCGCCAGGGAGTTTGTCAACTGGGGGTAGTCCGGTGATCGACATAACCTGCCCTAGGTGCGAGACCATTTATCACGCTGATGAGAACCACATCGGTCGAGCTTTCCGATGCAAAGTATGCGGAAAGGTCCTGCTTGTTGAGCGCCAGGCGCTTAGACCGAGTGTACCTAGACAAGCCCGGGGCGTCACGGTTCCTGCTGAGGGCAGATCTTCGGCGCGTCCTTCAGCCGACTCGAAGGCACGAGAAGGGAGTCGACACCCAAGGTTTGGAGTAGGTATCCTCGTCGGCGTTGCGATCTTCCTCGCTCTTTGGCTGTGGCTGCGCGGCCCACAACCTGAACCTAAGGAGAGTTCACGTCTTCCAGTGACCAAACAAGGCCCTAGCACCACGTTGACAACAGTATCGGTGCCGGTTATCGCAAGTCCAGCGGAAGCCAAAGAGAAGGAGATAATCCAGCGAGATGCTGGCCGGTTGGAGGACCCGGAACTAATCAACAGCTACCGAGAGGTCAACGAGCGGTTCTATGAAAGTAGCCTCCCGAAGATTCCGGTTTTCTGGGAGCCCAGATTGAAAGAAGTCGGGTCGCTCAAAGCTGCGGGTTTAGTGGAAAAGGGATTATGGGCTCAATATGACGGTAAGTTTTTTATTCTTCTCAACCCTCAGATCCGCAAGGACCCACGCGAGATAAGGCGGGTCCTTTGCCACGAGATAGTTCACGAGTATCTTTTCACCTTGGGGGACACCAAAACGAATCACGGGCCCGCGTTCAAACGAGGATTGCTCCGGCTCGCAGAGGCGGGGGCATTTGAAGGAATATCTACCAGCGAGGGTGAGAAGGCAAGACTCAGATCGTGGATTGACGGAGAATCTGCCAGGCTGGCAGGAGAATCAGCGCGGATAAAAGGGGAGGAAAACGAACTGGACCAAACGAAGGAAGAGATAGAACGCGAAAGGGCCTCCTTGGACCGGGAGTTGCGCGACCTCAACCAGCGCATTTCTATCGGGAATGAGCAAGGGTACGGTTGGCCTTCGGATGGTGAAATTGAATCATCGAAGGCTAAAGGCCGGCTCCTCGACCAGGGCGTAGATGATTTCAATGGGCGAGTGGTTGATTTCAAGGCGCGAGTAGCTAGATACAATGGTGACGTGACGCGATTCAATCTCTATGTGAACCGTTATAACTTGATGATGGCCTATCCTGACGGACTTGATGAGGAATCTGAAATTCAGCCCAAATCGGCCGTCAACCAGCGCAGGTGAATTCCGAATTTCTGGCTGTGGTCGGGTTGTGTACGACCTTGGGCTTTTGACGAAGAGTAAAGCATCGTTCCAGCTTCTACGGCGATCCAAACTGGGACCTCAAGCCCTAGCACCTCGTTCCAGCAACGGGTACCTCGCACTGACAGATTGACACCCTAGATTCCCTTGATTTCCACAGTGTTGTGCAAAAGCCTGTTCAAAAGGCGGCGCACTACCTCTGCCACCGTTGAAACTACGGTGGTTTCACCTGATTGAACAGAATCCGTGCAATCATTGCTGATCCCCCTTGGGTTCCGTAGTTTCGGCTCACCGTTCCCCATTAACAGAAAAACGCATTGATGTCTTGACATGAAGGGAGGCCGCGCATGCCATTACGATTGGCCCACGCCGGTGATTTTCACCTCGATGAAGACCGTTACTTCGCCGACACCGCCCAGTGTCTGGAATGGTTTGTCGCAGATGCCATCCGGGCGAGCGTTGACCTCTTTGTGATCAACGGCGACCTCACGACCTATAAGGCCACGATTAAGGAACGGAACTTCTGGGTCGACAGGCTGGTCGAAATGGCCAACCACGTTCCGGTGATTCTGGTTGCAGGAAATCACGGGGCGGAGCTGGAGGGAGATTTGTACGTCTTTGCCAGGGCTAAGGGGAAGCACCCGATATACCTTTGCACTGAGCCGGAGTTCATTGAGCTGGGGGAGGCTGCTGTCGCGGTCTTTCCGTATCCCCGGAAAGCTGAGATGGCTGGCAACGAGCACAGTCTGGGTGAGACTTTCGCCCGGCAACTCGATGAGTTCAACCAGCGATTCGAGCAGCGGCCTGGATGCTACAAGCTCTTCTTTGGGCATTTCGGGGTGGCTGGCGCCAGGGTTAGCAGCGGTCAGCCACTGGTCGGGCGCTGTGCCGAGTATCCACTTGACCCGCTGCGCAGGTTGCAGGCGCAGTATGTCGGGCTCAGCCACATTCACCTCCGTCAGCAGCTCGCCCCGCGCATTTGGTACTCCGGGTCACTCTCGCGCTGCGACTACAGCGAAGTTGAAGACAAAGGCTACAACCTGGTGACACTGCACGCTCCCGAGCTTCGCCCGGACCTGTCGGACCTGGACGTTGAGTTCAGAGTGTCACCAACTCGGCGGATGGTTGAGCTTCACGCCGTCTACGAAGATGGCGAGCTGCGGCTACCCGACAACCTGGATCTGCTCACCTTGAAAGACTCTCGGGTGAAAGTCGTGGTGAGGGTCCCCAACGGACCAGATTGCCTGCTGAGCCGCGAGCAGCAGGACAATCTCAGGGAGAAGTTATTGGCTGCCAATCCCGCCGAACTGAAGGTGAAGATCGAGCACGATGCAGACCTTCCCTCGGAGCCTGCTCCGATCGCCGCCGCACGCTCAGCCGAGGAAAAGCTTCGTGCCTACTGGGCCATGAAAGCCTCCCCGCCAGCCGACCGCCAGGAGCGGTTGCTTGCCAAGCTAGCGGAAGTAGAGAAAGCAGTCCTCTTCAGTCGAGAAAGCTGAACACCCCATCCTTTATACATATATCCACCCTAACGTTGACTACCTCCGGGAGGTCCTACGATGAGGTTGCATTACCTGCGGTTACGGGGAATCACTGAGGCATTCCCAAATGAAGCCTGCGTCGACTTCGATAGTCTGGGTGAGGGGCTAATCGCCATCGTGGGCGAGAATGGGGCTGGCAAGTCCACGCTGATCGGATCGGTCTTTGCAGCACTCTTTCGCCAACTGCCCGGCCAGAAGCGCTCGCTTTATGACTTCGCCACCCATCCCCAGCCCGAAATCGACCTCACTTTCAGTGTCAATGGTGCCCGCTACCGGTCGCTTCTCAAGATCGATCCCAAGTCCCGCCAGATGGAGAGCTACCTATTCAACAGTGAGGGCGCGCCGCTCACCAACGGTAAGAAGGAGCCCTTTGAGGAGCTTGTCCGCAAATGCGCTGGCACGCCCGACTTCTTCCTCTCCAGCATCTTCTCCAGCCAGAAGCGCACGGGTAACTTTCTCTCACTTGAAAGGAGCGAGCGGAAAGAGCTGTTCATCCGAGAGCTGCTCGGGCTGGACCGGCTGAGACTGATTGCGGCAGCAGCCAAAGAGAAAGGAGAGGAAGTGGCCAGGACCACGCTTGGTCTGGAAGGGCAGGCGAGAAGCCTGAAGGCGCTGGTGGAGGCCGGGGTTGAAGATCCTGCGGAAGTTGAGGCCCGACTTCGAGAGGTGTCATCCCGTCTTGAGACTCTGGAAGCCGAGAAGCGTGTGGCACAACAACGGCTGCTGGAGCTTCAGGCAGCGGAGGCCAGTCGGAAGCCGCTCCTATCCGAGGTTAAGACTCTGAAACAGCGCCTGCGCAAGACCGATGCCGAGATCGCCGAAGCCAAACGTCAGGTCGGGAAGGATGGGAACCTCCTGGCTGGGAAGAAGAACCTCGCCGATTTGACGGAACGAGGCGCGGTGCTTGCCACTCGCATCGAAGAACTGCATCAGCAGATTCGGATAACTCAGGGGCTGGAGGGGGATAATCGTGAGACCGAGCGCACTGTCCAAGCCCTGGATGCTGAGCTAAGAACCAACCTGGCGGAGCTTGAGCGTGCGCGGGTGGAGCGTGAAGAGCTTGCGATAGTGCCTTGCCGGGGTGAGGGGCCCTACGCCTCCTGCCCGAAGATTCATCGTGCCGTCGGTGCCGGCGAGAAGATTCCGACACTGGAGGGAGAGGTTGCCACACTCTCAATTGAAGTCGAGGTCCAGCGCGGCTCGCTGATTCAGATTGCCACGCCCTCGTCCCAGCTCACGCGGACACTCGAAGGCTGCGAGCGGCAGCGCAGGGTAGTCGATGAGGAACGACAGCGATACGAGGAATTGCGGGCTGTCGAAGCACGCCGGGAGGAGCGGCTGAAGGGCTTGGACCGACTCAATCAGGCCCGGGCGGAGCTGGCCGAGGAACTGGCGCGGAAGGAATCGACCCTCTCCGTATTCGCTGATCTCGACGCGCGGGTGCAGGCTTCACGGCGAGAGATTGAAGACGCGGACCGTCTGATCATCTCCTGCCGCCGTGAACGGGACAGCCTTATTGCCCGCCAAGCACAAATCAAACAGTGTCAGGAGCAGCTGGAGGCAGCGCGGACTCGCCTGGCCCAGGTCAAGGCCGAACTCGGGGCGGCAAGGACTGAACAGGAAGACTACGCCTATCTCGCCAGGGTCTTCGGTCCGGACGAGATCCAACTCTGCGAGATCCAGGCCGCCGGACCACAAGTCTCGATCTTGGTCAACTCTTTGCTTGAGGGGTGCTTCGACAACAAGTTCGAAATCCGGTTCAGGACGCAACGCCCCAAGGCGGACGGTCGAGGGATGGTAGACGATTTCGATGTCGAGGTCCGCAACAAGAATCTGGACCGTACGTGCCTCGTGGATGAGCTTTCGGGCGGGCAGTTCGTTCTGGTCAACGAAGCCGTGAACCTAGGCATCGCGATCTACAATATGCGGCAGGGCGAAGGCATTCGTTACGAAACTCTGTTCCGGGACGAAACGGTGGGGGCTCTGGACGCTGTCAATGGCAAGGAGTACGTGCGCATGCTGCGCCGGGCTATGGACCTAGGTGGGTTCCATCAAGTGATCTTCATCTGCCACACGCCACTTGTTTGGGAGATGGCGGACACCGGCATTTCAGTCAGTAGTGGACGTGTACTTGTGGGCGATCGGAGAGCTCTGATATAAACTTTCTCAGTGCGACTGGCACAAAAACTCGGGCCGGTCAGCTGCGGCCCGGCGCAGCCGCATCTCCCGGCTATAGGTGGTGGGCAGAACGATATCCGCACTCCGAAGCATGTTATCGGTTCGGAATAAGCCGGTGTGTCACATACATCGTTTCCCTAGGTTTGGCCTTGATGATGCTGGTCTTCAGCAGAACCTCGAAATATGCTGGAAATCCCGGCTTTCTTCTAAGTTTCAGGCGCTCCTCGAGCTTAGAGGCGAACTGTGGGTCGGTGAGGAATTCTGCCGCGCCTTCTAATGCCTCACTCGCGCTGCCCTCAATGATTAAAACATTGCCAGTGTGGCTCAGGTTAGGCACAAAAGCGATCACTCCGTATGCCTCCTCAGTAGTCAGAGCGTGGGGTGCTTTGTTGACATACTCTTTCAGCTCACCGGGGCGAGGCGAGATGTTCCGGTAGAGGCCGGTGCCTAATCTCTCACTAAATTCGAAAATGAAATTGCGTTGAGACTCGAATAGCTCTACCCAGGGGTTTGACCGCCGGCTACCAATCAAGACGATGTTATCTGTCTTTAGATCCTCGAGTGCGACGTCGCGTGCGAATCGAACAGTGACCCTTCCGTGACCGCGTGGGTTCAATCGAAGAATGTCTCCCGTGATTTGGGCGGCATTTACGCCCGTGAACTGCCTTATTGCGATCAGTTGTAACTCAGGCGTGGTCGCTCTTTCCAGGTACTTGCCACTCAAGTAATCTGCCAGAGTAACGTGGGTATGTGTAATTTCTTGAATGAGGACAAGGCAACTGTCACTTAAGACGATCTCTGTCAAATGATCGGAATCGAAAAGATTGTTCCACACGCTATCTCTAAAGGGTAGAGGTGCTGTTTCTTCCCGTTGACTCCGCATTGATGCTCGATTCAGCTCCCATCCCGCCGCTAAGGCCAAAAGGAGCACAAATACCAACAAAACAGGCAGGGAACGAGTGACCCGAGCCTTAATCAATGACGGGGATTCATAGCGTGAGGTTTTGGCCTGACCCTCCAGGATGGTCTTCTCCACCTCACCCACCTGAAGGTTTTGCCCAGAAAGTTGGCGGCTTACGAAAATGGGTAAATAAGCACCCTTCGGGATCTGGATGACAAAGGGCTCGTTTTTTCCGTCCGTTTCGAAGTAGGACTGCAGCTTCTTTCGGAGCTCAACCGCCTCTACTCGCACAATGTTGTCTTCTGTGGGGCTGTAGTCCGAGCGCCTCTCAAACACGTTTATGCCTATCTGCAGCTCATGGACGTCATCTGGGTGTGATGTCAGTGCCTTCTCGCAAACATAAAGAAGGAACTTACGAAGGCGAGGTGACTTTTGGAAAGAAGAACTTGCTACGACCCGCAATGTCAATTCCCACTTTGGGTCACCCGAGAGGGTGTGGTCATTGGACGGCGTTCTGGCTAAGCTGTTGGGAACTTTCATGGCTAACCGTGAGTGAGCCGCTAGCAAACTGTTAACTAACTTGCAGCACCGTAGTCCCCTGATGCTAGTCTGCAGCCTGTTACAGGCTAGTACAGCGAGCGGCCAGAGTCAAATCGAACTCCGCCCACCAACATTGTATCGGCCCTACTGGCGCAGCGTCCGGAGGCGCAGACCGCACCTGAGGGAAGGAGTAGCATAGATGAAACGCTTATGTTTATCGCTTGTCCGGTCCGTATGTGTCGCGGCGACATTACTTGTGAGTTATTCATATGAGGTTAGAGGACGTGCGGCAGACGAGCCAAAAGTGGAGAACCTCTCGCAGAACTGCGTTGTAGCCGATTTCGGCGTCAGCGTGGACAATCCGTTAATCAAAACGAAGTTTAACCTCTTTAATACGACCATCCCCTCGATTTTGGCCTTTGATAGGGACATTAAGCTAATTTCTGAGCTCAACCCTGAATCCATGCGGATGGACTTTGCCTGGGGATGGGACTTCAGTTTATCCCATGCCATCGGCGGCACTGCTGAAAACCCCACGTATGACTTCACGCGGATTGACCACATGTCGGGTGAGATGCTTCAACGAAATGTGCTGCCGCAGTGGGCCTGGGGATGGGACTGGAGTCTATCCCATGCCATTGGCGGCACTGCTGGAAACCTCACCTATGACTTCACGCGGATTGACCACATGTCGAGTGAGATGCTCCAACGAAATGTGCTGCCGCAGTGGACGTTTGACTACACGCCGGATCCTCTCTTAATTGGACGACGGAGCCCGATAAGCCTTGGCGATTTGGAGAAGTGGAGAGAGATTGTGACCACAGTGGCCAGGCATTTCCGTGATAGCGGCATTCCAGTCGCAGCCTACGAAACCTGGAACGAGCCAGACAACAGTCCGTTCTTTGCGGGGACAGAGGCCGATTTTCAAAAACTTTATATTGCTACAGTACAAGCGATTAAAGCGGGAGATCCCGATGGGGTGATCGCAGGGCCGACAGTGGCCTGGAGCACCTGGTACAAATCATTTCCAGAATTTGTCAAGACCAGCAATCTTCCGCTCGACGTCTTTACGTTCCATCACTATGGCAGCCCCGGTTTGAGAGAGACGACGGAGGTGGCGGACAGTCTGGCACGGTTTCCGTACTTTAACACCACCGAAATAAGCATGGATGAATACCAATCGGCCGACTGTTGTATTTGGTACCGCGGCGACGTGCAGGATAAGTATGAAGCCGCAGCCCAGCTGCTCCACGATTTTAACGTCTTCCTGACACACCCCGAGTTGACCTCGGTGAGTTGGGCGCAGTTCCAGGAGCCTTGTGATTGCAGGGATCAGTTCCTCGGGTTGATAACCTTGGATGGGTTCCGCAAGGCGGCGTTCAACGGTTTCAAAATCTACGCCACGATGCCTGTCGATCGAAAGCAGGTGACTGTCTCTGGGCCAGCGATGGAAGCTATGGCATCGTCGGATGACCACAAAGCGGGTTTGGTAATCTTAAACCAGACCACCTATGAACGGCGAGTGGACGTGACACTAAAGAACATTCCTTTTCCGAAAGGGAACGTCCGGATTTATCGCATTGATCATGACCACAGCAGTTGGGGGGATGGGGCTGGTGAACTCCTGAAACCCTCAGAGACATTTATGAATGTGGACACCGTGAGATGGGCATGGACCGGCCCTGTGCCAAGAGGGGCTGTCATCTATTTCGAAGCAGAAGACGGCAAAGGGCTGTCTGAATTGAGCCCGGTCAAGGTGGCCAGAGTGATTCGCGTTCATCACTACTATCCCTCGCGGGGGACCTCGTCCTATGCGGACTTTGACCGGAAGACCTGGATAGCCCGCTTGGGTATGGCCAACAACCAGTTTGCCGACCAGGAGGTGGGCGCCACTGTCGAGGAGCTGCCAAGTACTCTTGATGTCGCTGTGAAAGTGGAAGGTAAGCTGCTGAAGTTGGACGCAAATAGTCTGCTAGGTGTGCGGGTGGATTACATGGTGGATGGGTCCTACGCAAAGGGGATTCTCTTCCACGGCGCCTACGACAGAGGTGCAGACCTCTACGACAAGGATAGGACCGCGCCGATGCCTTGGGGGACAAAGCGACAACCGGACCAGGTGGTGGCGGTAGCGAATTTGGCTAGTTTCCAGATAAAGCCCGCAGAGTACGCGCCGGCCAGCTGGAGAGGGCGCGTTCAGATCACGTTCATCCTACAGAACTCCGGCGTCGGAACCGGGGCGAAGATAATTGTGCGAACGCCGCAGAGCGCGATGGCAGCGAGATGATGACTCAGCCTCAAAAAGCATCGTCCCTGACGAAAGGCGAGTCAGGTAGAAACCACCAGGAGGGTAGGTGACAAGGTGACAGACTGGAGTAATCATCGGCTACCAACCAGCTTCGCATCGGGGTCCGGGCGTTCCGGTTTCTCAGGCGCCCCACAATGGAGCGGACGTTTCTTCGTGTCGGCGCATATCCTTGTCCTCCTCGTCCTCATCCACGGAACAATCACACGTGCCGCGGGAGTGAGACTCGATGAAGCCGTGCGAGTATTGTCGCTTAAACATTATGACGAAGCGCTAACGCTGCTGGAGCCGATCATTAAAACCGAACCTCGGAATGCTCGCGCATGGACTACAAAGGGGCTGGCACTCGCCGGGATGGGGCGGGTTGAGGAAAGTCTAAACTCTTTTCGACAGGCACTCGAAGTGAGCCCGAACTACCTCCCAGCCCTTAAAGCAGCTGCACAATCCGAGTACAACTTGGGCAATCCACATAGTCGTGTTCTCTTGGAAAGGATTGTTTCGCTAACACCAGAAGACCAGACTGCGCACGCAATGCTTGGTGAGCTCGCCTTTGAAAAGGGTGATTGCGGAGCCGCGACCACCAATTACGAAAAGAGTCGTGAGGCTATTGCGAGCAATCTTCCAGCCCTTTGGCAGTTCGGCCAGTGTTTGGTTTCCTTGCAACGACCGCGGCCGGCGGTAGAGGTTTTCCGGCAGGTAATGGCCTTGGAGCCTAACAGCCCGGCAGCCCGCTACAACCTAGGGCTCACGCAATACCTTTCCAAGCAGTACGGCGAAGCGGCTGCCACCCTTGAGGTCTTGGCAGCTGATCCAAAGCCCGATGCAGAGGTACTCAATCTCCTGGCGGACGCCTTGGAGGCTGATCGCAAGACCGGGGAAGCTGTTGCCACTTTGCGTAAGGCGATCGAAATTTACCCTCGAGATGTTCGCAACTATTTGGGCCTTGCGGCGCTCTGCATGGATCACTCTTCATTTGATCTCGGAATCGAAATTACCGAAGTCGGGTTGAAGAACATCCCTGATTCTGCCGCACTCTACGCGATGCGGGGAATCCTGCATGCTCAGAAACGCCAACCTGAGATTGCTGAAGCAGACTTTGAGAAGGCCGACCAGCTTGATCCAAAACAGAACTTTGGTGTCGTAGGTCTTGGAATCAACTTTCTTCAAAGGGACAAACCCGGAGAGTCGATACGGGTGCTGCGATCGCGGCTCGCAACGACCCCGAACGATTATTCGTTAAATTACCTTCTGGCTGAAGCTCTTATACGCAAGGGGCTATCCCCGGCACAGCCCGAGTTCGAGGAAGCGCGTTCAGCCTTGCTTCGCGCTATCAAGACCAAGCCGGACTACGCTCTTGCACACGCGCAACTAGGAAAGCTCTGTCTGATGTCAGGAGACGCCCATAGTGCACTCCGAGAATGCGAACTAGCAGTCAAACTCGCACCAAATGATCGCATGGCTGTGTACACCCTTGTTCGCGCCATGCACGCGGCTGGTCGAGGTGAAAGTGGCATCCAACCGCTTCTGAGAAGGCTTGAGGAAATAGACATGAGCCAACTCAGAGACGAAGCGGACAAGCAAAGAGTCCACCTCGTTAAGGTGGCACCTTTGCAGCGCTTCTAATTAACACTGCCAGGAATCAGAGCTCTATGCGTCGGGCGCGGGTCCAATTATAAAGGGAGGGAAGTCACATGATAAGTGGGAAACGTTGGACACAGCTACTTGTAATTACTCTCCTATGCTTACCTTCAGCATACGGGCAATTCAGTGGCAACATTCAGGGAACAATTCATGATTCAAGTGGCGCATTGATGCCAAATGTGCATGTAACCTTGACAAATCTTGCGACCCACGTTGGCAGCAGCACAACATCAAGCGCAGAAGGGTTCTACCGGTTCAGCAGCCTTGCGCCTGGCGAATACAGTATCAATTCTGAGGTCGCTGGATTTCAAAACGCAGTCGTGCAAGTTACCCTTGAGACAGCTCAAACGGCTGATGTACCGATTACGATGGGGGTGGCGGGTAGGGTCGAAAACGTGGCAGTCACCGCAAAGGCACCAGCGTTGGATACCGCCGATACACGAATCTCCGCCACCCTTGGAACGGCGGAACTTGCTGACCTACCGCTTCCGGCACGCAGTTTTCTCGGCCTCGCGGCGCTAGCCCCCGGGGTTACAGGTTTGGGAGGTACCTTCCGTGGGCTAGGAGGCGAGGCCCCAGATAATTTTGCTCCCGAGAGGTCTGTTGATGCAAGCGCATCCGGACGTACTTTTGAATCCAACATGTATCTGGTTGACGGGATGGACGTTACCTCAAACGTTCACAACGGAATCCTTAACGTGAGTCCGAATCCGGATTCGATCGCGGAGGTTGCGATACAAACCAACACTTTCAATGTTGAACAGGGACGAACGAGTTCGATACAGACCGTAATCACAACCAAAAGCGGGACTAACGCCTTCCACGGAACGCTGAGTTGGTTCTATTTTGACCAACACCTATGGGCCCGGTCGGTATTTACGTCGAAATACGACCCCTTCCATAAGAATGATTTCTCCGGAACAATTGGCGGTCCGATCATTAAGAACCGTACCTTCTTCTTCTTCTCGATAGAACCAATGAGGTCGTCCGCTTCCAGCTCGCTATCGACACACACGTTCGAGAGTCCTGAGTTCGTCGACTGGGCAGGGCAGAATTTCCCTAGCACTCTCGGAACCAAGCTGCTTAGTCAGTACTCCATAACCAATGTTGTTACTACGGGCGTAGCGGCTACCGCGAGTGATATCTTCGGATCGCAATGCGGTACTGCGGCGACCTTCGACTTGCCGTGCAACATGCCTATGCTAGACTCCGGGGTTTCCAAGCTCAGCCCGTATCGCAATGGATTGCAGTTCAATATCAGAATGGACCAATATTTCAACCAAAACCGCGATCGTATATACGGCAACTTCACCAAAACAACCCTCACACAGGAGGAACCCTCACTGCGAGCCGGCCTCTCCACGTCGGCCCCTTACTTCGTGACGGCATTCCAAGCGAACGAGACGCACAGTTTTTCGCCGTCATTCATGAACGAAGCCAGCTTCAGTGCTTATCGAGTTGAGGGAAATGTGTCGCAGGGCAAACTACCCTATCATATCCCCACTGTCAATGTTGTTGGACAGGATGTAGGAATATCAGCAGGTGGGCCCTTTACGTACATTCAGCACAACTACGGATGGCGCGATACGCTGACCCTCCTACGCGGTCGGCATACCCTCAAGTTCGGGTACCAGGGGTGGAATGGGGATGATGATTGTGACTTATGCAAACCTTCGTACACAAGGCCAACTTTCGAATTCCAAAACCTGCTCAACCTTGTCCAGGACATCCCTTACAATGAGACTGGCGTTCGATTCAACCCCATAACCGGGCAGCCGACGGGTGGTTACTTCTTCTATTCGACAACCGGAGGAATCTTTGCACAGGACGAATGGAAGGCGAAGCCTAATCTCACACTGACGATGGGTCTTAGGTGGGACGACTTCGGCAATACATACGCGAGTCACGGGACGATCTTGCAGAACATGCTACTTGGTAATGGCACCACTATCGATGAGAAGATTGCGGATGCTAGCGTGGAGCAATTCCCTGCCACCTACCCCCACAGTTTGTATAAGAACTTCAGCCCCAGAGTGGGAGTGGCTTGGGATCCAACGCGTCAGGGGAAATGGACAATCCGTGGGGGGTTTGGAGTCTTCCGTGACTGGCCTTCGTTGTCGCGAACCGAGGGCCCGATTACTACCAACCCGTTGGGTTTCTTCAGTCCTACTCTCCTGCAGGGGTCTGCAAACCCGCCTCTATTCTCCGAGGGGACGTCGGACAGCTTCCCGTTTGGTTTCCAATACCCAGTCGTGGGGCCCGTAACCTTCGACTCGCACGGCGGAAATGCGACTTTGAGACCCCAGGCAGCTGGGGAGGATCGAAGCACAAAGTTTGGCCCGAATTACAATTACGTTGTAGGAGTCGAGCGCCAGTTGCCACGTGATACTGTTGTGTCGGCGACTTACAGTGGCTCGTACACCCCAGCCGGGTTCGACAACGGCACCGAGTGGCCAGGCCCCGACTTTAATCGCATTGCCGGTGACTTGCTCGATGGCAGGTTGGACCGTTTGAACCCGAGTTTCGGTTATATGGCCTGGAACACAAATTTCAACAAGATCCAATACAACTCAATGATTCTTGCGGTTCGGCGTAGGGCCGGAACTAAGGGAACATTCCAGGCTTCCTACACATTTTCTCACGCCACGGACTACGGGTATGACTGGCCGGATCAGCATCTCCTCACCCAGTATAACGCTCCCACGGATAACGACGCTCCGCAGCGATTGTCATTCAGCGGAGTGTATATGCTCCCGTCTCTGTCTCATCAGAATCGATTGGTCAAAGGGATTCTGGGGACATGGGAAGGGGCGGGCACGCTGGTTCTGCAATCTGGTCGTCCCTTTACCGTATACACTACGGCTGCCTTCAACCCGCTCCTTGATGCGAACGGGGCAGTAATCGGGTTGCAGCCTGGGAGCGGCGACTACAACGCCGATGGGTACAACTTTGACTTCCCGAATGCGCCAACAAAAAGCTCCGGAGGGTGGAGCCGTCAAGACTACCTTAAGGGTCTCTTTACGGCTTCCGATTTTCCAATTCCAACCCCCGGGACCAATGGCAATGAAAAGAGAAATGGGTTCCGGGGCCCTGGCTTTGCCGACGTAGATTTCGGACTGATAAAGAACGTTTCGATCAGTGAGCGAGTCCGTCTGCAGGTAAGACTAGAGTCGTTCAACCTCTTTAACCGTGTGAACCTGTCAGCGACCGGCGGGCTCCCGTTTGACGAATATGGTGGTGTCGTTTCCGATTTATCGAGTGCCAGTTTCGGCAAATCGAATGCCACTTACAATCCCCGCAATTTCCAGCTGGGATTGAGGTTGACGTTCTAACGACCAAGGGAGGGTTCCTGCCTTTCTGTGGGGGCCCTCCCCTACTTCAACCCGACGACTATCCTGCTTTTGTTGGGACTACACGTCTAAGTACTCCTGTTCGGAATTAGGGTGACGTATTCGCTGGATTTAGGCGGCATAGAGAGGCTCCTGGGTTTCGAGCTTGTTCAAGAGTGTGGCCAGGTCTCGGCGGGTGATGGCCCACTGGAAGGGAGTGGCAATCTGCTGGCATCGGTCCTGGCAGCACTGGTTGAGAGTACGGAACGGACTTGCTTCGATCAGGGGATTAGCGGCGTGTTGCGGCAAAATCGCAGAACAGCTACCCAACCCGTGCGTTTCGCGCCAGCAGGGAGGAAGCTCCTAATGAATGCAAGGCATTCTCTGGTCTTTACTGTTGCGACCTCCGCATTGGTTTCTCTCGGGCTGGTCCTTGGAGCGGATACGGGACCACAACGCTCGTGCCAATCCGCGGGGGTCGATTCACAAAAGCGTTGGAGTCGGGACAAAGCCTGGGAATGGCACGAGAAAGTCGGTCCGATACGCGGCTTCAATTACGATCCTCGGTATGCTGTGAACGATGTCGAGCTTTGGCAAGCAGACACGTTCAATCTAGAAATCATTGATCAGGAACTAGGGTGGGCTCAGGAAGCAGGCTATAACAGCCTTCGAGTGTTCGTGCCGTATCCAGTGTGGAAGGGGGACCCAGAAGGTCTTAAGAAGCGCTTCGATCAATTTCTCACCGTCGCGTACAAACACGACATTGCAGTTACACCCGTCCTCTTCTGCGCGGGTGACCGAGTGGCACAGACTGGCAAACAGGGTAAACCCATCCCAGGGGTTCATAACAGCCGAGCAGTGCAGTGGCCCGGTCCCAGTGTTGTTCTGGATCGGTCGGCATGGGCTGGGCCGGAAAAGTTCGTTAGAGATATCGTTGGAGCCTTCACGAAAGATAAGCGGATCATCATGTGGGATATTTTTAACGAACCTGACAATTCCAGTATCAAGGAAGGGTGCTTGCCGCTGGTGGAGGCGGCATGCGAGTGGGCACGTTCGGTCCACCCTTCGCAACCCTTGACTATAGGGCCTTGGCACGAATACGAAAGTAAGTTCTCGCAGCGATTGATGGATTTGTCCGACATCGTATCGTTTCACAATTACGAATCGCCAGAAAACATGCGCGCAACAATTGAGATCTGCCGAAAAGCCGACCGACCAGTAGTTTGCACAGAGTGGCTGAGGCGGCAGGTGGGCAATACTTTCGCCGCGATCCTCCCAGTATTCGCCGAATTCGATGTCGGGTGGTACAACTGGGGACTAGTCGCCGGCCGAACCCAAACTTACTTGTGGTGGGAGTCGAGAGAGGGCGATTCTGCCCCAAAGGTGTGGCAACACGACATACTTCATCCCAACGGTGCGCCTTTCGATCCAGCAGAGATTGAGCTAATCAGGTCTTGGCACCCCCGACGATGCCCTCATAAACGAATGAACAATGCGGCGGTCCCAGGGTTAGTGAGATCGAGGTGAGCCTCGGTGAGGCCACCAGTCGTGTGTTTCAAGTTGAAGGTTGACAGCTTCTTGATCTCGATCGAGGCCTCAGATGATATGTATCCTTGGCAAGCGTGTGGAGCCCGGGAAAAAGTATCGGTCGATCATTACTGCTGGAATTGCCCTCCTCCTGGTCATGGCTGGCAGCATGCCCGCCGGCGAAGTGCACCCCGTCATCTGGAAAGCCGATGTGACAATCAGTGATCCCGCGACTTTCTCCGATGTCGGGGAGGATGCACGCGGATTGCGCCCGGGTACATTTGGCGCCGAGTACGGCCGCATGGTAAACCTGGCTGACGGCAACTGGCTATGCGTGTATACCTTATACGATAAGGAGAACTTCGGTTATACGCATGACCCTAGAGGGGGAACTCGGCTTCAAATCGCTCGCAGCGTTGACGTGGGGCGCAACTGGAGTGTCCTTACTACCATCTCTGCCCCTGGCCGCGACTTAGACAATGGCCAGATGATCCAACTCCGCAATGGGCACATTCTGTTAGGGGCGCGATCAGTACGATGGCAGGAATCCTACCGTCTTCCAGTTTATGAAAGCATCGACGATGGATTGACCTGGAGCCACTTGAGCACGATCGACTCCAATGAAGGTATCCCAGGTTCGCTGGGCACGCCAGACAAAGGGGTTTATGAACCGCATTTCTACCTCTTGGACAACGGCGACCTTGGCGTGATGTACTCCAGCGAAAAGCACGTGACCGAACATCCGTCGTTCAGTCAGATCATCTCAGAAAAAATATCGACCGATAACGGGACATCCTGGGGAAATGAGATCTGGGCAGTTGCAGAAGAGGGGCCAGCCAGGCCAGGCATGCCGGTTTGGACCAAGATGAGGAATGGGAGGTACATAGTTGTCTACGAAGTGTGTGGTACTGAGGACTGTAACGTCTCTTACAAGCTATCGGACGGTGGTAGAAAGTGGCCGCCCGGCCTTGGTTTCCTGATCTCTAATCAGCACGGTGGTCCTTATGTCCTGTCGCTCTTGGACGGCCGACTTCTAGTGACTTCTAACTTAGGAGAAGTGTCGTACTCAGATGACTACGGTTCGTCATGGCATCTAATCGAGCCACCGCCGTTCCCGGTGGGATCCGGCGGCGCCATATGGTCGAGCCTGTATCAAACTAAAGCTGACGAATTGGCAGTCATGTCATCGGTCAGGCGGTTGCAGGGTGGCCGAAGAGTTCAATTGCGGTTTGGCACACTCTCCGGATTGACAAAGTAAGGCCCTTTTCTCATGTCGCCGGTCGAGAGGGCTGAAACGCCTGAACCACACAAATCGATTAACACCCCAAGACATCGGACACTCTTTCCTCTCGACTAACAAAGGCTGTGTCAGAGCGCAAACGAGCGAGTGCAGAGCCTGCTAGGACATGGGTTATGGCCAGCGTAGAAAGAATACGGGATAAGGAAGGAGGACGAATGAATCGCCGCAAGTTCCTTTCGGTAAGTGGGGCAGCACTTGCATTGTCAGAGCTTGGAGCGTCGAGAATGCTGGCAGGTGCTCGAGACCATGTTCCAGCGCTCAACCCTTCCTCGAGTAAAGCGACGGTAGTTAGTACTCCTCCGCAAGGCGGATCAAACAGTTTCTATATGGGGAATCGCCGCCCGTTGCTCGAAAGTCCTCTAATCAAACTTCCCATTGGGTCTATTGAGCCGAGGGGTTGGCTGCGCCAACAGCTCCTGTTCATGACAAATGGTATTACGGGCAGACTCCCTGAACTCAGCAAATGGTTAAAGCCTGACAGCGGCTGGCTAATCTCCAAGGGACAGAGAGAAGTAGCGTACAACGACGACTACCAACATGTCCCCTACTGGCTGCGGGGGTTTGGGGACCTCGGTTATGTACTCAAAGATGAAAAGACTATTCGGGAGGCTCGTCGATGGCTCGACGCTGTGCTGAGCAACCAGCAAAGGGACGGTTACTTTGGTCCGTTGCCGAATAGGGAGGAACCCAACCTCTGGCCAAACATGCCCATGCTGGACGCTCTTCAGTCGCTGCACGAAGCAACTGGAGATAAGCGGGTCCTTCCATTTATGTCGAACTATTTTCGATACGAATTGAACCGGCCTCGTAAGAAGCTCCTGCCCTCGAGCTGGCAAAAGTTCCGTGGCGGAGACAACTTAGCCAGTGTCTATTGGCTCTACAACCGGACTGCTGAGCCTTGGCTGCTGGACCTTGCCAGGGCCCTCCACGAACAGACGGTCGACTGGACCTCGACGGGACCGCACCCGAGTGAACCCGGCACTTGGGGACATGGCGTGAACATTACCGAAGGTTTTCGCGAACCAGCGACCTACTACCAACAGACGAAGGACAAACGGTTCTTGGAAGCCACGCAACGGAATTACGCCGTGGTAATGGACGAATACGGACAACTTCCTGGCGGGATGTTCGCTGCAGACGAGAATCTTCGGAGTGGCTTCGTGGGCCCATCTCAGGCGGCAGAGACTTGCGCGATGGTGGAATTCATGAAGAGTTTTGAGATGCTTCTGCTGATTACTGGGAATCCGGTATGGGCAGACCGTTGCGAAGATGTGGCGCTCAATTCTCTGCCAGCAGCGATGACTCCAAACTTGAAAGGGCTCCATTACCTGACAGCACCAAACCTTGTGCAATGTGATCCATCAAAGGAGCATGTTTTCCAAAACGTGGGCTACATGCTCCCGTTTTCTCCTGGGGATGTGTATTTTTGCTGCCAGCACAACGTGGCCATGGGTTGGCCGTATTACTCAGAGCACCTGTGGGGCGCGACGCCGGGTAACGGGCTGGCTGCGCTTCTCTATGCGCCCTGCTGCGTCGAGGCCCAAGTTGGCCAAGGCGTTCGAGTGAGAATCGAAGAGCAAACAGACTACCCGTTCAGGGAAACGATGGAATTCAAGGTGGGAAGTCCCGAGCCTGTGCGCTTTCCACTCTTACTGCGAGTGCCTGGCTGGTGCAAAGCACCTTCCGTGGCTGTCAATGGACAAAGCCTTCCAGTTGAGACCATACCTCACAGCTACATTATGATCGAGCGACTCTGGCAGGACGGCGATAATGTAAGCCTCTCTCTTCCAATGCCGGTAGTGCTCTCGACCTGGCAGAAGCAGGCCAACGCGGTTTCTTTGAGGCTTGGTCCCCTATCGTTCTCACTGAGAATTGGCCAGAGCTGGGAGAAGATCGGTGGCACCGACGAGTGGCCAGAGTTCGCGGGTTATCCCACTACGCCATGGAACATCGGGCTTATTGTCGACCGAACCAATCCAGCCGGATCCTTCCGGCTACTTCGGCACAACCTGACAGCTGAGCAGCCCTTTGACCTAGACAGCGCACCGATTGAGTTGCGAGGTAAAGGACGAGCAATTCCGCAATGGGGGCTGGTTCAAAACTCTGCCGGCCCGTTGCCACTCGGTCCAGTCAGTTCCGGTCAACCGGAACAGGATATTACACTCGTCCCGATGGGATGCGCGCGGCTCCGCATCTCAGTTTTCCCGACGATTGGGTAGGACGCGGGCGTTGGAAAGAGGGTACAGGCCATCACCGATGTCGAATCACATTACTGTACCTGGTTCTCCCCGTTTCATGCTGAGGTGCTGACTCTGGTAATGGGATTCCATCCAATTTTATCTTCTCGAGGGTTGGTCCCAGAAGGTTCAACTCGAACACATGGAAGGGCTTGCCAACATTTCTCGGCGAACTGAGATCAGGCATGCACACGCCCCGCCCTTGGCCGCAACTCATCGAAGGAGGAGCACCTCCGCTCGCTAGGTTGAAGCCCAATCAGCCAGGGACGGGATGTTGCATCGTGTGTGGTTTCATGAAGATAAGTAGTCCAGGTAGCTTACCTTTACGACCCAGTCGCCTTGAGCTGGTTAAAGCGCTTGAGGGCGCCAGCGGCTTTTTCTGGTTCTTTCAGTCCTCGGTAGGCTCGGTAAAGGAGGTAGTATGGCTCGCTCTCCCGCGGCTTGAGCTTTATGGTCCGCTCAAGAAGGGGAACTGCCAACGCATGCTGGCCCAGATTGACATAAGCTTGCGCCAATTGGTAGTTCGCATCGTAGTTGTTTGTGTCCCGGCTGAGGACTTCTTCGAGGACAGGAACTGCCCCTCGATAGTTCGCAGTGTGGCAGTAGATTTTTCCGATTTTCACCTTTGCGCGCATATCTTCGGGGTGGTCGCGCATATGCAGATTGAGTTCTGTTATCGCTTCGTCCCAGCGGCCTTGAGCAGCCAGCAAAGAACCTATCAGCAAGTGAATGTCAGGCCACTGTGGATCGATCTCAAGAGCTCGACGGTACTCCTCGATTGCTTTGGTGGCAAGCTTACAAGCTACCATCACGTCTCCCTTAAAAACGTGGAGCAACGCCGAGTCTGGCTGACGTTCCTCAACCGAGTGGAACATCTTTTCCACCAAGGCTCTGTAATCCGCGGGAACGTTGGGTTTCCTATCGTCGCGATAGGCGAGCAGAGCGTAGGCTTGACCCAGCGTCCACATCGTGCGCACGTTGTTTGGGTCAAAGGCCAGCGAGCGTTCCAGAAAGGGAACTGCCGCGTTTGTATCACCCTGAGCCATCGCTAGGTTCCCCAGACCCGAGAACACCTGCGGATCTAAGTCATTAATCTGAAGTGCTTCTCCGAGCAGCTTCCGAGCATGGTCGTACTGGCCCAGTTCGGTATACGCGAGACCGGAGAACAACAGCGAACTGAATTCCCGCGGATGGGTGTGCAAGACCTGTTGGAGTTCGAACACGGCCTCATTGTTCTTATGCTGGTAATAACAAGCCAGTCCCAAGTTTACGCGCGCGGCAAAAAGGCTCGGGTCAATGGTGAGAACCCGTCGATAGAGCTTTTCTGCTTCCGCGTAGTCGCCTCGATGTTCGGCCTCTCGAGCTCTCTGAAAGATTTCCCGGGGGGCGGGATTCTTGTCTTGGGTTCGACACAAGGCCGAGGTGAAAAGGAGGGCGGCGCACAAACCCATAACGACTTTTTTCATACAGAACAATGTCGGTGGATTCTGAGAACGAAACTTCATTGTCCTCCCCGTACGCCTCTAGATATCTTAGCACAACGCCCGCACCCCTATTAAGTGGTCCGAGCGTTCCTGGAGGCGAGCAGTGTTCGGACCGTACTGTTGGCACCCTCAGGACTACGCAGGCTCCAGTCGCCACGTAGCGTGCCTCACAGAGTTAGCGAAATCGAGGGCGCAACTACTCGACTTTAGACCGAACTTTGGAGACGCTGGCTCAATTCTAAGTTTTTCCGAGAAGTAAGAGATCCGGTCATACGGGTGAGATACCTAAAAAAAGGCTCGCGCCCAGGTGACCGAAAACAATGGGGCAATAGAAGTAAAACAGATTGCTGGCGAAGGTGGTGACGATGCAGCGGAATATCACGGAAGGGAAACGGCAAATACCGCGAGGCATCGATTGGACCGGCATGTAAGGAACAGACACGAACGAAAGCTACGCTTTTTGGTATCGATCAAATAATAAGCGGAAACGGGGAATAACATGGACAGAAGAGAGTTGTTGACAGCACTTGCAAGAAGCGGCGCTACAGGATGGCTGCTTTCAGCACTCCCGCTTCAGGGAATGGAGGAATCAAGATCCAAGATCCAAGCAGGTGATCCCGTTGATGTCGAGCAATTGTGGGACGCCCGGTGGAGTCCGGAGCGGGCCTTTAAGTACATGGCACAATTCGGCGAGGTGAAGGCCTGCAATTACGTCCCCCGGACCGGGGGCAGCATATTTCACAACGCTGATGAGAAGTTGATCGACCAGGAACTCGGTTGGGCACGGGACATCGTAGGACTGAACAGTGTTCGCGTCTGGGTGCAGCTTTCCAGTTACGAGTTGAACCGGGAAGATCTCTACAAAGGCTTCGAGAAGCTCCTCGACATCTGCGCGAGCAAGGGGTTGACGGTCCTGCCAGTACTCTCGGCAGAGGATATGATGGATCCGAACGTTGATCCGAACTCGCCTGCCGCGCACCCGGAACCGGTTCTCGACTTCAAACCCGGGGTTCACGGTGGCGGCTGGCGCTATCCCGGCCGTTTACAGTGGCCTTGCTGCGATCCAGAAGCCCAGGTTGACCCGAAGTTGATCGCCACGTGGCCGCAGACGAGGTCGCGCTTGAAGGACTTCACTCAGACTTTCATCAGTCGGTATGCCAAGGACAAGCGGATCATCCTTTGGGACCTTTACAATGAGGCGCCACATCGGGTACGGCCGGTAGTGGAATATCTCTTCCGTTGGGCAAGGCAAGTCAACCCCTCGCAACCCCTTTCGGTGTGCTGGGAAGGACATGACCTGTCGGACGTGATCACTTTTCACACCTACACGCAGCCGGGCTTCACGTCGCCCAATTATTCTCCGGAATGGGATTTACCGGGATGGGATTTCCTGACGGAGTTGGAGTGGGCGAAGGCCTGGGGGCGTCCCATGCTGTGCACGGAGTGCATGGCCAGGCCGTTCGGTAACACCCTGCAAGCGATCCTGCCCTTCTTTACTCGCTATCACATAGGCTGGTACGTGTGGGGTCTGTGCGCAGGCGGTCCGGCTCAGTTCTATTTTCCGTGGCACTGGCCGATCGGTTCGCCGCAGCCGAAAGTGTGGTTCCACTGCCTGCTATATCCGGATGGGACACCGTACAATCCCGAAGAGATCTTGTTGATCCGCGAATTCAAATACAAGGACCTGCCGCCGGCGGTAACGACGCAGTCGTACTGGCTGCGGGGAGGAAAACCCGAAACGGAACCTCCCAGCAATTCGGAGATCTGACTGAAGCCGGACTGGGCCATAGGGGTTAAGGGGGTAATCTGGCTAAGATTGAGACCGGACTGAAAGGATGAACCTATGAAGCCGCGCATGTTGTCTAGTGTGTTAGTGGTTCTATTCACCTGCGGTCTATCCTCCATCAGCACAACACACCGTCTGAGGGGATCTACGCCCTCTTCGAATGACCCCCCGACTAGCCCATCCCAAACAGTTCCTGCGCCTTACGGGGGGTCATATCCGACTGCAATTCAGCGAGTTCAATATAACGGGTGGAATGTCTATAAGCTGACAAATAGGATTGTGAGCTTGCTCGTGGCGCCAGACATTGGAGGGCGTGCGATCCAGTTGCAGCTTGGGGATCAGGAGTTCTTCTTTGTGAACAAGCACTTGGCCGGAAAAATTCTTCCACCTGAGCAAAACAACTCCAAGAGCGGTTGGGCGAATTATGGTGGTGACAAGGTGTGGCCCGCGCCCCAGGGACAGTCGTCCGACAGTGAATGGCCTGGGCCACCCTACTATGCCCTTGATGGCAGTAGGTTCAGTTTGGAAGTCGTCAAGGAGACCCCTGCTGAGGTTGCTGTTCGGGTCAGCAGCCCTACTGATTCCCAAACCGGAATCCAGTTTGTCCGAACTTTCCACGTGTACGCCGGGACAACCCGGATCAAGGTAGAGCAGCTCATGCGGAACGTCAGCAGACGCCGAATCCGCTGGGGTATCTGGCACGTGCTGCAAAACGATGCAGCTGACGCGAGCGATCCCCGGAAGCCCAATTCGGAACTGTATATGTACGTTCCGTTGAGCCCGCACAGCCAGTATCGAGATGGATACCGCATTATGTTTGGGGATGTTCGGCACCCCAGCTATCAGGCCCTCCGTGAACAAAATATGCTTCGCATTCATTACCTCTACCAGGTGGGTAAGGTCGGTGTCGACACGAGTTCTGGTTGGTATGCCGTCGTAAACGGGCAGAAGAATATAGGCTACGTCGAGAACTTCAGGTTCTTTCCCGCCCTTGAATATCCGGACGGTGCCTCTGTTGAGTCGTGGAATCACGGTCCGAGTTTCCTTGAAAATGACCCATCGTTGCCCAATGATCCCGAGAAAGTTCCTTACCTCATGGAGGCTGAGGTTCTGAGCCCGCTCGCGGAACTGGACCCAGGTGAGGATTACTCATTCGCCGTGGCCTGGTGCCCGACCCGCGTGCCAAACCCGATCCGTAGTGCGGTCTGGGCAGGCGCCATCAGCGAGCCGCTCTCCGGGAAGGTCACTGGCGATCAGATTCGCCTGCAAGGTGTTTTCGGAGTCTACTGTCCGGGAACTGTTGAGGCCGTGTTCTACAATTCCGCGGGGGAAGTGGTTTACCTAGAGAGCCTTCAAGCAGTCGATCCGCGCGAAGTTGTGCGGTTGGACAAATCTGTGACGATTCCACATGGTGTGTATCGTGTGAGTGTGCGGGTTCGCGACCAGGAGAACGAAAACCAGGGGTATCTCGGCAGCGTCATCCTGAAATAAGCAAAATCGTTTTGGGTTGGTACTGCTCAGCATAGTCCTCAACAAACCGTCGGGAGGCCTAAGATGAATGGCAAACGTAATTACTCGTTGCGAATTCCGTCAGGCATTATCGCCATCCTATCCCTGACGCTTGGGTCGCTTTGGGCGCAGGCACCTGTCAAACTCTGGGAAGAGCCGTTGGTGATACCGACGTACAAGATAGGCGAGCCTGATCGGAACCCCATCTTCTATAGTGGTCGGGCGTACCAGGGGGCCAAGGGGCTCATTTATCCCTATCCCGTTCTGGACAAGATCACGGACGTGCGCGAGGACAAGGCCTATCACGCGGTCTACCTGGAGAACAAGTTCATCAAGCTCTGCGTGCTGCCCGAAATCGGCGGCCGTATCTTGATGGGGCTGGATAAGACCGACAACTACGATTTCTTCTACCATCAGCATGTGATTAAGCCCGCTCTCATCGGTATGCTGGGGGCGTGGATTTCCGGCGGCGTGGAATGGGATGTCCCGCATCACCATCGCGCCTCCACTTATATAACGGTAGACCATGTGCTGCAGGAGAACCCTGACGGCAGCAAGACGGTTTGGGTAGGGGAGACGGAGTTGCGCCATCGCATGAAGTGGATCGTGGGGTTGACCGTGTTTCCCGATAAGTCCTACGTCGAGGCTACGGTGAAGCTGTTTAATCGTACCCCGGTGGCCCATTCAATGCTGTACTTTGCGAATGTGGCAGTCCACGCCAACAAGGACTACCAGGTCATCTTCCCACCGGATACCCAGTATGCAACGTTCCATGCCAAGAACGAATTCCTGCACTGGCCAATCTCGGACAGAGACTTTGGCGGGCTGGAGTTCGGCAAGCCGGTCGATGTCAGCTGGTGGAAGAACCATCCATCACCCACTTCCTGGTTCTGCTGGGACTGTGAAGAAGACTTCTTCGGCGGATACGATCACAGCAAGCTGGCGGGCGTCGTCCAAATTGCGGACCACAACGTCGTGCCCGGAAAGAAGTTCTTTGAATGGGGAAGTGGATCAGAAGCCGCCATGTGGGACAAGATCTTGACGGATTCCGATGGTCCGTACCTGGAACTGATGGCGGGAGCTTACTCCGATAACCAGCCTGACTACAGTTGGGTTCAACCCTATGAGATGAAAACCTTCAAGCAGTACTGGTACCCGATCCGGAATCTCGGTGGCATCAAAAACGCCAATCTTGATGCAGCGATGAACCTGGAAGTGAAACCGGACCAGACGGCCAGAGTCGCATTTAATACCACCTCTGCCTTCCTTAACGCCAAGGTTGTGCTGCGGGCTGGCGACAAGGTTCTCCTTGAGCAGACGGTGGACATCAGTCCGGGAAAGCCATTCGCAAAGGAGGTCTCGCTACCGGCAGACGTGGAGCAAGGAGATCTGAAGGCATCGCTGTATTCTGCGGCGAACCGCGAACTGATTTCCTACACTCCGGTGAAGATGAGGAATTCGCCCATGCCCCAGGCGGTCAAGCGCCCCCCAGCTCCCAAGGACATCAAGACGGTAGAGGTGCTATACCTCACGGGCTTGCGGCTGGAGCAATTCTATAGCCCGGCACTGGAACCCTATCCGTACTACGAAGAGGCGCTGCGACGCGATCCGGGTGACTCCCGTGTAAACACGCAGCTTGCGATTCTCTACTGCAAGCGTGGTATGTTCAAGGAAGCGGAACAGCACCTCAACAAGGCCATTGAGCGGACCACGAAAGATTACACTCGGCCTAAGGACGGAGAGGCGTTCTACTACCTGGGTGTGGCGCTTGCGGCTCAGGGGAAGCTAGACGCTGCTTACGATGCGTTCTACAGGGCTACGTGGAGCAACGCCTGGCACGCGGCTGCATATTACGAGCTCGCCCGGATTTCCAGCCGCCGCAGCGAATGCACCCAGGCGCTTGAGCACTTGAACCGGTCAATTGCCTACAACACCGAGAACACCACCGCGCTGAACCTTAAAACTTCAATTCTGAGGAAACTCGGGCGTACCGAGGAGGCGGAGCGGGTCGCATCGACCGTCCTGGCAATCGACCCGCTGAACTTCTATGCAGGGAACGAACTTTACCTGGCGAAGCAGAAGCTCGGCGCGAGCGGCGATGCGACAGGAGCCTTGGACACTCTCAAGGGGAGGATGCGGAACGAGCCGCAGTCTTACCTAGAGATGGCAGTCGATTACGGAAACGCGGGCTTCTATGGTGAAGCCATAGAGACTCTTTCGCGGGTCGATGATGGCGGCGCACACGTGTCCCCGACAGTGTACTACTATCTGGCCTATTACTCCGAAATGGCGGGCAACAAGGAAGCGGCGGAGAAGTACTTCCGGCTGGCTAGCAAGATGCCTCGAGATTACTGCTTCCCATTTCGTTGGGAGTCCAAGGAAGTGCTCGAGCACGCCATGCAGCACAATCCGCAGGATGCGCGGGCGCCTTACTACCTGGGCAACCTGCTATATGACCACCAGCCGGAAAATGCGATTCGGGCCTGGGAGAAATCGAGGAGCCTCGATCCCTCGTATGCGACGGTCCATCGGAACCTGGGTTTGGCATACGCGCAGAAAGAGAAAAACCCCCCCAAGGCGATTGCCAGCCTGGAGGAAGCAATCGAGTGCGACAGGAATGATGGGCGCCTATTTTATGAGCTGGACCAGCTTTATGAGCAGGCGGGGACAGCGCCCGCGAAGCGGCTTACTGTACTGGAACGTAACCAGGAGGCCGTCATGCAGCGCGACGACGCTGTGCAGCAGGAAGCCATCCTTTACGTTCAATTGGGGCAGTACGAAAAAGCAATCAGCCTGCTGAGCCAGCGGCACTTCCATGTTTGGGAGGGAGGCGGAGACATTCACGACGTGTACATTGACGCATTCCTATTACGAGGTCAGGAGAAGTGCAAGGCTAAGCGATACGAGGAAGCGCTGAAAGATTTTGAAAAGGCGCTCGAATATCCAGATAACCTTGAAGTCGGTCGCCCCCATCAGGCGCCTCGAGATGCAGAGATTTACTATTCTATCGGCTCGGCCCAGGAAGCGCTTGGGAATGATGGCGCGGCAAGAACCTCCTTCGAAAAGGCGGTGGCTGTCAAGTTGACTCAACGACACTTCGATCTAGGCGCCAGCTCGGTTCGCTACTTCCAAGGCCTTGCCCTGCGGAACCTCAACAGGGAAACCGATGCCACGACTGTGTTTGAGGAGCTTATAGCGCAAGGTCAAAAGGAACTCAAAGCCAGCAGCATGGATTTCTTCGCCAAGTTTGGGGGAGGACGATCTGGGGCAGCACAGGTGGCTGAGGCGCATTACCTGATTGGACTTGGACTGCTTGGTGAGGGGAAGAAGGCTGAAGCCAAGGCTGAGTTGCAAGAAACCCTGAAGAGTGACGTCAACCATTTGGGAGCGATTACCCGGCTGGCAGATTTCCGCTAGGGGAATAGGCGAAGGGGGCCGGGGTGGGACCCTCGACTGAATCAGCTGCGTGCTGTGACCCATGAGATTGGGTGCGCTACCGTGCGGGAGTACGCAGGCGACGGCGGAACTTATCGATTGCGCTGGGTTACGCGCCGTTCGGCCGGTGGCCTCTTGACGAACCTTGGTGAGCCTCTGCGAGACTCTTAAGCCGAGACACTCCATCGACGGAAGGTTGATTCACAATGGACCGAGCTGCTGGACTGAAGAAGGCCTTCGCAGAAATCTATCCTGGCGAGCCCCGCATCTTTCGTGCGCCGGGGAGGGTTAATCTGATCGGTGAGCACACCGACTACAATGACGGTTTTGTGATGCCCTGTGCGATCGCTGCCTCCACTTGGGTTGCTATTGCGCCGCGGCCGGACCGGAGACTGGTTGCGTATTCGCAAGATTTCTCTGACCACGCGGAGATTGACCTGGACGATCCGCCTCCCGGTGCGGAGCATCACTGGAGCCGGTATGTCTTCGGAGTTGCTTGGGTACTCGAATCGGCGGGCCACCGTCTGCGTGGTGCGAACCTGCTCATCAAAGGAGACGTGCCGATCGGTGCGGGTCTCAGTTCGTCGGCGGCCATCGAAGTTGCCACTGGCTGCGCGCTGCTGGCCGCTTCCGACATCCGCATTAAGCGTGTTGAGCTGGCAAAGTTCTGCCAGCGGGCTGAGAACCAGTTCGTGGGTACGCGGTGCGGAATTATGGACCAGTTCGTGTCATGCTTCGGGGCAGTTGATAGTGCCTTGATGCTGGATTGCCGTACGCTCGAGCACCAGCTCGTGCGGATTCCTCCCAACGTTACGCTGGCCATGTGCAACACGATGGTCAAGCATGAGCTGGCAAGTGGAGAGTACAACAGGCGACGGGAAGAGTGTGAGCGGGGCACTCGCACCATGGCCAAGAAAAAGGACGGCGTCCGCGCCTTGCGAGACGTAACGTTGGAGGACTTGAACGCCTCGAAGGCGGATCTCCCCGAAGTCGTGTACAGGCGTTGCCGCCACGTGGTGAGCGAAAACGCTCGAGTCACCCAAGCCGTAGAGGCTCTACACATTGGAGACCTTGCAAGGTTTGGCGCACTCATGGGTGAATCGCACACAAGTCTGCGGGACGACTATGAGGTAAGCTGCTCTGAGTTGGATCTGATGGTGGATCTTGCCCGACAACTCCCAGGAGTCTACGGCGCGCGGATGACGGGGGGAGGATTTGGAGGATGTACGATTAATCTTGTGCGTAACGACTGTGTAGAAAAATTCAAGGAAGCTGTTAGTCGGGGATATGCAGCGGCAACGAGTAAGGTTCCGGAAATCTACACCTCGACCGCCGGTGAAGGAGCAGGAGAGGTGAGGATCGTCGATGGTGCTGAACCGGCACCGGCTAGTTCTGCGGCTGCTTGACTCGTTTCTTGTCCTGAGCGACCATCGTTCGCCCCTAATTGCGAGGGGAGCAAAACCGTGGCGTGACGTGTTTGCGCTGGGCACTCAGGCCGCGCCTGCCTTCTAGTTCGAGATTCCCCGGGCCATGAAGCCGCCGTCCACTGTGAGGATTTCACCGGAGACGAAGCTCGCTGAGTCTGAGGCCAGGAAGGTCGCATGCCCTTTGATTTCTTCCAGGTTCCCATAGCTCCGCACGGGTGTGCGGGAGAGGAGGGACCTTTCGCGGCTGGGATCATTGACGATACTTCGGTCGAGGGGAGTCTCGAAAACGCCAGGCGCGATCGTGTTCACAGCGATATTATACTTCGCCCACTCTGCAGCGAGGCGGCGTGCGATCTGCGCAACAGCGCCTTTGCTGGCGCGATAAGGCGTTGCCTGATGTACGCTCACGAACGAGGCCGAACTCGGCAACGCAAGAACTGGACTGGAAGACTACAACGATCTCGCCAATGTCTTCGGCCCGGACGAGATCCAGCTCTGCGAGATCCAGTCGGCGGGACCACAAGTCTCGACCTTGGTCAACTCTTTGCTGGAGGGGTGCTTCGACAACAAGTTCGAGATCCGATTCCGGACGCAGCGGCCCAAGGCAGATGGCCGGGGGATGGTAGACGATTTTGATGTCGAGGTCCGCAATAAGAATCTGGACCGTACGTGCCTCGTGGATGAGCTTTCGGGTGGGCAGTTTGTACTGGTCAACGAAGCCGTCAACCTGGGCATCGCCATCTACAACATGCGGCACGGCGAAAGCACTCGTTACGAAACTCTCTTCCGAGACGAAACCGTGGGTGCTCTGGATGCTGCCAATGGCAAGGATTACGTGGGCATGCTGCACCGGGCTATGGATCTTGGCGGGTTCCACCAAGTCATCTTTATCTGCCATACTCCCCTCGTTTGGGAACTGGCGGATAGCATCCTTTCAGTCCGTGGCGGCTGTGTGGTGATGGGCGACCGGGAAGCGGCTGTTACCACTGAATCTCCCCAGCTGGTGCGCCCCTCGAACCCGCTGTTTTCGCCTAATCCAGAGAATCGAGTGTGCGACTTGTGAGCCACGTTTCGCCGGAATGAAGAGCCCAATGGAAAATATGGTCGAAGAGATTATTTGGTCTTGAACATGCGAGTTTCAGATCGATATCTCTTGCGTGGACACTGCTGCGTCTCGCGTGCGCCTGCTGAGCCGCACCAAAAGGGTTCGAGAATCGGGTCCGACTGGTTCGTTTGCTGGCGAATTCTGCGTTCAAATTCGCGTGTGCCAAACCAGTCGTTTTGCACGCTACTTACGCCAGCGAATGTCGCGCCTGCGTACCTCCAATTACCTTGAATCGCGAACCCCCTTGTTCAGCTGGACTTACTTCGGGAGCCCCAACTGAGTCCGCAGTAACTCCGCCTTCCTGCCCAGCCTAGACCCCGTATTTAGAAGCCTCGACACTCGTCCGTGGGTCGAGGAGGTACAGTGACAAGCAAGCTGGCCCCACAAGAAATTACCGTGTGATAACTACCTTTTCTCTTGATATGATATGGCACCTCCGCCACAGACGACGAGATAAGGTTTTGTTTCTGCTCATGCCCACGCTCAGCGAAGCAGACACTTGCCGCAAGTACGTTCTGCCCAAGCTCTACGCCGCAGGCTGGGACGACGAACAAATCAGCGAGCAAAAAACCTTCACTGACGGGCGCATCACTGTGGCCGGCAGCGAAGTAACTCGGCGGCCTCAGAAGCGGACAGACTATCTGCTTCGGTACTCCCGCGACTTCACTCTAGCTGTGTTGGAGGCCAAAGCAGAGTAAAAGAATGTTGCAGAGCAGCGGGCTGTCTTTTGAAATTGTGGCTCGGGGGACCAAGTGGGGATCGGCAAGACAGGCTTTCAGGTTACCTCTGGTCGCTGCCCGTATGGGAGACCAAAGGCACCTTTGCGGGTAAAGTTCGGGCTGTTTAGGGGCTGGGGCAAATGAAACGTATCCTCGAACAATGGGAAGAAGTGTGGAGGGGGATACTGCAGTCAGACCGCTGCCCCCCAGTTTTAGGATTGGTTCCCCTGTCTCTGGAAAATAGCGAGTCCATCACCAGCTTGGTCAAAGACGCACTGGCCAATACTGCCCTCCAACAACAATCCAAGGCTCTCCGGGTTCTTCTAATTAGGTACCCCGCGGTCACAAGCGTGTGGCTAGCCAGGAAGGCAGGCGAAGCCTACGATCTAGGTACTTTTTGGGAGAACTTCGAACGTAGCACAGGGGCAAAGATCGCATCTGTCGAGCGGCCGCACCTCGCGGAGTGTTTTCGCGAGGCGTGCTCGATGGTCATGGGGCATTACACGGCACCGCCAGAACCGGGGGCCTTCAGGCATGTAGAAGCTTTCCTGTTCCAGGCAGGTCTGCCGCTGTGCCACTGCGATGGTTTTGCCAAGTTGGTTCGACAAGTGGAGCGACGGTATGGGCTGCCCGACCTCGATCTTCCTGAGGCCGGTGAAGAACTGCGGGACCATATCTTTGGATCCTTCAGTGCTTACGTCCCGCCGATGCTCAAGCGGGCCTTACGGGGCCCGGCTGGCCCCCTGATATGCTACGCCGCCTTGAGGGTAGTCTTCCAAGAGGACTACCAGGGGATAAACCCAGAGATCGGCAGGGCTCTCGCAGAGGCCTTCGCCAGTCAGGGCAGAGCACAGCTTCGCCGGTCAGCGCGCCAGCCATTCTTACGGCTGGGAGATGATTTTTGTTCACTGGAAATCGTGGGACCACGCCAGGAAGGGGATATCGTGGGCCCGGGCGGATTATATTGGGTTGTTAATGGCACTCTTTATCCAACCGCATCATTCGATGAGTTTGTTTTCCCGCTCGGTAACTGCCACCAAGCTTCAGTAGAGCTGCGGGGCATGCGAAGTGGGGTTACAGCATCACGCGCATTTGTGCTGCGGCTCGAGCACAGACTGCAGCCGTTCATGATATTTGAACTTGCTTCGCGCAAGCTTCGAAGGGAAGAGTCAGGACGTACGTCGTGGCTCCCCAGTGGAGACTATTACCTCCTGCACTCAAGCCGGGCGAGGACTGTGCCGGAAACAGAACGTTGGGATTGGCCGGATGGCGAACGTGCCTTGTCACTTCTCCAAGTCCGACCGGAAGGGGAAATCAGGTTAGAGGACTCTATTACATGGAGCTTTCGTGCAGCCCAAGTACCCTTTATCGAAACGGGAGGACGATCCGTCTTAACCGACAATGGGGAATCAATTCACTATGATTGGAAGGGTCTGCCCGAAATATGCCGGCCGTACGATAAAGATCCACACCGCGATAGCGGTTGGGTCGCCAGGGTAGCAGTAGCCTCTGGCGTGCGGACGTACCCCCTCTCCGATGGCCAGATCGAGGGGGCAACAATGCGCTGTCGGCCCCAGAAGTTGCACGAATTGGAAGCCTTGCCTCCAGGATTACATGAGATTGAGATTTCAGTTCTTCAACGTCAGCGATGTCACTTGAAACAAAGCTATTGCCTATGGGTTGGGCTCGACGCTTATGTCGCGGGTGACAAGTTTGTGCTTTCCGCCCCTCCGGTCAATCTGGTCAAACCAGAATGTTGCGGGTTTGAAGTGTCCCCTTTCGCCATACGGCATCGGTTCGACGCCTACCGGCAGCACTACCTCGCCTTTGATTTTCGAGGTACGGTAAGGCGATTCGCATGGTCCAGGAAAGGGTTCTTTCTGGAATCATTTAAGAGGACTGCAGGGCGTGCAATTCAGCCAGTCCCCCAGCAACTCGGCGATACATTCTCAGCCTCAGTAGATTCGCAAAGGTGGTTGCGGGTTTGGTGCGTACCTGCCATTCCCGCACATCTGATGGTTAATGGTCAGATTTTGCAGAGCATGAAGTCCGGACAGAACCGTGCGTTTTTCGATGTCAGCCTGGCACAAGTCTCCACTCTGCATCCACAAGGTGGACGAATCGTCCTCAAGTGGGACGATACCGAGACTGCTGTCGCAAGGTTCGCGCGCCCGCTGACGCCCGACCGAGTACAGTTCGCTGTATTCTACGAATCTAAGTCCGTTAAATTCCTTTTCCGCGAACAGGTCCAATGGGTGAAGCCGCATCTTCTCGAGCTGGTCACCGGGAGAACGGTTGAATTCGCCAGCCAAAACCTGAGTGCGGGTGAAGAGGGAGTCTTTTGCAGCGGGGATCTTCCCAAACTCCAGTGTTTCCTGACTACTCCTGCGGAAGACCTGCAATGTAAGTCAGCCATTGAGCTCTTGATACCTAAATGCGACTGGCCACAAGGCTTGTGGCTGGTGGAACTCCAGGTTTGCCGTGACGAAGTCTCAGACTGGCAACTTGTGACTGATTCGGCCGGGCGGCGCGCCCCACTGGTAGTTCTGGGAGAAGTCGGCGGAACGACTGCAGCCCCGCCTCCTGAACTACTCATAGATTGTGAGAAAGAATGCGATACGGCAGCACACACATCGGAAGAGATAGCGAACGAGAAATACCACATGTTGGTGCAGGCTTTTTCGAACGTTCTGCAAGTAGTGCAGAGCGGATTCGTGCCTGACCTGCAAAGTGAATTCCGTTGGTTAGAGGATACTGTCGGACAAGCCGCCCAGACACTGACGCGAGGGCTTGACAAATCGTCTCGGGCGGACGTCAACAAGCTGCTGCAGCTTGCTTCCACCGGCGGCAGCCTTTATCCCACGGCCGCAGGTCCCTCAGAGAAGCACTCGGTGATAGTGATCATCCCTAAGCTGTTGGCCCTGCGCGCAGAGCATTATTCGGAAGCTTCAGTGAATCACCCACTAGGCCCTTCCTTGTTGTGGTGCGGGTGGCTTGCAGCCCACGACTTTGTGTTCGAGGCGTATCGCATCATGATCGAAGACGCACTTTTCAGCCCGCAGTCCGCAAAACCTGACACCTTTGCGGTCCTGAAGAACTTTCGCAACTTTCCTCATGTTGTTCAGACAAACTCCAGTGGCGTGGAGCCGTTGGATTTTGCACGCTTCGACTACCGTCGATACTTCGATGAAACCATCGGATGTATTGACAGTGTTGAGCCGCAACTGGAGTGGAACGCCAACCGCGTACTGGGGCGAACTCATGCTCGATGGGCTCTGGGCCAGTTCATCACGCATCTAGAAAAGGCTAGTGAAAACCGGGAGCTCGGCTCGCTTAACGCCTTCTTCTGTAACGCCGTCACATTCCTCGATTGGTTGCGGAAAACGATAAAGGACTATCAAGGCCTTGTGCCGCTTGATGCTCGGAATCATGTATGGCTCTGGGTTTCAATTGAAGAGCCAGCCATTGTAAGTTGCTGCGTAGAGTTTGCCTCGGTTTTCGCCTTGGCCGCACGTGCCGCAGGCGCAGGATGGTTATCGTTTGAAGATGTTATGCAATGGCTAACCCAAATTGGGGGCGATAACCAAATTGTAAGACAAGCAATTGCTACCCTGGTAGATCTTGCGCCGGAACTCTTTGGTTTTTACCTCATGTTTTGGGAGCTCATGATACGGACCTATCCACATGACTGACAATCGACACGACATGAACCCCGTTGCCTTCGGCAAGCAAATGGAGGACAGCATTCGGGGCTACCTGAAGTCAGCCCTGCCCGTCAGTCATCGGTATCCCCGCCTCCGACAAGAAATTGCCCGCGTTCTTGCGGAACCCGAGCTCTTGCTTAAGGGGCCCTTTGTTGAAGCGCTGCCTGACTTCCTCAAAGACGTGTCCTTGGAGGCGCTAACCCAGGGAGAAGGCCCACTACTCAGCGGCGAGTTTTCCAGATTGCCGCAGGCTGAGTATCGGCGCCCCTTGCACCGCCATCAGGCACAAGCGTTGGAAGCAGTGGTTCGCCACCGAGAAAACGTTGTCGTTGCCACTGGCACCGGCAGCGGCAAAACGGAGTGTTTCCTCTATCCGATCCTGGATTCCCTTTTGAAAGAAGGGGACGTCGGTCGCCCTGGTGTGCGAGCACTGCTTGTCTATCCGCTTAACGCTTTGGCAAACGATCAACTCTACAAGCGTCTTGTCCCATTGTTTGTGCACCGGTTTCAACACCGTGGCATCAAGGTGGGCCGCTTCACGGGACTGACCCGCCAAGGTCTGACTCGCGTTCAGGCCGAGCAGGAAGTCCTCAGTTCCGACAGGTCTTTTGCGCGGGAGCTTGGTTGGACGCATATCCCGGCGAATTGGCTCCTCACCCGCGAAGAAATGCTGGCCACGCCGCCGCATATTCTGGTCACGAATTATGCGATGCTGGAACACCTGCTTCTCTTCCCGAAGAATGCACCCTTGTTCAGAAACTCCCCACTTCGCTTCCTCGTACTGGATGAGGTTCACAGTTATTCCGGTGCCCAGGCGACTGAAGTTGCTCTCCTCATACGGAAGCTGAGACGCCGGCTCACCTTGCGCCCTGAAGACACCATTTGCATCGGTACCAGTGCGAGTCTTGCTTCGGGCGAGAGCACCGACAAGGATATTCTGCAGTTCGCAACCAGCCTGTTCGGTGCAAGGTTCGCGCACGTGATCCGCGGGAAACGACAGGAACACACACTATTGCGCGAGGCTTCCGATGAGACCTTCTCCATGCCGTCCGAAGCGTGGATTGCCTTGGGAAGGGCAGCGGCATCACTTCCCCCTGGGGACTCCGAGGGTGTGCGGGTGTGGGGTCAAGCCATCTCAACGGCGAATCTTTCAAGCGGTTTACGCGATCGTCTTTGGCTTGATGAGAAGACACCAGTGGCGCGAGCTTTGGTGCGCGTTTTTGCCCTGAGCCAAGAATTGCGGCACGCTTCCAAGACTCTGTCTGAGGGGGGCGCTGTTGCATTCACCCAACTTGCTGAAACAATCTTTGGAGGCGGAGCGCAGGCACAGGCTGCGCTGGCAGGATTGATATCGATTGGAATTCGAGCACGGTCGAGCTCGGAAGACTTCCCGCTGCTACCAGCCCGTTATCATTTCTTCACAAGCGGCATCGACAACATCACATTGCGGTTGGCGGCCGGAGAAACGGAGGGATTTGCCGAGGCGCGGCTCGGTAGCCAATTCAATCAGGACGGCCAGAACCTATACCGACTCCTCATCTGCCGTAAGTGCGGTCAGCCTTACCTTGAGGGCTTTTCGGACGGTGAGCGCCTCCTTCCTCGGCCGACGGGAACCAAACCGATGGCCCGCCGCCAGGTTTTCTGGCTTGGGAATAACGGCCCCGAGGTCGAAGACGAAGACGCCGCCGCCGCGGATTCTTCCGGCGCTGGGAACACCATATGGGAAATGAACCCCGCCACTGGCGAACTGAATCCGAAGAATGGCCCTCGAGTGAAACTCCGCCTAGTGGAACTACGGGAAGATGCTGAGGACAACAAGCGCTACGTGCGTAAATGTCCAGCCTGCGGTGGGACTGCTGGTACCGACGCCGAAGTGGTGACGGGGTTTCATCCCGGTGACTTTGCGCTTTCCGCTGTCATCGCCGATGCGTTGTACCAACGCCTCCCTTCGGACGCGGCCGGCGAACCGACTCCCGGCAACGGGCGGCGGCTCCTAGCGTTTTCTGACAACCGACAAGACGCCGCGTTCTTCGCGCCGTATTTGCAACGTACAAGCCAGGATATTCTGCTGCGTTGGGCCATTATGCAGGTGTTTCAATACAGCCCGGGCACTCAGACGCTGGCCTCGCTCACCGACAACGTACACAACTTGCTTTCACGCGCCATCAGTTTTCTGGACGACGCAGGAGTGGTTTTCGATGTCGACGCCGACTTCGCAAATTTCCTTCGCGGCAAGATTACTGCGGAGTTTTGTTTGCCGACGGGCCGCCGCACATCCCTTGAGGCTCTCGGTCTCGTCTATGTCACGTACGACCCCGCGAAGCTGGCCCAAGCCGCACTGCAGTTCGCGGGGTCGTTGCCGGAGACCCTGCGCCCTCAGGCCAAGGCAATCCTTGGGGTTCTCCTAGAGACGGTCCGCCGCGCCCGCTGTATTTCGCAGCCCCCCAACGTCAGCCTTGAATCCGCCCATATCTGGGGCGAACGTTTCGTCGGCAGAAACCGACGGTTTCAACTGCAAGGCACCTCTGTTAACGCGCGTTACAGTTGGCTGCCGACTGTCAGTGATAGTGGGCAGGTATTTCAAAACCGTCGGAGTTACTTCCTGGAAGGGCAGCTTGGTCTGGCCGACTACGATGCCAATCTGCGCGAGGCATTCCAGGCCCTGCAAGCTAATGGGCTCATCGTTCTAGACAACGCGGCGTTTGTTCTGGATGTGCGTCGGCTGACCTTTGTGGACGGGCGGACTACCGTCCTCCGCCGGTGTAGGGCCTGCGGCTGGCGGCAGTTCGCGAGCGTCCAGGGCAGATGTGCGGCCTTTCGATGCCAGGGCGAGCTGGAGGAAATCCCTGCAGAGGAACGGCGTTGTGAGCTGCTCGAAAATCACTACTTCCGCCTCTACACCCAGGAAGAGTACGCAGGCATGGTCGCCGAAGAACACACTGCCGCTATCAACAACCGTATCCGAGAGCAACTGGAGCGTGACTTCAAGGTCGGTAAGGTGAGCGTGCTGAGTTGCTCCACGACTATGGAGTTGGGCGTGGACATCGGGGAGCTCGAAGCGGTGTTCTGTCGCAATGTGCCGCCGGGAATCCAGAACTATCAGCAGCGCACGGGCCGCGCTGGACGTCGCGCCCAGGCCGCGCCCCTCTGCGTAACATTCGCGCAGAACCGCAATTACGACCAAGCCGAATACCGCAACGCCAGTGAGTACCTGAGGCGCGAACCAAAGACCCCCTTTGTTCACCTCGGCAACGAGCGACTCTTCCGGCGCCACCAGTTCTCGGTACTGCTCGGTGGCTTACTGCAACATCGAAATGTTGGACAGGCTGGTGGCTCCCCTTCTCTTGCGGAGTTCTTCGGGGAAAAGTTCTCCGAAGAGCAGCAACTTGATTTCCTCCGTGACGCTGAGGAGTATTTGCGCTCCATGGAAGGCCAGCGGCGCTTAAACGAGGCACAAGCCATAGGTGAAGACTTGCCTTCATCCGTACGCGTACCTGTCACGCAATTGGTTGCAGAGTTTCTTGAGGAATTGAAAGGCTGCTGTGAGTGGTACGGCGAGCGGTGGCGCTACTACCATCAGATGTATATGGAGACGGCGGGTGACATTCAGCGAGCGAAAGAGAACTGGTTTTGGGCCGGTCATACCAAAAGATGGCAGGAGCAGCTGCTTATCAACCATTTCCCACGGCTTGGTTTCCTGCCCACCTACAGTTTCCCTGTCAACAGTGTCCAGCTCGAAGTCCTGCGGGGAGATCAACCCGACAGATTCGGGAGGCCATGGGAGGAAGATATCCTGCTCGTTCGCGATGCCCGCATGGGCATTAGCGAATACGCACCAGGAGCTCAGGTCGTTGCCGCGCGACGTGTGTGGGAGTCTTATGGCATCGGAAAGTATCCACGCCACTTCATGCCCACCCGCTTCTACCGAGAGTGCCTGAACTGCCACCACGTCGAGATCGCTGAAGAACATGAGGCCTTCACCTCGGACTGCCCAAAATGCGGCCAGCCTATCGCACCAAGCCAGATTCGCGCTTTCATCGAACCCAAGAGCTTTGTGACCTCAAGCAAGAAGGCTAACGGTACCGATCCTGGCCTCACGCGACTGCGGCCCCCCGCGGCGCAGGAAGCGTGCTTACTGACTTCCGCCGAAGACAGCGAGTTTCAGAGACGCCCCACTAACGTCCCACGTACCAGTTGGGCCTATCAGGATGCCAAGCAGGGGCGGATGTTCGTGGTTAATCGGGGGCACCGCTTCGGGTTTCTCCGGTGCTCCTCCTGTGGCTTTGCCGTGATGCTGAAAGATCCGATCAAGCACAAGAAGCAGGTTCTTAAGGACGGGCACAGCACCCCCTACGACAAGCCTTGCGACCACAATCATCTGGTCGTAGAGGACTTGGCTCACGAATTCCGCACGGACGTCCTTCAGATACGCGTCGACGAGCCAATTCCTCTCCCGGGGGACGTTCCCGCTGAAGAAAAGCATGATTGGCTCAACGCTTTCACGAGGACGCTGGCAGAAGCCATTCGTCTGTCTGGCGCACGACTCCTGGGTATTGACCAACGCGAGGTCTCGGCTTCGGTACGTGGACGTTTGTTCGAACAACCCGAAGTCATCCTTTACGACAGTGTTCCTGGGGGCGCAGGCTACTGCCAGATGCTAATGAATCGGCACTCTATGCGTGAGCTCCTGAACGCTGCCCGCAGAACGCTTGACTGTCCCGTTCGGTGCAGCTATTCCTGTCGCACATGTCTACAGGACTACGACAACCAAATCCACTGGGAAAAGCTAAACCGCGGACCTGTATTGAACTGGCTGGAGAAACTCTTGGCTCACAACCGCTCCGAAGGAAGCTGAGGTGGGACCTATCTAACACAAGGGCATCAGGTTACAATCCGGGCTATTCTGGATTCCGAAATGCAGGCCTCGGGCGGGACGCGTCACTCTTCGCGAGCTCAAGGTCACCGTGTGCCGTGCTAAGTGAAAGGCAGTGGACAAATGTTGCGGGCAGGTGGAAGGGGACTGCAACCATGGACGCGATTGAGGTGTTAAAAACACGCCGCTCTGTCCGCGCCTACAAGGGCGAACCGGTGCCGAGAAAGATCATCGAGGACATCGTTGGTTGCGGACGCCTGGCGGCCACGGCCGTCAACATACAACCGTGGGAATTCGTCGTTGTGACGGACGCCGGGATGTTGCGCAGAATTGCCGCGACCACCGACTATGGGAAGTTCATTGCGGACGCCCCGGTGTGCGTGCTCGGTCTGTGCAGGGACACGAGGTATTGGCGGCTGAGTCGGAAAAGTCTTGGGCTCAACCGACAAACGCATGCGAGTCGCGGTGTTAAGCCGGGTTATGCGGCCGGAGCTGTGGCTTGTACCTCGCCGGCTTTTGCCTGGACCTCTACAGTGTAAACCACAACCGCCTTTTTCCCACCCTTCACGGCCGTGGCATGGATTGAACTCAGATTGACACCTTTTGCTGCGAGCTTCTCCAAGTACTGCGCCAGCGCACCGGGCTTGTTCGCCAGCTCGTGTTGCTCCGCCCCGGTCTCCTGGTATACAAGCTTGGCTTCGTCGAGGGCCTTCCTTGCTCGCTTGGCGTCTTCGACCACAAGGTGGACTGTACCGGCTGCCCCTTGGGCCGTTCCTAAGAGCGCCAGGATATTCACCTTCGCACTCCCCAGTGCTTTCGCGATCGCCGCGATTGCGCCGGGCTGATTCTGAACAGTGATTGTCAACACTTTGGTCTTGGCCATCTCGTCGCCTCCCAGTGGTTATGCCGAGAGATTATACGCCTTAGAATTCAACCCGCCACGCTGGACTTGTCCGAGCGGAGCATGGGTGACGAGTTGAGCGGCACGCTGAATCGTGGATGACGGCAAGTGGAACTGGGGGCCAAATTGGGGTTGCGCAATGACAAAACTCGGGTGCTGTCGACCCTTTCTATCCCGAACCCGGGTGCATGGAATACCCGTCCCTCTCTGATATTGCATCGCACACACTTTCAGAGACTAGGGAATCAGCTCTTAACATTGTTCAGAAGCACTCAACAAGCGCCCGATCTTTTGGGGGTCGAGTTATCGCGGACCAAAGGCCTTCGCTAGAGTGGATGCGCATTCGCTACGAGAGGGATCTTAACAACCGATAGGATCTCGCTTAGCCCCTTGCAGCCCCTCGCTTCACTCGATACAACGCCACTCTCAAAGAACCCGATCCAGAATGGCCAATCTTCGAGGCTGATAAGTTCAACGAGAGGCTGAGGGCTAATCCACCGGCTGACTTCGCCACAATTCTTGGCCACATAACAGCGAGGGCTTTGATTCAGCAAGCGGCTGCTTAAGTGTCCCGCATGTCTCCCTTTCCATGCGGGTAGTCGAATCGCTGCTTTCATTGGACAGTGATTCGAAGGCCGGAACCGATTAGCGTCCGGTTGCCCGGTCATGCCTGAGCCGAAGTCGCTCTCCGGCTCGGGCAAAGTTTAGTCCGATTCCGCAGAGACTGACCTGCCCCCGTTTTCTGTACCAATCATAATGCGAGTTCCAGGGTAGTTTTTTGCTTTTGTTCTTCTCTCCGGGGCGGCTCGGGGGGGAGAGCCGCCCCGGCGCCTGCGA
>Ga0208563_1000296_pt1 | contig 48444 bp, 51 predicted proteins | sample June2015DPH_17_1_2_FD_184717 | JGI IMG/M metagenome (GOLD analysis project Ga0208563, IMG submission 184717) | Peatland microbial communities from SPRUCE experiment site at the Marcell Experimental Forest, Minnesota, USA - June2015DPH_17_150... | ecosystem: Environmental > Terrestrial > Soil >... | reverse complement strand
ATTCCTGACGGAGTCGGCGACGCTGAGTCTGGGGGGCGGGATCGTGGGGATCCTGGTGGGGGGCGGGCTGGCCTGGGTGATCGGGCGGATTGCCTCGTCCAGTGGCACCAGCTTCGTTCCGGTGGTGACGACGACCTCGGTCCTGCTGGCGACGCTGTTCGCGGCGGCGGTGGGCCTGTTCTTCGGCATCTATCCGGCCTCGCGGGCCGCCGGCCTCGAACCGGTCGAAGCCCTGCGCTACGAGTAGCCGGCCCTCACTGGCAGAGGGTGAAGAAGAATCTCAGGGGCCGATCCCAGGATCGGCCCTTACAATTCGATGATTCATTCGGCGGCCCGAAAAAGGGCTCGCGTGGTGATCCCAGTGCTTATGGCCGCGCCTTGGATTCCATCCTCCAGACTCCAGAGCCGCACTCCCTCTGATCGCCTTGCCCGGCCCAGATTTGTCGTCCCTCAGAGCGGGTATCTCCTGCCGCTCGTCCTGGCCTGGCCGCGGGGGCAGGTGAACAAAACACGGGAACCCTTCTGAGGTTCCCGTTCTTAGAACCAGAGGGAAGCCACCAGAAAACAGCTCGGGGCCCAGGGCCGGGTTGCAAGCGATCGCGCCGGGGAAGGCTCCTCGGCCAGGATTCGAACCTGGAACCTAGCGGTTAACAGCCGCCCGCTCTGCCGGTTGAGCTACCGAGGAAAGTGCGAAGATTATAATGAGCCGATGAAACACTTGTCAAGGAAGGCCCTATTCATTCAGCGGTGCTACCCATGAAGCAACCCCTCAACCCCGTCTATGTTGCTGATCCCCGCCCGAGCATACAGGTCCACTTCGCCGACGGTCGCACTTTGGAGGGAACTCGAGGCACCCCCATCGAAACCTTCCTCCGGGCGGCCGAGCCGAAGGCAGAGGCCCAAGTGGTGGCTGGGATTCTCAACGGAAATCTGCGGGAACTGACTTTCGCTGTCCGCGAGGATTGCGATTTCGTGCCGGTAACGATTGCTTCGGCAGACGGGGCGCGCATCTACCGTCGGTCGCTGGTTTTTCTCTTGCTGGTAGCCACCCGGGAACTCTTTCCCGAGGCCGACGTGGCGGTGGATCACTCGGTCAGCAATGGCGGGTACTACTGCCGGATCTATGGTCGCCAACCCCTGGAGCGGCAGGAACTAGTGGCGATCCAGCGGCGGATGGAGGAGATCGTCGCGCAAGACGAGCCGATTCTCAGGCGTCAGGTCCCGCTCCAAGAGGCGATCCGCATTTTCAGGCGCGAGGGCTACGAGGACAAGGTGCGATTGCTGAAGGCCCGGCAAAAAGACTCGGTCAGTATCTACACGCTCCGCAGGCGCGAGGACTACTTTCATGGCTACATGGTGCCCTCGACCGGCTACTTGAGACTCTTTCGGCTGGACCATACCCCGCCCGGCTTTACCCTGCGGTATCCCCGCCGTCATGCTCCGGATCAGATCGAGTCGGCCGGAGATTTTTCGAAGCTCCGGTCCGTCTTCCAAGAGACGGGAGCTTGGTTGCAGCGGCTCGGAGTAGAGGATGTGGGGACGCTGAATCAGGCCGTTGAAGGGGGACGCGTTCGGGAGTTGATCTTGGTCGCCGAGGCGCTTCACGATCAAAAGATTGCGGATATCGCGCGCCGCATTGTGGACCAGCGACAGCAGGTTCGGCTCATCCTCATTGCGGGACCCTCGGCCTCCGGCAAGACCACTTTTGCAAGGCGTCTGGCGATTCAACTGCTGGCGCTTGGGCTGCGGACCTATCCCCTCGAAATGGACAACTACTTCGTTGAGCGAGAGGCGACGCCGCGCGATGAGAACGGTCAGATGGACTTTGAAACCGTCGAGGCGCTTGATCGCGACCTGCTCGGCCGCCAGCTGGAGGCTCTGCTGGCAGGCGACGAGGTGACCTTGCCTCATTATGATTTCCGCAGCGGCACACGCAAATCTGGAGAGACGGTGCAGCTCCCCAAGGATGCCGTCATCCTGACCGAAGGGATTCATGGTCTAAATCCTGCTCTCCTGTCCGAATTCCCATCCACGAAGGTTTTTCGCATCTACGTTTCGGCCCTAACCCAGCTCAACTTGGATCGACATAACCGGGTCTCCACAACCGATACGCGGCTGATTCGACGACTGGTTCGCGATGCGACCACGCGGGGCCACAAAGCGCTGACCACCCTGCGCGGCTGGGAGTCCGTGCGTCGCGGGGAAAAACGATACATCTTCCCGTACCAGGAAAACGCGGACGTGATGTTCAACTCGGCTCTGGTGTACGAGCTCGCCGCCCTGCGGCCTCTCGCGGAGCCCCTCCTGATGCAGGTCCCGGACACGGAACCCGAACGGGTCGAGGTGAAGCGACTGCTCGCCTTTCTCTCCTGGGTCCGGCCCTGCTCCACCGAATTCATCCCTGACGACTCGCTCATCCGGGAGTTTGTGGGTGGCTCGATCCTCGAGGAATTCCGGGTCTGGGGTTCCGGAGGCCCCGGCCACCCGGCCAAGCCATGAGGTCGCATTCGGGGATCGAAAGGTTGGAAACCCTGGGGGCCTTCGTGGTGCGCGCTGAGAAGATCCCCTCCCGCCAGCGTTGCGGCCCCTTGCGACGGGCGGAGAGGAGAAGAAGCCAGCCCCACTTCTCGTGTCGGGCGATCTGGATCGCCCGGCCTGGATGAGCTCATCGCGTTCCGGTCCCTCCTTGCATATCTTCTTCCAAGGCCATTGATCCCATTTCCACTTCGCCTGGAAGGAAGTCGGACGGACGCGTGCGCGGGATGATTTGCGGGGCCCGCATGGGGCGCACTCGGCGGATGTCGCTCCCAGCGCAAGCCGCAGGCTGGAGAGCGGTAGGAATGGGATGGTTTGCAGGAAAGCGCGGGAAAGGCACCCCGTCTCATCGTCCGGCGGGAAGGGGATTGCCCCGAGAAACTGAGACTCTCTCCCGGAAATTCCGTGGCGCACAATGCCGCGGGTGCCCTTCGCAGGGTCCCCATTTCAGGTTTGAACGGCCTTCGTCATTGGGTTGGCAACCGGCCGGGGGTCGGGGGAGATTCCCAAGCGGCTGTCCCCAAGTCCTGCAATCCTGAATAGGTTCGCTGTTGGATTGTCCATTCGCCTTGAACCCATTGCAGGATTGAGGGGGCTGTGATAGGATGAGTTCAGGTGGCAAGGGGTTGCCGACCCCGAAGGGGGGCGCCCTGAAAGGAGGCCCGTTGAAGACTCCTTACGAGGAACGAATCCGCGAGGCGATGCCTTCGCTTTCGCCGGGGTTCATGAGGCTTGCTCAATTCCTGCTGGATTCCTACACCGAAGCGGCCTTCATGACGGCCACCGAACTGGCGCAATTCCTGGAGGTGGATCCCGCAACGGTCGTGCGCTTCTCCCAACGTCTGGGCTACCCCGGGTATCCCGAACTCTTGCGCGAGATCCGCGAGCGAGTGCGCGAAGACCTTCGTCTCTCGGCCGAGGTCAAACCCGCGGCGAGCATGGGCGAGTATCTTGACCGCCTGATGAAGGACCTCGGGTCATTCCTGGAGCGCACGCACATGATGTTGCGCGAGGGCACCATCGAGACCTTTGTCAGCATGATCGAGAAATCGGAACGCATCCTCGTGGTGGCAGAGCGCAGTAGCCTGCCGGCGGGGGAAGCGCTCGCCTCCGCGCTTGAGGAAGGAGGCTACGGCGTACGGGTCGCACGCGGCAGCCGATCCGAATTGGCCCGCTCGCTGAGCTTGGTTCGCAAGGGAGACGTGGTCATTGGGTTGGATGCAAGCGGCGAGAGCGACACTGTGGCCAGAGCCTTGCGCTTGGCCCGGCAACAGAATGCCCAAACCGCAGCGATCGTGGCGTTGGCTTCGGTTGACACGGCCAACTATGCTGAGGTGGTCCTTACCGGCCAGGCAACGGCCGATCCAACTTTGGCTATGGTTTCGTTGATCGCCCTGACGCACATCCTCATTTCCACCTTGCGCTGGAAGCTCTCGGATCGCTTCCGCGCCCAGGGCAAACGGGTGGAGGCCGCACTGGAGGATCTCGGGGCTCGCATTTTCGAGCGGCGGGAGCTGTAGGCGCAGCCTCGGCTTGGGGATCTAGCGGGCTCGCTGGCCGTTGCCCGCCAGGTTGTAGAGGGGCAGACTTGCAGGGCGCCGGCGCAGGCCGACGCCCTCACATTTGGCCCGAGCAGGCGCTCTCGCGGACCATCGGGTGGCCTGGCAGGTGGCGCCAAGGAAGGAATCGATGCGATACCTTTGCTACCTGGACCCCCAATCGGGGCAGGCGGTCTACGGATGGGCCGAGGGCGGGAAAGCGGGTCCGATCGACGGTCTGCTCTTGGGACCTCATCGACGCCTGCCCGCCTCGCTACCGGTCGATTCGTTACGGTTGAGAGCTCCCATTGCCCCCAGCAAGATCGTTTGCGTCGCTCGTAACTACGCCGCCCACGCTCGCGAACAGCAGGCCTCCGTCCCCGAGGTTCCGATGCTTTTTCTCAAACCGCCCTCCTCGCTGCTCGCCTCGGGCGAGGAGATCGAGCTTCCGCCTCAATCCGAGCAGATCGAGCATGAAGCGGAGCTCGCCGTTGTGATTGGCCGTCGGGCGCGCTGGATCTCTCCCGATCAGGCCCGGGATTATATCTTTGGGTATACTGCCGCCAATGATGTCACCGCGCGCGATCTGCAACAGCGCGACGGTCAGTGGACCCGCGCCAAAGGGTTTGACACCTTTTGTCCCCTCGGCCCCTGGATCGAGACCGAGCTGGACCCGGCGGATCTTCGCATCCTCTGCCGCGTGAATGGACAGGTCCGCCAATTGGCATCGACCCAGGACATGATCTTCTCCGTTCCCAACCTGTTGGCGTACATCTCTTCCATCATGAGCCTTTACCCGGGAGATGTCATCTTGACGGGCACTCCGGCCGGGGTGGGCAGACTTCAGGTGGGCGACCAGGTTGAGATCGAAGTGCAAGGGATTGGTGTCTTGCGCAATCGGGTAGCGGCTGCCGTCAGTCCCTGAAGGAATCGCTCGGCCCCAGGACGAGACGCGGCGGAGGAGGGACATGGGCTTGAAGTCGGATGTCTGGATTAGGCAAATGGCCCGCGAGCATCGAATGATCGAGCCGTTTGTCGACGCCCAGGTGCGAGACGGCGTGATTTCCTATGGGGTCTCTTCCTACGGCTACGACATTCGCGTCGCCGATGAGTTCAAGATCTTCACCAATGTCTTCTCCGCCGTGGTCGACCCCAAGTCCTTCGATCCTCGCTCGATGGTGGATTTCCAGGGACCGGTCTGCGTCATCCCTCCGAATTCCTTTGCCCTGGCCCGAACGGTGGAGTACTTTCGCATCCCGCGCAGCGTCCTGACCGTCTGCCTGGGCAAGAGCTCCTATGCGCGCTGTGGAATCATCGTGAACGTGACACCCTTTGAGCCGGAATGGGAGGGATACGTCACCCTCGAGATCTCCAACACCACGCCGCTGCCGGCACGCATCTATGCCCAAGAGGGTATTGCCCAAGTGCTTTTCTTCGAAGCCGATACAATTTGCGAGACCTCCTACAAGGACAAGAAGGGGAAGTACCAGGGCCAGAGCACAATCGTGCTCCCCAAGGTTTGAAACCGGCGGATCGGATCCGGATCTCGGCGGGAAAAGGGCCACCCTCCGCGATTCGGGCGTCCGTGTCGATCACGGGCGGGATCCCTTGCACCGCCGGCTGGCCTGCGGCCATGCTCCAGGGTAAGCCCTGCCGATATCAGGTGCCCTTGAGCCCGGCCTGCTGGCGAAGGCAGTCTTGGGGTGGTAGGGGCGGACCGGCTTGCGGAGCGTGTCCAGCCGTGGAACCCATGCGAGGCGGCATGATTGGCACGCTGATTAACGTCGGAGCGGTCATCACGGGAAGCTTGCTGGGCCTCCTGCTTGGATCCCGTTTCCCTGCTCGGATCAAGCAAACGCTGATGGCAGCCATTGCCTTGTTTACCATCGGGCTCGGGATCCAGATGTTCCTCGAGACCGAGAATGCCATGCTCGTGCTGGTCAGCCTCCTGGTGGGCGGCTTGGTGGGGGAAGTGGCCGGACTGGAGGACAAGTTGCATTCCCTGGGAGCGCGTCTGGAGGGGCTCCTCACCCGAACGGGGGGAGGACTGGGCTCTCGCTTCGTCCAGGGCTTCGTCGCTTCCAGCCTGCTCTTCTGCGTGGGACCGATCGCAATCCTGGGCTCGATCCAAGATGGGCTGCTGGGCGATTATCGTCTGCTAGCGACCAAGGGTTTGATGGACGGAATTGCTTCCGTGACCCTTGCCTCGACCCTGGGGGTCGGTGTCATGGCCTCGGCGATTCCGCTTCTGGCATACCAGGGAGCCATTACGCTGCTGGCCCACTGGGCTCAGGCATCCCTTCTGCCCAGCATGATCCAGGAGCTAACGGCCACGGGGGGCGTTCTCCTGGCGGCGATTGGGATCACCTTGCTTGAGGTTCGTCCGCTCCGCACCGCAAGCCTCTTGCCAGCTCTTCTGGTCGCACCGCTTCTGGTCTGGATACTCAGGTTGATGGGGATTCGAGTCTGAGCCAGCCCGCCGGGGTTCCCCGGTGGAGGCATAGGTCCGACCGAGGGATAAGCAAAAAGCAGCGCCGAGACGGGCGCTGCTTTTTGTCAAGCCAGCCCTTTGCATTCACTGTTATTTCCCCTTGGCGGCCAATGCTTGGTCGAGAGCCTGGGCGAACACGTTGAAGGGCTGGGCCCCGGCCACGATTTGGCCGTTGATGTCGAAGCTCGGGGTCGACTGGACCCCAAGCGAATCTCCCAAGGCAATGTCCTGATCGATCTGGCTTTGATACTTCTTGCTGTTCAAACACTGGCTGAAGGAAGGTTTGTCCATCCCCAGCGCCCCCGCGAAGGCGACTAGACGCGAGGTGGTAAAGTCCCCGACGTTTTCTCCGGTCTGGTTGGCGTAGAGCATGTCGTGATAGGGCCAGAACTGGTTCTGATCGATCGCGCACATGGCGGCCAAGGCCGCCTGCCCGGACTCCGGTTGCAGGCTGGAGAGAGGAAAATTATGGAAAATGAAGAGCACTTTGCCGGTGGCGACGTATTGATCTACGATTTGCTGTTGCGTGCTCCGGGCAAACTCCCCGCAGTACGGGCATTGAAAGTCCGCAAATTCCTGCATCACGACCGGGGCATTGGGATCGCCGACTTGGCGCCCGTTGGCCTGAGGATACGCTGCCGGGGTGATCTGCACGAAGGAGCCGGCAGGTCGGTTGTTTTGGCTGTTCTGATACAGGAGGATGCCCCCCACGATGATGATCACTCCTGCCAGGATTCCCACTACCGCGAGACGCATCCTTCGCGCCGCTTGGCGTCGGCCATCTTGAAGCTCCTGCCTCTTGGACATAGGTCCTCCGCTGGGTATTCCTGCCTGAGTTTCCCATAGATGGCCCGGGTTGTCCAGTCCGGCCGCGGGTTGGAAGACCTGCCGGCCCAGGCAAAGGCCCGCGGGTCAGCTGAGAGTCGCGGAGTAGACCGGGAGTGTCTCCCCGGTGGCGGCAAATCCGAAGACACGATACAGCCGCAGGGAGAAGTGATTCTCCACCTGGGTGTTCACGGTGAGTGCCCGGACCCCCATGCGCAGCTTCAGTTCGAGCAGGTCGATGACCAGGGCCCGCCCGACCCCTCGGTGCTGGTAGTCCGGATCCACGGCCAGACGTGCGAGGTGCCACCCCTGGGGCGTCTCGGTGCATAACTCGTATCCGACAATTCGCGATCCGGCTTGGGCTACGCGAGCCAGGGGCGCGTTCCGAAAGGTGACCGCCAAAGCCTCCTGATCCAGCTGCCAGGGGATCTCAAAAGCCCGGTTGTCAAGGTCCGCAACGGCTGAAAGGTCCTCGGGACAAAGTCGGCGCAAGGCTAGCGCCTGGAATTCCGGGCCTGCCCTCGGCTGCGAGGGTGGACCCGCAGCCAGGGTGATCACCCGGTTGGCAAGTGCAAAACCGCTTCTCTGGAGCAGGTCAATGAACCAACGTTGATTGGCCATAGCCCAGACGGTTTCGACCGCCATTTTCTTGAGTTGCAAGCGGGCTGCGGCCCACAGGGGATCCCAATGGGCGCCGGGGGAGCGTCGGGTGGATGAGGCAAAGATCTGGATCCACGCAACTCCCAGTCGGTCAGGAGGAACGCATAGGAATCCGAGGGGTAACCCACCCGGGGAGACCAGAGCCAACGATGGCGCGCGGCCGATCCAGTCGCCAGTCGGGAGCCAACCGACATGTTCATGAGCGAGCGGGGCCCGGGCGAGCCAGCCCAAGTAGTGGGACGTTTCAGAGGGGGAGATGGATCTGAGCTCCGCCTCAAGCGCGGGTCGCTCAGAGGGTGATCTCAAGAATGCCCTCGGCGATCGTGCGCAGTCGCTCGGCAGGGAGTTCACTCATGCGCATGGCGAGGCGGACATAGGACTCGTTAATCGGATGGGTCAGGAAATCGCGGATGTCCCGGGGGAGCTTATGGAATTCTTCGACCGCCTTGTGCTCCAGTTCGCGCTCTTTGGCAGGACCACTGGGTTCGAGAAAGCTCTCTGAGTCCGTGCCGAGGGCCCGGGCCAGGGCCTCGAGTTCGGGAAGCGGAATGGCCCGCAGGCCCGATTCAAACGAGCTGACCCTTCGGCTGGGGATACCGGCTTGGTCTGCCAGGCTGGATCGACTCAGGCCCTTTTCGATCCGCAATTGCCGCAGGCGCACGGCAATCATCCGCTGGCGCAGGTCGATCATGCTCTTGAGGTTGGGACTGGCCTTCTTCTCCACGCTGACCAGCTTGTCGGGGTGTAAGAGTCGCAGCACCGGCAGGTTCACCGCGAAGGCGAACGCTTCCAGCTCAGGGAGAGAGAAAGACTTGCGGCCCGTCTCACATGAATTCAAGGCGGATGGCGGGATTCCCATGGTCTGGGCGCACTCTTGCGGTGAAAGCCCGGAGGCCTTTCGGGCATCCCTCATCAAGACGCCGAGCATTTTTGCTCGCAATGCGAAAGATCCATCGGCAGGCATGGCTGGCTCCGACCCGCATGGAGATTATAGCAGAGCAGTTGCCGGTTGATTCCGGTCTTCCCCAAGTCCTGGTTCCCTTGGCGGGCACCTACGTTTTCCCAGCTGAAAGCGGGTGGGCCTCCGGACTGCTCGACCCGATGACCATCGGCATGCGATACCCTGCCTCTTCAAGTCGGCTGGCAAAGACCGGTCGCAGGCCGGTGGCGCGAAGCTGTCCGGTGACCTTGCCCTGCGGATTGCGTCCCTCTTCCAGAAACTTGAAGAGCTCGCTGATCACCACCTGTTCCCCCTCCATTCCAGCCACCTCGCAAACGGAGGTGATCTTGCGACTCCCATCGCGCAACCGGGAGAGCTGAACGACCATGTCCACCGCGGAAGTGATTTGCTCGCGCAGCACTTTGGGAGGCAAATCGAACCCGGCCAGCTGGGCAAAGGTCTCGAAATGGACCAAGGCCTCGCGTGGGGAGTTCGCCTGGATGGTCATCAGACAGCCATCGTGCCCCATGTTCATGGCGTGCAAGAGCGCGACAGCCTCCTCACCGCGGATTTCTCCGAACACGATGCGGTCCGGCCGCATCCGCAAGGCCCCACGCAGAAGGCTGGCCGGAGAAATCCCCCCCTTGCCCTGTGCTCCCGCCATCCGACCCTCCAGTCGAACCACATGGGGTAGCAACAGATGGAGCTCGGCCGCCTCTTCCACCACGATCAGCCGTTCCGCCTCGGGAACACTCCCGGCCAGGCCGTTGAGCAGTGTGGTCTTCCCGGCACCCGGTCCTCCTGAGACCAGGAGATTAAGGCGGGCGCGCACGCAGGAACGCAGGAACTCAGCCATGTTGGGCGTGAGCGTGGCCAGGGCCACCAAGTTCTCAAGGGTCAGTCGCTCCCTCATGAATTTCCGGATGCTCAGATAGGGCCCGTTGACGGCGGCTGGCGCAATCGCAACCGTGGCCCGAGACCCATCGGGGAGCCGCGTCTCACATAGGGGGTCTTCGCTGGTAGCGGCCAGCCCTAGGGGAAACAAGATTCGATCGATCAGGCCTTGCAGCTGTTCCTCCTTTTCGAAGCTCACGGCCGCGGGGGTCACCGTTCCATGTCGCTCGACAAAAATGCTCTTCGGGCCATTGACCATGATCTCTGTCACCGTCGGATCGTCCAGCAGGGCCTGGAGGGGCCCGAATCCGAAAAGGTCTCTCATCACTCGAGAGAAAATCTCGTTGCGCTTGGTTTCACTCAGGTTGAGACGTGTCCGGGAGTAGACCTGGGCCAGGATCTCGGAAGCGGCGAGTTCCCGGGCGTACCCTGGAGGCAGGGAAGCGTCCAAGCTACCTGCCACCTGGTCCCTTAGCCAGGAGAGTAACCGCTCCACCTCATCTGGGCCGAGCACCGACGTCGGCGTAACGGTTGGTTTTCCGCTCATCCTCCGCCCTCCGCCGTGGAGCCTTCCGAGGGCGCCAGCCACACGATCTGGGTCTTGTTGACGGACAGGAAGGGAAAGGTGCCGACGGGTCTGCCCTGCTCATCGAATACCTGGGCCTCTGTGACCGCCAGGAAGGTCTGAGGGCCATCGAGCTCATCCGTCACCCGCTTATCGGGGTGGGCATGCACCATGCCTTGGATCATCTGGCGTGTCGTTTGAATTCGAGCCGGAATGGCGCGTTTCTGAATCACCTCGGTGAAGTACTTCCCCTTTGGATCGGAAAAACCTGGCATCCCTTCCTCCTTGAAGATCGTTCCTACCCAAACAGGGCATTCTGATGGCCTGCCCACGACATGGCGCTCCCGATCCGCTCCTTCGGGGCCGTGGGCTGGAGGGAATGTCACCCCTGAGCCAAGTCAAGTTCGAAGGAGAAAGAGGAACCCTTCGATTCGGCGCTCTCCACCCGGATCTGAGAGCCATGAGCCTCCACGATCTGCTGAGCCAGCGCCAAGCCGAGTCCGGTTCCGCTGTAACGCCGCGTAGTCGAACCATCAAGCTGGTGAAACGGCGTGAAGAGCTCGGCAATGCGGGATTGCGGAATGCCGATTCCGGTGTCCTCAACCGAAAGCCTCACCCTTTTAGCGCTGCGCCGGATGCAAACCCTCACCTGCCCTCCCGGCGGGGTGAACTTGAGAGAGTTGTCCAGCAACTGAGCGATGACCCACCCGATCCGCTGGCGGTCGGCCTGAACCGGAGGTAGTCCCGGTTCGGCTTCCAATCTCATGCCTACCCTTCCCCGACCCGCTCCAGGGCTGGCGCGGCTCATGGCCTCTTGGGCCACCGAGATGATGTCACAGTGGGACAGGGCAAGTTGGACCTCCCCCCGCGTGGTGGCTGCGAATCGAATCAAGTCCTCAATTAGGCTCTCCAGCCGAGCCGTCGCACGTCGCAGGGATTGGAGGGCCCCCTGCTGGTCGGGCGAAAGGGATCCGAGCGCCCCTTCTGACAGAAGCTCGACGTAGCCCACGACCTGGGTCATCGGAGTGCGCAGCTCGTGGGAGATGTTGCCCACGAAATTCGCCTTCAAACGGTCGAGTTCTGAGAGCCGTTCCAAGGCCTGGGCTAGCTCTGCGGTTCGCTCCATGACCCGGTGCTCGAGATTCCAATTCGCCGCTTGCAGGGCATGTTGCAGTCGAGAGATTTGCTGCGCAACCACCCGGTCGAGATCCTTGGGGTCCAGTACGCCCTGTTCGACGAGCACCTCCCCCAGGCGCCGGGCCACCCCCCGGGATTGCGAGGCGGACTGGGCTTGCAAGGCTTGTTCGAGCTGGGGCTCCGTAATCAATCCCTCGCCCAGCAGAGCGTCTCCCAGACGCGGGACCAGCTCCTCCAGGCTGCTGGGCTCGATCGTTGCCGGGGCAAGGGTCTCGGAGACTCGGCTGCGAAGGAGAAGGTCGGCGGCGAGTAAGAGATCGAGCCCGCATTCGGGGCAATTACGCTCGTTCGGCGGGATCTTGGCCCCACACTGGGGACAGCGAATGGTGGTTAGAGGCGTGGCGACAGGGTCCATCCAGGCCAATCCGGATAAGTTCACGCGATGATAGCCCGGAAGGGGGGTTCGTGCAAGGCAGGCGCCTTGCACCCTGCGACCGAAACGGTATAATGGGGCGTACTCGTCTTTCGCGCCCCAGACTGCATTGAGTCGAGATCCATCACCTTGAGGACTGCGTGACCGAGCGGCAGGCAAGCGCCCCGAGCGCCTGGGGCGAGAGTTTCACCATCACCCCCTCCGATATCGAGTTTATCAACAACCTCCTGCTCGAAGAAGGGGTTCCCCTTTCCTCCGAGGCGATGGCCCAGGCGCTGGTGCAAGAGCGTTTGCGCCAAGAGGCGCGTCGACGCGCCAATCTAACCGCCTCTCAGAAGATCTACCAGCCCAAGAACCGCTACCAAGCCAATGACGATCTGGTCTTCCCAGCGCTGGGCCTGGCCCGAGGCAAGGTCATCAGCGTTCGTCCGGGGCATAACCCAGACCTGGGCGGGTTCGAGGTGATCCGGGTCCGTATGGATGAGTCCGACCGCGAGTTCGCGGCCAACCTCGCAATTCACAAGCTCAACGACATTCCCCTCGAGACAATTAGCGGCACCGAAGATCTGAATGCCGAAGAGGTCATGGATCGATGGGGCAGCGGGGTGGCGGAGACGATCGAAAAGGAGCTGGAAAAGCAGGAGGAGTTCGTTCGCATTGCCGGCCGCTGGTTTCCGCGCTCGCTGGTGGTCCCGATCAGCCCGGGTCATTTGAACTTGGCGGAGGCCGTCCTGGATGTTGCTGGAGGGGGGCCGTTGCCAACCCAGGCCCTGCTCGAGCACATCGAGATGCCCAAAGGCATTAACCCGCGACTGGCCTCCTTCTCCCTTGAATACGCACTTCAGGAAGATGAACGCTTTGACGAGGTCGGACCCTCGGGAGTGGTGATGTGGTTCCTGAAGCGACTTGAGCCGGACGGGGTGCGCAACCCGCCGGCCTTGCTCAACTACCGTCCGATCGCCTATGCGCCGTCCCAGTTGCCGGAGTGGTTTCAGGAACTGGAACGCGAGATTGAGGATGAATGGGGCTCAGCCTCTCCTCCAAAACAGGACGAGGAGCAGGTCACGCTGACCCTTACCTTCCCCCATTGGAAGGTGGGCACTCTCCCCCTGACCCCGCGACTGGCTCGACTTTTTCCCACGGCGTATCAGGCCCCGCGAATCCGCTTCGAATTCGCGGACGCGCAAACCCAGCGGATCTTTCCGGGGTGGGTCGTACGCCCGCATCGGTATGTCTTCGGACTTGCGGACTGGATTGTGGAGAAGGGACTCTTGCCGGGGGCCTACGTCCGGGTTCGCCAGGGGCAGCAATCGGGACAGGTGGTCTTGGAAGCGGCCACCCGTCGGCCGACGAGGGAATGGATCCGCACAGCCTCCGTGGACGGGGACGGACGCCTCAAGTTTACGATGCAAAAACTCTCGGTCGGGTTTGAGTACGACGAGTTGATGGTAATGGCGGTCGCGAATCTCGCGGACGTAGATCGATCCATTGCGCGCTACGCCCATGAGAGGGACTGGCTTCCGCGGCTGGTCGTGGAAGTCTTCCGAGAGTTGGCCAAGCTCAATCCCCAGAGCACCGTGCATTCTCGCACGTTGTATAGCGCGGTCAATGTCGTGCGCCGCCTTCCTCCCGGGCCGCTCATGGCGGAGCTCGCGAGCCGGCCTTATTTCGATCATGTCGGTGACTTGTACTACCGATTTGAGGAATCCCGCTGGGTGGAGGCGAGGTGAACCCGCCGATCAGGACGTCCCGCCTCTTTCGACCCACGCTCGAAACCCGACTGCACATCGACTACGACTGGTGGAGTCGGAACGATCGCGAATGGCGAGTCTACCTGGCTAGTCATTTGTGCCAGGAGCACCGAGCGGTTTTGGAGGTCCAACCGGCCGAAGAGCAGATCGATTGGGTGCAGGCGGACACTGGGGAAGTGCGTCAGGTCGATAGCATCCAGCACGCGCTGATTACCCACTGCTCGCAACAACCCGGCTACATCTCCCCGCAGACCTCGCTGGTCGATGCCGTCTTCCGCGTCTTCCTGGCCAACGACAATACCCCGATGACCATTCGCGACCTGGCCGAAAGGACCGGTCGTCCGGCCGAGACGATCCTTCGAACCCTGGGTGGAACGCACGTCTACAAGGGATTGCGGCCCGTATTGGCCGGCTCATGAATGTCACGGTTCGCCTGTACGGGATCCTGAGGCGGATCGACCCAGGGCATGACCCCAAGGAGCCCCTGCGGCTTGAAATTCAGGAAGGGGGAAGCGTCGCGGACCTTGCGGGTCCACTGGGTATCCCGAGGGATTGGGTCGTCACGGCCGTGGTGAATGGAGAGGTCTCCAGGCCGAAACGGGTACTTGTGGACGGAGATCAGGTGCAGCTATTCCCACCGGTCGCTGGTGGGCAAGTCGGTCCTCTGTGAGCCCGGGGAGGGTTCAAAGGTGTTCGTTGCCCCTCGAACCTTTTCCGGTTTAGAATAGTCCCAGGCCCCTGTAGCTCAAATGGATAGAGCGTCGGACTTCTAATCCGCAGGTTCTCGGTTCAAGTCCGGGCAGGGGCGCTAGGTCTGTAGCCGCACGGCTTACAGGCCGAGTCCGGGCTGCTCCCGGATGCACGAGAGGGGCGACCGTGACGGGTCGCCTCTCCATTTAGGCGGCCTCCAGGAACCGGCGCACGTCATCTAGCCCCAGTGTGTCCGTGTAGTGTTCCAGCATCGCCAATGACCTCCATCCGCCTTGCAGCTGTGCCACTCGGGTTGGCATGCCCGATCCAACAGCATGGGTAGCCGCGCCGCGCCGGAAGTCATGCGCCGAGAATTGGATCCCCGAATCATTGGCCAGATGGCTGAGGTTCGCCTTGAGGCCTTCGACCGTCAAAGGCTTGCCGGTGCGGGTGTTCACAAAAACCGTGTGCGTCTCCGGGCTGGCACACTCCGACCGGCCATACTTCACCCAGCCACCTAGCAGGCCGGCCGTCTCGGCTGTCAAGGCCATCTTTCGGAACCGGTTGCCTTTGCCGATCACCCCGATCTTCATGCCTTCCAGATCCAGGTCGCGCAGCTCGCAACGCACCACCTCAGAGACGCGCATCCAAGTCGTCCATAGGACCGCCAGGATGATGCTCAGCTGCTTGCCCGCCGGGGTCTTGTGGCAGGCCAACTGCAGGCGCGCCTTGTCCTCGAGGCTGAGGGCGCGCTGAGGTCGGAAGGCCGGCCGCCGCCACTTAATGCACATAATCGGCGCGGCATCCTGGCCCCGCCAGTGCATGTAGGACCGGATCGCATTCAGGCAGTTGCGCGCTGTTGCGTCCTTCCAGTGCCGAGCCTCCACAAGGGCGCAGTAGTCGCTCGGCGTGAGAGTCAGCAACGACTCGTCAGTCCAGGTCCGTAGCTGGTCGAAGTAGCGTTTGTAAGTTTCCTTGGTTATGGACGCGAACCTAGAACAGTCAAGCCATGCTTGAACGTCCATGCTGCTCCCGACTTTCCCAGCCCGGTGACGCGGGCGCGGTTGCGGGGAACGCGGGAGGCCGCCGCGAGGGCTTGCTGTGGCGACCGTCCCTCCCCATTCCGCGAGCATCATAGACCTGCCAACCGACGGACGCAAGTCACAGCTTCACTCCAGCCTCCGCGTTCGAGGGGGGGTAGTGACCTGTACCCCTCGCCCCGTTCGCTGTGGGGACTCCTGTTGCGTTCACCACGAGCCCTCAGGTCCATTGATAATCGCAATCAGCATTGGGCCGTCCTCGGACCTTGCAACGTCGCTTTGGATGTAAGAATGCTCAAATGCGTATCTGTACGCGACCTCGACTGACTCCCGGATCTCCACTTCCATCTTGGGAGGGGAATCGGGGACCTCATGCGGGGCCGCATCCGGAACCGTTCCCAAGTACGTCCCTAGCACGCCTTTGCCCCCTTGTGACGCCCCTGAACCAGCGCAGCGGTGCCGGCCAGTCGGTAGACTTTCAAGATGACCACATTGTCACCTTGATTTCCTTTCAGCGTGGATCGCTCAAAGTCGTGAGTCCCCAGATCCAGTACCTTTGGGCATCCCTTGGCTCCTTCCTGTGGCGCCTTGAGGCTCCTGTGCACGCCCTAAGGACATTTCGATCACACGTCTAAGGACAGGCATGAAACTCCGCCTTCCCTGCCTGGATTTCCAAGCATCCTGCTGCCAATTGCTTTCCAGCGTCCATCCGACTATGTCTCTTGCTCGGCCGCCATCCTTCGAAACTCGGCCTGGCGCTCGGCGTCCGTGAGGATCGCTTTCCCCCTGGCCCTGCGGTCCTGACCCCATGTCGCGCAGATGTTCTCCGGCGTGGGAAGGTCGCCCTTGTGTCCTCGCCAGTCGTAGCCGTACCACCAACCGCTGGCGCCGTAGGCCTCCTGGATCAGTTGCGGCGTTGGACGGATCTCGGCACCTTGGAGGTTCATGGCCGCTTTGAAAAGGCGTCCTTTATTGGCCGTGAGGTCCATGCCGCAAACGATCGAGAGTGCTTTTGCAATTGGGTACAGGGGGTCCCCCGCTTGCGGGGGATGAGGGCTCGGCGTTTGCGTAAGAGGGTTCATACTGGTTGGGGTGGCACGACGTGCTATGTTTCTGGAACGACGTGCTATGTTTCCGGGCGCCAAACTAGGCACGTCGTGCACTGTTTCCAGTTCTCTCTCCGTTGGTAAACTGGGCACGTCGTGCATGGTTTTCGGGGCTCTAGAGGACAGTCTCAGATCCTGCATCTCGAGGAGTTTTGTCACGTTGAGGGTGAAGTTCGTAGCGCGGCCACGGCCGCCCCCCCTCTGCGCGACTGCAATCAGCTTGTCCTCCACCAGCCAATGGAGGGCATTCTGGACTGCACGCCGGGAGGCTCCTGTCTCGATCGCCAGGCGTCTGATTCCGGGATAGGCATGCGTCCCGTCGTCGTGGCAGTGGTTTGCCAGGGCGAGGAGGACGAGTTTCTTGGTCGAGGTCGAGACTGGAGGGACCGGGGTTTCCCTTTTGGATCCGGGCGCCAGCGGTTGCACTGTGCTCTGAGGCAGTCGCGCCTGGAGGACTGCGTTCAAGACCTTGAGGCTCATGGAGCCCCCCCTATCCGCAGGCATGGTTCCCCGCAGTGAGGGCAGACAAGATCCTGTCGCACGGAGGCGAACGCATGCGAGCACTTGAAGCAGACGCAGGGAGGCGGCAAGAGGGGGAGCGCAGATCGCTTGTCCCTCGCGGCGCTTAGGCGCTCGGGGATCGGACCGGCGACGGGGCGGCGGCTCATGGCACGTCTCCCGGCCGCCACCAGGGCCGGCCTCCCGAGGGGCAGTGGCGGAATTGAGAGGGATCGGTCAGCAGCTCGAGCGGAAGGAGTTGTCCGCAAGCATCACAGGTCCAGGGGGCCTGCTTGGCCAGAAGACACACCACGCCAGCCTCATCCGGCTTTCGGATGCGGTCAGGGGTCCGGGAGGATAGGGTCGTTTCCGGCTTGCCGCCGAAGGATTTCCAGGGGGTTGCAACTGGATGTATAATCTGGGGCGAAGACAGGATCTTGTATCCCGTTTTGGCCGCCGGGTTGCCGCTCGGCGGCGCTTTTTTCTCATCCATCGCTCACCCCCGGCCGCTCCTTGCGCCTGGCGGCCGGCGAGCCCTTCTGAACGCCTCCTGACTCGACGCCCTGGCGGATCAATCGCCTGACGACCGACCCCCGCGATCGGTCCTCGGCAGCCGCCATCTTCTCGAGGGTCGCAAGCGTGTGTCGGTCGATCCTAAGGCTCAAGAGTGCGTCCTTGCGGTTGTTCATTTTTTCATCTCCTGAGGACAGGCCCTAAAAACAAAAAGCCCACGGCGGATCATCCAATTTGTCAGATGTCCGTCCCGTGGACCAAGCGTCACACCTCCCGTATAGGAGCAAGGTATATCACCCGCTGTCTTGAAGTGAGGCTTGGGGATGTGACTGTGCACATTATATCCTCGGAGTCTACTTTTCCGCAAGGGGCCCTTTCCTTGCCTGCCCCTGGTCGAGATCTCGTACGTCAGGGCCTCCCTCTTCGGCGGCCGCCCGACCTGCTGATGGTGGGTTGCCTACGTGGCCGCAAGAGATTGGATCGGGCTCGAGGCTAGGGCGGCGTCCCACAGCTGGCGCTCGGAGTTCCCGAACTCGCTCAACGCGCTTGCTAGGGCTAGCTGGGCGTTGGTGTCAAACGTCGATCCGTGAGTTGGGTGGAAAAAATGCAGTTGAGGAATGAAACAAGTCGCCCGCCGACTGTCAGACTTGCCCAAGCTATGGACGGGGGCGCTAGAGTCAAGGTGATCTGTGACCTACTATATCTTAGCGATCTCGTACACTTTTAGCACCTCATCCCCATAGTGATTGATCACCTTCACGGCAATCTTCCCAGTTGACGGTGGGTCGAAGGGGTATGACTTCGTGGAATACAAGGCTGACCAGGCCGCCTCGTTCACCTCCGCCCGAAGGGCACGCTTGAGTTGCTCGTACGGCTCGCCTGCCCCGGTGAAGTAGGCGTGGCGCACGAAAAACGACTCATCGTTGTAGTCGCTGTCGATGAACCAGCACGCAATGTCGTCAGTCGTGTTGGAGCGAATCTCGCCAGTGGTCGGATCGTAGACATCCACCCCTTTGATCTCCACAACCACCTTGCCGTCCCTTCGCCGGTCGATCCGGACATCGGGCTCGCCGAACACCATGAACAGATTGCCGGCACCGGTCTTCTTCAAGAGCTCGTCCCCCATCTGAAGATCGGGGTTGATGCGGGTCGGAAGGACCACAAGCTTCCCATAGCGCTTGGCCTCCTCCGAAACGTGCGGATCGAAGGCGAAGCCTGCGACAATCAGCAGGTCGAAGCCGACGCCCTGGACGGCCTCCTTGGCGGCCTCCTTGACCAGCTCGGCCCCTACCGTGCCATGCTCCGGGCCGATGGCCACGGCGACACGGCGAGCCTTGCCATTCTCGGTGTACTCTCCCACCCCCTGAATCCACGTTCCGGCATATGGCTCGAGGCGCTCGAACTTCAGGCGCTCTTTCTTGACCGTATTCTGGACACCGGCGGTGCGTAAGTTCTCTAGGATCAGCGTCTCGAATTGGCCGGGTCCGGTCTGTCGCTCCGCCTCGCGCTCGGTTGCCGGGCGTTCGATGTCGGTGCTGAGCATGCGGTGCGGGGAGAGGCTCTCGACGGTAAACGGGCCGGCCACCCGGATACGCTTGTAGTCCTCGTACGGCTTGTCATTGAGCAGTTCCACGTCAGCGCGGCGGACAATCGAGGCGTCGATTTCTGCCTGGCGGTCGCAACGCAGGATCCAGTATTCCTGCAAGAGTGCGGCCCCACCCCCATCCCCTCTCTTTGCAGGTGTGGGGGGAAGCTCTCTTGGCACCTGCCACTCCTCCCACTTGGCGCTGTAGTGCTCGTTGATCTTCGCCCGCAGGGGCTCGAGCCGCCCCTGGAAGCGCGCGTGAATCTCGTCAATCTCCTCGTTATTGGCAATCGACTTCAGTGAGATGTGCGGGACACGCTTGTACACAAACCCGCGCCGGACGTCGCTCTCGGTCCGCGGCAGGGGCGCCGGCGGTATGTGACCGGACATCTCGGCTTCCTTGATCAGACCGTCTGTCGAGTCTGCAAGCAGGTAGAAAGGAAAGCGGGCGGCCATCAGGCGCGTACGTGCCAGAGCGATGGCGACGCGTGAGGTGTCGATGGTGATCCAGCGCCGGCCCCATTGCTCGGCGACGTACGCTGTCGTCCCGCTCCCACACGTGGGATCGAGCACGAGGTCCCCCGGATCGGTGGTCATCAACACACAGCGCTTCACGGCCTCTGTGGCTGTCTGCACCACGTAGATCTTCGGGTCTGTCCTGCTTTGCACTCCGCCTATCTCCAGCCAGATATTCGTGGCTGGGAAAACGGGGAGATCTTCAAGGAATCGGACATAGCGTAAAGACTCACCTTCAACGAAGACACGCCCAGCGCGACAGAGCCTGCGCATTCCGCCAACAGTCGTCTTCCAATGGAGCCCAGCAGGCGGAAGCCAACGTTTTCCGGCGAATTCAATCTCCTGTTCGGAAGTGAGCAATGCGCCTTGCGACGTCAGCTGATCTGAGGTTGCAAGACGCTCACCGTCATACGCGCTACCCTGAAGAGCCTTGATGGTGTGGAGAGGGCGATACTTCGAGGCACCCTCATCGCCAGCGGCCTTCTCCATCCAAATGGGCCTGAACTTGAGCGAGCCAGCCGCCTTCGCGTACCAGAGAATGCTGTCTGTGACCGAAGAGATGTAGTTGCCGGAGAAGCCCGTAGTCTTCGCAAAGGAGATTGTCGACACAGAGTTTTCAGGCCCAAACACCTCGTCGAGCAGTACCCTCACTAGATGCACATTCTCGTCACCGATTTGCACGAATAGGCTTCCGGTTTCGCAGAGCATCTCTCGTGCAATGACCAGGCGATCTCGCATGTAGGCCAAGTATGAGTGAATCCCGAGCCGCCAGGTGTCTCGAAATGCCTTTATCACTTCGGGTTCGCGCGCAGTGTCGCGAGGACTTCCGTCTCTCACGTCCCGTCTCCGCGTGCTCACCTGCCAGTTCGAGCCAAACTTGATTCCGTAGGGCGGGTCCATGTAGATCATCTGAACCTTGCCCTTCAGCCCTTCCTTCTCAGCCAGCGACGTCATCACCAGGAGCGAATCGCCCAGGATCATGCGGTTGGTCCAGGACTGCTCGTGCCGATAGAAGTCGATCAGATCTTGGAAGGAGAGGCCGTTGAAGTCGCCGAAGAGGGCTACTTGCGATTCGGGTTGTTCGCGTCGGGCCTGGGCCCGCACCTGCTCCACGATGGCCTGCGGGTGAATTTTCTCCTGGATATAGATGGGCACGGCAGGGACGGCCAGTGGCTGTCGGTCCTGTTCGTCCTTGCCCTTCCACACCAGCTGCGGGTCGAGGGATGGGTCGCGGGGGTAGAGCAGCATGTGCGGTGCCTTCTCCTCGTCGGCGACGAAGTCGCGCAATTCCTCCGTCGGGATGTTGGCGCGCTTGACCTTGTGCTTGATGACCTCGACGGGAGTGCGCCTGGCGGCGGTCTTCCTGCGGGTGGTTGTCTTGTTCGCAGACTTTCCTGACGGCACAGCGTACCTCCGATGGCTTACGGGGCGGCGCTGAGCGCCCGATAGGCGCCAGGCAACTCGTCCCAGGTGCGTCCGTCCAGCTCGCGTCCGGCGAGCTTCTTGTGTACTCCCCCCCACTGCTTGAAGAAGAAAGGCACGCCGACGCGCTGGCACTGGCGGCGGATCTCCACTACCCAGGCCCGATCCATCGAGCGTGCGCCCGGCCCGGACTCACCCCCCACAATCACCCAATCAATGTTGTCCAGATCGAGTGCCGGCAGGGGTCCGAGCAATGGCTCGAGTGAGAGGAACTTGACGGGAGCGTGCGTACCGCGCAGCTGGTCAATCCGCCCGATGTAGTCGGCGTTCTCGACACTCACTCCCATCCACACGTTACCCGGCCAGTCGATGGCTGCGTCAAGCTCCGCCAGCCGGTCGGCGCGCTTCGTCAGGACCTGGAAGGTGTGCCAGTCGGCCCGGCGCATGACGTCGAAAGTGTGTTGGATGAATGCGACGGGAACACCCTTGTGGAAAAGGTCGCTCATCGAATTGACGAAGATCATCTGCGGCTTCTTCCAACGCAGGGGCAGCTCGAGCGAGTCTTCATGGAGTGTCAGCCTGAAGCCGTTGGCGTAGTTCGGCTGGCCCATGGCGTGAAGGCGCTTCGCCATCCTCTCGGCGTAGCAGTGCTTGCAGCCTGGACTGATCTTCGTGCAGCCCGTCAGGGGGTTCCAGGTCGACTCGGTCCACTCGATCGCCGATCTTCTTGCCATCACACTGCTCCGCGATTGCGGTACCTCTGAAAGGTGTCCTTTACGATCTTGCCAGCCACCGGCTTCTGCGAGGCAAAGAACAGATAGTACACCACAGCGCCCTTCGAATTCCGCATGGGGATCGGCTCTGGCACCTGATCGAAACCGGCGACAACCTTCAACCTCTCCCGAAATCCGTTTACGACCTTGTCGATAGGTTCCCTCATTGCCCAGCCGAAAAGGTTGCCCGTTGTGGCGTATGCAAAGTCTCGCCACGATTCGTCCCCCCAGAATGCTGTCATCCGCCGAGACTGCTCAGGGTCAACACTATCGGGATTAGACCAAAGGACATTGCGATTCATGTCCATTACCGGGAAATTGAGGAACAGCTCCAGGCTGCGCATATGGCCCGCTGCGGCGATCACCTCCCAATTCAGATCCAGCCCGTAAGGATCGAGCAGGCATAGCCCCCGTCGGTATTCCTCGTACTTGACCATTGGGAATACGTCCCGAACGAGGATCGTGTTGCAGTCGCCTTCAAGGATGTGCACTTCTCTGCGCTCTCCCACGACATCTCTCAGCCGATCCGCCTTCCCGCCGTCCAGGTCAACCAGGAAGAACTCGCGGAATGGCGGGACGATGCGCAGAGCATTCAGTGGGCTTCCTGGTACAAGTTCCCCTGTGGAGCGTGAGACGTTGAATCCTGCCCCGGCGAAGCCATCGATGTACACGTGCCAGAAACTTGGGTCTCGGACCGCGGAGAGGATTGTTGAATAAGCCTGCGCGTACTTCTGGACGATCTCAAGCTTCAACTCCGACCAGTACCCAATCTCATCGAATCCCCCCTTCATGTGGTTCCCCCTAGACAGTCTGTCTCATCAATGAGCGGATTGCGTTCTTCGCGTCCCACGGATCGGTTACCTCGAGAAATGCCCAGCGACCGAAACCGCCGTGGTTGTTGATCGCCGGGACCCAAAGCGTTCTGGTCGTGGCGGTCTTGGCGGCCTTATCCTTGCGCGCTTCCCCGGACACCTCGACGATGAGGTTGAGCAGTTCGTCCGGCCCATGACCGTCGTCGAGCCGGACCAGGTAGTCCGGGTAGTAGGAGCGCTCACCGCCTTCAATGACATACGGAATGGCGAACCCCAAGTTGAGGTTCTTGGCGTAGGCCACGACTTCGTCCATCTCCTCTAACGTCTGGGCCATCTTGGCCTCCCAGCCACTGTCGAGCACGACGTACTCGATGTGGCACTTACGAGGGTCAGAGGGATAGGTGTCTCGAGTGGTGTCAAAGTCGACGTATCGCGTCGATCCAATCGGATCAAAGGGCCGCAGGATCGGCCTCAGCGTCTGCGCTCCGGTGCGGGACGCCACAATCGCCTGGTAGATCTTCTCGGACGCTTGATGCGCAAGCCGGGTCAGCAGGAGCATCTGGGGGAAGGCGTCGTCCTTGCACGTCAGGCACTCGAGCCGCCATCGGTGCACGATGGCCAGGAGATCTGGGAACAGCCACGGCTTCGGAAGACCGTCGGCATCCTGGAAGGATCGTTCCAGCAGAAGGCTAGCCAGGCGGAAATCGATCTCTTGCTCACGGCGCTCCTTGAGCCCGTAGAGCTCGTGCATCTCCGCCTCGCCTATGACCGACGCCATCTCCGTCTTGGTCGGAACATCGGCGGTGGAGAGAGCCATGCGTGCGTCCTGGTTGAAGGCCGCCGAAAGGCGCTCGTCGGCCAGTTCATACCGGTAGCCGATCAGCCGCGGGAAGGTGATCTCGCAGGCGATGCGCTCGGCGAGCGCCCGTACGCGCGTCGGCGTCGGCCCCGGCTTGACCGGCCCTTGCGAACCGGCCGTCGGGATGAATGAGAATGGGACGCCATACACCTCCGCGTACTGGGGATCGAAATAGCCCTTGTCGTTGACAGCATAGCTCATGCGGCGCAGGCCGCGTCCCACGACCTGTTCGCAGAGAAGCTGCGTGCCAAAGGCGCGCACGCCGAGGATATGAGTGACGGTGTTGGCATCCCACCCCTCTGTGAGCATCGAAACCGAGACCACGCAGCGCACCTGCTCGCCAAGCTTTCCGGGCTTACCTACGGTGTTCATCACCTCCCGGAGCAAGTCGTCGTCGGTCAGACCTTCTGCGTCGCGGCCGGGGAACCGCTGGCGGTATTCCTGCTTGAATTCCTCAATCTCGCGTGCGGCGATCTTCTTGAACTCGGCGCTCATCCCCTCGCCCGATTCCAGTTGTTCGCTGTCGATCAGGATCGTGTTGGGGCGTGAGAGCCAGCGCCCGACGTCGACGTTGCTGAACAGCGGAAGCTTTCCTGGCACGGCCACGAGCGTCCCGTCCGGCAGTTCCCTGTCCCAGCCGGCGACGTACCGAAAGACCATGTTGGAGACGTTAGTGTTGTTGCACACCGCGATGAACACAGGCGGGGTTAAGCCGCGCGAACGCGCCTCAGCGTTTGCCTCCCATCCCTGGTAGGATTTGACGTAGTTGTCATAAAGGCTCTGCAATGCTCCTTCGAGCTCCACCGGAAGGTTGGGTTCTCCAGAAATCGCCTCTGTGCCTCGGCCTTTCTTGGGCAGGTTCTCGCGGATCCGCAGCCAGAGGTCGCGATAGGTTGGTTGTTCGCCAGTCATCGCATCATCGGCGATAGGCACGCGCGGTACCTTGACGATGCCGCACTCGATGGCGTCGATGAGCGAGAAGTCTGAAACCACCCACGGGAATAACGTTCCCTCTGGGTAACCGGATCCTCGCAGGAAGAAGGGCGTCGCCGAGAGGTCATACAAGGCACGGATCCCGAGCTTGGCCTTCACAGCCTCCAGGCCGGAGATCCACACCCGCGCTTCCTCGTCGCGCTTCTCCGCTTCGCGCCGCTCCTCCCCGGTCAACTGCTCATCGTCCTCCTCAGCAGGCTTCCTCCGATAGCAATGATGCGCCTCGTCATTGATAACCACGATACTGCGCTTGTTACCGAGGTCCCGGCACACGCGGCGGACCATCTGATCCGGCGTCTCCGTGAAGGCGCTGGTCTCTCCTTGCTTGAGGATCGCCTTCGTTAGTCGGCCAGCTGGCGTATGCTCTCGAGTCTTGAGGGCGTGGAAGTTGGTGACGACGACCCTGGCCTTTCCTAACTCGCCGAGCAGGTCGGGTGGAACCAGGTCCATGTGGCGATAGTCGTTGTTGGGATCGCTGGGCAGGAGCACGCGCAGCCGATCGCGGATCGTGATCCCCGGAGTCACGACTAGGAAGGCATCGGAAAAGCGTGGGTCCTGCGGGTTGGCTAGTTTATTGAGAGCGTGCCAAGTGATGAGCATGGCCATGACGACCGTCTTGCCGCTCCCGGTCGCCATTTTGAAAGCCAGCCGTTGCAACAGCGGGTTGGCGCCCTCGTTGGCTCGTCGCAGATCCGCCTCGATCCACGCCTCTGCGTAGCGCCCGGCGACCTCAGTGAGGAAGATCGCGGTCTCAACCGCCTCAATCTGGCAGAAGAACAACCGTCGTTCACGGTCAAGGCGTTTCCAGTACTTGAGCAGGCGATCGGTGGTGCTAGTTATGCCGAGGTAGCCGCCCTGCCGCCATCGCGTCACGCTACCCCGTACCTTGTTGATGAATTCGTTTTCCTTGACTCGGTCCTTCGTCCATTCGGTTTCGAAAGCGATCTGCTTTGGGCTCTTCTTCTTGGGACGCGGAATGGGAACGAAATAGGAGCTGACGCGACGTGCGTTGACGACCTCATCCGTGATGCCATCCTCGTTGAACCGAAAGTGGCGCTTCGGCTCATCGTAGGGTGGGTTGAGTACGGGATTCTCTATGATGATTTGTGGCACGACGCTTGGCCTTCCCCCATCCCGCCTCCTGCGCTGTGTGCAGCCCTGCGCTCAGCAACAGGGCGACGACGGTTGGTATTATGCATCAGGTCATGAAACGCGGGGGTCCTTCCCTCCAGCGCCAGCCCGCCGAGTCGGCTCGAAGGAGACGTTGGGCAGCAATGTCACCCTTCAGTGACCCACAAGGCTGATCGGGAACGATCCTCGATCGAGGCAGCGACGCGATGCGCTATCTCATTTTGGAGGCGGCCCTCCTTCGCGAATAGGTGATGGAATTGACCGCGAGACCCGGTAGGATGTGGGATGCCAATGACCCATCTTCCGGGAAACATGATCGCGGCCAGCTCGAAGGGCTTTCGGCCGAGCGCAACTATCGGCCAGTCGAGCGGAACCGCTAAGAGCTCGTTCGCTAGGTATCTATTGACGCAGGTTCTCAGTGTTGAGAGAGGCGGCGCAGCCCTCGCTCCGACGGAACTCTCGCACTTGACCAATTCTGTCCAGAGGATAGACCCGGTTAGGCCCACCTGATCAAGGAATCGCCTCGTCCGAACGTGATAGGGATGAGAATACGCCAGTCTCTCCCTCCAGAAGGCCAGGAATGCCTCATACGTGTTACCGTGCGCCAAGTAATACGCTTTTTCCTCCTCTCGGCCTTGCCCTGGATTGATGCCAAGGACCACGCTACCTCTTTCCGCTGAGCGGCCCTCTGCCTCAAGCATCAATGAACGGGGAAGCGTGCCGCTCGCGGCATCGTTGACGACACCATCACAGTGAAGCTTGCACGTGACGGCCCGACAGCCGATCGCAAGGATGCTTTGGCCGAGACACTCGTCCAGGCTCATAAGTTTCTCCGGATCGCCAGCCTCTGGACAACGGCCTCGATCTTGGTGCCCGGCTGAACCGGGCAGCTCCTCTCTCACTCTATGCCACAAAGGCGGGCAAGGCAAGATTCTCTGAAGCCACAGCCCGCCCGGGTCAGCTTCGGTGGATTGTAGGCGGCTACCAGGGCGCAAAGGACGTCCTGAGAACCGCTTGGAGGCTGTGGAGCGGATGCGTAGCGGGATGAAAAAGTATACCGAGTGACCCCCCTCTCGGCGCCCAACCATGGCTCTATGGCGCATCGGCAGGTGCGTGGCGAGCTCCAGAGGCCGATGCTGTGCTACAGGTGCCCACACGACGCACTAGGACGAACGACGGCAGTCCTGCAGGCAGTTTGGGGGCGCGCAAATGGCAGGAATTTGGCGGCGCTTAGGAAGAGGGGGGCAACGCACGAAGGTCGCCCTGCGTCCAAAGGGCGGGTTGGCACCCTCGCGCCTGCCGGTCTTGGTAGGTGGGAACGGAACCGGGTAGGAATGGAAATTAGTCCGAAGACGGTATAGAAACCTGCCAAAAACCGTGGTAGACTGTTCATGTGAATGTGTCTTCTAAGGATGTGTCAGGAGGGCATATGGACAGCGAGATCCAGCAGGTCGAAGGCATCAGGTTGTGGCAGCCGCGAGGCGTCGTGCCGGCGGCCGACAAGCATCCGGCGCTCGTGTACCTGGCCAGTCTCAATAGCGCATCGGGCAGGCGATCGATGCAGAGCACGTTGGAAGGCGTGGCGCAGATGTTATCCAGCGGCAAGGCGAACATGCTGACGTTGGACTGGGCAGCATTGTCATTCCAGCATGTGGCGGCGATCCGGGCGCAGCTCGTGGCAGAAGGCAAGGCGCCGGCGAGCGTCAATCGGGTGTTGGCTGCCTTGAGAGGCACGGCGAAGGCCAGTTGGTTATTGGGCTACAGCAGCGCCGAGCAGTATGAGAAGGTGCGCCAGGTGAAGGGCGTCAAGGGATCGCGGTTGCCAAGAGGCAGGGAGTTGTCGGCGGGCGAGTTGTCCAGCCTGTTCAGGAAGTGCGTCCAGGACGCCACGCCGCTGGGTGCGCGTGATGCCTGTCTGCTTGCGCTGCTGTTCGGCGCCGGGTTGAGGCGTTCTGAGGTGAGCGACCTGCAGCTGAGCGACTACGCGGACGGAGTGCTGAAGGTGCGAGGCAAGGGCAATAAGGAAAGACTGCAGCCGATTGATAATGGCGCACGGGACGCACTCGAGGATTGGCTGCGGGCGAGGGGTGATGCACCAGGTCCTCTTCTGTGGCCTTCGGGTGAAGGCAAGGGCCGGCTGCTGGTGAACCGGCGCATGGACCCAACCTCGATCTACGCCATCTGCGCCAGGCGCGCTCAGGAGGCGGACGTTCCGGCCTTCGCCCCGCATTCCTTGCGCCGATCCTATCTCACGGCACTCTTGCGCGGAGGCGTGGACGTGCTCACCGTCTCGAAGCTGGCAGGACACGCGGATCTCAGCACCACGGCGCGCTACGACATGCGCGGCGAGGACACGAAGCGCCAGGCTGCGCGGACGGTTCATGTTCCGTACAGACGGCCGGAAGTCGTTGTCACCGACCCGCTGCTGCCCGAGATACCGACGGCCGATAACGACCGAACGATTGTCATTCTCAAACGGAAGGTGAAGAAATGACGCTGACTGCAACAAAACTGGAACAGCGACGGATGGGGGCAAGGAAGGCGGCACCGCCAGCTAGGGGGCCGGAATGATAAAGCGCCGCACCTGCTGGCCGGTCTAACTGCTCGTGGCGTTGTCCATGGTCCTGCTAGCCGGGATCGTCGCCTGCGCGGGCTAGGCCGCTGGCAGCCTCCTAGCCAAATTGACTGCAAGCTGCAATACTTCCGTGATGTTCTCCGGCGGAGTCGGGTACCAGATGCCGAAGCGTCGCCAAGAATCTATGAACACAAATCGGTTGGTGAACACGGCGAGGCGAAGCCAGTCTAGCGCAGGGCATTGTTGGGCCACCGTGAAAGATTATCAAACTGCTCCTAACGTGGTTTAGGCTTAGCACGTCTTGCAGACTCCACACGGAGATCGGTCTTTGCGCATGCCACCATCTGTTTGAGGCATGTCTCAGCGCGTCTGTAGTCATGTTCAAGCTGCCAAAACCAATCTCCAGGATCATGCTTCTCTTTCGGCTCCTCCCAATATTGCCTAAGAGCATTTTCGGCTTCCAGCGAAATCATGAAAGCGCCAATGTTTGTAGCTTTCCTGACTTCAAGATTTCCGCTTCGCCAATGCTCGTCTATTTCGGCCTTTTTTCCCTCGGAGAATTCCATGGCATCGGCTTCGGCATTGTAGGTCTGCTCAAAGTAGTAAACCAGATCCGAAAGGGCATCAATGATTCGGACGTACGCTTCCGCCTTTCGTTCCCACCATCTTTCGGATGCGAATCGAGCGAAGCGTGCATTGTAAGCTGAGACAACAACTGCGATGACAGAGGCAAGGAATGCTAATCCGGCCGCTATGAGAGTGACAGCACTTTCAGTCGGCATGCAGTGCCTCCCTTATTGATGATGCATTCAGGCGGGCCAACGCGCTCCAGCTGAGGCTCGCGGCGTCGCTGGCTCAATACTATTCTCTCGCCGACTGCGCGCCTGACAAGCCAAGATCCCCTCACATCCGCATCCGCGTCGCCTGCAGCGAGTTGTCAGGAATCCAGAAATCTCTTGTCGCCCCTCGCCCATCCTGCGTATGTTGGGATTTGATCAAGTACGCCGAGTCTCACCAATTCGCCGATGCGGCCTTTGGCTCCGTAAAGCGCCAGGAAGCTGGAGAAATCATTGAACCATTCGTCCTGCTGACTGAACGAGTGGACTATCAAGGCAGCATGGTCTGCGTTGAATCGCTCTGCCTCCAATAGTGCGGAGGCCAGGCGATGCATCAACTGGTATCGAATAGGGCCTATTGCCCTATCCTTCAATCCGAGCTTGGATCGCAGGAATTCCTCTCGTTCAGTCTTGCCAGGAGTGGCATTGGCACGCCACTCGTCGAATGTCGGACCAAACGGCTCGGACACCTTGGCTTCCACGGCCAAGGCGATGAGCCGGCCATGCGCTGCTTTCGCCAAAGCGAAGACGTCATTCTGTGAAGGATGTCCTTGAATTGGAGGAAGCAAGACTTTGTACTCTGGGATCGCGATGAGAAGCTCGACTTCCTGGAATCCATTTACTCCTGAGTTGACGAACAATGCTTCGATTTCTGGGGGAAAGCCATTTGCCGCTTCCCACGAATACGCCACGGTACGCGCTGAGAAGCCGCGACGCCATTGTTTCTCTGGCTCAGCCAAGAACCGCTGCCAATCATCAGGCCCACTGCTAGGGATGTAGACCTTGGACATTGACTTCCCTCCCCACCTGCATGCCTAACGGCCTCGGGGTGAGCCGCCCGCCGTCGCGGGCTCTAGTTGCTTCACTCTACGTCAGCCTGGCGGGCAGGGCAAGCGTCCACTTGCGGCCGCCAGGCGGGTCGGCTTCACCGAATTGTGAGGCGCGCTCATTATGTGGGCTCCAACACCAATGATGCTTGGGTAGTGTCTGGGATCCCGGTGGCGTGAAGGTCAACTGCGAGCTCGAGAATCGGAAAGGCCTCAGCAAGAACTTCGTAGTGGAGGCGGTATTCTCCCGGATCAGCAAGGATCGGACGTTTAGGGATGACATCAAGGGCATTGTTGAGATAGACAGCGCCACCGCCTTGAGACTTCACCATCAGGAGATCGAAGGCCCCGCCGCTTGAGGGCCAGATTGTCTGCACGAAGCCGGGCTGCCCTGTCACCTTGAGGTGGCTGCGGTCCGGGGAGATTTGCGGAAGAACTCCCGGACGGGAGATTGACGCGAGTCGAGCAATACAGTTGAAAGCCGCAAGGTCTGTCCTCATGTTGAGGATGTCGAGGTAGAGAAACCTTCCCACGAGGCGCTCACCTGTATGACTTCCAAATGCAATTGTCCCGTCTGACCAGTGAATGCCGCCTACGACAAGGTGACGGGAATAGCTGGGATCCCAAGCTCTCTCTTCGACTAGGCACTGGACGGTCGGCAGTACATCCGTGGTTGAGGAGAATCGGGATGCGTTGGACGCCATATAGCGAAGAAGACCCTCCAGTAGGACATCCTTCTGCTGAAGGAAGATGACCTTCTCGAAGCCTAGAAGATATGCGATTGCCAGCTCCTGGTGCGCAAAGAGCGAGCCGCGCCGGCTGCCCTCATGTTTACCTGGTAGCTCCTCTCTGCCAAAATCCACGAAAACGTAGAAGTCGGCGAGCTTGAGCTCAGAGACAATCGCGGTGTTCACGTCCTGGATGCTTTGAGCTTGGATCGCGACATAGGGCTGGAAACCGCGCTCACGGAAGTATTCTCGGAGCGTTGCAGCTGCCTGTCGCTCTTCCTCGGTGGCTTGACCGCAGCTTATGAATACTCTCCCAGCCATGTTGAACCTCTTGACATTGGGAACGGAGGATGGGATCTACAGACGTGTCTGCGGATGAGTGCGCCTAATGGCCTCGAGCCAAGCCACTCGGCGGAAGCAGGCAAACCCTCTCCCACTGTACGCCCGGCCGGTGGGCAAGGCAAGCATCCGTTTTGCGCACTATTCAGGTCAGTTGTATCGAGTCGGGGGGCACCGCAGAAAGGCTTGTCCGGTCCGCTTCTTGGGTCCGGGCCATAGCTGCACATCAATGCGTTGCGGCGTAACGAGAAATGATTGCGGGGAGGTTGGGATTGAGGGCCGTGAGTATCGCGTTGACCTTGAGGTCAAGGAGGAGAAGCTGGTGGAAGAGGTCCCATATGTTCGATGCAAGACGTTCCTGCTGGGCAGGATCTCTCATATGTGTGTCGGCTACCAGGAATTCAAACCGCTCGGGAGAGAAGTCGCCGTGAACAAGATGGCTGTTCCTGAGCTTCCGGACTGCATCCCCGAATGTGCTCTTTGCACCGAATGGTCGGTTGAGAATGGCGTCTATGGGAGTGAGCAGATCGGCCAGGCCCATCGGATTCAGCGCGACGATGACAGTTCCCCCCATCGGAAGCCCCTTGTGAGTTGGCTTGCTCCGGTCGACGAGGAACATTGATGTAACGTAGTAATAGACCCCATTGAGGTAGAACCTGGTGGGCGACGATCCACTGGAAGTAATGTCTGTCACGTCCTGGAGCATTTCACAACAGTAGCAAAGTTCGTGCAGGGCAAACTCTACCCCGATGAGTTGGAGAATCTCGCCGTCGCCGAGTGGCTTGGACGGCATCTGAGGATTCTTGAAGAGGGCCCAGCCGATCTCGGCCCTGCTGGCCATTCCCCTCAGGTCGCGAAGAGGACGCTCGGAAAGGCGGAGCGTAGACTGATCATGGATTTCGGTCCGAATGCGGACGGCTTCTGCAAACACATCTCCTAGATTGGAGGGGTTGGCGGTGGGAATGAGCGCTCCGATGCTTTTGAACTTGTCCTGCTCTGGGAACATCATATTGTGACCCCTCGCAGCGGCCGAATTACAGCGTATCCTGCCGGGTACCAAGTAAGCGGCCTTCGATGTGGCCCCGGCATTTTCCTCCAAATCACTTGGGGCATTACCCGAAATGTCCCTATTGACCAACCACCTCACGAGACAGGTTCCTGGAGTACATGTCACTCGCTATCAATCGGGGACTTTCACCATGATAGCGCCTCGACCGTCGAGTCGGTCGAAGCGCTGAATGAAGTTCGAAACCGCGTCAGGCTCGGGTTGCGTAACCAAGTCGTGTGCGAACATTATCCAGGCCCTTCTAATGTCTTCAAGGAATGTGAGCACCGAGAAGGCAATTTGGTCATGCTCGACAGCCTGGAGGTGCGATGGGTGATTTGGGTGGATGAGAAAGCTAGGGCCGGGGGCCCTCCATGGATTGATCCCCACGAGGTTATGCATCAAGCCATTGCGGAGTTGCACATAGATGGATTCAGCGAAAGGTTCATACTGAGGCGGAAAGTAACGCCGGATGAGAGCGATATAGTCCGCTCCAGTAGACTCCCTTCCGACCCAATAGCCAGCGAGGTAGTCGACTACTGCTAGTGCGAGGATGAGGCCGGCGATTTCAGATCCGGCGTTGACGGCGCGCTGGGTCTCGGGGATGACGGTATCGAAGATGTATCGCCAGACCCAGTTCAGCTTGTGCATAAGGGGCGCCTGTGTGAGGGGACCTTCGTACGGTGGAACGTCGGGGAAGGTGAAAAGGAAATCACGAGGATTCCAGGTGAGGTCAGTCATTGGGCGAGTTCCTTCCCGGAAGATACGGCAATTGCGGCGGCCTAACGACCTCGAGCCAAGCTGCCCGGCGGAAATGGGCATCGCCCTCATAGGTTCTGGACGGTTGCCTCTACGGTCTGCCGTGACTTCCCCTCAAGGGCTTCGACGCAAACCAGATGATGAGGGCGACAGCGCCAAAAAGGATTGAGTACACCAGTGCCTTCGCGCCGAACCACTCTATTCCCTCGATGGTGTCAAGCCTCCCTAGCTCGTTGTCGTTGACGAAGAGGAAAGATATGAAGCCGAACCAAATAATGGTGATTAGAACAAGGAGAGCCCGTGGGATGAGGGTGAGGCGACCCTGGAGGAACTTGTCGAGCAACTCTACGCCGCCTGTAGCGTATGGTTGCTCGCGGTCTTCCTCGCCGATGGAGGGCGCGTTCGTGGACTCTGGCCCCATCCACTGCAATTGCGTTGTGTCGAAGGACACCTCCGGACCGAGTGTCGCGTCAAGCGCCAATTCGGGTTTGCGGGCCGCTGTGGATTCGGCAATCTCGAGAGACCTGGCTCGCGCGCGGCTTCGAGAGCGCTTTGGCATTGTTTCATCCCTCTAGGATGAGGTCTAGGAGTCTGCCGTGGCGGTCCCAAGCAGCTTCGGAGAAACCACGGACAAGCCGAAGTATCTCCTTCGATGGGATTTCTCGTTCGGGTTTTGACCAGTAGTCTATGTCGTAGTAGAGACCCACATCGGGAAACTCCTGGTCGCGAGAAAAAAAGCGAGGGAACTGGTCCCTGACCATGGGGCCGCTCAATGTGTTGAAGTTCCCTAGCTTGTCGGCGAAGTTGAGAGGCGCGCCTATGTCCAGAAGCTTCACATCCTGTCCTATTGCCTGTCTGGCTTCTTCGGTGAGGGACATGTACTTTGACGAGAACCTATCCCGAAGATCGTCAAAACTTCCTTTGTATGGATTGCAGAACTTGGAGCGGACGCCCAATCGTTGGACGAACAGCGGATCTCCGAAACCTTCGAGCTCGAACAGGAACTTGAGGAGTTTAGTGGCGTGGTCGGGAAAGTAATTGCGGGTGGGGGTATCGAGAAGGATAAGGCCGCAGTTACCGAACCCCACGAATCCATGCACCGATTGGTCTGTGGAAAAAACATCGAGTCGATTTTCAACAATACGCCATTCGGGTAGTTCCATGAATTCTGATATGGCCTTTGCCCACGTCCCTCTAAAATCGAGAATCCTTGGATTCGGCTTGTACCGGATTTCCAGTATGTGTTCGTTGGAGACTGGCTTGGGCTCTTCGGACATTAGAGGATCTCCTCTGCAGCTTGCTCTTACAGGTAACATGCTACTTGAATAGCACTGGGCTGGGCAGCCTCACGACCTGAACGGTCCCCGCGCATGCAGCGACATCCTCTATTCTAGGACTGCAGCACGCGATACACAACAGCGCACACAATACGCAACACAGCGGGCGAAATCGCTTTGTGTGTATCCGCCTGGTCATGAACATGCATTTTCGCATCCAAAAGCGCACGGGTCCCATAGCGACCGGGGGTGGACGGGTAAGGCCTCCTCGTGGTGACAGCGGCCCATCTACATGAAGCGTGTGCGATCTCGTGCGGTGTAGGTACAACCAACTGTCCAGCCCGTCCTCCGCAAGCGACCTGCTTCCACCCCGCGTGAACCTACAATCGATGGCGGGGGAAGGAGGGAGATATGGCAAAGTGGCAATATGCTGTCGTGGCAAGTGAAATGTCAATTGACGAGGAGGGAGGGCCGGTCATTCTGGGATGGTTTGTGCGCAAGGAGGGAACCGAGGTAAGAATTGCGAAGACCGAGCACAACAGCTTGGTGAGCGTTCTCGATGGCCTCGGGGCAGAAGGATGGGAGGCCGTCTCGTACGCCTTCGTTGCTGGCGTGATCGTCCTGCTGAAGCGCCAAGCATAGCCTGAATAGGGCGCCCGGCCCCCTGGGGAGGGTCGGCATTGCCGGTTGCATTGCCTTGGCAGCGCAAGCCATTTGCACGCGCACATGCCCCAAAGAGGGACGTATACTAGCAACGACAGGGGAGAGCACTCCCATGAAAGATTCCCTCAAGATCGCGCTAGGCATAGTCCTCGGGGTCGTTGCCCTTGCTGCTTGCGGGTTCTGCGCGTTCCTGGCTGTCACCGCGGGAGGCGTAAGCCTATTCACCTCAGCGGTGCCCACCATACTTGCGCCAACACCCACGGCTGCGCCTCTTGCTGAGGGCCAACAGCTTTCGGTCGGCGACCTGCGCGTCGCCGTCATTGGACACGCCGTGACAAATTGCGTCACGCTCAAATCAGGGGAGCAGGATTGCCCACCCGCAGGCGCGGCCTATCTTTGGATTCACCTGACAGCCAAGGATGCAGGAAATCCCTCGGCGCTTCCCGTCCATGCATACTTCGCCATCACCCTGTTCTACCGCGGAGAGCCCCAACCAGATGTCACCCTGGACCCTGGCACGGCTGATATGCCTTCCTGGCCTGGTTGCGCCCTCGGCTGCTCAACACAGATGTACGCAGGCAACGCGCTCGACGGATGGCTCACCTTCACGATCCCATCAGCGCCCGACATCTGCCATGTCGTTGTGCAGCTTGACAACCAGATGGGCGTTCCCCAGTTTACACAAGACTGGACGCTCGCCCAATGATTCGCCGCTCCCCCTCGCCACTACGCCATTGACATATGCCCCCTGGCCTCCGGCCCGACCCCTCGGCAACCACTCTTCCATTTTCCCCTCATCATCTCTTCGCGCTCACCTTCCGAGGCAAGTATAGGATACCCTGAATAGCTGTGGACGAAGTGCGCGCCGTGCTGCGCTTCGAGAGTGCCGGCGCGCTGATGGTCAGCTGGCTGAGTGGGCCCGGCAAGCTAGGGAATAACTTCCTCGGATGGAAGACTTTGCCTGGACCCCCTTTGCCGAGGGGGAGGACCTTGGTGAAGGAGCTACTCCGCTGAGGCGGTCCGGGGCAGATGGCACGATTTCAATTGCCACTTGAGGGTATTTGGTATGGTCGCGCGGGTCCTAGATTTCGCTCTCAATCGTTTCTGTGGCCACGCTTTCGGGTCCCGGCGCTGTTGAGGGGGAGCGGTTGTATTGTGCGCCCGAGTTGAAGACCCCACATCTCAAGGGGTGCGGGGTGGATGGCACGCCGGACAAATGGATCGCCAGGGCGCGTTCGGGACGAAGCGGCCGCCGCAGATCGGGCACACCCGCGCCGACGTCAAAATGAATGCCCCGGCCAAGGTCAGGGCGAGGTCGGGCTTTGCGCGGACCGTCACCGGCTCGGTGTCGGCGTACAACTCCAACGATCCATCCTCAACAGAGGCCCGCGCTGTGACCGCTTGCGCGAAGTCGTGCGAGGGCTCTACAGATCCTGATGCGGCCGAGCTGACATACCTCCAGCTCCAAGGCGGCCGATGGGCGGTCAGGGCGCTCAGCTCGTGCGGCTTTCCCGCGCTCGGGAAGGCCCGCGAGGAGAGTGGCGAGACCCCGACTTATTTCTGACATGCTATCATCCAGATCGAATTTAGTACCGATTACCAACCCCGCGCACCTGGCGCCCTGGCACCCAGCTGGGTTGCCGCGATAGCGCTGGCAGGACCGACGACACCCCGCTTTGCCAAGGCAATCCAGCAGCTGCGGGGCAACGAAGACTAGGAGGGACCATGAGCCGGTTGCGCAGCTCCTTGATATGTTGCTTTGGCACGCCTAACGACCTTGAACCATGCTGCCGCGCGGAACTGGGCAACGCTTTCAGAGGTGTCCGGCCGCGGACACGATGAGGTATGGTCCCCTCAGTCAGGTGGTTGCCGTAGAAGAGCGTGTTCTTCTCGATGGGTTTGGGCGACATCATTCTCCGCCGTCGATCCGGTAAGGAGATATGGAACCGGAGCGACTCGCACCAGAGTCGTGTCTCGAACGGAGTCGAGGCTACTTACCGTGTAGGTTTACCGCCTCCAATCCGGCGGAGGTGAATGCCGGTCGGGGCTGCCCTTGGGCTCGTTTTGGTCGGTGTGATGCCAGTCACCGCCTCCCTCACGGCTTGCCCGACGCCCATCGGGGTAAACCTGGGTCTGATGACCGGTTCGGATATTCGTTCCTCCCCGATCCGACTCCGTACCGCTACGGAGTCCGCCGTTGTACACATCTCCGTTGCTAGGCATTCTGCCCTCCCTTTCGGGTTTCGATTGGCCGGGTACCAATCGAGCAAAACCAGGATTGAACCTGATAATGCTTCCTATAAATCCGGTGACCTCCCAACAGCGGCCGCCGCCCTGAGATCGCCCGTAGTGAGTAGTAAATCGGGCGTGTGACGTATCTCGACCCCTCTGCGCGATCCTACACGTAGCTAGACCTTTCCGACGCTGACATCTTTCTTGTTGTATTTGCGAGAATCGTGTCACCTAGCAAATCTCCGCACAAAAAAAGAGAGCCTTTCGGCTCTCGTGATCCCGCGGCCTATCTGCCCGGCCCGGAGGATTTCCTCCCATTGAATAGTTCTGGCCTTTATGATCATTCCTGCCCCCCTTTCGACTTCGCGTACATTGTATGCGCTTTCCTCGTCGCGTCAAGGAACCATTTGGGTAATATTTGTCCATTAGATAGATGACAAAAACCTGTTCTCGCCCTCTACAAGATCACGGTCCAGCAATCGGCTGGCATGAGGCGCAGTTGTCCCGTCAAGCTAAAGGATCCACCTGATGGCCGAGCTTTCCCTCGCCATACCTCGCGAGGATCCTCACACTTGCTCAACTTCTTTTCCGGCTCTGCCACGCTCACGTCGCCCATTCACCTAGCTCCTCCCTGGCCGGGTCTGCTGACGCAGCCCCCCACGACATGAGCGGTCTAAACGGTTCTAAATCGGCCCCCGGCTGACTTTCTGCTCTGGTTGCTCAGACAACTCACTGCAACTTTACCTTGATTTTTAGCTGCAGAGTCAATTCAATGGCTTGGCCCGTGGTGGCCGCTTCTGCTAGCGCATGGAAAAGCCTGACGCAGAGGATGAGGATTACAGCAACCTATCAGGCACAGGATGAAATATGGGCCAGGCGCTAATGCCCGCGGCCGAAACGGGGCTGGAGTTTATCCAACGCGAGGTTGCAAACGACCCACGGCTGGCCTCGCCGCTCAGCAAGGCGACCTATCTTCAGGCGCTGACCGACTTCCAGACTTGGCGCGCCGGCCGGCCGCTCAGCAAGTCGCTTGTCGAGTCTTATCTTTCGACTCTCCAGGAGCGAGGCGCGGCTCCAGCGACAACCAACAAGGCGCTAGCGAGTCTGCGTTGGTTCGCACGCCGGCTCAGTGATAAAGCGCTTGACGAGCTGCCCCTCGAGCAAGCGCAACCGCTCGCCCTCCAGCTCGACCGTATTGGCCGACTGCATAACGTCCGGGGCAGTTCTCTCAAGCGCGGCCGCATTCTCGAGGATGAAGAGATACGGTCCCTGTTGGATGCGTGCTACAGCGACCCGGGCCCAGCGGGTGTCAGGGACCGCGCACTAATTGCCCTGGCCCGATCGTGCGGCTTGCGAGTGGCGGAAATCGCCGGTTTGCGGATGGCAGACCTGCGCCTCACTGCGGGGGCAAGACAGGCCGCCTTGACAATCCGGCATGGCAAGGGCAACAAGGCCCGATCCCTGCCGTTGGCGAACGGCGCGCTATATCACGTCGAAGATTGGCTGACGGCTCGAGGGGATGACGCCGGTTTTTTTTTCTGCCCAATCAACAAGGGCGGCGCCATCGCGCCGCGACGCCACCTCTCCACCGTCGCGCTGGAGAAGATTCTGGCCAAGCGATGCGGGGAGGCCGGCATCGAGAACGTTAGCGGCTGGCACGATTTTAGGCGGAGCCTCGCCTCGCAATTGATTGAGTCAGCTGACGTGAGCATTGCCCAAACTCTGTTGGGTCATTCGAGCCCTACCACGACAATTGGATATGATCGGCGGCCAGAACAAACAGCTTTCGACACATTGGTAAAGACTGTTCACATTCCCTACCGCAGAGGTAGCCCAAGAGCACGAAAAGGAACCCCAGATTCGGGTCTTGCGGGAGGAAAACGTGAAGCTGTCGCCAAGTGAGCTGAACATCTTGCTCTAAGTAATAGATGATCGGATTGAAAAAGCGCGCCACGACCAGGAGACCCTGGTGCGCAGGGGGAAATTGCTGGCCGGACCCGAGCCAAAGGCGGGCTTCATCGGGGTCCTCGGGGGTATCAGGGACAAGCTCACGGGGGCGGACGGTTGCCTCGGATCAATAACCGAACGATGAGGTCCGTTGCCATCTCGGGAGAGAATCGGCGGGGGGAGCCTGTCACGGATGTAGAAAGGCCGTGGACGTGTGCTGGGAGGGGCGAGAGGCGCACTTTACGCACCCCGAGAACCGAGAGAAGTAGGGCATCGCGAGGACAAGTCGCCAGGAAAGTCCTTTTGAATCCGGAGCCGCCACCGATGGCAAGGCCGGTGTCAGATTGCGCCATCTATACTTGAGGCGGCCTATAAGCAGCGACAGTTTCGTTTTGAGCAATCTGGGTTCTTAGCTTGGTCATTCTCCCTTCGGTACTCTTGAGTCTCGATCCAGAGAATAGCCCCTTTCTATTCTTTGACCCTTGTAAGTCCTTGGTATCCAATCTTCCCAAACCTGCTTCGGCCTCCTGCAATTGAGCCCTTAGTTCTAGGAGGTTTGCTTCCGCCTGCTTTTTGGCGCGCAGATGGCCAAGAGATTCGAGTCTGGTTTGGACCACGGGCCCCCAATTATTCCTTCCGCCTAGTCCCGTTGTTGCTGCCTGTTCCAGATTCCCCAGGATGGTCATATCTTCAGGAGCATACCTTGCCGCCAACAAGTAATAGTCAATTGCTTTCTTGAGCTCATCAACGCATTGGCGTGCCGCGGGCCTGGTCAGAATCATTCCGCTTTTGTAAGATTTCCAAAGGTCATCTGAAATCTTGAATGCACTAACCCCAAGGTCGTTATACCAGCGGGCCTGTACTAGTGTCAGTTGTGCTTTCGCTCTTGAGATTCGCCCATCTGCAGGGGCTATTTCGGCAGCTTTCTTCAGATATTCCATGGCCTCATCGTAGCGATTATCCGCTACTGTGGTTAGCCAGAACGTGGCTGTAGCTTTATGAATCCATGTCTCTACATCGCTTGGATTGATTTCGAGAATCTTGTTGCAGTACTGAATGGTCTCGTTGTGGTTCCTGGCCTCAACGGCGATTCTGCACAATTCGAGGTAGCGCTTTAGGTCCTGTTGTTCACGCGCCGCCTCAGTTCGTTCAATTTGTATTCTAGTGCCGCAATACAGGCAGTGGGCCACGCCAAGGTTGTCTGGCAACTCGAGCGCGGCACCACAGTCCGGGCAATTGAGCTTTACAGTTGGCATATCTCGTTTCCCCTCTTGAGCCTCGATCTCCCGAAGGCCCTCCAGCCTCCCCCGTATTGTAGGATGCCCTCCGCGCTCTTGATCTTGCCGATTGTGTACTGAACAGGTGCAGGTGCGGGAGATCCCGCACGGCCGCTGAACCATGTGAGACGGGCCTTGCCTCAGGCCGGGCCTCGGAGCGAAAACCTCTGGTTGCGGAAATCGAACCAGCCTTGCGGGCGTGGAAAGTGGATCCATCTGCTCGGGGCTGCCATGTGCGCCCATCGCGCAGGCTGGACCGTACAGGAGGCGCCGCCCTCCCTGCGGCTTGTACACCGCAAAGGGATAATGTCAGGGCCTGCGGCAAACCAGATGTCCCCTGCCGATCTCGGGCGAGCAACGAGCCGGGGCGACAAGGGACCTCCGGCTCCTAATTCGTAGGTTGACGGTTCAAGTCCCGACAGGGGCGCTAGGTCTGTAAGCCTCCTGGCTTACGGGCCGAGTCCGGGAGGCTCCCGGATACACGGGAGAAGCGGCCGTGATGGGCCGCTTCTCTATCACATCGCTGGAGGAAACGGCACACGTCATCTAGCCCCAGTGTGGCCGTGTAATTTTCCAGCATTGCCAGTGAACTCCACCCACCTTGCACCTGCGCTACCCGAGAGGGCCTACCCGATCGAATGGCATGAGTGGTTGGGCCCACGCGGATTTTTGACTGTCCCATTCGCAAGTGCTACCATATAGAAGGGGCCGCTCCGGTGACAGGGTCAAGCAGGAGGTGGGCTGTGGGCGGATTATCTCGATTTCCTCGGCATTCTTTCTTCCTTCCCCTCGCGGCAATCGCAGTGCTGACGCTGGAAAGCTGTAATCTGCCGGTCTCGTCCCTCCTGGCAACAGAAACGCCCGCGGCTCCGGGGCCGTTCGCGACCAGCCAGCAGGCGCTGAGCTCGAGTGCGGGCGGCTCGGTTACCTCCTATCACGGCTGTGGGAGCTCAGCGGCCAAACCCGATGTCTACCAGTTGTGTATCAATCACGACTTTTACCTGCTCACTCCCGCTTTCGGAAGTGGCGGCCAGAACCAGACATATCATTTCTTTCCAGCTGCTGGTTTCAATTGCACCAATGTCCTGGTCGGCCCCCACACCGTCAACATTCAAGAGATGAAGGATGTCCCCTACATTGCCCTGGGGAAGTTCGTGGGTAAGGACATGGAAACGGATCTGAGTGGCAGCGGTCAATTGTCCTTAAGCGGGGGCGGTACCTGCGCCAATGGCGTCATGCACATAACTATCCGGCAGCTCTGGACCAATGGTCAGGCGCTTATCACCGTGAAGTGTGCCAGGTGCCAGCACATTCCGCCCACCACCGTCAATATCTTCGGTCCCGCCAACACGAACTTCACGATGGACGTCTCCCTGAAGCAGGCGGTTTCCGGGTATGTGATTAAGGAGTTCCCTCTCCAGGCTCCGGGGAGTGGGGAATTCTGGTTCCGCTTCACCAGTTACCCTCCCTTGCCCTCCGTGCCCCTTGTGCCTCTCCGGTGACACTCATCCCTATTGGAACGGCTTGGTGCCACGCTTCCAGCGAGGTCTGCGTGGTGCCGAGGTCCCCTCGTTGAGACAGGACGGGCCGCGAGTGCAGGGGGATTGCCAGTCTGCCCGATAGGTTCGGCGTAATCGCCAACCCGATGCGTAGGCCTCACCTGATGGGCCGCGGACTTCTAATCCGCAGGCCTTCAGGCCGAGTCCGGGAGGCTCCCGTATGCATGGGACTCGGCTCAGATCAGAGACGACCGCCGGCGAAGGTGTGCCCAGTCCGGGGCGGCGGTTTCGTTCCGAATGTTCCGTGGCGATCCATCTGCCCCGCGTGCCACGCGCCCCGCAACCCCTTGAGGTGGGGGGGTCCCCGACGTGAGCGGACGCTTGTCGCACACCTATTCAGGCTGTCCTATCCCTGTCTCGGAAGGGGAGCGTGAAGCACGGACATCCGGGAAGAGGAGGGCGTAATGGAAAGCGGAAAGGATTGGCTCAGGAGGGCGACGAGAAATTGTTTGCAGGACTTGGATGGGCCAAACAAATACGACCAGATGAGGCGGATTATGGAGTGGGTCAAGAGAAGGGGGGGTGAGATCAAGACCGGGGGGACTTGCCCGGAAGGCCTCGTCGAGTTGGCGTCAAGGAGGGTGCCGGTGGAAGGAATCAGGCAGACGGATCGAGTGTGCGTTCCGCGGCAACTCTTCGCGCAGGCGGAGAGGGAGGGATGGTTGGGGGACTTGGAAAAGTCGGCTGAGATATGGTTGGACTGGTTGCGCCTGGACCATAAGAAGTAGGACGATGGCGGAGTGGGGGTGACGTCATGAGAGGGGGGAGCAATATGCTCTGCGCAATCCGGCGGGTAGTGCGGCACGCCTGCTGAGTCGCCCAGATGGGCGTTCCGGACCGGAAAAACACACGGGGACGGACGGGCCGTGGTGCGGGGACCCTATGCGGGTAGGGGGTCGAGAACGACACAGGCCGCCCTAACGTGTGGCGACGCGATCTTGCTGCGGCCCCTGGCCGAGGAGCAGATGGGCACTCGGGGGACCTCCGAGCGCGTGGCTGTCGAATTGGCCGTCCAAAGGTTGGATAAGGAGATCGCCGCGCTGAAGGCCAGGATGGAGAAGTGAGATCAGGGGAATCCGAAGCCACCCCGCCGAGTCGGCTCGAGCGAATTGTTAGGCAGCTTGGCTCACCCTTGATCGGAACGTCTGCCTCCTCACGTGGTGGTGCGGTAGTGGAGGTAGACCGTGCCGTTGTTGAAACGGCGTTCGTCCTGCAGTCTGAGGTTCAGGCGGACATCCCTAGGAAGAGCCTGCGTGCCGCCCCCCACGATGATAGGCGCGATGAACAGCTGGCACTCGTCGACCAACCCAGCCTTGAACGCGTGGGCGGCGAGGCCAGGACCGCCCACAGTCATGTCTTGGGTCAGGCGCGCTTTCATCTGCCGGACCGCTTCAGCGTCGAAGTGTCGTTCGATTCGCGTCCTGGCGGAGGATACGCTCTCAAGTGTGTTAGAGTACACGATCTTGTCAGCCGACCGACATATTTCTGCGAAGTCCTGCACGAAGGCCGGTTGGTTGGATGTCTGCAGGCCCTCCCAGGCGACCATTACCTCATACATCCGGCGCCCGTAGAGATAGGTGCCGACTGGCCTCTCGAGGTCATTGACGAAGACGTGCACCTCCTCGTCGGGCTCGGCCCAGTCAAAGTTCCCCTTCCTATCAGCTACATAGCCGTCGAGTGACACAATGGCTGAGTAGATCAGCTTGGCCATGGAGGCCTCCCACCCATGAACACCGATCGGATTCTGCCATCAAACTAGAAACTAGGTGGAGGTACCTACAGGGTGGCATGGCTAAAACGCCTAGCGGCCTCGAACTGTGCCGCGCGGCGTGGCGGGCACACTCCTATTCTAGGATCAATGACTTGGTTGGCAAGTGCGCGTTCCCCCCAGGCGGAATCCGCGTCGGCAGAGACGAGGGACGCAATCGCCTTTGTCGAGTTCCATTTGACCCTCAATCGATGATTCAGTCGAGCCCCCCTGCACACACAGGCTAGGCCCCAGGCCTTTCACGACCCTCAACCCACAGGTAGGTGTCGAGATACACCCTCGCAATTCCCCAAGAGGCCGACAGCTCGAGCGCAAAAGCTTGGTAGACCTCGCTCATGTCGGCCGTCAAGTGTCTTACACCGGGCCAGATTGGCAAAAGGCCACGGCCTGCGTGTCGGCGGAGCTCTTTGGCCACAATGCGGTCTAACGGCACTTCGAAAAACGGCTCGGCGACTCCAAGCCCAAATTCCGAAACCAAGCGCGCGTTGTAGAACGAATCTCGCAGGAATACGTTGAGGCACTTGCGAGCAAGGCCCCATGAACGAGCTGCGGCAGGCAAAGCTGATACGAGATCTTGCGTTGCGCCCTCGAGGGATCGCCGAAAGGCGCCTCGATCGCTCACTCGAAACCTGCTGAGGCGAAGGGACGCAAGATGGTCGCGAACGACAGCGACGACTCCCGGCGCACCTTGGCCACGAACGGTCGAAGGACTAATCGATACCGTCGCCACATGCTTCTGAATTGCGGACGTCAGAGTCTCCACCCGGACCGTACCTTCCTGGGGCCTAGCAGCCCTGAACTGCGACGCCGCGCGTCGCAGGTACGACTTCCATTCTGTGACCAACAAGACGACGGGCAGGTGCGCGTTCCCCCTGCGGCAGAAGCCGCATCGACACTAGTAAGTGGCTAGGCGACGCAATAGCAGGGGCTAGTCTGCGAGGGCCAGCTTCTCCTCGGCGACGCGAACGATCTTCATCCAGTCCTCTTCGGTAATGGCGAGGAAGGAGTAGCCCATCTTGTTGGCTGCGAACTGCAAGGACTCGGTAACCTCGGGTGGGAGGATATTCGGGATGGCGATGCCTATCGCGTCGAGCTTCTTGGGACCGCTATGAACCTTGAAGGCAGAATAGACAACCTGGGCATGAAGTCCCTTGACCGCGAGAGTTGAGCGTCCTACACCAAGAGGCGGTGGCTTTGCGATTCTACTCTTGAGGTGGAGCCCGATGTTGAGCTTGGCACCCGTCGCATGGATCAAATCAGAATACTTGACGTCGGCAAGCTCGTGGGCGTGGTGAACTCCATCGAATCGATCGTCGATTGCCAGGCCGAGGATTCTGGGCAGGCAAAGGTCACCCTTGTACAGCCACTTGGGGTTGAGGGAGTCTTCCTTGCAAGAGGAGCATCTCTCGATAGAAGGCTTGATGCCGTCGCGGAGGCATTTCTCCTTTGTCTTGTTTAGGATGCGGAGGAACTCCTGCCGCTTACTTGGTTGTTGGGACCTATAGGTGTGAATGTGTGCACGAGTTCTCCACAGGGTGAGTTCGGGGAGTGTAAGGGCGGCGGGCAAAGTGGGAGCGGCGGGGGGGAATACGCGTAACAGGGTGCCGACGAGGATGAACATGACATCGAATGGACGATCTGTGATGACCGCAGCGCCGCGGCATATCGATTCCAGGAGGGGAGGTTCGGGAACGATGTACGTATCCGCGGGCATGGAGAGAGCGAGTTCTGTGCCACAATCGCAGCGGAGATTCGTCACGTCATGACCGGAGGCTTGGCACACCGGCTCGATAGATGGGGTGAGCCTCAAGGAAAGTGTGGCGCGGCAGTGTGGGCAGGTGGCGAGAGACGAGTATCCACATGACGGGCATTCTGCAATGGCTGAAGGAACGAGCGAGAGTCGGTTCTGGAACCTTACGAGTCGCTCCAAGAGGGACTTTGATATTTGGGTCTGACGATCCGGGTGCGCCTCGGCTTGAATGACCGCTCGGAGGAGTTCCTTCCATGCGGAGTGAGGGGGGCCCGATACATCAATTGCGCCGATCCTTGCGCGAGATGCGTAGTAGTGCGTGATTAGAGTGCTTGTGTCCGCCTGGGCCTTGAGCTGTCCCTCCGTCTGCTCGATCAGGCTGAGAGCGAGAAAGGCGAGTTGCGTGTAATCGAGGCGCGATGGGAGCCATACTCGGCCTTCGCGTCGCGAAATACCCATGCCGCCGGATGGTAGGCCTGGATGATTCACGTAGAAACCAGCCGTCTGCTCGCGGGCTGAGGACTGGGTTGCAGACGCAAAGATCGGCTTTGATGAAAGAACCGGGTCGGAGACGGTAAGGGTCCTGACTTCATCGGGATCGTCTATTGTTGTCGTGAATGTTGCGCTTCTGGGGGTTGCGCCCCCGGTTAGGGTGCGGAGCGTCTCCAGGTCCAGGTACGTGAGGTAGAGGCGGAGGCGAAGGGCTTGGGACAGAAGCGTGATGATCTGGCGGACGGCGGGGTAGTCGCATGATGCGATGACGGCGTGCTTTGGGCGACTTGTGCATGGGATCCAGATGAGGGCCGTTTCCAGTGACGTGATGGAGCTCGGAATTCCGTATGAGTCCAACTCGGGGTCCGCGGCGACGTACTCGATATACCGCTCGTATCTGATGGGAATCTGGAGAACGGACTTGTCCTTGAGGGCGAGTATCCTTGCAGGTTCGTCGATGAAGATTGCTGGGATTGGAGCGTGGGAGTCAAGCAGAAGGGCCGCGTGCCTTCCCTTCTTGGCTAGGGTCCGCGAGGTGTTTATTATGTGTTGTGTGGCGAAGGTGGACTCGACGAATGCGAGGTATAGCGTGGGAGGCCTGCGTAGAGGGAAGGCTGAGTCCAATTGGTCTAGCGCTTGCTCCGCCTTCGGACCGAGACTGCGTATGAAGGCGATGAGGGTCGGCTTCGGGAACGACATGAGCCGATCTGCGATCGATGACGATGTGGATATGTGAAAGTGAGCGGCGACGCGCGACCCTGCTTGAAGACCAGCGAGGATGAGGCTAACCAATCTATGCTTCGGTATAGATGATGCTGGCACCGTCTCCCCCTGCTTGAGAATGCACCTGATTGCGGCGCCCAACGGCCTCGAACTGTGCCGCGCGGCGTCGCCGGCACGGCTAGCAAGTGGAGGTTCTGTTCGCGACGGAAGCCGCGTCGGCACTACTGATTTGGAGGCTCAAGTGAGGTTATTTCATCAGCCACCATGCGGCTGCGCACGTGATCCTTCGGTGACCCCGGAGTGTCATGGGCAGCTGTACCATTGAAAATAGGTTCCCCCCAATTGTCCCCCTCCGCCACAACTCTCCGTGCCGTCAGCATTGATTATGCACCTGCTTCCTGCGTATCCTTCGCCGGCCTGTTCGACAAAGACTGGTCTCCCTGCAAGCGTCTCAACTGTGTCCGATACCTTCAGGCAATGGCCAGTCCAATCCGCTGGGAAGATCCAGTCATAGGAGACGATGTTGAAGTCCCTGTCGAGAGTCACATACGAATACGATCCGTACTGGCACGTAGGGCAGTCTACCTTGCCCACGTCAGTGATTCTTCCGCAGACGACCAGCATCCTGCCTTTGTCGACAGCCGTGACCTCGCTGGGCGCCATGCATAATGGGGCAGAGGCTTGAATTGCTGTAGGCAGGGCTTGTTGAACGCTGACCGGAAGGGGCGTTGCTGTCACGACCCAGGGCGTAGGTGCTACGTACACAACTGCAGGTTGTACTGGAGGGCTATACGTCGGCGTGGCTAGGGCCTGTGAGACGTCGGTAGCGAGAAGCGGGCCTATTACAAGCACGGCAATTCCGGTGATCGCTACGTCAACGGCGACGAATGCCCCGAAAAGACGTGCCCTGACAAGAGTCCGTGACGCGTACCAGAGAGCGAACCACGACCCAATGGGGATGAACGCAAGAATGAAGATCCCGACCTTTCCCCATCCGGAGAGCGTGCGGCCGTAAGAACGATCCTTCACTGCCCAGGTTCCAATGAGGACCCGGACGATCAGCTGAAGGGCGCCTGCCAGGGTCTCCGCCTCCCCCACCGTAAAGGTGGGCCCAGTCATTGCAATCAGACCGAACCCGCCGATCCACATTAGCCCTAGCAACCCAAGGAGCACGACAAAAACCCGGCCCGCTCCAATCTTTGACTCCTGGGTCACCTTGGGGACCGGAGGTGCGAGATCTTGGCCAGCGCGGGGAGCCGCGGTTGATTGCAGTGGCAGCTGGGGTGGAATACGCGTGTCGTGTCCGCAATAGCGGCAAACCACGGCCTCATCTTGTATTTCCTCGGCGCAGTACGGGCATTTCTTCATTGTGACCCCCCTTGTCTAGAGTTGTAATCCTTCGCAACCCTATTGACATCCCAAAGCGTGAAGAGCCAAACGATCGCAAGCAGGCCGACATTGTATTTTTCCAGTCCCAACCATGTCATCGGCGCAAGTGAGAAGAGTTGAATTGCAAGGACCACAAGAAACCTTTTCCATTTGCCCAGGTAGATGTAGCCTAACCCCATTACCAGAAGAAAGAGATTGAGCACGACAGCAAGCCAGACCTTCTTGGGTTTCCATTGGGCTCGGGTCGTGCTCACCACGGACGGAGATGGCACGCTGCTGGCGTAGGAAGGGCCACCGGCTATGCCATGGGGGGCCGTTGCAACAAGCGGCGCTGCCGAGGAAGGAGGGGACGGGGTCGGTGCCGGGGGAACTGGCAATCGAAGATCGTTCTTGCAATACCGGCATACTATGGCGTCGTCTTGGATCTCCTCCGCTGTCAACACCGGTTCAAAATTGACCCACTTTCACCGGTTGAAATTTGACCCACCCCCCTATGGGTCAGTCGGCAGTAGTTGGTTGGGTAGGCTTTTCCCTGGGACCCGTGAGTTTCT